>Ga0179593_1368627_pt1 | contig 14408 bp, 20 predicted proteins | sample CZODoug2_1_08_16_FD_185931 | JGI IMG/M metagenome (GOLD analysis project Ga0179593, IMG submission 185931) | Vadose zone soil fungal communities from Angelo Coast Range Reserve, California, USA - CZODoug2_1_08_16fungal (PacBio error correction) | ecosystem: Environmental > Terrestrial > Soil >...
CTTCATCGCAATCAAAGGTTTACAGACGGGCTGGGTATGTCTACACCATGGTAGAACACCAGGTAGTTTGGGGCAAAGGTGGGTACGGTGCGGGCAAACAGTTCAGGGGGGGAGAAAAGAAATAATCGATTGGGGCGCCAGGGTATGTGCTCATGGAGCACTTGATAAGGAACGGACTAAACTCAACAAAGGAACGGAAAACAGCACCAAAACAACGAACAAGACTGGCTACGCATAAGCCAAAAGGGACTATGAATCTGATGCCGGTGGGGATAGAACACATACTCGAAACAAAAAATAAGCCGCTGGGAAATAGGTAAGGTATTGGGAAGGAAGTCTTAAGCACCGAACCTAGAGGACCGAGGTGGGGAGGTAAGGTTGGTTCCAAAAAGGGGGAAGGGAAAAGGTAAGCCAGAGAAATCCTTGTGAAAAAAAAGTGCAGAAATTTCTGAAAAGACTTGGAAAAAAAAAGGCGGAAAAGATTCAGTGAAACGTGACCTATCTGGGTGCGTATCGGGGGGTACTGCCAACCGGAGTGGGGGAAAAGAAGACCAGCTGAACAGGAAAGGCGGGAGAAAGCACGAGTAAGGTAAAAGGCTAGACTGGATAAGTACGAAGAAAATCCGGGTTGAGAGTTCATGACCGAGAGGGGAGAGGATGCCCTTGATGAGTAAAGGGGGGGTGGTCTCTCGAATAATGAATTTAGGGGGGTGAATTGGTCGTAGACACTGTAGTGGGATCAAAGATTGGGGGCCGTTTGAAATGAACACAAAGCGGGCAACAAACCGCCAACACCAAAAAAAAACGCGGGAAGGGGGGGAACCAACAGATAAACGCAAATAGGTTGTGCCAAGGAATTCAAAAGGAAAGAAAAAAAAGGGGTCAAACAGGACAAGCCGGTCGGCCAAGAAAGTCAGGCAGCAATGCAAGACCCGTTGTACCACAATTCCAAACGCTCCACGGGGAAAGGGATAGGAGGAACCCGTGAGGAAAGTCACAAAATTCAACGAAGAGGGGGAAACTGCGAACATGGGTGGAAACAAGGGATAAAAAAGGAATAACCGAGGGGAAGAAAGGCTCACGAAAAAATAGACTTCGGGGTTACCACCGAAAAAACCTTCCTGAAACATAAAAACCTGGAGGGACCAGAAATCCAGCGTACCGGCAAAGGGAAAAGTCAACCACGCGTTAGGAAGAAAACTGTCCCTACCTTAAAGAATAAACAAGAGAAACAACCGACAAAAAAGTAAACTGCAGCCATCAGAGAGAGTAAGTAAGCCTCTATATCCCAACTCTGCATACAAAGTAAAGGGAAAAAAAAACGGAAGGGAGCAAAAAGAGAGACGTCTGGAAGGATATGGTCAGAGGGGGAGCCTTCTGGTGAGACAAAAACCCAGACAATGGGAAACAGCCAGGAACGCCGGACAAGTAAGTGCACGCTTCAAAAAAAAAAAAGATGCAGACCGAAAGCAAGGGGGGATCACGGATAAAAATCACCGGGGGCAAAAAATGAAGGGAAAATTCCATGAAAGTGGACTACAACTCTATCAAAAAAAAAAATTGAGGGCCCAACCGTAGGAAAAAAATATGATAGGATTGGAACACTTAAGAAAAAGGCGGCATACCAGAATGGTAAAGTCGACCGGAGACAAGAAAAGGGAAAGAGAAACCTGTCTCAGGACGAGGCGATCCAAAGGGAAAAGAAATTGTTTGCAAAAAAAAACGAGAAGGGGGAAAACCATGGGCAAAACGATCCAGTCAAGAGTGTCTCGTCAAAGAAAGAGTAAAAAAGGGAGCTTGAAAAAATTCAAGAAATTGGGTAACGCCGGGGGAAGAGAAAACAATGGTAGAGGGTAAACCTCTCCAGAGATCCAAACAGAAAGGGGCGGAAAGAGGGCAGAAAGGAGGGTTGTGGCGTTTCTTTATGACACGGTGCTAGGACCCAACGGGGATCAATTGGTTGACGACGCCGGGGTAGGGGGAGTTAGGTCTGGCCGCGACACCGGCCTTGGATCGGGGGGATCGTCTTGGGGGCCTCCAACAGGATCGGGATGAAGGTAAAAGGTGAGGGAACCTCGTGCCTGTGGCTAAACCTTGTTAGTAGCAGTCTGCGGGAGAGACATGGAAATTTATAGACAAGAAGGGCACTTGTCGACGACGATAAATCGTCCCAAGGAAAGGGAGGTAAGCTCCAGTTCGATTGGACGGTTCAGGGCGTGCATCCGGATGAAGGCAATGACAAGGGGACGATTAAGAATCTCAGTGCAGGCACAGCCAAGGAGGTCGCGGAGGGTTTGGGAGGGAACACGGAAAAGGGACGGGAAACACGGCAGACAAAACAGGGGGACTGGGGTGGTGGGAAAAGCTGCAAATAAAAAGAGAGAATACTAACTTAAATTCTTTTTGGCCCATTGAAGGGTTCTCATACGCGGAAATGGGTTCACGTTGGAGAGAAAGGTCAGGGACGCGAAATTCTGGCTTTGTTCAGCGAGGGAGGGGATTTCGGAATGCGTTCTGGGTAAAGCTGAAAGCCATTTAAAGAACTATTTAGGTCTGAGCGGGGGGCCGCCTGAGGGTCACTTGTTGCTCAAAGGACTGTGGGTTGCAGTGGGGGAATCAATCTAAGGGGGGGAAAACTACAAACTCGGGTATCGCGTACTCTTCAAAACTGATTGCTTGACTAAACCTCTAAGAGAGAGAAAATACAAAAAGGAAAATAGCTGAAAAGGGGGTCACTGAGATGTAAAGCAAGTTAGAAAAGATCCTGTACAAGGAAAAAAGCAACTGGAAGGCTGGCAAAAAACTTAGGTGTGTCCTGAACTGTGACGCCAAACTGGGCTGGAGTGCGGTCATGGGATGATGGAAGGTAGCAAAGAAAGAACGACACGTGTGGTTCTACGGAGGATCATGAAGCTGGGGGAGCTCAGAGAAGTGATCTCGGCTTGGGGGGGGTGGTATCAACGACAAGAAAAAGTCAGGAAACACTCGTGGCAGGAGCCTGAAGGACCAAATAGCCATCGGGGTGTGAAAACACAGGCCAACAGGAAGGGGAATGAACCAATCATAAGGGCAAGATCGGGGCATATAAGGTGACTGTAGTAGTGACCGAAACGCCGTGCAGAGAGCACGATTGTTATTCTGAGAAAACTTAATTGGGGGAGGGAAATAGGGTTTGGAAAATTATCGCAACCAAAGAGGGGCTGGGGGTCTGAAACTAAGAGGGCCGTTGGAAAAAGAGGGGGAAAGTTTTATCAAGGCTGAGCAGCCCTAACGTCCGCAAAACTTAGCACACCTTTGTGCTGAACGGGGGGAAGGGGGAGTCTAAGAAAGGGGCTCAGCGTAGATATTGGGGGAAAAGCCTTGAGAGGAGGGGTTGCGCACATCGGGGTATAGGGTGTGGGGGGGGAGAGAAAAAGTCAGAAAAAAAATATGCAGTTGACTTGCCATTCCTTGACTTGGGTTGAAACTGCGGCCGGGTGGAGGGAGCCCTTCCAGCAACCTGGACCTTGCCTCCATTTCAAGAAAGCACAGAGGGGACTTCAAAACGCGCCCACGGGGAAAAAAAGTGAAATGACAAAAACCGAGGGGGAAGGTGTGCCCAGAAAAAAAAAAGAAAGTGCTAGAGCGAATGAGGGCTAAAAACAAAAAGAGACACAGAGGCGCAAAGAAGTGCCTATAAGCAAAGTGGGGAATTTAGCCGGATTATTGGGACTAAACAGTACCCGCAGGTAGTTGGATAATGGGAAGTGTACCGTGAAGGGGAACTAAGTAAGGAATGACTGAGTGGGATTCCCCAGACAAGGATGTGAGTGCTTTTCTCAAAAGAGGGGCTGGAAAGAGAAAGAACCTGCCAGGACGCAGAACAAGAACAAGAATTCACAGAAGATATCAACGTGGGTCTCATCCGCTATGCCGGTTGGGGAGACAAAAAAGACTTTCCGAGGGTCAGAAAAAAATGCCGAGAAGAGGGCTCAAAATATCTAAATAAAACCGCTTAAATTGACTTCTTAAGAGACACCCTACGAAAAAAAAGGTGGACAATACTGGTTTGGAGAGTGGGGTCGGATCAGGGGGGGAAGGGAGGAAGGGCAGTGCGGGGAAAGGAAGGCTTACCAAACAAAAATTGAAGAGGGTGGGGACAGCGGAAAAAGGAGGGGGCAAAAGGGGTCCGAAGAACCTATGTGTTGGCTGAAAGCGAAACTACTGGGGGGGAAAACACGGAAACTCTAAAAGGTGGGATCAAATACGATCTCGGTCCCTTCTGATTCAGTCGAAACCTCGGGGAAATACGAAAAAGGACTAACAGAGAATGGGTGATGAACTGGTTAAATGAACCACTGACAGGGACTAATTTTGAGGGGAAGAAAAATAGTGTCAGGCGTATACAAAAAAGAGTTCGCTCAATGATTCATCTGGGGGGAAATTGGGCGAATTCAAACCCAAGCCGAGAATGGGCAAAAAAATAAATCAAGCCCGTAATGGGCCCAGGAGTTTGAACACGAATACCACCCTTGGGTGATGTCAGTTGGCGGCAAAACACAGATCAACAGACGAAAAACAAAGAGCAAAAATTCCAAAAAGGTCTGCAAAAGAGGGGCCGGAAAAAAAGAACGAAATAAAATATGAAATAAGTGTATGAATCATGATTACCATCAGTACAAATAGCAGAAGAGGCACGGCGCAAAGGGGATCAAGGTAGAGGGAACGCACCAAGCAAATTGGAAGCTGCAGTTAGCTAGCAAGTCAGCTACGTATTTTTGAGAACAAGCAATCTGAAAAAACCAAACCTTTGGCAAACAGGACAGAACATAAAATTCGGAAAGGGGGAAACGCAAAAGTTGGTTTCTGAGGGGACAAAGGACCGACAACAAAAGAGCCTAAAAGCAGCGGGAGCACCAGCGCTCACTAGAAAAGGAGAAGAGGAAACGCTGACAAAAAAAAGATGTAACGGACCGATCTTCAAAAAACCCACTGTAACCGAAAAGCCCTTGACGTCTGAAAAGCTGGGAATACCAAACATGAATAAGGTCGCCGAACACGGGGATTCTGCCAAGGGGTGCAAAAAAAAAAGGATAGCCCGCAAAAACAGGTGCGCATCAAGGGGAGAGGACAAAAAATTCAAACCCGCGATCCATGCCCCGGAAAATCATCCAGGCCTTTGACATGCGGGGGAGGTACAAAAGCAAAACCACACATAGGGGGGACCAGACTCAGTCCTTGAAAAAAAAAGAAAGCGAAGAAATGGTTCCGCAGAAACGTGCGCGCCAGTTTAGTAAAAAATATCCAAGAAAAGCACAGAACGAGCCTACTCCCCATTTTTCACCAAGGGCACCGAGGGGGGAAACTCACGCAATAAAAACCTATTCGAGGTTGATGGAGAAAAACAGCCCGAGAAAGGAATGGACGAGTGTCTGCAGAAATAGAAAACGGGGGGTCCTCACCAACTTTGAGAAGGCAAGGAAGGGGGGTAAAAAGAAGTGAAATCCACGATATCATACTAGAAGAGCAGACTAGAAAAAAAAAGCAACAAAACGACATAAGGGCCAGAGAAGAGAAGGCAGTGTGCAAAAACTTCACGGGGGGGGAGGAAAGGGGGAGCTCACTCAGACGCCCACGATATGCTCAATGGTTACGACCAAAAGGGTTAGCTCTGCCAAAAAAGAGCGCCGGTTTTATAGGCGGAGGAAAAACCAGATCGGGAGGGTACATGTACGGAACAAATCGGGCCTTGGGAGAAATTGAGGAGAGGCTTAGGGGCGAGGTCGCCTGAGTTAGGGAAGAGCACAAAGAAACGGATTGAGATGCGATAAAAAACAAAATCTAAACTTAGAAGGGGAAAAGGGTGGGGGCAACTCAGACTTGTGGAAGGTCTGATAGATGGGGTTCGACGTCCAATTCACAGAAAAGAAAGGGCAATGGCAGGAGGAAAGGGCAAAAGGGACGCGAGAATGCGACTCAAAAATAAAAGAAGAAATGGTAGGAAAAAGAAGGGAACACCTCTTCGGGTGGTTTGGAGAAGGAAACCATCGGGAAAAGGGCATGGCTAATGTTGAAGAATTTATGGTGGAATAACAAACCCGAGAAGATAAAGAGGGAACTTAAAAGGGGAGGGGCAGAAACGAAGGCTACAGCGGCCGACAGAGGGATGGTTGACAAAATGACCTCCGTCATCGCTGACGGACGTGTTACTCGCGGGGAGCGAAGGGAAACAGTGGGGAGGGGGGGACCCAATAACGAATAACACAGGGGTACCGAAGAAAGAGGGGGGTTACCCAGGTTACTCAAAAGATGGAACCGGGAGGCATGGGGAAAATAAAAAGTAAGAACTAAGGCTTGTTGTGGTGGGGGAGTGGAGGTAGCAATTTCGCACGGACGTGGAGTTGCCGGGAAAGAAATCTACAGTACAACCTTAGTAAGGGGGTCTGAAGTTTACTCATTCGAGTAAGGAGACAAAACGGCAAGACGGAGGCCTATTAGAAATGGTCACGGTCATGGGAGTAATCCCAAGGAAGGGGCACACACAGTCGGAGAGCCAGAAGATTGGCAAAGGCGGAGGGCACGGAAGGAAGACTGCAGAAAAAAAGCTTAATGAAGAAAATTTTTACTGGTTGGGGTGTACACGAATCAAACCGTGTATGAGAGGGCAAACTCGCTGAGCGGACCTTCCGTGGATCTGAGGGAGGAACTAGGGTTATCGAAAGACACACGCGAGTAGCCACGAAAGGGAATCTACGAGGACAAATATTGTGGAGCAAGTCTTCTAACGCAGAGGAACCGGGGGGAAGCTATGCACCCCTCTGATTGCTAATTAAGACGTAGAACGAAAAATCCGGTAAGGGCAAAAAGGCGAATCCCGGAGGGGTCGTGCGTCGTGAGCCTGGATGGGTTTGGGAAAGGAACGTGTTGTAATACTTCCCAAATGGTGGACAAGAATGACGAGAATCGCCTTTCAACTAATTAGCTGGAAGGGGGGGGTGGGGGATAGGCGTTAATGGGGGGGTCGCGCTTACGGAATACTGTCCAGAAAAAAAAAAGGAAACGTGGGTCAGGGTAGGAAACTCAAAGGAAGTTGATCGAAGCAAGGAGAGTATGTGCTCCGCTAAAGGATCGACGCAAAAAAAAATCTGAAAAAGTGTTGGGGAAAAAAAAAGAATAGTTGGTTGTCTCACCATCGGACATAAGAAGGAATCAGTTAAGTGAAAAACTTATCAATAACGACCGCAGGTTTCCTATGTAACTACAGCAGTGCAGGAGGATCCTTTGTGGGAAAAAAATGGGAAAACAGCCCCAGTTACGAAAAATAGGACGGGACAATCAGATTACCAGGAGGGCTCCGAAAGGGGGGAACACCCGAAGTCAACGACAGGTATGTTTCGCAAAAGAAGCAGGGGTAATGTAAAAAAAAAAGCCGTTATATAGAGGTGAAGAAGCACAAACAACGGAAGAAAAGAGAAGGAGGCGCACGCACTGGGGGGTTGGCGGAAGAGGAGGGGTAAACACATGGCAGGTCCCGGAAGGTGTCGGAGAGCAAGGCGAAAAAGACTTAAAAAAATAAGGGGAAAGAAAAGGAGGAATATGGTGGACCTGGGACCGGAGCAAGGACAGTTATGGTTCTCACTGCTTGTATTCGCATGCGGTAGGAAAGGGGGAGGGAATCAAGAAAAAGAGGGTCAGAGGGGTGAAGAAGGGACTTGGGAGCATGGCTCAAATAAACATGCAGGGTGCAGGTTAATCGATATTAAGAAGGAAAAGGGAGGGGAGCAGGCGCAGGGAGAAAAAAAAGGCTTCCATGGCTGCAAAAAGGGGGGGGGGGCCAGGAAGAAAAGAGCTATTTACGGCTTGAAACTTAAAACTCCTATCACTGAAAAAGGTTGGGGGAGAAAGGTTGTGTGGCAAAAGGGAGGGATGGGGGGCGTCTCAGGGGGTCGAGGGGGGGCCCCATTGGTTGAAGTGTCCCCCTAAAGGACGAGGGAAAGCGGGAGAGGAGGGTATATAGACAGGGGGGCGGGCGTAAGGGGCAGGGGAGCTAGGGGGGTGAGAAATTGGGGAATTCACAAAGGGGGGGGGAAAAGCTGACACAGACAAGGTGTACCAAGGGAAACAAAGGACGAAAAGAATTTGGCTCCAGGGGGAACAAAGAATAGGTTGTCGGAGGGAAAGGGAAACAACATCAGTCGGGTAGGGGGACAGGGTATAAAGGGGATTCACGGGAAAAAGGATAGTTTCTGGAGGGAATCCCCACACTTATTCGAACAGAGAAGGGACCGCCTGGGTAGCACAAAAAAAGGACGAAGCTGGGGGGCCGTGTTGGGGAAGATCTCGCTGAACTGAAAGCCCAGCAACCCGTTTCAAGCACAAGAGAGAGCGCAAAACAATAAAGGAGTCGATGGGGAGTTATCAAAAACCAGACTGTGGGGACACACCGGCAAACGCCGGGCCAATGCAGTCGGCCCGAAAAAGAAACCAGGGAAAAAGGGGGGGGGGAGACAAACTCACCAAAAGACAAATCAACACAAAACGGGGGATGATGATTAGGGGCGGCCTAACTCAACTGAAACGGAGGCCCAAAAAATAAGGGACACGTTGGGGGCTCCGGTTCGGCCGCTGGATTCGAAGCCAGAAAGGTCGCTAAGGGGAAGGGCAGGCAAACACAACGTTACAGCCAATGAGAGCGATACACTCGAAAGGATCAAGATTCATAGCAAGAAAAACGAACAACATTAGGGAGCACACACGAGTCTAAGCCGACCCTGGACACTAGCTACGTCTGGGAAAACGTCGCGCCGACCGGGACAGCGTGGTTCAGGACAAAGGGGAATAAGACGCTAGGGTAAAAAATACCAAAAAGGGGTGTGGGAATTGGACGGCAGAGGAGAGAAGGAACACCATAGGGAGGGGTAAAAAGAAACGGTCAACCATGGCGCAAGAACAAACTGCCTTTGGTGGAAAAACAACACGCTAACTCCGAGACACGGGAAGGAGCAAAAAAGCTGGAAGATAACGCAAGGGAAAACTATGGGGAAAATTACAGTCCGCCATACGCACAAAAGAAGAAAAAACAACACTGCTCAGGGGAGGGTGCAGAAAGGGAAAAAAGGAGGAAAGTTAAAAAAGAAAGGGGGGATCTGCAGGGGATTCACACTAAGAGAGACCTAGAAAAACAGCTTACAACAAAAACACGCAATAGGCGACTGTCGGGGAATTCATTTGTAGACGGGATCGGCCAAGGGGCGGGGTGAGACAAAATGTGGGGTTGCATGAAAAAAGAGGCGAACCAAAAGGGGAAAAATTCGCCGACAAGCGACATAATTGAACTCGGCGTGAAAGAATAGCCTCTGAGAGTAGAGAGCATCCTATCAGGAAACTCCAGTCGGGGCAAAATACAGTGTCCATCGGAGGAGCTGGGTTTCCACGTCCCGTGCGATGAGAAGACTCGCAAACCAACGACTCTGACTGTCTCCACTCCCTTAATAATATGGTCATACAGGGGGGAGCCCGCCTGCCCAACGATCATACCAATCAAGGAAAAAGGTTACCGACGCGGCAACAGCAGGTGGCACCTAACCATGAGGAAAAAGGTGCAAAGGGGTTGGGCTTCACGGCCTTTGCGACCACAAGTTGGGAGCCACAGCAAGAAAAAGATATATAATAAAGATTTGTACGACGAAAAGGAAGAAGGAAAAGAGGGGGTCCGTCAAAGCATACAGTGGGGGACGACAGTGGAAACAAGCCATGACCCCGGTCGACCAGATCTAACACCAAAAATACGGAGGGAGGAAAGAAAAGAAATATTCAAAATTTGCGGTTCGGGGAAAATTTTGACATACTGGGCTCACAGGTTTCATGACCCACGTGGGACCTAATGCGGGGTAAGAACTCGGTCAGCTTCCACAGTGAGAAGTAAAGATCTGAGAGGGAGAAAAAGGTTAAGTCTTGCTGGGACGGCAAGTGGACAAGAAATCTAAGAGGGGGAAGGGAAAGGGGCGAAAAGGGGGAGTCTCTGGGATTGTCAAAAACAAGGCTCATGATGCGCGGAGCAAACTGAGAAAAAAAATCCACGAAAATGGAGTACGTGGGGGGGGGGACTCAGGGAAATAGTGCTGGGGGCGAAATAAAAGGCAGAGGAAAAGTGCCCTGGGAAGGTACTGAGGAGGGCACTAGGATCCAAGACAACACCATGCGTCTCAAGCATGGAGGGGGGGAGAGGGGACAGGGGTAGTCATGCGACGACACTGTCAGCACTGGGGGGGGAGGCCGCAGGGGGTTAATCTGTGATCACGAGTCACTAATAGTTCGAGTTTGACGAAGAAATGGTCTAAGCAGGTGGGACCACGACAGTAGACGGGAGGGTAAAGAGGCGCTACCAAAGATAGCATCTGGTGCTCGTTAGGTCGGCTCGGGAAAAACTAGCCTTGGGGGAAGACGACGTAGAAACGTCTGGGACAGGTTGTGTGACCAAGCAGAGGGAAACACTTGGTTCTCAAGTGTCACGGAATGGCATGGGGAAGAAGGGGATACCTAGAGCCTTTACGGACAGGAAGCGAAGGGGAGGCTCGGATGGTCATGCTGGGCTGATGTCACCACAAAAACTCGGGCAAAATCATGCTCTCGGACCAGAAGGAAGATGGGACAGGGCTGAGAAAGGCGCATCGCAATACTTAAAAGATAAAGGGCAAAGGGAAATGGCGGGTAAAAGGGAGAGTGCTCGGGGGGAACAAGACAAAAAAGGAAGTGCCGTGTGTGCTCCGTTCACTGGCGCAAGAGGTTGTATCTCCATTGGCTGCCTGTGTAAAAATCGCAAGAACCCAAAGTGTGGTTAGGCGTGAGGGAAAAATCGCAGGAGGAACGGGGACAGGGGGGACCCAGTGTGGGGGGATAAAAAAGAGGATGCGATATAACATTTGGGAGGCGGGGGGAGGTGTGGGTAAGGTTTAAGAGACAACCGAAAAAAACCTCTAAGGAATAAACCACGAGGGGACAGACGGTGGGAGTAACGAACAATCTGAGTTGAGAAAAATGGACGGAGGGGACCTTAAGAATCTGGAAAACGTCTCGAGCGGCGAGAATGTGTGCACATGCAGGGAGGGGAGAAGGTAGGCATAAAGGTGAGATAAAACAGTATCTAACCCCAGGATGTGGGTAATTCGACAGGCAGGGTGAAGCTTCTGGGGTGGTCAATGCTTCCGCGGGGGCATCCAATTTCTGCTTGGTGGGAAGGGGGAAAGGCAAAATACTAGAAAACTAGCCGCGAGGAAGGGTGGGTGGGGAAGAAACAAGGGCAATAAGATAGTGGAGGGGACCGGGAAAGGCGGGAAGTGGGCGAATGTCACGGACTGCCATACCTTCCGACCAAATAAGGGAAGGATAGGGAAGAGCTATGATACCGTAGGGGGGAAGGGTCATGGGTTGGGGCAAGCAGGGAAGATATGGGGTAGGGACTCAATGATAGAAGGGGGAGGACCATGGAGACTATTTTTGCCACCAATCTCGGCAAAACCAAGGAAAATCCGGGTAGCGCTCAAAGTCTGTAAAGTGTAGTGGGGGGGAACGCCCGATTTCCTGGTGGGGGGGGAGGGGGCGTGCAAGGCAACAAGAAACCGAAAAAAACGTGAAACAAAATCAAGAACTGAGGGAGGAAACAAAGGGGGGAAGGCAAGGAAATGGAGACCAAAGACTCTTAGGGGGTAATGTTTTTTCGCCAAAAAGGGCTAAACAAAATTGAGGAGAAAGGGAAATATCTCTCAGAAGGAGGGAGTAGGAATAGAGATTCATTGTCAACTGAATAACGCACCTTGGGGGGTTATTGCAGCGATTGTGCGAACAAATTGACTGAGGTAAAAATCCGGCAGGGGTGAGGCAAAGGAAACGGGCTCAGAAAGAATTGAGGGGGGGGGGGGCCCAGGTCCAAAGTGTGACAAAGGGTCTTTCAAAATAGGGGGCTAAAACGGGCGGGAAAGAAACAAGGCGCAACACCGAAGTCAATGAGACAAAGGGAGACCTAGAGAGAATACAAAACAAGGGGCCAGGTCTCACAACTTGAAAATCATGAGCGGCGAGCAAAAGTATACGAGGGAAGATAACTTCGGAAGACCTAAACCGTGGAGTGACCAAGGTGTGCTTATATTGGGGGGCGGAAAAGGCCAGGTAGCAAACTTAACGATTCCCCTCTGATAGCCAAAAAGGCGGAGCTGGGGGAAAAAAAACGCGAATATAGCATAGCCCGAAGAAAGAGTTGGGGGACACTGGATAAACAAAAGGAAGTGGACATAAACTCGTGCTCACAGACGGGGGGGGTCAAAGGGGGGGGGAACGCATGAAGGAATGGAAGTGGTCGAAAAAGCACAAAGGCATGTTTGTCTGGGGATACAAGATAATCTCGGCCGGAGTGGCAAAAGAATTTATGAACCAATAGTGCTGCAAATCGAGAAAAAAGAGAAGGAGAAGGAATGGGGGGCATTCATGCGAAACAACCGATGCCCAGCTATCAAACCAATGACCCTCCTGGGTCCCAGCAGGGAGGAAGGGAGTAGAAAACATTGGGTGAGTTCAGGGAGCACAAAAAACAAAAAAGCAAGCCCGCATTGCAGGTCGGATTAGACTCAAAAAAACGGGGGAACAAAAAAATGGGAAACCGGCACGCCCAGAACGATGGTAAAAGTGGGGCATCCACGTGAATTACCAGCAGGGAAACAAAAACATAGGCCACTTGTAGAAGGAAAGGCAAAAACTGAGTTCGAGAAGCAAAATGGGGGAGGAGAGGCATTCTCAGACGGGGGAGGGGGGCAAACCGCGAGAAAAAGGGAAAAAGATTTGGACCAAAAGACCTAAAACTCCGGCGAGTGGACAAACCTATCCCGACCGCCAGACGAGTAAACCAGAGACCGATGAGAGGAAAGCACTGAAAGCATGGCCGGACGAGGAGAAACTTCTAACACCGTTCCGCCCATATAAAGTATCTAAGGAAGAGGGATCAGAAATGGCCAAACAGACACTATCAGGAGAAAAAAACGAAGCGGGAAGGCAAACAGGGGCAAATGGTGCGCATCAATAGCAATTTCTCAAAATCCCTCATGCAAAGGAAGAAAGAAGTGGGGGGCGAAAAGCCGCCCAAAAGAGAGGTCCCAAAATGAGGTACCTAAAAAGCAAGAGGTACTAATATGAGCTGTGAGAATGGCCTGCCGGCGAATTCAGAAAGGAAACGACCCATCCGTAGAAAAAGAGATTCCACGAAGCATAAAATGTCGAAAGCACCGGTACCCGCCTTCATCCCGAGCGGGTAAGAAAAAGAAAGGAAAGAGGCAAGGGGGGGGGGGGTTAGTGTAGCAAGAGGCAATGAACTTGTTGGTCGCCCAAATTCGAGCCACACGGGGGGGAAGAGCAGGAGAGTCCTCAGGGGCGGGGGAATCTTCGAAAAAGAAAAACTGACGGGGGAAAGATTAAAAAGATGAGGAGACTGGGAGGAAATTGGCTCTGATCCCACAGTGCTCAAGGGGGGGGACTAACGTTCTTAAGCTTTCTGCCCCGGCTACAACAGGAAGGTGGTACTTCTGAGAGGAGTTGCTGAACAACAGTAGAATGGAGGTGGGGACTTAAAACCGCTTTGCCTAGCTGGGAGTAGGAATCGGAGCGGCGATGCATGGATCTGTAGGAAAGGCGCGGAAAGGCAATATCAATAGACAAAAATTGGGAGTTGGGAATTCCTTTGGACTGATCGAGGGGGGCGACCGATGGTCATTAGGCGGGGAAGAGTCACGGAGCAACAAGGCGTCGCGCAACTGGTCGCTTCGTGGTTTTCTAAGGCAAGGGCACGTGGCTGCTGGTAGGAATGAAAAAAGATAATCAGCGAGAGAAAAAAAGGCTTTGGGCAGACGGTCGAGGGAAACAATCTTGTTAAAACCGTCGATCGCAATCATCGAAGAGGGGGGTCAGCTGGGGAGGGCAGATGTGCGGGTGACATAGGGGGGAAAGGGAGATTCTGAAGGGGGGGCGCCGAGGCCTGGGCAAAAAAGGGGTGTGGCATGGTTAATAGAAGGACATTAAGTAGCGATAGGGGCGCTCGGACTAGGCCAGGAGTGTCGCCTATCAATCGGGGAGGGAGCGCGGCATCACTGGTTCAAGGTAATCACGGTTCAAGAAAAAGAGGGACATCGCCTGGAACTGCGGAGGGTCCAGTCGAAGGTGCATAATTCCGGGTGACATTGCCTGTGGGTGGTGCACGGGGGATAGCACAATAACTGTTAGGGGCAACTCAGGGCAACGGGGAACGGAGGGAAAAGTGTGGAAAGAGGGAGGGTTTGTGGGTTTATCTCCAATGAAAAGATACCCCTATTTCAGGAGCTGAAAAAGAGGGGAAAGTTCCAGTAACACATGAACAGAGGTGAAAATTTGATTACAAAGAAAACGGCCTC
>Ga0179593_1401935_pt1 | contig 14408 bp, 11 predicted proteins | sample CZODoug2_1_08_16_FD_185931 | JGI IMG/M metagenome (GOLD analysis project Ga0179593, IMG submission 185931) | Vadose zone soil fungal communities from Angelo Coast Range Reserve, California, USA - CZODoug2_1_08_16fungal (PacBio error correction) | ecosystem: Environmental > Terrestrial > Soil >...
AATGAAGTGAGGGACGAAAGGAAAACTGAAAACACGGTACACTCTCAAAACGGTTGGACTTACAAAAGCTCGTGGAGCCGGGCAGAAAGGGCACGAAAGAAGTCGAAAAGGGCGGTCACAAGACTAAAAAAAAATAGAGTGGGCAAACCATACCTTTTCCAGAACAGAAAGACATGGGGGGGAATACGCAGCCCGCCTCCCAAGAAAGAAAAAACAAATATCGGACAGTGGGCAAAACATTCTAGCAAAGGAAAAAAAAAAAAAAGGTTCATTGGGAAGTCATGATCGAGGCCTATACGTGCAAAGAGAAGCTTACACGCAGGTGGAGGAATTTCAAACCCGGGAGTTGAAAAAAAAGGTGTCCTAAAGGGCTTACCAGACGCGAAAGACACCAGGGTCAAAGAAAACAAAGGAAAAATGTCACTCACGGGGACAGCGGAATCGGTTATGGTTCAAAAACGTCAAAACGGGAGAAGGACAGGAGAAAGGGCTGGACCGATTTTTCTACAAGAATAAAGGAAAAAACAAGAGACCATCAAAAAGGCGAGCACCTGGGACACAGGGGAAAATCTGATAATACCGCGGAGTTACTTTCGACTAGAGCAGAAACCTACTCATTTAAAGAAGGGGGACGGCAAGAATTCAGAGAAACTGGAAATCCTAAGTATCAGCAGGGGGTCGTTTTAAAGGGAAGCGGACGTGGAATCAGGTCAATGAGGAAGGCAAAGACGAAAAGGGCTTGCGGCACAGTTGTTAGGTCAATTAAGGGGCAGTGGAACAAAGCTGGTCAGGTTAAAAGGGGAACGAGGGGACAATACAATAGTCCATGGATAAGAGGAAAACATAAATCAAGAAAAAAGGACTGCAAAAAAGACAACTGGCGAGTGACGGAATCTACAGAAGCAACATAGTCATTGCATCGGGTGAACAATTACTCCAACGGGGGGAAGTAGACTAAGGGGAATTACCGCTGAAAAAAGAGGACAAAGAAATCCGTTATTCTTGGCAGAAATCAAAAAGTTCAAGGGGGAAAAAAAGGGGATAGGGCCTTAAACGGTGTCGGCGGAAGAGAAAAGGTCATTAGTAAGTGGGTGGCGATGCACGACGGGGCGCCAACAAGTGTGTTTTCAAAAGGGAAGCACCGAATGTCCGACAGGATAAAGACCAGGGGAAAAGAGGTGGGGACAGAGGAAAAGTGTTCAGACCGGGGGACCAGCCGAGGCCGCCAAAAAAGAGCTGCGCGGGTCCACTGAAGCTAGCCGAAGAAAGTTAGAAACCCTTCAAGCGGAGATGGAAAAAACACTGGTTAAAACATAAAAAAGAAAAAAACAAGTACCAAAAGGACAAAAATCACCAAGTGTTTTGAAACTATACCAGGGGGACGAATGATACATGGGAAATGTCAGCTAAGATTAGGAACGACTCGGTCGGAACTTAGGTTGGGAGGAGAAACCGGAGGACATCATCAGGGGGGGGGGGCGGGGCCGTGAGAGACAAATTGGGAATACATACGATGAAAACTAAGAGGTCACGAAGGGAAGAGACAGAGTGAGCGGGTAGGGTAAGGAAGAGGACGATGGAAAAACGACGGACACCCCAAGACTAAGGGGGAAAGAGTCTGTTTCGAAAGGAAAACGAGGGTTTTGTAAAAAAAGGACAGAAACTGTTTTTTACGCCCCCGGAACAAAGATCCAGGCAACAGAAAGAGAAATCAGGACCCGAAAAGTTCGCGCCAAACCTATCTCTGTGGGGGACAGAGGGTAGGGGAATTGAAATCCTCACGGCAAAAACCTGGAGGGGTGGTCAAATTTAAACCAGATTCGAACGGGATGAGTGAGAGAAAAACAGATACAGTCCTACGCAGGAAAAAGGACCGAAAAAAAGAAAGGGGGTCACGCGGTGATCGCGGTCAATACAGCAAGAAGAGAGTCCCGGGGGAGGTTAGAATACTAAAGAATTCGTACGAAGTAGCGATGGTTACACTTGAAGAAAGAAAGCGTTTCATCACGGTGGGAGGGGAGGGGTCAGGAAACAGAACCGCCGCAGGAAGCGTCAAACTCTCGGATCCAAAAAGGAGAAGGCGCTTACTCAACCCAAGAAGAAAAGAGGGGGGTGTCTGCATTCCGACGATCGGCCGCGTAAGTCTCTTCTTGAAGGGAAAGTTGAAACGGGGGGACCGGCGAACTAGAATAGAAAAGCTCTGACCACTAGTACCATTTTCAGAAAATAAACTGGGGAGGTTCAACTAATCCAACCACGACATGGAAAGGGAAGAAACGGTGGGGGGGAAAGAATGGGGGAATCCTCGACGCTCCAGCGCGGATGCTAGGGGGAGGGCGGAAAAATTCGGGAGGAGCCACACTCGGTTTGAAAAATGTTAAATAAATGCAGTGATGCTGCTTAATCTTAAACCGGAGGGAAGAGGAAGAATCTGGGAGATGGAAGGGGGCTCGAAATCGGGTGACCGAAAGAAAGTTGGGGGCGTGAGACAGACGTCCTTTATTTCCAAGGACCATCGGAGGCCAAAGTTGTCCGCGGCAGAGTCATCGTCCAACCGAGAAAAGTCCCTAATGAGGGGGGGCCTAGAACTCACAATAAAAGGGATGAGGAATAGTGGTTGGATCACCGAGGGAAGGGCAAAAGAAAGAAATCTCTAGGCGACAAAAAAAACAAACAAACGGGGGCGAAAAGGGGGAAGGAAAAGGGGAGAGGAGAAATTTCGTGGGAGCGACACTCGAAAAATCAGAACGGTAAGTCCGGAGAAGTGGGAATTGACCTTAGATGAAAAAGGACGATGCGGGGGGAATTGTTTAAAAACCTAATGTGAAGAAGGAAGGGGGGGGGATGCGCACCAAAACGGTAAATGGTAAACAGAGCGGGAAGCACACGCGTCGGGAAAACACAAAGGGACCACGGGGAGGAGGAGTCTTGCAGCGGGGGGGGGGGGCCATCAGAGAGAAAGAGAACGGCTTGGGAGGGAAGGGTTTCAACACTTCCCACGCACCGAATACTCAATGTAGGTGAAAAAAGCAAAGACGTCCGGAAGAAATCGCGCTAAGGGAAGTGATGGGGACCGTCGGGGGACACAAGCAAGGGGGAAAGAGAAAGAAGGGACCCTTGACTGAACAAAAAAGGGGCAAAAAAAAAAAAAAAAAAAACCCAGATTGGATGTAGGAACTCACGGGGGCGGAAAAAAAGGTGAAAAGAGGGGACAGAGCTTTGGGTTTAGAACTCGGGGTGCCCCGCACGGAAAGACACGTCAAGTTAGGGAATTGGCGAAGCAGCAAAAAGCTTAAATCAACGCACCCGAAAAATGTTAGTGCGGCGCCGGATTGAAAAAAAACTGTAGCGGGGGGGGTGAGAAGAGATAAAGAGAAGGCTAGAGCCCAAAGAGACGTGAACGAGCCTTGCAGGGGACAAAAAGGCGGCCACTACCAAAAAACAAAAAGAGGCCACAAAAACACCAGGATCCAACTATGGTGTTCATCGAGTTCAAAAAACCCCCTTGAAACATACAGAGCAAATTACAATCTTGAGCAAACTTGAAGGGAGACAGCCAAAATAAATACTAACAACAACTACGTCGTGGATGGGGAGAAAAAATAACAAAACAAAACCTGCGTTACGGGAATTTGGAAAAAACGGTTGGAAGCACTGGGAGGTTAAGAGTGGGACAGCGAAAGAACAGAATAGATCCTGGGAAAGTCGAATTAAACCAAAAGGTTCAGGAGGAAAGCAAGGGTTTCAGGATCAAAGGTTAGGGGGAAACACAAGGGAAGTAAGCAGGGAAGAGGGGGAAAATATCGGGGACTCTGATGAATGCTCATACCATTTCATAGGGTGTCTTAAAACAAAGTGAGGTGGACTTGGAAGAAAGACTCGTGAAAGAGAAAAAGAAAGGGGGGCCTTAGGATTAAGGGGACCGACTGTAAAGTTCAAAGAATGACAGGCAAGAGTCAGACCGTAAAGACCAAGGAGAGAAAAAAAATAATACAATAACAGGATTGTCCACAGGAGTAATTAGGGGAACCAGAATCTGGAATCCATCAATGGGAAAAGTTTGGAAGAACCTGGGATTGATCTTTCGCCCGGAAAATAGAAGTTAAGGGAATGTAATAGGGTTTAGGGTGCAAAAGAAAGAATGCTTCCGTAGTCGACGTCTTATGTGTGTCACCCTAACGAGGAAGGGTACCCCGTTGAGTACCTAGCTTTGGGAGATAGAACACGGGTGACGGTCGGATAGTATGGGTGGGAAGGGGGAGGTTTCCAAAGAAAAGGACGGGGGGCAAACATGGGAAGCCAGGGAAGAAAATCTTTCACCGGATAGCTGGATTGACCGGAGACAGAAAAAAAAGAAAGCGGAACTTGAACTGCACATCAAGCGGACCATAGGGGCTTGTAACCACCTTCAGACCATGGGGGAAATTTGGTCGGCCATGGCTGGAATCAAGCGATATCCAGAGAGTCGAAAAAAGAACAAGGTCGTGCAGGAAAATAGGTAAGAAGAGAACAACCTAGGGGACGGATTGTCAGGACGTAGTTGAAGAAAGACAATCTCGGGTTGGGGGAAGCGCGAGGAGTGGAAAAAGAGGTGAAATACGGATATTTATGTCAGGAGCCACTGTACCGCGAAAGTAAAAGACAGACCAGGGGGCGGGAACATGTTGTCAAAACGAAGATTGGGGAAGGAGTCGGCAGGTCGAGAAGTAGCATGTACGGGGAGGGGAACAGTGGTCCGGCACAAGAGGGGGAGGGGTGAATGTTGATCCGGAGCAATGACTTTGTCGGGGCGTTTGGGGTCCAACGATTGGGACAGATTCCAGTTAGGTAAAGAGCATGTTCAAAAGTGACTTAAAGAATAACGGAACATCAGGAAATTCTTGCCCGAGCACAACAACCTCACGGAAAAACCGGGGATTGTGTCCGCCGGCGTCCCCCACACCCCAACGTGTTGTTTGGTGGGGTTCACCACTTGTAAAAAGAAAATACGTTTGTCACTGGGGGGAAAAGACCCGGTGGCCGGATAGTGAACGCATTCGGAAGTAAACTTATGTCAAACGCAACAACGACCAAAAAAAGCGGAAAGGGGGGGGCGGTCAGGCCTTCTCAAGAAGAGTGAAGGAAAAAGAAACGGATTATCCGATTTTAAATCATTTTAAAAGAAAAAAAAAGGGAAAAACGGAAAAAAAATGGAATAAAAAAAATTTCAACCATTGTTCAAACAAAAAAAACAACCACTTCAACCGAAGAAAGAAAAAAAAAAAAGAAAAAAACACATACTGGGGGTAAAAACATGGGGCCCTAAACCCAAACAGAAAGGAGGGGGGGGGCTCGAAAGCATTTGACGGGCTGGTAGTTCACTGGATCAGAAGTCAAATGCCCGGGAGAGCCCACTTCGCAAGGTAATTCTGAGGGGGGAAGGGGGGCTAAGAAAAATGAAAGCTGCAGTGGAACGGGTGAAAATGGCAGGATTAGGATTTACCAATGTTCCAAAATGGCTAAAACTGGGTGCAAACCACCCCGGGGGAAGAATTTGGGGGAACTTACATATATCCCCGACACACGGAGCAGCAACGCGGGGAAATCAGCACCCTTCATCAACCTGGGCAGGGGGGTAGAGGATCTGCAAAGCGTAAGATCGACAATAGAGATGACATCACTCTAGTCCCTGGAAAATCCAGGGAGTTAGGACGGAAGCTAGTCCAGCGAAACACCGAAAGAACAGGTAACTGGACATAAGGTGTCGAGAAGCGGGGGGGCGCGGTAGCCCACCAGGCTTCTTGTTATTGTCCCAATCGGAGAGAGCAGACCTTATCGGGCGGAACATGCATGGACACTTTAAAAAACGAAACGAAAAAAAAACGGCCCTTGGGGGGGACCCAAAAGGTGCCGAGGAGGTGGGGGATAAGCCGCCCCACTCTACATCAAGCATTCTTTAGAAACTCACACTTGCAAAAGACAACAAAAAACAACTGTATTATTAATATATATTGCCGACGGATACAGGCAAAGAAGCGGGGTGGGATGCGGGCTTGGAAAATTCCCTAATGAAAAAAAACTGTTTAAAGGCCAGGAAAGTGGGGGGGGGGCCGCGGGGCAAAGGGGGAAAGCTGCATCGTCCACAAACGTCAAGGTGAAATTGTACAAAAGGGAAAGAAAAAAAACTCCTCCGTTGTGATCATCTGAACACCCAGCCAACCACCGTCCATACACCGAGAGGTACAGTTTGCACGTATATTCAAGGCAATGCTACTACTGGTTGTCGGGGGGGGACGTAGTAGAGGGGATCTAAAAATACCTAATAGCAGCCCTACGCGAGGGTGGGGAAGAGGATGTTCTAAAAAAACAACCCTTGATCCCACTCGAGTTTCAACTGAAAGAAGCTTCCAAAGACGCCGGCGGGGGGGCCTGGTCAATCAGAATATGAAATTCATAAAAGTCGGCGGGACATAATTGATGAGACGAACGTCAACGAGAAAGCAACGAATGGGGGGGGGGGGGAGGAACGATTTTTTGCGCGGATCAGAAGAAACGACCGCCCCAACCGAGTCGAGAAAAGAGTGAGGTAAAAAGTCTCAAAAAAAGCAACTCTTAAGATGGAGAACGTAGGATTATACAGATAGGGACAACGAAATCGGGAAGTGAATTCGGGGGGGGGGTACTTCCCCGAAGTGAGAATATCCAAACAAAAAAAGATCGGGCACTTAGGGGTTAGGTGGGACCAAGGGGGGAAGAAGAGGCGGCAAGGAATGCAGAGGTCATCTGGCCCGGACGTCAAGGAGGTCGGGACAAAAAAAACATTTAAAAAAGGTTACTGGGAAAGGGGGAACGGGGAAAGGACTGGGTGTTCCGAAGAAAAATACGTTGACAGAACCAGAGATCAGGGGAATCCTTAGAACCGAAAAAACAATAGCAGCAGCCTGCAGAACACTGCTCAATTGAATGGGAACATACTAACAACTAGTAAGTAGAATAGTTTGTTGCAGGCAATGTACGCCTGGGGGGGCTGGTTGTAAAAGTCCTCTAGGATTAAACACCCTTGAGCGAAAAATATAAACCGTATTCTTAAACCGACAATAAGAGGCAACTATAGGGGGCCGGCACAAAAAAGCATACGAAATTCATTCAAAAGATTTCAGGGGCGTATATTGGAAAAGAACGAATGTAATTGTTCACGATCAAATGATGCCGCTGAAAATTCCAGAAAACACTGGCAAAAAAGAAAGGTTCACCCTCGGGCAGGTTGCCATCGATTGTGCCGCGAATGCAGAAAAAAACGCCCGTTATCTGCACGAGGGTACAAATCAACGCTATCCGATGAAAGATTTCATTTCTGGTAGCGGGCACGGCCGGAAAAGGGGTTAACAAGCCACTTAACCAACTGAGCGCCACAAAAAAAAAAAAAAATGACAAACTGAAAGAAACGTTCTGTGCAAAAGGGAAGGCCGGGGGGGTGGGGGGGGGTGGTGGGGGGTGTGGTAGTGAGGAGTGGGGGGGGGGGAACACACCACAACACCACAAAAACTCCTGTTTCACTGACTGTATCTCAGTAGCCTAGGCTTCAGGGAACCGGACCGTGGGACGAAAGAAGTAAATCCATCGGTCAAAAGATGGTGCCTTTATAAGGGCCAACGAAGGAGCGGGCCTGAGGGGGAAAAAAAACTCAAGTGGTGGGCCGAGGGAAAAAAAGCACAAATATGAATTCCTCCAGGTGGGAAAAAAGGGGGGAAAAACGCGGCGTGTGGGGGGGGGTGTTTCTGGCTAATGCTTCCGGGAAAGAAAAAGCGACATACCCTAGGGGCCCATCGGTTGGGCGAAGGAGCGTGGGGGGAAAAAGTCCAGAGGGGGGGTGTACGTCACCAGAAAAGCAGACCAGGGGACCGCCATCAAAATTGAGAAAAGCCCCGTATTTCGAGCCAGCAGACGCGGGTGGTCACAGCAAATGGAAAAGTACTGAAAAGGGAAAGGAAGGAGGCACGTTGAGGGTGGGTGCCCACTCATTCATTCTAAACTGCGGATGGCGAGACAATATACATAAAAACAACCTGGATTCACATGGGAAAGAAATTCCAAAGAAATTAAGGCGTTTGAAATAGCAGGTCATACACGAAAGGGCGATGGTCCATGAGTGGGAAGTAACTCATCAAAGCAATACTCTGTGATTCGATGGTTGAAAGACGGGAAAAAAGAAGGAAAACAAAAAAAAGACATCGTGGGGATCAGGTGGTGGCTGCTGGGGGGAAAACGTGGAAAAAAAAAAAGACCGAGGAAGGACCCGGAAGGTCTCTTCGGAAAAAATCGAGTGCGCGGCATAACAACCCGAGCGGGTTTGGCAGCCGGCGCACTGAAAAAAATCAGAGAGAACCATTGAAGCGATTACAGGAATTGGTACGGAGTCAAGACTTTGGTCTCCTTATAGTAAAAAGGAGAATCTTCGACCTGGGGTCAAAAGCACGGAGGGAAATAAACATCCATCAATGAGCGGTGCCCGGGGAAAGAGAGGTAATGAAGGCAGTGCCTAACACCAATGCAGTCAGCCTGTATCCTTAGGGTCAAAACTGTGTGAAGGGGGGGGAAATGCAAACCCGAGATTCGTCGCGGAAGCGGAAACGGCGAAGGGAAGAGCGCGGGAAAAAAAATTGGCTCCCAAAAAAATAACGAGGAAAAGCCAACGGTTGCCCATGGGCTCGAACTTCAAGATGGACAAACGGCATCGGCGGTGCAGGGCCGACAGGCCGGAAAATACCATCTCAACCAAGAAAACTTAACGAGAAAGGAAGTAAAAACATAAACTAAGGTCAAGGACACTTCGGGAGTACAGGTCGGCGCAGCAAAACGAATCTATCCCTCAAAAAAACACCAAAGGAGGGGGGGGAGCAAAGGAGAAAGATCAGGGGATCATAAAGAGTCTCAAGGTGGTCAAAGTCCATCAAGTTGGATTGACCTGAGGAAGGGAGGGACAGCAAACGAAAAAGTTCGGGTTGGGAGACAGGGGAGAAGGTCTCGAAGGCGAAGGCCGCCACGGGCATCCCCGAAGGGCGAGCAGTGACAACCCACGTGGGAGGACGAAAGTCAAATGTAGAAAACAAAAGACATGCAAGGACTCACAGGAATCCGCCTTCACTGAGGGGGCCCAAGGGGTTGTTCCAAAAAGGTCCGAACGCGACGAATCTACTCGAAAAGGGAGGGGGGAATCACACTCAAAAGGGGGGAGCAGCATACTCGCATCAAGCGATGGTCGGGGTCACGGCAAGCCAGAAGATATAGTTTCACCAAAAAAGAAAGACGTAAGAGATGACTAGGGAATGGGGAGGGATACTCTACCGATGGCTGAACGACAGGGGTCAATCTCCGCCGAGGCTGTTGTGTTGGGGGGCATGAAAGGAGGGGAAGAACCATCAAATTCAAAAGGCCTTGAAACACAAAAACTTGGTCAAGCGCGCTGGGGGGGGGTGAGAGAAAGACAAAGGACAAAAAAAACTGTCGCGGTTTGAAAAGCGGTCAACATCGGAGGAGCCGATGCGGAACAGAACTCCATGCAAGCCACGGCGGCAAAGAACCAGCAGCCTACCACAAAGCTGAGCACCACGGGGGGGGGGGTTGGGGGAGGGGTTCTACAAGTTCTTCACCAAAGGTAAACAAGCAGAAGTCCAGCCTGAAGGAGCATGAAAAAAAGATCTCAAAAGGAGCAAAATCACGAATCACGGAAAAAAAAGAACGGTGAGTTGAAAAAATCTCCAGACTGAGTGGTGCATTTGAGGTAATGGGGTGCCTTGGCTTATCGCGCAGGATGTAATAGTGGCCTAGAAACATAAAGATGAAGAAGAATCCTGAGATCGGAAAAATCACCAAGCAAATTTTCCATTAAGAAACCGATAAGAAAAAAAACCGATGGGTTCCAAGCGGGAGATGGCGCGAAAATATCGTGGGGGAAAGTTCTGATGAATTGCTCCCATGGTTTGGGTATGGGAAAGTTAAAAAAAAAAAGCTGTCCCTTTGGGAAAAACGTACCTCTGGCGAATGGAGCGGAAGAGGCAGAAGTAGGGCAACAGGCCAGCCGTGGTAAAAATCCCCACTAGAATATGGTGACGGGTACGTAAAAAAATTCGGGGGGGAAACATACTGGGCAGTCAGGGGAATGTACCAAAAATCCGAAATGTCGGATAATACCTGCAAAGACAGATGGGAAGTTAGAAAATAACAATCACGGCCACGGGGGGGATCGCCAAGGGAAACCGGAAGTTCTCGTCAGCTAATTAACCCAATTTTTGTCTAATCCAAAAAACGGGTGGTAAACACCGGGGAGGATCGGGGTAAATGTGGTAAGTTAGGGAAAAAATAAACGGACGGCCAGGGACGCGGACATCTTAGATAACGGAGAGCACTATGTGAACCGAGAAGCTCGGGGGTGCGCCAACGGCGCTGAAAAGCCGGATTGAAAAAGCGCACTTGAAAAATGTTTTCGTCGGGCCACGGGAAAAGAAGGGCCCTGGAAATGTAAGACGGAAATTCAATCAATAATCGAAAACATAAAAAGATAGGTCAAGGGTGACTGACACATTCAGGGTCAAGCAAAGTCCGACACCCGGAAACTTTGATAACGGAATGGTTCTTTAACGTGAGTTGGGAAGGACTCTCGGTGTGGGCAACGACTTATTGGGGAAATGAGTACGGGGGATAGTGAAAATGCGAGTGTAAGCAAGACGAGATCCAAGAACCAGGCGGGCAACAAGTTGTGGGGGACCACCAAAAAAAAAATAGGGGTCCGCTGGCCAGAGCAGGGGAAAAGGGAACTGCGAAAACCAGTGACAAGGGCGCGGAAGGGGAGGTGTTTTGTGGGGGGGGGGGGGGGGGGGGGCGGGGGGGCGGTGCCGGTGGGGGGGGGGGTGGGGCACGGAGGGATATGCACAGGGGGGTGGGCAACGATGTTTTGAATAGGAAAAGAAAGGGGTTGACAAGGTCCCCTTAATGAAAGAACTTACCATCAAAAACTCCGACCCGCCAGTAACCCAAAGTTGGGGCCTCCCGCTACCCGGTGTAAAAACGAAAATACTGGTGTCAAAATAAACAATCCGTGTGACGGAAATACGGAAGAATTCGGGAACCGAAGTCCACCCAGGACGGAGTGGTCTGGGAGCCTAGGACGAAGTAAAGAAAATAAAACGAAACAAGGGATTTGTATAAAAGATTTTTAAAGAGGCCAACGAGAAAGCGACACTTTCGGGGGGGAGGGGAAGGTTTTCGGGGGATAGACGACACTCTGGAAGCACCTCAATTTCAACCTTACTTCTCGGGTTAAGGGGGTGGACGGGGTGGAACAACGAGGGGGGTCCCGCTGGACCGTGAGGGGGGATTTCAAAAAATTCTGAGGGCCAGGGGTTACACGGATATTTGTGGCTTTAAGATGTGAACTGGGGGAACATCGAGCAGTCAAACGCAGGGAAGGAAGCAGACCTTCGGTTGTGGGGGGGGTATGCGGCTCTGCACGTATAGCGAGGCCGAATATACACTCAGAGCGTCCAGAATAATGGGGAGAGCCGGATCAAGCACCTGGCAACTACTAAGGCAGAGATGTGTCGAGGGAGCAAGGGCCGCGTTTGCAAACCTCAAAGGAGGATGTTCTGGGAAAGGTCGGAGCAATCAGTCAACAGCCGTGAGCGGATGAACAGAGGAAAGGTGGGACTTTGGGCCAAGGGCGAACGGCTGGGGGTGAAATGGGGTCGGAAAGGTGGTGGCCCTAGCAACGGGAAGCCAGCACGCCGTCAAAATAATCGAATAGTGTCTCAACAGACGTCACAACCAAAGAACAAGGGGGAGGAAGAAAAATCGAAAGAAGAGCAGGAGAAGCGATCGCTGAAAAACGCGGAAACGGGACGTCAATCGGGATCGGTCAATGGCAACATCTTCAAAAATAAGCGTTCAATAAACAAAAAACCGCTGCAAAAGGAGAGGCACCGAAACGGTAAAAAAGAAAAAACCAAAGCCTTTGGGAATAACCAAACGTCACCGCCGAAGCCGCCAAAATAAGACGTAGTGGGGGAAAATCCGGGCGTCCTACGATTGACAGGGGACCGTCGATATAGTATCACGCTATACAAATGCTAGAGCCCAATTCTACAGAAAACAGGGGTTGAAAAAAGGACTGGCCCAAGAGTTAGTCAAAAAAAGTGTAAAAAACGCAGGGCTGCCCGAAACGCGAAAGACCTGGGGATCAAAAGCTAAAACTGATGGAAAATCAAGGCAAGGGGGGGATCGGTGAAAGGGTCAACGTGAAAAAGACAGTAAAGAAGGAGGCCACAAATTTTCTCAATAACGCAAGGACAATACCAACAGGCAAAACAAGGGGGCGAGCACCAGGCTGACCATCGATATACTGGCCATCTACTTCGAGCCGAAAAAAAAGGAGACCCAGACAAACTAAAGAGGGGAGTGAGGAGGGGTACTTCCGATGTAAGAACTGGCCAAAGGAGCGTTGAAAAAGTGTTGTGAGGGGGGTTGAAAGGGAAAAGCAAAGGTCACACAGGGCACAAGCGGCAGCGGAAGCCCGCACTTGCGGGAGGTATTTTTTTAGTGGTAATGAAACGTTAACAGGGGGACTCCGGGGTTACCGGGGAGAAGAGGTAACAGAAAAAGATAGTCCCGGGCGCAATCATCACCGCCTTGAAAGAAACTGGCGCAGGTCAAAAATGAGCTGCGGGGGGAGCAGCCCGTCAAAGACATCTGGGTCACGGCCCGCCTGGTTTACAATTTATGTCGATGCTGAACACGCTGGAAGCGGACAAATATACCTTATCATGCACTAAAAAAAATTAAGACAGACGAAACGGCCAACAATACGCCCCTTAAAACTAATGGAAAAATTCCCGTAAAAAGCGGTGGGGGAGATGAGTACGAAGGGCCTCAAAAGACGGTGTATTTAAAAACCTAAGCCCCGAGGAATACCGCATTCTCCCGACTGGTCCAGAAAATGGTCACCGGGCGATTGTATTCAAGCACAGGACATTGGTCACGAGATGTAAGGAAATTACGGACCGACAAAAAATGCGCGGGCACACATCAAGATGTCAAGAGATTTAAGTTGACATGAACAGGCACAACTGTTACAATAGCCAAAGGTAAACAAAAATGACCGAGCCCCAAGGGGGTGGGTTCTATACCGAAAGAAAAAGATCAGTTGTACTGCGCGAAGGGGACGCGCAGGACGCGACCCGGGGCGTGATGCAGCAAGAGGACATTCCAAGCATGCAGAGGCCGTGAGGAGGACTACCTAGGAAACAAAGAATTGATGAGCAACCGGGGGCCCGAGTTACTCGAAATCATGTCTCCGTTGGGAGGGGGGGGGGGCGGAGGGACGAATGGCGAAAGGGCGGGCCGACGAAGCACCAAGCGGGGTCAGGAGTAAGAGTTTGTGGGGAACAAGACAGCCTGTTTTGTGTTTAACGGGCCAAGGATAAGGCCGAGGCATCAATCAGAGCCAAGAACCAATATGTTACGCAAAAATCCCCGAGAGCAAAGGGGGAACCAGATGGATCGAAGGTGTTAGGAAAATCGGAACCTTGATGGGGAGTCAAAAAAAAAAAGATTCATGGATGCGCTGCTGGGTAATGTGCGAGCCCACTAAAAAAGAACATCCAATACGCAAAAAAAAAGGATACGTCAAAAATGGTCCCCAAAAAAACTGCCATAGACGTGAAAAGAACTGGGAAGACAAGCGACGAGTTCGTGGGAAGGGGCAGGCTGGAGCTCAAAGACCTGTAAAGCGTAGTCGCAAAAGGTTGGGACCTGTAAAAGAACATCTGGGGAAATGGGTGGGCTGCGGGTAGGGTTTGGCCCCAGACGGCGGGCAGGATACGGGGCCCCCGTATAGGACCGAACCAAGGAGAGGGGGGTGAAATTCCCAGAACAACACGACAGGTTGGGAAAGCGGCGAAAACAAACGCCCGCCTTGAAGGAGGCTTTGGACCCAACAATTGGAGGGAGTTTGGGACGGCGCCGAAAAAGGAAAAAAGCCTCGGCGAGTAAAAAAAGGTAACATAATACTCGGGAGAGGGACACTAACATCCATCAAACCGGCCACGGGACGTTTGAAAAGTTCTACGTCCTGCTTGGCCGACGACGAAAACATCGCCTGTCATAACCGTCTGGCTGCCCAAAGGAATTTTTGGAAGGGACGGAATGCGGAGACGGAGAGTCGCGGAATCCCGGCGAAGCGCAGGGAGCGCGATGGAGTCTCGCATCGGGCCCCGCCAAATTGTAACCGGGTCCAGAACGACGTTTAGATGCCCGCATACGGCTGTGGGACCCGCGGCGGGGGGAAAAAGAAGATCACCGAGAAATCCGAGGACAAAGGGAGACATCCTCAAGGCTCCCACGGATGAGACTAAAGGGATAACCGGGAGATTCACCCG
>Ga0179593_1481783_pt1 | contig 14408 bp, 15 predicted proteins | sample CZODoug2_1_08_16_FD_185931 | JGI IMG/M metagenome (GOLD analysis project Ga0179593, IMG submission 185931) | Vadose zone soil fungal communities from Angelo Coast Range Reserve, California, USA - CZODoug2_1_08_16fungal (PacBio error correction) | ecosystem: Environmental > Terrestrial > Soil >...
GGCTTCAAGAGGGGCCGTTACTCCTCCAGGGGCTAGACTGAAAAACACTTCTCCTTCCAGGAGACCCACGCGAGGAAAAAGCCGGGTTAAGCCCGTAGGGTAATGCTCGATCGACAAAGGCTGCCGATTACTGCACCTGCGCAAAGGTATGCAGATGTGGTCGGTACGTTGAGACGGTGAGGATGCGGGCCCACTTGAAGCCGAGGACTTGGGCACAGGAAAAAAACGTGTTCGGGGACAAGGGCCCGTACTGAACGGAAATGGGAGACCCGTCCGAGAGTCTGCACGGGAGCAAAAGTGAACAGCAAACGAGCTCGGAAGAGCCCGGGGGGAACGTGGATCGGGGTAGCCGCCTCAAAGGGGGAGGCAAGTGCACCATCGGACCGAGATCGCAGGGAAAGAAGTTCTAATCCGCCATAGTCAACAAACTTGGGGGGGGCTAGATCAACGCCCACGTCGCTCAATGTCCGGGTTTTACGGAGACCGATAATTGGGTCTCAATGGGACTCTGGCATCTGTCCTGGGTGTAAATAAAAATTGTTAATTAAGGGAGTTGGCGTCTTAGGAGGACCACGGTTGAAAAACGGGCCTACTTGACACTCTCGGGACAAAAAGGTGCGGAATGGAAAAACGTTTGCGAAGAAATGAGGTCGAGGGTGCAGAGGTGTCGACGGAAGACGCAGTCTTCGGTGAAAGGGTCTGGCTCCCCTTCCGGAGTAGATACGCCGGAAACAACCGAAGAAGTACTAAAAATACTCTATCACGAGGGGAGTTTGAGCGAATGCATGGTCTGAAGGGGTTAATCGGCTTGAGGGGAAGAGCCAAACGGCTACTGACGTTTAAAAAAAAATCCAAGGCAAGCAGCAGCTCGATGAACAGTTCATGGTAAGGCCAAAGCTTCAACAGAGAGGGGAGAAGCGATAGTTTAAGGCCTCGGGGGCTGGGCCTTATCAAGAGATGCATCTTGCGCCATTTGGAAGAGAGAACAACACTAGGGTGGGAACGAAGGGACGTTGGGGGGGGGAAAAAAAGTAGTCATATGGGGGATCACGGGTCCCAAGGCTCAGGGGAAAAAACGGTCTATAACTTCCACGTCCTTGAAATGGGAAGGGAAGTACGGGGGGGTTAGGGGCTTGAAACACGGGGCAGAGACTACCAAGTGAAAAAATCTGTCCACTCTAAGCAAACTTAGGTCCGTGAGCCGGAGACAAGTAGGGAGGCGAAAACCGGACCACAGTGAAGCGGTTGAGAGAAAAATGTGAAATTGATGGGTTCAAAAAGAAAAACCACTTGACCGTCAGAGCCCCAAAAAAACGAAAAAACGCTTTTCAGGGAGGCATAGGGGGGGGTGCCAAGGGACTGCATGCTAGGCGTTATGACCTAGGGGGAAAAGGAATAGAAAATCTGCAGGGGTGTGGAGATAACCGAGAAGAAAGCTTCCCTCCTTAAGCCTCTGGGAAAGCGACAAAGTCGCCAAACAAAAGTAAAAAGAAAAAGGGGAAGTCAATCCCAATCCCCATGGCCGCTACACCCCCCAAAACCTCCCAAGAGACCAGGAAGGTCCCTCTACAGGCCCAGCACGAAACGTGTGCGTAAAACACTGTCCACATCTTGCACACAAAGAACCCACTCCCGCAGAGAAGTCAGCTCGCCCGTCTCCCCAGCGTACACGAGAAGGGGCCACGTCGCAACTCTGCAGAGGCGCTTACAGGGGCGATCCCCATAATGGGACGTACCTCTGACGAGGGGCAGAAGCAAAAAAAGGAGGACAACACCTCGATGCGGGGTCGCAGGCGAAACGAAAGAAGCCGCCGCCGCAAAGCCCGCCCGTAAAAGAAACGGATTGCCCCCGGCAGGGGAAGAGGACCCGCTCCACGTCCAGGGGACGGGGAAAGCGGTGCCACAAGGGCGCGTCCGATCCGGCGAGAGAGAAAAGAGACAAAAAAGGTAGAAAAGAGAAAATGACGGACGAGGCGTGGGGGCAACGGGGGTCTTGGGGGCAGGACCGTTCCCTGCGACTGGGGGTCTCGCGGTTAGGGGGAAAGACGGGGGGCTCGGAGGAGAACGGCGTCGGCGTTGACTCGGGAGTCGCCGAGCGCGACGGGTCGAAGAAGAGGGGGGCGCAGTCTGGATGTAGGGGCTCCTTCCGGGGGGAGGAACTCCTGGGAGGGTGTTAAGCGGGAATTCTGAAAGGGGGAGAGGCATCAACTGGGGAGGGGGAGGGAAAGGGGAGGGAGGGGGAGAGGGGGTAAAGGAGGGAGGGGTGGAGTGGGAGTTGGGCCCTTGCAAGAGGTTAGGCAGAGGAAGGGGGGGAAGGCGATGCAGCTTTCTGTGGGTGTCTGGTGGGTTGGTTTTGGGACGTTTAACCATCTGTGGGTGTGCGAAATCGGCGCGCTAAAAGGAGGGGGGTTTGTTGTAGGCTGCCTGGGAATTGGGGGGGAAGGAGCCGGTTTTAAAAGGGGAAGGCCCAGCGGGGTGTTTCCGAGGCCGTTGCAGGCGAACATCTTCGTGAAGTGAACCCAACTATCTGCCGATCGGTGAAGGGAAAAGACGATATACTCTAAATACATAACCCTTTTGGAAGGGTACTATGGAGTCTGGGGCTTTACCAGTTTAAGGAGTTAGGGTGCTGTTCTCGGAATATTCAAACGGGAGGGGGTTGGGGGGGGTTTTGGGGTGGGTCACACCAATCATGGGGTCGGGGGAGCGAGTGAGGTTCAGTGCTGTGTAAGTTTTGTCCGTTGGGGGTCTGCGGGGGAGAGGTAAATCTTCGCGGCGCAAGTTGGCCAGGGTTCGGGAGAGGGGGACGATGACTTGTGAACAATCCGGCAAAAAAGCTTTGAAGGGAAACAGATCAACAATTCGAAGGGGAAACAGGACGCCTGGCGGTCCTCGGAAGGGGGTTCTTAGCCATGAGGGAACGTGGGATACGGTTAAGCAACCAAGAACATCGTTGTTGAGCAAGTCTGACCATAGGGTTCTCAACAGATGTGAGAGTGACTGAGCAAAATAGGCTAAACCGGAATGGGTGGGAAACCGCGCTCCCGCGTAACCTAGCGGGGGATGGGTCACATCGGCACTAGACATCTGCGCTAAGGACAGGCAAGCAAAGGGGGGCGCGGGCCGACGAAGGGGGTTAAATCGAGAAGAGGCGATCACACAGAAAGAGGGATCTGCGGGCAGAGAGGGTGGGTTCGGCGGGGAGCGGCGTTACGAAGGAGGTGCACGGCAAGGAAGTGGGGGGATTCGAATAGGGGGACCGGACGCCACGGGATAGCGAGAGGGCTGAAATAAAGGGAAATCGGCAAGGAGCCAGTCGAGGCGGGAAGGAAAGGGCTGGAAAAAAATGGGGGGCTGGTGGAGAATCGCAGCTAACCTAGGGGCTCGTTGCCACCCAGAAGCTACCACGAAAATCAACCACAAAGAACGACAAAATACCGGGGGACGACGTGGTCGTAGAAAGAACGATGGGTGGAGGGACGAGGAAACGGCCCTTCGCCTGACGTCTGCCGGGAGTCCGGGGGAGAGTTTAAACTTCGAAATGACTTCGGCTACAACGTCGGACCAAGACAAATTGGGGAGAGGGGGGGCCGATCCTGCTTTCCGGGAAGGGTTCAAAAAAGGGCTATCATCTCTCCCGTAAAGGCACCGCATGACGGGACCCGTAAGAACAAGTCGCAGCAGATGGAACTACCAGAGAAGAAGAAGCGTAATGAGAAATCAAATCTGGTCTAAACGTCCCCACGAACAACAGAGCAGAATGCTGAGGTGAAGTAAGACTCTCGGGCGGGAACGCAACTTAAGTCCGGCGTGGTACACGGGGAGGTAACCCTGTTGAATGGAAAACTGAATCGGAAGGGGGTGGAGTGTGGCCCTAAACGGGTCTTACTTGCGGGACGAACGAGAGTCATCAATCAAACTTAGAGGATTAAAAAAAGATGATGAAACCCGTAGCACGACTCAGAAAAACGGCATTTTCTCATTCAGAAATTCGCAGGGGACCTAGGGAAGATCCTGTACTCGAGAACCGGCCACGGGGTTACCCCGGGCCCGGGTAAACGATCGAGGAGGCTTAAAGGACGGAGTACTCAACCTAACTCAGACAGATTGTTCGGAGAACGTACAGCTGGGTGAAATCGGGGAGCGAATGGGGGGGAGGGAGTTTAGCCGAGGGCGCGGGGGACCCTCGGGGGGTCCCGTGGTCACAGGGCGAGGGCGTGGACCCGTCGAGGAGCTTCGACCAAATTGGAAAAGTGAAGAAGGGCTCGGAAAAGAATTGGTTGGTCCGAGAGAGGGGGTGGGCGGTCAAAAAAGCATACTTTTCCCCAACGACTTCAGGAAAGAAAACGTTGAGAGGGAAAAAGCCATCGCCCACTCATCTTTCGGGGAGGAGGCCACTTCCTCCCGGGGGAGGGGGAAGCCGTCAGGACCAGTTTGGGAACGTACGGGTATTGTGACAGGAGGTCCCTAGCGGTAGAGAGTTCAGCTGATCGAGGAGGACCCGGTCGCCGAAGAAGAAGGAATCATCAAGGTCCGGACCGGTGCCGTAATTCGATTGCGAAGAGAGGGTAATCGGTACTGGAAAGGAGGATAGCCGCCACACTTAATTGAGATTTGCAAGGGGACGAGACACGCTACCTCTCACTCGAAAAAACACCACCGATAATGACCCCTAGAAAAGAAAAAGAAAAGGCTTTTAGCTAGGCCTCAGGGTAGAACACCGGTCTTTGTAAATGAAAAAAGCGCCAAAATCTGCTTGTCAGTCGGCGCATCCACGGGCCCGGAAGAAAGGAGGGCAGCCAGCAGTCTATGAACCTTGCAGGGGTGCACTGATCAGATAGCAGCACGCGATTTCGCCTCGGGGGGGGGGTTCCGGACATGTCCAGATCAAAAAGGGCTGCTCTTTGGGGCTGAACGATGGAGGGGGAACGCGGGTGACAGTTGTGGACCGAGCTGTGCCCCTCCTGGCGCATCAAAGCAAGTCGGAAAAAAAGGGCCCTTGAGGTTGGGAACGCATGTTGATCTGGGTGAAGCACGCTGCTCGAGGGGCCGAAGGGAGTCGTAAACGACACCCAAAAAAGTGAGCACGACGAAGGAGAGACGATGCCCACGACCACAGTTTGGGCGGGGGAGGAATCATTTAATTGAGGGTTTGAAAAAGGCCAAAAAACAACATATACCGGAAAGGAAACGACGGTAGTCCCGATACATGCAGATCTTACGACTCACGACCTGCGGGGGGAGAAGGGAAGGAGGTATAGACAAGTGGTTGTTTACAATCGGCGACGGGTGGGGAAAAAAGTCTTCCAAACTAGGAAAAGGGGAGGGGGACGCCTGAAACCAAGAAGGAAAAGGGACCACCACGTGAACAGCCTTAAGACCCCAAAAAAATCGAAACCAGGCGACAAATGTCCAGTTTAAAGATCTCACAAGAGTCCCACGATGAGGAAAAGCTGCCCACTAAACTGCCGCGCCACCTCCACTCACTCATCGTCTCAACATCTCAAAACCAGTGAAACCATTACTGGTGGAACCAACCATCCGAAGGTAGTTCGCCCAGCTCTGATCCGCCAGGTATTCCTACGGCGAGGGGAAGAAGCAATGCAGAAGACTCAACCAGGGCATCTCGATGGCATCGGAATTCGAGAGAAGAACGCAGGGGTTCTGGAGACAAAGACCCGCCAGACTTAAAAGGGACCTAATCGCCACGCCAATAGCCCAAGGGAAAAAACGGTAAAAAGTCCTCATTCCTGACATATAAGTTCAAAAACAACGGAGGGTAAAAGGAGAGAGCGGAAAGTATGACCGGGGAACAACGCTCGGGGACCCCGCCTGGGACGGTATAAAGAGACAACCAAGGGTGCCGCGGGAAAGAAGGGGTCTACACGGGGAAGGGAGGTTCGCTCGACTGCCGAACCGAGAAAGCGGTGTGGCGCAGAGGATGTGCCGACTTCGGGGGAGGGAAACGGACGGTGGGGAAAGGATGGGCGAAACGTACGACACCCGGCTGGTTCGAAGCCCGGAAAGAGGGGTGTTTCGCAGGGAAGGTACAGAGGAGGGGGGCGGGGGGTGGTGCGGTGGGGGTGGGGTCTCGTGGGGACAGGATTGTAAGGGCAAGAGGGGCGATCGTCGAGGGTATCTGAACAGTTTCGTTGGCGCGGGTGGTGAAATTTGGGGGAGGTTTCAAGGAGGACGCAGCGGGGGGCTGAGCAAAAAGGGAGTTCATTCGTTACACCGATGAGGAGGTGTGAAGGGAAAACAGGCCGGATGCACTGGATGCACTACGGATATAAATACTGAAACGGCAGAGTACCGGTGTGGGAGAATGGTTGTCGCAGGTTCGACCGGATTTCGTGGAGGGGGTAGAAAAGGGATTCGAGGCAAAGGGGGGGGTGTGGAGTACACCCCCCAAGGGCAAAAGGGCATCTAGAAAAAGTAAACTTGTTTGGGGACTAACTAGGTATTGGGAGAGGCTCGGCGCACAACATGTGTCGGCGAGTGGGAAAGATACGGACTGAAAATGATCCTTCACGTTTTAATAAGCACCGATCAAAGTAAGAAAACGCTCAAGGACCGCAGGGAAGTTAAAAGACCAGGCGGGCAAGGTTGGGACACTGTCGGTGAAGCGATTCCCCCTAACATATGTGCTCTGACCAAAAGAGCCTCACGATGGGAGTTTAAGGAGTTCCGACAGGACACAAGGAAATTCGTGGCGTGAAGCGAGGAAGGGGCTACAACCGGGAAGTTTTAGGATCTCTAGACGCTATCTTCTAAGAGGGGGGCTAATACAGGGGAAAAGCATGGTATCTCTAAAAATAAGTTCAACCTTCGACAGACTTCAGCGAGTATACATCGTGGGGGTCGTGGGGGAAAAATGGGTGTTTAGTGAGCGAAACAAGGCTTGTGGAGAAACGTGAAGCTTAGTGACGACATGGACCCCTAAAGGAACAATATCCAGTTCGGAATGAAAACGTCTGACAGTCACCTCGAGAGAGGCTTCAAAAAGCACCCGTGAGAAGAGGGTCTGCTTCTCTTTAAAGCTGGATAAAGTCTCAGCTGACTTCTATTAAACAAGATGGAAAACAGATCTGAAACATCAGCAAGGACCCGGAAGAAAAAAAAGTCCATGACGATCGGACGTAACGTACCACGTTGATTCAAGTGGGGAAAGAATATGACAACTCACGAAAGGAAAAGGGTTGAAGACTTGGTCCGTGAAGAGACCAATCGTCGAGAGGGAATAGGCTCTTTTTGGTGCACTTCTAAAAACCGAACTTCTTGCTACGCTTCTATCTTACAAAAAGGCAGGGGGCTCGGGGATACAGTCGTGTCATTGGAACGAGATATCGAGAGAGACGACGGTCTCCCTCCACCAAAGTATTGAAAAGACGAAAGGAAGAAAAATCATAACCAAATCAAAAACAAAATATAAAAAAAAGAGCACTCAAAAAAAAAAAAAAAAAACGCGTACTCAAAGAAATTACGGACCCCGCCCACCAGCAATGAGATCGCGATTGAGGAAGGGAAGGACTCGGGCCGCGGGGCGAGAGATCGTAACCTGTCCCCCTGGCCGGGCGGTAACCGGCGGGGGGTCGTTATCCGAACCGGGAAAAGGGAGGCAGGGAAGTTAATTGAATCAGGTGTCTTCGAGAGGGACGGCTTCATCTCTCGACGAGGAGGAAAAAGAGGAAATATCAGTAGAAGCTAGGCACTGCAATTAGAACTTTCTCCGACTTCCCACGTCTGACTTGGACTAGGGCGGGATCCAAGAATAGGACCGAAAACGCGGTTACCCGGGCCAGGTAAGCGATCGCCGACGCGCTACGGCCGAGTACTGAAAAATCAGACGCCCTCATCATGCAGATGTGGGGAACGGACAGCTTGGGGGGTCGGGGTAAAGCTGAGCTTGCTGTCCAACCGATGGAAACGGCGGGGGGGACGTTTTTCACCTGAAAGTGGTGCCTAAGGAGGAGTGACGGTAGACCCGGGCAGGATAGTCGTCAAGGGGAACCGGCCCCGAAGGAGAGACGAGCATTTGTCCGGTGCGCTTTGAGCAGAAAAGTTCCTGGACCAAACCTGCATTCAGAAAGAAGGGAACGAGGACGTGACGGACAATCGTAGTCCCAAATCGGTCGGCGTCATCGGCCCACCTTTCAAGGGGGTAGCGTTACGGTCGAGAGTCGCGGGTGAGCGCGGGTTCCAGATAATGGGGGGATGTAATAGAAGAGTGAACGGTCGGGCTTGCCAGAACGTGGGTAGCCTCGCGATCTCGTCGACCTGCCAAGTTGACAAGAAAAAGGCGGGGTCGACCGTATTTGGCGCCGACGATTTTAAAAATCGGCGTCAGTGCAAGCTCATATTTCACACCGGAACGGTAAAACGTCATACCAAAGGGAACGGGGCGACGCGACACCACAATAGAAAATGCCGCGCGGGCAAGGAGAGGGGGGTAATCCGGTCTTGTGGATCGGGGAGGGGGCACCAAATCTTCTTTCCAGGTCCGCAGCTTAGCCTAGGAGAGCTCAAGAAACTTGTAGGCCAGGCGCTGAAGGCAGCACGCGATCGGTTTGCGTTGGGTCTTGGAAGGAAAAAGTATTAAAACATCTGGAAGTGGGGAGAGAGAGAGAAAGAAAGGGGGAACGCGCTTTGAAAGTACAGGACAACCATCGGGTCAAACTCGTTCAGCAAGACGGTAGAGAGTCATTCGGTAGGGCATCGCATGTTTGATATGGTGGGGGCGGGCGAAACGCCAGAGGGGGGAAGAGCTCGTCCACTGCCGCACCCGGCCAAGGGGACGGCGCGACAGCAAAAAAAATGAAAAGAGAGCTGGGAGTCCATCACAGTTGAAGGCGGTTCAGGCAACCCAGTGTTTAAAAAAAAATTTGGTGGGTGTGAAAAAAAGTCCAAAACAAAAGGGCCCATACTCCCGAAACTCAATCAGGGGCAAAAGAGGCCCGACAGGCTAACTCAGGAAACCCGGGACTGGGGCTGAGGGATGAGTTTATATACCAGAGGGGGTTCATCGTCAAAGAAAAAATACGATCTGAAAAGCTACACAAAAGACCCGCGTCAGAACGCACTCTGGTCATCCCACACGAAAAAATTTCGAACACTCATCCAAATCCAAGCCCACGCACGAGGTCGAACCGATCACGACCCGACTCTCCGCATCGCCCCATTCCGAACCCAGCGCTCTGCCCACACCCAATCCCCCCCGGCGGATCAGACGGGCCCCCAAACCGAAAAAAAAGCTTGTCACGGCGCGGAACCAAAACGCTGTACTGAGAACAGCCAATACGGAAGACGGGAGGCTGAAGGATCGAAGCACGATATGCAAGACACCGAAGCGCTTGATCGTCGACCGCAGTAGAAACGCCCGGCATCGGTCTTCGACCAGGAAAAAACGGCTGGGCCCAAAGCAAGCTCGAAAAAATCGCCACGTCCCAGGGAAAAAAGGAAGACCAATAGCTTTCCACACTCAAGGGCGACAAAGGCATCGCTCAGCAACAAAGGTGAGAAAGAGAGAGAGTGAGACGTCTGGGTGGCACAGCTCTTGGCGATTGTTACTAAGGGCCTTTATGATCGCTTTCTGGGGGTGGACCGTTAGCTTTGCTCGACGGGGGGGGCGAAAACGGGATTCGCTCAAGCAATCCCGACTCAAAAAAGAGGGTTCATAGCTGGCTTATGAAGACTGGTCCGGCGCTACGCGGGAACCTGTCTGTAGTTGGGGGGGCCGGGGGAATCGTCAAAAAAAAAACGGTGAGGTCGGCCCCATATTTTCTGCCTTTACTTTCCAGGGGCTAGCGGCGTGGGGGGAAGGTTTTGGGGGGTTTTAGTTTGGACATAGTGACGTTGCGAAGACTTGGGCCTTGTCTGACAAGGTCTGATCTTTTACTCGTGGTCTACCTGTGGTTTTGTACTTAGGTTTCATCAGGGGTGGCTCCAGATTGGGTAACCAGAGAGGAGACATGGACAGCCGGTCTTCTTGAGGTGTTAAGGACGGACACATCGTTTACACTGGGGAGGCAATGGATAATAAAAGCGCAAAATCGTGACCGTTGTGGAGGTCGTCTATGGGTGCCTTCTGGAAAGGAGGACCCTGCAGTCAGAAGTTGGGGCGTTTTCACACCCTAAAGGAAAATGAGGCAGAGAGGAACGCGGGGTGGACAAAAACTGCGGTGGACAGAGGAGGTCGTCGCGGCGCCGCCGGGAGGGAATGGGGGGACGTGACGGTACGGAAAGAGGATCGAGCTGGGGACAGAAGCAGTAACAAGGCAAGAAACCTAAAACGGCGCCTGGAACTTTCGAAGATTCTGACGGCCAGTTAGGGGGACGGTTAGGAAAAGATTAGGTCAAAGCGAAGTGGTCAAAGAAAGTTGGGTCGATCTTACCAAAGGGGGCGCACAGTAGATGGAGATGGTCAAGAATCACCCACCCTAGTCTCAACGAGGAGGTCTCTCTGGGGGGCGCCTTTCCCGACCAATTTGTGGGAGATCTCCGCGGCGATCAGGGAGGGAGCTGATGCGAAGAAGCAAGCAGTTTGGAGCGTAGAAAGATGAAAGGCGGCGAATAATGAGAAGTGAGACATCCGTGACTAACACATCTCGGGTGTGGTTCGGCGGGAGTTAGTTTCGCTTTTGTTGAACCGCAAGAAGGCAAGGAATGTGGTCGCTCCTTGAGACAGCCCTGAATATTCTCACTTCTTATGAAAAGGAAAAGGGAGCCCCTCTTAAGTGCGGATTTCTCTCACCAGAATGCTTGGTACGCGAGGGGCGGGGGGGGGGGGTACCAACGGCTACCTACGATCAAAGGAAAGTGGGAACTCATGTACAAGAGAGGGGCGCAGGCTTGAACATCCATCGGAACAAGGGAAAAAGAAAGCGGCCGTAACCAAAACCCGGAAGGCAAGTGGGCGTATCGATGACAAATTGTGAATAAGAATGGGAACGAGAACAGTACTCAGGAAAAAAGGCCGGTGAATCGAGGAACTTGAGCAACGGCTGAGGAACAAAGTCGATAGGACACAACAAAGTTACTGGGCCGAGAAGGAGATCAACTGGGCCTCTAAAACACGTGTTTCTAACGGGGGAAAAAGCATACGTGCCACGCGAAGAATAACACCGGGTTCGCAGCGAAAGCGGAGGTCAAGGACAAGCAGCCGTACTCGACGATCACAAGCGGGGCCTGACAAAATCTAAAAACCGGCGGAAGGGGCTCGGCCGGACGATGAAGGAAATCTGCGCAGGTGTCCCTGTAAAGCTTGGAACTAGGTGAGGTTCAGACTTGGGACCATCTCTCAGTGGGAAATGGAAGGGATAACCTTTATCCGGAGTCGCTGCAGGGGTGAACGCTCTGGAAATCGAAAAAAAGAAGAGATTAAAAGATCGAGTGAAATCTAAATAGTAATGACACCCTTTCAACTGGGCCCAAGTAGAATTTTCTATCCCAACGATGACCGGCTTACATCCTCCAGGGGAATATAAAGCTAGCATACTTAGACTTAGTACTTCACCTGGACTCTCCCTGCAGAGGTGTCGTGGCGTATGGGGTAGGAAGTCGCGGACTGGGACGTGGTAAGCGAATGCGGGCAGAGCACCAGAGGGGGTTTACTAGGTGGTGACATGAACTGTGGCGGCAGGGAAAATCGAGGAAGCGAGAGGGCGGAGGGGTTCGCGGCCGAGGGTCCCGAGCACTTTGGGTTGGGCCTGATACTTTAGCGAAGCCGTTGAAGAGTAGTGCACCAGCGGAAAAAATTCACCGGAAACGCCGTCGTCCAGTGGAGCGAGGTCTCGGTCAAAAAAGAGTAGGAAAAGCTCGAGGGGCGTCTGCGATCGCCTCGCCTCCCAGGTCAGGTTCGGCGAAGATAGGGGTATGGGAGTCGCCGGACTCTGAGAGGGGGGGGGGAAAGCGCCTGGAACCGACTTTATAAAGATCATCTTGAAGGGACAGCAGGGTCCCGAAACTCCCACTACGCCCTGCCCGGGTACGGAGATCAGTGGAGGGGGGGGAGGACTAAAAAATTCGAGTTGGCATAAGGCCGAAGAAGCAGATCGGGGGCCCGGCTGACGGGCAACCACAACGCCTTGAAAATTTACGTCAGACGAAAAAGAAAGCCGCGCACGCCGAGCCCTGCAACGATCAGAAGGTCGTGGACGATCGGAGAAGGCGTCAACCAACAGGACGAGCGTAAGTTGGGAAAGAAGCGCCAAATCGGACTGGGGTCTCTGAGAAAAGAGGAAAGACACACTTTCTAAACGGCCGCTGGGCCAGCCTGCTGTGGGAAAAAAGGTCGCTCTAGGCGCATAGGTGGGGGAAGAAAAAATGCTTCAAAATCCTCGGGGACGCTGGTCAGGAGCGCACAAAACACGAGGGGCTTGACGGGTACTTACTTACAAGGGTGAGCGTTGCCTCAGGGACGGAGCCACGAACCCTCGAGAACGTCCAGGTTGGTTCTTCACAGGACGACGTGTTGATCTGTTTAGAAGTTTCCCCACGAGCAGATACCGAGTCAGCCACACAAGCCACGGCGCTCAAGCGACTAAAAGAAAGCCGCGAGTCCACCGGACCACAAAGTGGGGAAAAAGGTCGGGGGGTTTAGAAGACAATTTTTTACAGGAGGGTAACGGACCAAAACAACCCATTAAACCATACCCTCACTAATCCGTGAGTGAACGACAGGACAACCATCGACAACCTCCACCGGGACGGGAATACTAAGGTGTTACGAAGTGGCCGCAAGGAATCGGGAGGGGTGGACATTCACCCGAGCGACCTTAACGGACTCTGGGCTGCGGGAAAACTGGCGCCAACCCACGCTGAACTGAAAATTCATATAACAAAGCAAATACCAAAACTCACCGCCCGGCCAAAGCCCTCTACCCCACGCCTCCACTATTTAACGTAACACGAACAAGATCTCTTCCCCAACCACACCCCACGCCCCGCCTGCATATCAGGCCCGGTCAAAAGGACTGGGGACCCACGTAGTAACAAGAAGATGCGCTGTACTTCGGGGTCCCAAATCCCAGACCGGCCTCGAGGAGAGCCGTCGCCCAAAAGAGACGTCGCGAAGAAGGATACTCAGTCTAGCAAAAACACAGAAAACAAAAAAGCTAAAAAACGCCGAAGTGGTCAACAGGGGCGACAACAGTCTTGTCACCGCGAAGGACGACACACGCCAAAAGAACAGTATCGCTCAAATTAAGCCACACGTGGGAAGCGTCCAAAGGAGTCCGGGATCTCCAGAAGTGGGGAAATAAGAATAAGCTTCGGACGCGGCCTTGGGGGCTCTTGGGAGCGATCGCGGGATGGTGTAGGCGGCGGGGGAAAGAACGGGAGAGAGGGAACGACGAGCGGGGGGGAGAACGCCGAAGGCCGATAGATCCGAGCGTGTGGGGGTCTCGGAGGGCTGATGGAGGATTACGTCGTGTCGGCAGCCAGGGAGTGGGAAGCGCAGGAAAGCATCACTGAAAAGGCTGTGCCGTCAATTGATTTCGAGCGGAGACGGCGATCTTGAGGAGAGCTGCGGTGGGTCGGTGGGGGTTGTGGGGGAGTGACTAAGCTGGTACCGGGCGTGGGAAAATGCGGGATCGGTCGCTTTGAAGGGGTTGCGCGGGGGGGGAGTTCGTTGTATAGACGGGAGGTGTTAAAGCAAGGGTTCGCCAGCGGTGGCCGACCAGAGTGAAGGGAATGGACAGCCTTTTACTGAGTGCGTAATGCCGACACCGGCGGACTATTTAAACTGGACTCGGTAGTAACCACATCCAAAAAACCGGTGTGAGCTACGATGGTTGACTTCGGGAGCGGTTTAAGGGTCGGATTCTGAAGGGCGTTTGGGCCCGGGGGGTCACACCACGAAGGGAAACCTTAGTACTCTGGATCAGGGGGGGGGCGGGGACTCAGGAAAAGGGGATGCTCGTCGCGGCGAGGGTGAGTGGCGGGCGAGGAAAGTTCGAGATTAGGTTTCACCCGAACCCAGCAAAAGGGGAGAGGTGAGAACACTCAAGTGGAAGTCTCAAGAAACCGGGGAGGGTTACACGGGTCCCATCAGGGTCACCAGGGGAGTAAAAAGGCGCGTTCAAACCGGAGGCTCGCTCTGACCAAAGGGGCACGATGAGTGAATAAGGTTCCGCATCCACCGCGAAGGGGCAAAAGGAGTCTTGGTGGAAAAAAGTCAACTGACTCCCATCCTCTATTTGGGCACGAGGACCCCGGCGATCTGCTGTACGAAACGGCCAAGCTTGGGGGGGGGCGCGTGCCGAAACCGATTACAACTACAGCGGGCCTGATACAAAAGAAATAGTGATCGCGGGCATATCGTGTTAGTGCGCGGGTCGACGTGGCTTGACAGGCCAAATGGGGGTAGCGTAGGGGAGGGACCCAAAGGACACGATCGTCGTCGGGGGGGC
>Ga0179593_1559035_pt1 | contig 14408 bp, 14 predicted proteins | sample CZODoug2_1_08_16_FD_185931 | JGI IMG/M metagenome (GOLD analysis project Ga0179593, IMG submission 185931) | Vadose zone soil fungal communities from Angelo Coast Range Reserve, California, USA - CZODoug2_1_08_16fungal (PacBio error correction) | ecosystem: Environmental > Terrestrial > Soil >...
AAAAAGAGTGGCTGCGTGTTAGGAGACTTTACGATCAAGGAGAGGGAGGGGAGGGGACAGTGAGGCGTTGAGCGGAGGAATCGGAGGAATAACGGTTTGGAGATAATAGGAAACGGATACTAACTGCTTTTATGGCAATCAAAGGGGGGAAGAGAACATGAAGAACACGTTTATAAAATTGGAGGCGGCAGGGGGGGAAAGATCGCGCCGACATGGGGGCCGAGAAAAAGAAAGAATAACTACTGTCGCCGAAAAATCCCATCGGTCTTGATCAAGCCAAGTCAGTTCCAAGGCAAAAAAGGAGGTAAATACTAGCGAATCGAGGACCCAGTAAAGGGTTCAAAAGGGGGGGGGTCAAAATCGGGGTGCGAGACCAGACCACCGGTCTCGACAAAAAATTAATAAAAGAAGAGGGCGTCACCGGTTCTTGAAGGGGGGGTCAGAGGGGGGAACCGATTCAACTCGGATCGGCTAAAAAAAAAGGGTGCTGGGGCGAACAGGGGGGTCGGAAAGTTGGAGACAACGGTTCGGAAACGGGGGAAAGGTAGGGGACCATCTTAGCCGGACTGTCGATGCGATGAGAAGGGGAAAGACTAGAATGATTGCTACCCCAAACTTTAGGGAGGCCAGCCATCAATGAATGTCAAGACCGGAGGAGGGAATGCCGACGCCACCGATTACATATTGCAAAAAAAAAGAAGGCGGGCAACAGGTGGTTTCATCTCTCGAGAAACAAAACAGGAAAGGTCTGTAAGAATGGCAAGGAAAAAAGCGGAGGCCTCCGGCAGAGGGGGTAACAGCGTTCGGGCTTAATCCGTGAGGCCGAGCCTGGGGGAAAAGGGGAAAAACGGGGAGCTTCTTTTCCAGTTAAAGGGAAAAAAAGGGAGGAACCAAAGGTGAGTCCAAACAAGGCTCTGAAGCTGAACAGGAACGATACGGTCCCTTAGAAAGAAGATAAAGGAACCCATAAAGAAAAAAAAAACTAATCGTTCGGGGAACCAGGGGCTCAGGGGAAGGAGGGGGACATCGTTGTTTTTCCCTCTTCCATGGAAAAATCTCTCCGTCGTTGACAAGAAAGAAACCTAGAAACACTACCTTTTTGAAGAGGGGGTGAGGTAGGGATGAAACAAAGGAGTAATGCAGGGCAAAATCGTAGATTCGCGAACCGGAAGGTATCAAGGAATTTTTCCCTGCTGGAGGGGAAAAAGGGGGGGGATTTATAGAGTAACTTTTGCTACAGGGAGATTTTTGGATCAATCAGAACATTTTCTAGGGGGGGAAGGGAGCGCCCCGGAAAGGGGATAGGAGGCTTTCTATTTGGGCGGAAGAAGGAAAGTGGAACGTTCTTTCCGCGAGGGGGCACAAAACCGAGTGTCTGGGGGGGAGGTCCATTGGGGGGGGAGAAAAAGAAAAGATTGATTCTGCGCAGCAGCCAATAAGGCTGGGTGCAAACTGAGGGGGTGCTTCAGATTGAAAGACCAAAGGAAAGGGATTGTGAGGACGCCTGGGGACATTTGAAGGAAATCGCTAGCGAATTCGTATCGTTGATCAGGGAAAAAAAAAAAAAGAGAAATGGGCGGGATACTGGGTGGACTAAAAGAGGAAACATTTCCTCCACGGGAACTAGTCCTCTTCAGGTAACTGAAACAAGAGTAGTCATAGCATCAACAAAAAAAAAAGGAATTAGGAAGAGAGAGAGAAAAAAGGGGGGGTGACAGATAACCTGACTCGTAAGTGAGACAGTAGAGTGGGGGAAAAATTGAGAAAGACAGCTGGGAAAAAGGGAACGAAGATACGAATCGAGAATTGAAGAAAAAAAAATCGTCTCGGGTGAAAAAAGGAGGAAAATCAAGGCAGGTGTGATTGAAAGACAACAGACAAGGAACACCTGAGGAGAGGGGGGAGGCGACCTTGTGCTTTCCTCAGAAAGGTAATCAAAGGGAACGACCACTTACGAAGAAGAGGAGTTTCGGCCACTACTGAAAAAGGTAGTGCCAAAGAAGAGGCGTTATCCAGGGAGTGCCAAAGCGGTACCCGACTTCAAAAATGGCAGGAGAAAAAAAAGCTCACGAGCACCAAGGACGAAAGGAGGGGCCTAAAGACCTTTATACAACCGTAGAGAAAAATGGGAATCGCTGGGAGAATACATCGATTTGGACAATTAATGCTGTGGGTGGGTGCCGCAAGACTCTACGGCAGGGGGACGTTTAGCGATGCTGTGTCGTACAAACGACGTTAGAGATATTGGCTTTCGAGGGATGAAAACGCACCAAGCGAGGAAGAGGGAAAGGAAGGAAGCACACCGAAAGAGCAGAGACAGGATGGGCTGACGAGAAGGGGAAGAAGGGATGTGGGGCTCCTTGTGACACTAATTGAGTGCGTTTCAAAAGACAAGGTAGAATGGGAGCTGTAAAGGAGAGGCGCTGGGGGGGGAAAAAAGGAGGAGGGGGAGGGTGGAAACTCTTCGAGGCGCGGGCTAAACAAGGCCTACGGGCGGCGAACGGGGAAAGTCACTCTGTGGGAAAAAAGTCTTCAAAGAATAAGGCCTTTTTTAGGGGCACTAGCCGCGTTGCGTCAACGAAAAAGGTTGAAAAAACGACGCTTACCACCTTTTGACCCAAGAGCGAGGGAGATGTCTAATCAAAAGGAAGGGTGGGCAATACTATTGGGTTGGTAGCCTGAGGACGGTTTGGGGGTGTCGAGTCTATGGACGGATCAGCGAATCGGGAAGAAAGTCAGGGGGACGGGTGCCCCGTGTGGAAGGTCCAACCGAGGAGGAGGTCGGGTGGGGATGTGCTGACTGTGTGTGCTGAGGGGGGCGGGGTGTGGAGGGGAACCGCGCGGAAAAACCAATCCGTTGAAAGGAGGGAAAGAGGGAATGCATTGTGGTACAGATAGACGGAAAAGGCAAAAGGATGCAATTGAGGACGTCTGGCCAATCTGATAGGAGAAGGCGCTAATCTTGCTGACAAGGGGAGGTGGAAAGGGGCTTTATATCAAGATCGTCACCAGGAGTTAGCATTGAGGCTCCGTCATCAAGGGGGGGGCCATGGAGAGGGGCCAGGATTGTCGGCGCAGGCCAAAAAGAACGAAAAAGTGTATCCACTTGGGAGACCGGTTCTGGAATGTATGGAAATACAAAGGTGGACGCGCTGGCAAGAAGCTCAACTACCTCGTATGCGGCATCTCAAAAGGGAAAAAAACGCCGAACGCGAACAAGAACTTACCACTTGATCGGAAGAGAAAGAACCAAGACAAAGCGGTGCCAGGTGATGGAATAGCTAGAAAACAAGGGAGATGGAAAAAGAAAGAACGTGTCTCGACGGTAAGACACGCGTAAGGATGGGAGGCGGGCAGAAACACGGGAAAGCTTGGGACGTCGAGGAGAGAGGGAAAATCTGAGATCACTTAGGTTGATGGCAATCGAGGGGAGACAAAAAGTGGCGCGAAAAATGGGGAGAGGCCAGCCGACAAACCCCTCAAGTGGGGAGAAAGTCCGCAAGGGGAAAGCGAAGCGGGGAGTGAGAGACTTGATCTCATCAAAGGAGTTTAAAAGCCACGAGATCAAGAGGCAAACTTCAAAACGATTTACAAGGAAGAGGAAGAAAAATAGACTTAGGTTGGCCGAAGTGAAAAAAAAGACAAATAGTCTAGGAAAAAAAGAATCACAGGAGAGGGGAGTTAAAAACGGAACTTTAATGGGGGGAAATACGAAGTCCCGAACCAACCGTCGGAAAGAAAGTAGAGCCCGAAAGCGGGCGGAAAAAAAAGGCACGGTGGTGATTTGTCAAACTTTGTAGGAAAGGAAAGCTAATGAAGAAGTAAGTCGATGACAAAGGAAAAAGGAGAAAGTGTTCCTACCAGGTCAAGAACCGAACGTCATAAACGGAAAAAAAAAGCTGAGTGGAAAAGAAAAAAGGAGTTAGCTCTCGCGGAAGTCACCCAGGGGAAAGCCGCGACTTCGGGTCATCCCGGGGGGGGGAAGAGAGGAAAAAAGGGAAGTCCCTTTGACAAGTGATGGGAAAGAACTACTCAAAGAAACGGGTTTTAAAACCATAAGAATCCCGCTTCTTATGATGAGAAGAAGGAAAGCGGGCGCTTCGAATAGCCAGTTAAGTAAGAGAGACAGAAGAATACCGAATCCAAAAAGACCTATCGAAAAAAAAACCTGGAGGGGGGCGAGGCATTAAGCCGGAGACGGTCCAGTAGGGGGGGGGAACAGGAGGGACTCAAGGACAAGAAAAATGTAGGAGAGGAGGTCTTTCGCAGACTTAGAGGTCCCAAGCGTGGTGGGGGGGGGGGGCAAAGACAGCCCTATCAGCCAGGATATCGAAAAGACGATCATACAGAGAAGTTTGGGGAAAGGGAAAGCCATAACGGAATAACGAAGGATATTTGCAAAAGGAGGAGATTTCGAATACCGGACAAGGGGGATCAGGACATTGGGCTAAGAACCGTCATTTAGAGAGTTTTGGGTGGGAAAATCGGTTGGAGCAGGGTCCTACCATGGTCGTGGAAACGAAGATGTTCATGTTAAAACAAAGACACAGGAGGGGGGGAAGAAAGCAAGATTGGCGGAGATCATCAGAAAGTGGAAAGGGTAGAGGTGTCCTCAAGCGATGTAGCTGGGGAGGGGGGTTTTTCCCCAAACAGAAAATGGAGGGATAGAAGCCCAGTTTTCAGATCGATCGAAGAAGATGAGAAGTTTGCCTTGGGGGTTCTAGGTTTGGAACATCATATCAACATACCTGATGGTGACCCTCAGGAGAGGGGGGTAAAAAAGAGGGACGAAGGGGGCTCGTAAATCGTGAGAGTCGGGGGTTGTCTTCAGGTGATTAAAAGCCCTTGCCCAAGGAACTCCATGCCTCCAGTTAACAAACAAAACGGGGTCAGAAATCCACACTTCCTTCAGGTTCTGACACAAGAAAAGCGGAAAAAGACTAGTCTCACAACACAACGGAGGAGGAAGGGGGGGGGCTAATAAGTGGTTTCATTAACCTTAATCGAAGTGATACAAAAGACCGGGCAAATCTGATTCGAAAACCTCTGGGCGGGGGAAGAAAAGGTAAAATATCGAAATCGATTACAGGAAAAAACCAAGGGGACCTAGGGTTTACCCCAAGCATAAAGGGGTTGGAAGAAAGTTAAAAGATCAGAACAAAAAAAGCACAAATTAAGAAGAAATAAATCTCTTGGGGAAGCCGAGGATTGGTCGTGCAAAGCCTGAGAAAAAAGGGATTCGAAATTGAAAAAAAAGTCGCCAATAACTTGGAGCAACCGATAATCTCCTGAAATAGAAAGCGCAAAGGCGTTTAAAAGCAACGGGGAAAAGGAATAAAAGGCGGCCGAAGCAACACAAGAAAAAAAAAAAAAGAAGAAGAAAAATCTCCTTCGACAAGACTTAGAACCAAGGGGGGGAGGGGGACGGTTCATCGAATCTGAAGATTTTGGCCAGCAATGCGTCCGTTTATGGAAAAAGTGTAAGAGGAAAAAAAGACCTAAAACAGGGAAGCCTTGTCGGTAGTGTCGGGAGGGAAACGAAAGGAAGAGATTTTTGGGGACCAGGACGCGGAAAACAGGGAATCGTCAGGCTCGACAGCAGTCAGCCATTGTTTCTTTGAGAAACCTGGAAAGGAGAAAAGATTCCACCGTAGAGGGAGTGGAAAGAAAAAAAGGCAGGGGAACTAACGGATCAAAGGGGGACTTTGTTCTATTAAGAAAGAAGACGGCGAGAGAACATCGCCTCACGGATAAAGGAACGCAAAGCGGAGGAAAAAAAGAAGGACTTCAGTTTAAGTGCAAGCGTAAAAACCCTTAATTTGTGTGAATCGACAGAGCGGAAAAGGCTGGACCCGGACATAAAGCAAGCGGCAAAAAAGGGGGATGGTGCGCAGAGAGGGAAAAATTTGACCATCAGGGGTGGAATAAAGAGGTTGGAAGGTAGAAAATAAATCAGAGCATTTACGATCATCCAGAGCAAAGCCGGAAGATGGGCCAAAAACTAGAACCGGGGGGCGAAAAAACCACGAAAGACCGGGGAGGGAACTTTGTCCCGTATTTACGTGAAAATTACTTTGATAAAAAAAAGGCACGTCCGCACGAACAGTAGGGAAGGGGAGGGGGAGCAGGGGTTTCATAACATGAACGGTCATCGGATTCCCAAGAATGAACACCGGGAGACTTCCGAAAGACTGGTCACTCGAGTACAAAAGAGGGGAAGAAGTCGGGAGGGTGAAATTACTTGGGGTTGAAATTCAAGGGAGGGAAAAAAGAGCCTTGGGCGCGGCACGGCGCCGGTTTCAGGTGGCCTCAAAAAAACGGTTCGGAAGAAAGAGAGAAAAGCCCAACCCAGCAATTTTATCAGACTGGGCAAGATTGGGTTGAATTTTACAGCAAGCAGTGGGATTTCAGTCAAAGCGGGAATTCGGAAGAACCTAAAAAAGGCTCCGCAAGAGAGACTAACCTTACCCCCACTAAGAAAGCGGAAGAATCACAGACACCTGTCCTTTATGTTCAGCTAACTCAACAAAAGAGTAAAAAGGAAAGAAGGGAACCATCACGGCGTGGCCGGGAGGGGGGGAGGAGACACGTTTTCTTTCATTGTCTGCGGGCACCACGTCGGTTGGACTGGAAAAGGAGGGAGAGGCCGGGGAGTATGGACCACGAGATCACTTCGAGGAAAAAACAAAAATTGCAAAGAACAGGAAGGACAGGTGGGATAGGGAGGGAAATTTTGGGGGGGGAGGCTCTCTCAACTGGCCGCCAAGACCGGCACGCCAGGACAACGGGATAACTACAGGCAGAAGGGCCGCCCTCGGCTAGCTCATGAAGAAGAATGAAAAAAGAAGTTAAAAAAATACCCCGCAGCATCATATGCCTACGAAAAAGAGGGAGGACCCGTGAAAGGGAAAGTACTTCCTCACGGGTGGGCAAGATCCTTCTAGAGGGGGGGGTAAGGACCAAATGAACCCGGGTCCTAATGAGTGAAGAAGGGGAATGGGTGAAGAACGAGGAACCTCTTCAACGGGGATCGCCGGCAACCGTGACGTAGGGGGCCAAAGGGGGTAAGAAGGAAGGGGCCAAGCTTATCCGGACTGTCTAAGTTCTATTATCGTCCATGAGAAGCCATTCCAGAAAAACCGTTCCCAAAAAAAAAATGGAGGACATTCTTGCAAGAGGGAGGGGTCCCCATATCCCAGATTGCCCACTCCACGGAAAAAGGGACAGAAGATACCAACCACCTTCCTTTTTTGAGCAGGGGAAACAGCAAAAAAAAATTGGGGGCTTTCCTAAGGGATAGGTTCATAACCATCTTCCAAAACCAAGAGGCAGGAGATGGGGGGGAAGTTGGAGGGAAGGAAAAAGGTTCAACAGGTGGAGAACCCATCCAAAAAGGCTCAGCTTCTGCACCTGACTTACCATGACCGCCGAGAAGTCCTAAGGGAAGAGGACGGAAGACTCAATTGCCCAGACAATGCATACAGGGGGAGGTGCTTTCCGGAATGAGAGGCAAAAAAGGGTTTTTTTCGAAAGGGTGCCCGACAAAAAAAAAATATCTCGAAACCCGGGAAAACGACACCGCGTGAGGAAGAGAACATTTGGGGAAGGGAGAGGGGCGAAAAAAAAAAAAAAGACACTGGTTAATAACAGGACGAAAGGCTAATTTGGGGGAAACCCGAACGGAAGGGTCTACGGAAGTGGGGGGAATTCCGAAGCGCTTTATTATGCTCGGCCTTTGGAGAAAAGGATAGGGGTTCTCAAGAGGGACCCGACCCTGGGAGACATCAAAAAAACAACAACGTGCATGATAAAGGCTGGGAAAAGGGTCTGAGGGAAGAGGGCAGTAGGGCCTCGTGGTTTTCAAAAAAGTTAAGGGGAGTTTCCATGGTACAAAGTTCTTCTCGACCAACAGCCAAGAGACAAAGTGTGGCCGGGGGGGTGGGAAGCGTGCCAAGCAGTAAACCACGGGCAAGGAGGTGCCTTCCGGAGGGTCAATGGTAAACCGGAAGGAAATGGAAGAGTGGGCTATAAGGGGGGGGGGGGAAGATAGGTGACAGGACTGGGAAGCCTTGCCAGCTGGCGGTTGCAAAAGAAAGAAAAAAAAGGGGAACGGTCGTTATCACTTCCGAGTCAAACATGGGCAGAGAAAAAAAGAGGTACGCTCATACCGCAAAAGAGGATTAAAGAGAGAGAGAATACTCAGGGGACACGAAAGAAGCGGAAGTTGATCCGGGGAACTGGGGGAAAAAGGGTCAAGAGGGGAATTACGTGCCATTCAGGAGGCTTAAAAAGGAGATCACGAGATGAATTCGATAACCGAACATAGAAAAAACGAGTTGACCAAAGAACAAATCAGGCCGTGTGATAAAAAAAAAATCGCAAAAAAAACTGGCCACACCTGCAGAAGAGAGAAGGGGGCTGCTGTTGAAAAAAATCGTGACCCACATGGAGACCAGACACTTGAGAGGGGCCACGCGGGGGGCAACTTTCGCCCGATCTCCGCAAGAGGAAAAGGTGCGGTTCAGGCGCGGTAACCGAAAAAAGAGGAAGATGGGGAAAAAAAAACGGCCTCTGAGCAAACAAAAGAACCGGCAACAGCAAAACAAGAAGGCAAAAGTGCCCACTCCTGGGGGTCCGGAGCGAATCTACGATTATTAAGCAAGGGAAAAGTGAGGGGGGGAGTCCGAAGAAAGAAGGGAAAAGTAGCGGTCAAAGGGGTAGGAAACGACTTATATATATGGGGCTCCAGTGCGGCGGGAAAACAAACGATGGAGTGGAATCGGGCCTGCTCACTGCAAAAAGAGGGACAGGGGGGGCTCCCGGTACAAGTAGGACTAAAAGCGTAAATTACCTTCTCGGCGTCATTCAGGCAGGCGCATAAAGGATAAAATGGGAAGGTACCTTGGAGCGGACAAGCGATCGAAGACGCCTTCTCAAAAAAATCCGAAGTAGGAACTGAACTGGTTGGGTGATGAAAAAGAGAGAGGACCAGACATCAGCTTAGGGAGTTGCCCTACACTAAAATTGGGTGTTTCCTCGAGCTGACCACCGGCTGGACAAGGGGGGCAATCAGGCTGGTGCCGCAAGCTAGCAGCGAAGGTTAAATGGGAAGTGAGGGGAAAAAGACACGGTTGTGGGAGGAGGGGGGCAGAAATCATCCATTTACTTAGAAAGACGAATAGAAACCTGGTCGACTTAATGAAAAAAGTGTTCTCAAAAAGAAGAAAAGAATTCAGAGGCGGCGATCACGGTTGAGAGGGGAAACTGAAAGGGTCTATGTCCATCAACTGGGAGAAAACAAAGGGAAAGGAGTTTGGGAAAAGGGGGGTCAGAAACCAGGAAAGTAAGCCAAGGCGGAACTTATTGAATAGTGCATAAGTAAGAACTATTCGCGATTAGCCCGAAGATGGGGGGAGGGGGGATTTAAAAAGGGAAATGGGGAGGGAAAACTACTCTTCATTGCTCTAAGTCCGGAATTGTTGCTCCGTCCGGGATCCGGGTTCAACGAGGAGAGGGAAGTTATTGAAGCAGCTCGAGCAGCTCGCCGCCCAGGACGCCCGTTTTCTTTGGGTCGCTTTTGTCAGGAAAAGAGGTCACTATTATCTCATCTACCGGAAAAAATCAAGGCTCGGGGTCGAAAAGATGAACCATCAGCCCACGTGATCGTCAAGACCTCACAAAAAAAAGAAATATGGGAGAAGAAAAAACCACGGAGGCTTCAAAGAGAGATATTAAAAGAAAAGGGGGCATCGGAAGAGTGATTATCAGCTTGACTAAGTTGGGTCGTGGAACGGTGGGGACATCGGCGTGGCGAGAGCCTCTGAGGTAGATTTAGGGATAATCGTGACAGCGATCACCTATGGGGGAAATCGCGTTGCAAGAAACAGGGAAAAGGGGATGGACTGTCTTCGTTTGTTGGATCGAGCCTGAGTAACCGCCACCGACCCGAGAAGAAAGATCATAAAGGAGACAACCAGCCCAGGCTCGCGAAAGGGGGATCTAAAGGAAATCAGTTTCCAAGCGCCATCCAGAGGAGATAACAAAAAATCTGCCAACGTCAGCTTTGAGAACGTTCAAGGGTTAAAGAGCAGGGGACCCAATGTCTCGGACACACCATGAACACCAAAAGAATGGGGAGGTCTTAGCCCAAGGAGGAATGGAAGAGGGAAGCTCGTTCACCGCTTCAAGAAGGGGATCGGAACGAAAACCGGAGTTAGGGGGGAAACACACGGTTCAGCAGGCAGGTGTGAGGGGGGGGCTTGACCGCTTTTCCGGGTGTCGAGGGGAGAATTCAGAGAGGAGTTGGCTACCAGGGGAGCAACGGGAAGCAATGCGTCCTCAAAATGAGTGGTTCAAAGAAGTAATCCTCTTCGGGAAAAAAAAGCACGAAAAGAAAAGAGGCAAACTCTCCTAAACATCGTGTCAGCTGCGATGAACCACCAATAAGGTAAAAAGGGGGGGAAAGTGCTATCAATAAACAGCCGAAAAAGGCCGCCTTCTAGTTTCAAAAACCAATGCGTTCAGTATATCTGAGGAAGGGGGTCGGCAAGGGGACGGGAGCATCGGGATCTTTCCGTAAAAGTTAAAACGGAGTCTAAAGAACGCGAACACTTTGGGCAAAACAACTGGGAGAGAGGTGAGCGGAAAGGAAGGGACCTGCAAAAGGGGGTAGACTTGACGAAAAGATCAAGGGAAAAAAAATGCAATCGGGAAGAGAGCCGCCTTCAAGGCAACTCCATTGGTGTTTGAAAAAAGACATTTGGCAAGAAATGTTCGCCGGCGTTGAAGAGGAAAAGGAAATCGTAGGACCAGAACCGGTTTGCAAGAACAGACTGAAAACAGGGAATGGAAAAAGAGGAAGTCGCAGGAGTCCGAAAGTTTATAGACTGACGGAAGGGGAAAAGAAAAGTGAATTTGAAAAAGGAGGTCACACTGGGACCGAGGGCTTTTGTTTTCTAAAAGGAACGAAAATATGCATCTGTCAGGGACGCGAAAAAACAAGATCGTGGATTAAACCCGAGGGGAAGGTGGGGGGGGGACGAAAAGCAAGAGGGGAAAGGGGTTGTGGACGAGGGGTTCCAAAACCGAAGTAAGCGTCAAGGAGATCCCAAGGCTGAGACCAGCAACGAGAGCGAATCTGCGACAGGGGTGAAGGGGTTTGTGCAAGGGGCCACAAAAATCACAACGTTGGGGCCTTCCGGGTGAAAAAGAGGGAGGCCGGAAATAGTGAGGTCGGGGGCGGTTTGAAATCTTCCTGATTAAAACCGGGGAAAAAAAGGGGATGCAATTCAGTCCTATAGGAAACTAAGCTTCAGGTGGGCAGGTATTAGGCTCTCTCACCAGGAGGAGGAAAAAGGGAAGAAGAAGAGCGGGGAATACTCATGTGGTTCAGAGAAACGAAGCGCCGCGGGGGCGGGAATCGGAGGGGACACAAAAAAGGGTCAATGGCTCCAGACCGGGGATCAACGAAACGAAATAAGCAAAAGGCCGGAACAATAGGTTGAGGGCCCAACAGAAGAACGGAATCTCAGTGAAAGTGGTTGCCAGAAAAGGTAACAAAAAGGCCACCCCGCTCAAAGAGACATAGAGGGAAGGGAAGAAAGATTGTCTCTTGGCCAGCACCTAAAAATACTAGAGAAAAATCGCGGCAAGAAGGGGCCTTAACGAGATCTCGCAATCGACCGCGGTATGCAGATGTTCACGGACGTGAAACCCGGACATCGACAAAATGGTGGAGGAAGAGGAGAACAAAAAAAAACCAGTAGCACCAAATATATCCATAAATAAACAGATACTAACGGTAACCCAGAAAAAATGGATTTAAATTATCATTCGAACTGGGGGGATGAGGGATCCTCAAGACTTACGCAAGGGAGGCGGGAGACTAGGAGAAGTTATGTGGAGACGGAGAGATTTGTTGTGTACATTGTGGAAACACACGATGGAGCATTCCAAGCCCGCATAGGGCGCATTGACGGGGCCTTGATCCCTTAGGGTAAGGTCTAACCAGCTGCAGAGGTCGGAATCCTAGCAATTTCCAGAACGAGGTTGGAAAGGTAGACCTGTGGGCCTCACTTGAAAGGGAAGAGGGAGAAAAACTCGACAGCTCGGCCAAAAGGGGGATAGCGGGAACGGACCTCTCCAGGGAGGCCGATTTAGTGAACTAAAGACAACAGGAACAGGAATGTGTTTTCTCACGAAGATTACCACGGCTGGAAAAGGAGAGTCGAAAGGGGGGAGATGTTTCTGCTTAATCCGCGAGGAGTTGGGGGGAAAATGATTGATGAAGTCAAAGGTTGAAAGCAAATATAATGTACTGAAGAAAGAGTAAGGACGTCAGGAGATTGCGGCCTGCCCGAGGGGAAAAGGCACAAACCGACTAACGACCGGTTGTCAGGGGAGGGACCACCGTGATTGGCTGCGCTGCGGTCAACACGGCCGGGCGACGAAGTGAAAAGGGAACATGGGTTGGGTCAACGAGACAGTATCCGGTCATCGGTGGGAGGCGGAAAGCCCTGTTAGTACTTCTTTCTCGAGTACGGTTCACCGTTGGGAAGATTAGCGCTGGCTGTCGGGGGGAGAAGTTTCAAGATCAAGATCTTCCATTGAGCCGGGGGAAAATAGGCAAATTCTGGTTTTGCCTCGGGAGGTGGGGACAGAGCTCGAGCAGCCAACGCCGCCAGCAAGGTAGTCTCAAAGTTCTAAGTTGTGTAAGAAAAGGAAGGGATCGCTGACGATTATCTCCATCTAACCAAGCGGAAGAGAAAAGAAGAAAAAATAAGGGGGAACCCAAACTGGAAAAGACACATCCTTACCTCAAAGGGGATCTCACGGTACGATGGACCTTGATGTCTAAACAACAAAGAGGGCGGAAAAAGATGAAACATCAAGCAACGTGCCGGGGGGAGGATCAGACGTGAAGGATCACGGGTGTTGGTTCTGCGGGCGCGGCTGGGAGAGAAAAGCGGGGGTGCCGCCAATTCGCGTTTAGGAAGATGGAAGTAGAGATAGGAGGGGGGAGTTGACAAATCGATGGGCCAAAAAAACAAAAAATAATTCTTGGCGGCGAGTGTGGCTGGCTCAAAGGGAGAAAGACGGACAATAAGGGCCTTCTCGCCTATGGACAAGAAAGTTGGATCTTCTCCTAAATCTCGCATCTGGGAAAATAGAGTGAAAATCATTTCCAAAGCCAAGAATTAAATCAAATCTCCCGCCCAAAGGGGAAAGACTTCAAGGTTGGAGATAGTCAGGGAAAGAAGGCCCCGTATCCTGTTCCTCGAAAAAAATGAATCTCCCATTAAACGGCCATGGTGAAAAGAAGGCCCAAGTTCACCGTCTCCGGGGAAGGGGGGGAAAGAATCGGGGAGGTCAGCAACCGTTTTCCTTTCGTGTAAAGAGACACGTTGCAGTGCCGAAACTACCTTAAGTCGAGGCCCTCGATATTGCTACACCGGTCTCACCACCTTGAGGAGGATAGAAAGGGGAGTGAAAACAAACTGATTGGGCTAAGAAAGTATTCCTCGCAAAACCAGACCCCAATGGGCCCTCCGGACTTCATATTAACAAAACACCGTCCGAGAAACAACTGGGGTGTAGAATCAAGTGCTAGGGCAATAAGCCGCGGACTTCAAAGGAGACACAAAGTCGTGTCGCTTATAAAGGGCTTGAAGGCGTTTCGCCGTATCAGCTTTCTTTCCGTAAGTGAAGCACACGGGAGAAACCATGGAATCCGCTTCCTTCGACTGCGCCGGCTGACGAGTAGAAGGATACGGGACCTGCGATTGCGGGAAGAGCAAGTGCCCAAAGAAAAATTCTAAATAAACGTTAGTCTCAGGCCTCGAGTGACCAATCGTGGTGGTTTTGGGAGCACCATTTTGCCGAGCAATAAAACCTTCGTTACCCTTAGGACGACGACAGCTACAGTGGGTTGGGAGGGTCTTGTGCGACTAACATGACACTGGGAGGAAAAAGATTGGGGAAGGCGGGAGGAAAAGTGCTAACCACCGTATAGAACTGACTTGTGGCAAGCTGCAAATGGATTAAGGAGACGGTTACTGAGTCGAGCCTTTGTTTTAAAAAAGCCTAAAGCCATGCAAGAAGGTGCGGTACCGCGCCCCGTGCACAGCAATCGCTTAGATTTGGAGGGTCAAAGGTTCACGTTGGGTCCGGGGACCTACAAGGAGCGGGGTGGCAGGAAAGGGCAAGAAAAAAAAATGTTCTCGTACAGCAGAAAGAAGACGGAGGTGTGGCCTTTTTTGGTTCTGAAGTGCAATGAATTCTGGCTTGTCTTGGGTAAAGGAGAGGTTCCGGAAAACGTTTCTATAGAGGGGGAAATCTTCGAGGCCCGGTGGCACTTGACAAAAAGAAGAAAGTTCCTCCAGAGTCGTCCGGCAAGGGCACTCCAGAGT
>Ga0179593_1371844_pt1 | contig 14407 bp, 20 predicted proteins | sample CZODoug2_1_08_16_FD_185931 | JGI IMG/M metagenome (GOLD analysis project Ga0179593, IMG submission 185931) | Vadose zone soil fungal communities from Angelo Coast Range Reserve, California, USA - CZODoug2_1_08_16fungal (PacBio error correction) | ecosystem: Environmental > Terrestrial > Soil >...
TCAGAGGGGAGGAAAGAAGGGAGAGTCAAGTCGCCCGCGCGGGGGCCTTTAGTGAGGAAGGGGCACATGGCTGACCCTAACAGGTGAATTTTCGGGGAAGGTGCGAAGGAAGCAGGGGGGAGGTCGCGGTCCCCAGGGCTGGAGGGGGGGATTTACTACCATGGGAATGACCGCAGAATATGACCGACACAACCGTACTCAAAGGAAGGGGGGGGAGTGGTAACGGGGAGGGGTTGTTGGGTAAAAGCGTAATAGAGAACAGGAAGATTTATAAAAAAGTCAGGAAGGTAGGAGAAAAAGGGGGTACTAATTAGATCTGCAAGAAAAAATTTCTCAGCGTATTGCGTGAACTACGGTGCCGATATGGGGGGAAAGGCGAGGGAACTATCCAGAAAAAGAGGGTTTTGATCGTGAATAGGGGGGGGAAGAGGAAAGGGGATGGGACCCTGTCTGGAGAATGCTCAACGAGCGGAGAAAGGGTTCAGAAACAGAAAGAACCAAAAAGAAGGACTTCCCAAGGGCTATGGAAAAAACCAGCCCGTAAAAGAGCCACGAATTACTGCCCACCACGGTGTTCTAAAAAAAGCAATGCTATAAGGCGCATGTCTACAGAAAACTCACCTGTACGTTCAAAACCGAATCGCCAACAGCGCGAAGAGAATAGAGGGGAGAGTAACTAGGCTGCAACTTCGAAAATATAAAATGGGGTTTTCGAAGAACTGACATGTTAACCATGAAAAAGGAGAAGACCAAAGAGAACACTGGGGGGAGAGGAATCACGTAGCACCAGAAAGGGCAACAGCAGGAAGAGAGAGAAAACTGCGAGGAAGATGGGAAGGATTCACAAGGATCAAGGAAAGGGAATCGAGTCAATGAATGGATTCTATTCGGGAGCTGCCGTTAACTGAACTCGTGAAAATGGAGGGAGCCTTGACCTATTTCCGGAAGGGGACCGGTAAGGGAAAAAATCCCTTAAGGGAGGTCTGAACGGCGGAGAGAAATGGGAGAGGGGATCCTCGAGGAAAGTGTGGTGCATTTTATCTCGCTGGGGCCTAGAGGAGGCCATGAATGTCCGCATTGAAGATTTTTGCCGGCGACTCCACGTCAAGTGTTTAAAAAACAGGAAGAAAGAGGGATAGGGGGAAGCGGAGGTAGACGGAGGAAAGTTTGAATTGTTTGGAAGAAGGCAAAAGAAAAAACTAAACTTGAAGGAAAGAAAGAGAGGGGTCGCGGAGCACATCGAGGGAGAATGCCTTTGGCACGAGGTGAGAGCACAGGAAGGTGAAGAAACTCAGAATCTATCGTGGCCAAAGAACTGATAGAAGAAGAGTATGGATAGGGAGAAAGAATGGGGCAGAATTCAGGTGAGCTGCGGTTGCAACACCAAAAAGTAGAGAGCATTGGCAGTTCGCATACTGATTGCTCGGGGTTCAACATTTGGTAATAAGAAAACCATTCACGAAGAGAATGAAATCACGCCGAAGGTTATCTGAGGAAGAACCGTAGGGTAATTACTGCCCCCGGTCCGTACAGAAGGACGAAATTGATGGGAAAGCAATAAAAACTTCGTTGTCATAAGAGTGAAAGCCCGGAAGTTGGGGATTCCGAGAGGGGGGGTAAGAACAAAGGGAAAGTTTAAAAAGGGCTTCAGATCGCATAGAGAGGGCAAGGGGGGGGGAGCTTCTGGGAGGCGTCTATTCGCTCCGAGAATGGGTGTTCATGACAGGAAGACAAAAAAATTGGGAGGTCTTTTGCACTCATCTATACCACAGAGAAAAGAAGGGGGGGAATGTCTGTCCGCGTCAAAATGTCTGGGGTAAGAAATGACGGACGGGACTGAGACTCGTTCAGGTAAGACCCAGAACTGTCAGCTGCAAGAACAGGTGGATCCTTAACATGGCGGGGGGTCGGTTGACGCCTAAATCCCAAGAATCAAAAAGATCTATGGAACCACAATCGATCTGATCTTCGGAGCTTGGGTGCTGTGGAAAGAAGGGGAGATAGAATTGCAGGCAGTCTGATCTCTTGAGAGGCTGAAATCTCTGGCAGTAAAAAAAAGAAGAAAGGAAAAGGCGGATGCCCCTGGGGGAAAAAGATTCCATTGCGTGAGCCGGGTAACCGATATCCCCATAGGGGCGAACGCGGTGGTCCGGGGGGTTCAAAGGGTCGAAAAGAGAGTGCTCTTCCCTTAGTGGATTTCAGGAGAGGCGAGGAGAGACGGGTACCGAAAGCCGGGCGCCCGTCGGAAAAGAGAATTCATTAGAGCGCTAAAAAAACCGAAGCAATCACGGGGCAGGGAAAAAGAAACTATTTAAGGGGCGCCTACAGATACTAAAGGGACAGGACAAGTGAAAACGAATAGGCAAGGGGGAGGCAGGCTGAAAGCTCATACTACTGGAAACGGGAGGAACCATCAATAGAGAGATAAACAAAAAAAAATATTGGATGTGGGGATGGAAAAGGGAATTGATTTCAAAGCCTCGTGGAAAAAAATAGTATGAGAGGCTGTAAAATCCTTCACAGAAAGGAATACGGACGCTGCCACCCGGCGGGCGGGATGGGGAGGAAAAAGTGTAGGCGCGGAGAGTGCAGGTACTTACTCAGGGGAAGGAGGGTAGGCTTGGGGTGTGTGGGCACTGTGTGGGGTGGGAGAAGGGACGCATTAACTGTCTGCCAGAAGGAGCGCGTAAAGCAGCAGCAGAGGGAGCTTAAGAATCCGAGAAAGGAACGAGGTCGAGAAAAAGCGGCCAACCGATTCCTCCTATCTGGAAGTAATATTTCCGGGGAGAAGTTGTATCCGGGGGTAAGGGGGAATACCTCCGGGACTTGATCGAGGAGCAAAGTATCTTGGGAAAGCTCTTTAACCGAACTATATGCAGGATTCAGAGAGATTGAACCCGAGAAGAAAAAAAGGAAGACAAAGATGGGATTTTGTCTCTATTAGGGGGAGATAAAGAAAACGGGGGGGGGGGGAAAATCCCTTTCATTAATAAAGAACTAGGGAGGACATAGCTGCTCTGCCGAAACTATTTTCCGGTCAAGGAAAGTCAAGGGTATCAGGGGAGAGGAAGGAGTTACAAGGAAAACATTCTTGTCGCGGTTGGTTTGGAGGGGAGGAACAAACACGAAAAAAGGCACTTGGGGAAGGAGGGGGAGACCTGGAAAAAAATTTTCACGGGAGAGCAGCGGAAAGCGCGAATAAAAGAGATGCACGCTAGCAACGACTATCTGAATCACATCAGACTTTGGATTCCTCGGGAGGAGACACACCAATATCATTAAAGCAAGAAGGGAGGATCTGTTGCAAGAGAATTTTGGGGGGAAAAAAACGGCGGTGATACTTCGACAATAAGAGGCTACCTTCCTGAGGAAGTAAGGGAAGAATGAAAGAAGGAGCTGAAGCTCAGAGGTTATGGGAAGTAGATCCTTGTGCGAGGAACTAGGTTTCAACTCGGGATCTGGATTTAGGAACACGGCTAGAGGGATTGGGGGGGGTCGATGGGACAATCTTCAAAAGTAAAGAGAGGGAAGAGGAAAGTTCTAAGAGGCCCCGCTCCCTCTGGAGACCTTTTTACCTAGAATCGATAACGGAGGAAAAGGACCAGGGGGGGGGGGCTCACCTCTCCAAATTCAAGGATCCCAGAGACCTTTTTTAGAAGGTCAGAAACAGATGAGGGCCCCAGTAGTTGTTGGGGGGACTGGACTAAAGGAAAACAACCTGCACAAGAGGGGTAAGGTACAGAAAAGAGGCAACCAAAAGATAACCGCTGAGGAATAATGGGGAAAACGCCCGGCGTGGGCAGTGAAAGTCCAACAAAAATCGTCAGCTTCGGAAAAGGGAAAGGTAAATCGGGGGAGGGGGGAACGAATTCGCGGAAAATGCTCTCAATAAGAGCGAACAGCAGAAAGGTAGAACGCGCCGCGACCGGGTATACGTCTTTCCCCCAAGGACAGAACGACAGGTCACGAAAAGGAAAGGCAAGCAAGGAAAAGGTCTCAAATCAAGGAAGGGAAGCAAGAGGAATGCGGTCCCTTCGAAGAGAAAAGCTTCGAGCTGTATCGGGGGGGAAAGAAAGGCGAGAAGACAACACGGTGTAGAGCAGGCTGGAGGGGGGGGGGGAGTACCACGGGAGCGCGACGCATAAGAGGGGGGGGATTCGAGGAAAGGGGGTGCGGGAGTTATAGGAAAAATTTTACGATGGCCAAGAAGTTGCAGCAGAAGAGACTAGGGAAAGAAATATGCCTGCTCGCGCTGTGATAGGGGGGAAAAAGTACAAGGGGGTTCTGGATTCATCCGGGCTATAGAAGGGAGGTAGGGGGAAGAAAAAGGGTGGCTTGTCCGAGGGTGGGGGATAAGGCCGATGTGACATGCAAATCGAAGAAGGGGGGGTGGGTCTCAGAGAAAGAGAGAATAGGGATAAGGAGAAACTTGGTCAAAATAACCTTTCACGTAGTAAAATAGAAAAATGAGAGGGAGTTATAGGGTAAAAGGCCTTGTAGAATATTATTCATCATGGCCGGCCATACGCTCGAGAAAACATTCTAAAAGGGGCAAGGATAGTGGCGCCTGAAAGGCAAGAATTGGTAATTAGCCGGAAAGGGGATCGGGAAAATGATTTTTACACACCCTGGACCCCTGTGACAAAATTAGTGATTGGAGTTTTGGGAGGGAGTAGCAGGTCATCATAGAGAACAACTAAACGAAGGAGTACCGGCACACGAAGAACGAGAAGGATCTCACCGGAAAGCCGAAACCAAATTGTTCCGAAAAGGGAATGCTTTAGGTTAGAAGAAGCGAGTTGAAGGATCCAAGGAAGGACCGGAGGTTCATCTAGAGAAAAACAAAAAGGATTAGAGGACAAATGAAGAAAATGGAAGAACCCTTCACTTCGCGTCAAGTTCGCAAGCGGCGGCAGGATTCCTAACCGGAGGAATGAGGACACCGTGGTCGTCGTTGGGGGAGATCGTGAGCGAGGAGGCGTTCCTCGCCAAGGCGTGTGCAGTTGAGAACATTGGTAAGAATAACGACAAAACAGAGACGCAAATAGGGGAAAGCAGGGGGTATTTTTGAAACAAGCTTTCAGAGAGAAAAAATCTGGATAAGAATTAGGCATGGCACAGAACCTATTAAGATCGCCTGACAGAAAATAGGGGGGAGGAAGGGGAGGGAAGAGGGAGATAACTGTATTCTGCGATTTGAAGACGAGACCAAAGAGATGTGTTGCGTTGAAAAGAGGGTCAGCCGACAAGGGTATTTTACAAGGGGGAAGAGAGGCGACACCGAGAGGGAAAGAGGGGGGGGGATACACAAAGTGAAACCTAATGAATCCTTCAGGAAGAGGGTACAAGGGCCTGGGAAAACGCGCGGACACTATGACTCGCCCCACAGGGGTCAGAAAGGCAATTCAGGAGGAGAAGGAGGCACTCAACGCACCTTAAAGGAAGAAATAGAAAGAGTCTAAAAAATCGTCGGTCAACTGAATAACGGAGGAGAAAAATGGACTTCACGACTAGGGTTGAGTGGAGTAGTAACTGTCCATTGCAAAACAAAGAAAGCCCCAAACAAAGAGGGGGGGGGACGGGGGAGTTCGGCTGCGCCGGAGGAAAAAACCCTTGCGACCTCAGAGATATACAAAGAGGTCTGGGTGCATATTAATGCAGGAGGAGAGATAAGTCTGAAAAGAGGGAGGGCACGAAAGGACCGAAGTTCATCTTCGGACTTTTCAGATTAAAAAATAGCGAGACGCTGACCTATATCCATGAAGAGTGCGGGAGCGTGGCTAGGGGACCCGTCTCGGTATAAGAGGCGAAGACATTAAAGGGGGAGATTTATTTGAAGAAGTTAGCGCTGAGACGCGCGATCGTCAAAACTATGTCCTGGAAGGAAGATTTGGGTTGTGGACCTTCGACTAAGGACAAGACTGAGGGGACAGGAGTTCTCTGTATGTTGGGGTGGGAATACGTGATAGAACTGAGAGGGGGGCAGACGGTGTGCGTAAAGAAAGAGGAAAAAAGGAAAGACAAGTATACCTACTCGCTCTCGGGAGAAAAAAGGAATTTGAGAGGGGGAATTGATTGTGATGGAAAAAAAAAGGGCCGACAAGAGAGGGTACGCTGAAAAATCAATTGGCTCGCCAGAGAGAAACGCTGGAGGAAAGGTAAACCGAAGTCTTTTAAGCTCTGGATCTCCAAAACTAGGGAGGGAAGGTGCATAGAGAGAGGTATCAATGTGCTACTTGGTTAGGAGGGGAAAAAAAAAGAGATACTGAAATCAACGACGCGCTGTTACGAAAATGACATGAAATGATCGTAAATGGAAGTACTGTCCGACGGTAAAGGAAGAGGGAGGGGAGGGGAACAGTAAGACACATCCCGTTTTGCAAAGAGGGGGAAAAAAAAGAGACCGAATTTGGGGTAGGGAGTCCGGGGTGGGACGCCAATTTAAAAGGTTATGGCTTCAGAGAGAGGATGGAGACTCAAAGGGAGATCGGAGTCTTGAGGGGGACAGGTCTACCTAGCATTTGGACAATAATGAGCAAAAACTTCATTTCTTGAGGGGGGGTCACGACATACTGGAACAACCGTAAAAATTCAATTTTGGGACAGGGAGAAGGAGCACCTGCTGGAAAATTGAGGAAGGCAGAATGGCGCACGAGACGGGAAAAGAACTTCTAGACCTCAGATGTATATTGTCCTCCCGCGGAGGGTTAAGGGAAGAGGTGTCGGTTCTTCGACAAGAGAAAGAAACTGATAAGCGAAAAAAAAGAGTGAAAAGACCAATGCGAAAGAGGGAAGGAAGGACAGTCACTTTGGCGTATGAGATGGGGGAGGTCAGGAATTCTTCAGCTGTCTCGATGGCCTGAGAGAAGGTAAGCTCGGAAGGCAAGCGATAAAGGAAATCTGATTTCAGGACCGTTGAAAGGAGAAACAGGGAGCCGCGCGGTACCCTAGGAGGCTAACAGAGGGGCCGACGGGGGGGTTGACCGAGGGAAAATTACACGATGGGTCTGGATTCTTCTTATCTTACGCGCGCAATAGATTCCGTAAAAGAGCAGTAAGGAAGAGAAGCCTAAAAAAGAAAGAGGGAAAATGTCTGTAGAAGGGGAAAGGTCAAGGAGGTACAGCCAGACGGAGACGGAAAACTGAAAAAAGGGGTCACTCCAAAAGGTTGCACGTGAATGAGTAAAGAATAGAATACTCCATCTGGAGGGGGGGAGAAAGGGAAAAAAGAGACTCAGCAAACAACAAAACGAGTATTATTAAATATATAGATTGCACGCCAAGTCTGGAAAAGTATGGGGGGGAAAGGGGCGTGAGCAATCAAGAAATTAAGACTGGGAAGAGGGGACCCCATTCGCTGTAAAGGCTTATCAAGTTTAGTAAGCGGTGAATGTTCCGTTTCCCTGGAGAAGGGTAGATGCTAGGGGGTATCGGCTCCAGACCTGCTCCATCTTTCTACTTGCAAAAAAAGGGGAAGGGAAGAGGGAGAATAAGGCTACCTTAAGAAAGAGAAGGTAAGGAGGTTAGAAGAAACAAACGATCTAAAAGATAGAAGGCATCTCGGGAAGAGGATTGGGACCTTAGAAGGTGGATTCCTTTGAAAGGGACACCAAGGGTAAGGGTAATGTGAATCCTATAGGAAGAGATGGCCTCCGCCAAAATGCCAGAAATAGAAATGAAGAACCCTGATTACATAAAAATAGACCAAATACATATGTGGGGTCATCCCCAGTAAGTCCCCTAGAGATTCGGTGGCGAAAGTATCAAGCCTCAACACTCCGAAATTTTCGTAGAAAAAGGAGGAGGTGAATAGCAATGATGCTACTCCGAAAGAAAAGGGAGACGTCATCGCTCATGAACTCAAAGGGGTGAAAGGAAAAGTGATCGTCCGATTATCCCTGCAACCTTCACTTGGAGAGGGGGGGCGGTCGTCTTTAAAAAAAACAGAACGCCATGACGTTGTACACTAGAAGGTACCGGGTGCTACCGGCAATCTACCACCCTCAAAGAGGACGAGGGAAAGAGTACGAGAAATCCATCAACTGGGGAAAACAGTCGTTCCAACCTAAATAATAAAAAAGGATGTTTAGGGAGAGTGGTGCCATAATCTTTCAACCGACTCCTGTGGGTCGGAGAAATAAATAGGATAATTAAACGGCATTAAGAGCATGTCGGCGGATGAAATAGGCGATTTCAATATAAAGAGAGGTTGGGACTAATCATTTACAAATTCAAAAGACACAGGAAAGCCTCTCGAGGGGGAGGCCAACTGCTCGAGTAAAGGTTGGTCTAGTTTGAAAAAAAACCGGAAGTATAAGTTGAACGAAGTTAAAGAAGAGAGCAGTAGAAGCGTGAGAACTGTCTTTCCTAAGAGAGTGATGACTGTCGGAGCCCTTTGGAGGGAGAAGAGACAAAGGCAATGAACAAGAAAAAAGGGGTGGGGTGCTCGGAGAAGCAGGGTTGATGGTCGACATTTCTGTTGGTTTTTCAGGGAGGAGCATCGTGCAAACCAGTCGAAAACAGCGACGGTGGCAGATGTACAAAATGGCCACTATTCAGAGGGAAAAAAATCCTCTTTTCAGTACTCCCTCCAAAAGAGGAAGGGGAGAAAGGAAGAGGTCGGCAGCCTCAGAGCGAACAGAGTAAAAACAGAAGGAGCCAGAAAAGGCGGTCAAGAGATCACAGGAGGTAAGACTGGAAGGGGGATGGTTCAAACCCATTTCCACTCAAACCTGAACTAGGAAAGGATAAATAGACGAAAAAAGAAGGACACGAGTTGTGGAACCTGAGACAGAAAAGAAGGGCAGTTCCTCTACTATAATTCGTCAGGGAGAGAGAAGATATTAAGAGAACCTCGGTTGAGAATCTCGTGGGAAAGGGAGGGGGGAAAGATCCGTGCAGAAGACCCAGCCTAGGGGTTACTGAGGGGGAGACATGTGGTATGGAGGGAGGAGAAAAAAATTTGCTATTAACCCAATTGGAAACGATCCTCATGCCAGAAAGAGGCAGGTAAGAGGGGGAGAGGTCAAAAAAATTTCGGAGTATGCAAGCCCTGCTCGGGAGGCATTAGGGGGATGACCATTGGTGGGCAGATATGGCCATTTTCTTAAAATCAGCAGATTACGGAAGAAAGGTCGGAAGAGTTTGTTATGGGCATCAATTCGGAGAGGAAGGCGCAGGAGCTTGCAAAGAAGAATATAACACACTTAAAGATCAGAAAAACCATACTCGGGGAAAGATCGGTAAAATAGATTTTATGATATCTGTAAGGAGGAGGGAAGAAAAAGCATCAGAAAGTACTGGCTAATTCTATCAAGAAGAAAAAAAAAAAAACAAAGGCATAAGTAAGAGGTCAGTAGCCCAGAAGGTGTGACCTAGGGCACCCCTCAAAGGAAAAAGGGAAAAGACAGGGGAGGGGATCGTGTTGCTCTTTCATTAAATTTCTAGGGATCGAAACAAAAGCCCGAGGGGAGACTCAGAAAAAGGGCAATCAAGGATGGAAAATGATCCGCCAACTGTCTCCTGGAAGCAGGGGAGGGAGCAAGACAGCGACGTGCGGGGGGTTATGACGAGCAGTGGTATCAAACTGAGTAAGAGCAGAAAAACAAAAACAACGATGGAGAGGAAAAAGTTCTCTGGCTAAAGGGAAATGCGCGTCATTGAGACCAGAGAGGGGAGATTCCGACCTTCCTCCATTGAGAAAAGGGGACTTGAGAAGGGAGTGAGCTGAGTAGGAGGCTAAAGCTCGGCTTTCTATCAGGATGAAATGCTTACCTGAACCGACAAAACTAGATCCCAAGTGGGTCACGGGGTACGGAGTGGGTTGAATAAGCCTCAGGCGAGGAAAACTACCAGCGGCCTTAGGAGGCACATGGGATTACGATAAGCATGACCCATTGTCTATAGTATGGACGGCACCTCCGGCTAGGGGGAAAACCTGAGCGAGGGGGAAATAGACCCATAATTTGGTGTACCGAAAATCGGGGGAAGGAGGGGGGAAGCAGGGAAGGGTGTAGTAGTGGAACATCTGCTGAAGGAGAACAGAGATGCAAATAGGTGCTCGAGACAACACAGCGCCAAGGGGGTAACTCCTGGAAGGATCGACTCCAAATAAAAGAGAACGAGTACTGCAACAAAATAGGGAAAAAAGCAAAACGAAAGCGATATGTCGCATTCGTCATACGAAACAACTGGTACAGGCCGAGAGAAAAGAGGCACGAAAGCTGAGGGACGCTGGAGAGGAACTTCAAACGCATATCACTCATGGTGTTCTCGGCAATTACATTTGCAACTGCCTCTCAAAAAAATGAGGAGGACTAGGAGAAGGTATTCACATTCCGGGAACAATCAAAAGAGAACACCGAGTCCTAGGGAGCTGTAGGCAAAGGAATAGAAGCCTGGCGAGTCACAGTATTCCCTCCCATTCTATGACTTCGTGAAGCAATAAACAAGGGGATACGTTTGAGTTCGCTCTAATAAACTTTTAGAAGTTTCCCGTAAATTCTATTTCTTAATGGGGGGAACTAAGAGGAGTAGAAGCGAACCGGGAGAGGTACTCTCTAGGAGGAAGGGGAGCAGGGGAGAGGAATTAGCAACTACTTAGTCCGAAATAGCGGAAAAGGTTTTTGGATTGGGGAAAATTGAGATTGCACTCCACTGAGGACTTGTTGAAAAAGAATAAAATCGTGGGGGCTGTCGTTTGTGAAATAGAGGGAAGAAGTTCCTACGGGTTTGCAGAAGAAGCAGAAAAACGGGAATACACCCGGAGAAGACAGTATTAGGGATCAGCGGATCACCAAAAAAGGCGACGGCGCAGGGGAAGGGGCATTGGAGAAATACGGGCCTGGCCGACAACACATTACTAAATCGGGCTCGACCTCAACTTCTGAACATGGAGACCTAGAAGCGGGCAAGAAGGCCATCAGATTTGAAGGTTCCCGAGAGTCAGTGAATCTAGCGAGGAAAGCAGCAGCAAAAAAATGAACGAGAAGCATGGAATAGTTACATAAAATCCTACTCCCTCATGGTTGGGAGACAGTTGGAAAGGATAGACACACACTGATACTGAAAGAAAGCGCCGAGGGGAGCCGAGGGACCATGTAGATGATCTACGAATTCTACTGGGAGGGGGGGCTGAAACGAGATAAAACGCGGAATAGTAACTCCCCGTCTTGGGCAACGCGACTTGGTCCAAAAAGAGAAACGGGCTGGGAGTGCGGGCGCGTAACCCGACGGGGGAGGTTGAATCAGCAAGGACCAAGTGGATGTCTTCATTCATGTCAGTAACTGATCGCGGGCATCAATTCGGGAGGGCGTGGTACTAGGACGATAATGTCAAAAATTTGATGGTCAAGCGCATGACAAGCGATAGGCACAGGTTGCGCGTGGGTGGGAAGCAAACATCAGAAACCAGAGACAATATGGGGGGCCAAGTGTACTAAGAGTAACAAAAACCTGGTCAAGGGGAACATAAGGAGAGCTACAATCTTAAAGCAGGAAGTCAGATCGCTCCCACCCTGCGGCCAAGGAAACGCTTGTGCGGAAAAAATGAGACAGGGAGGTGAGGTTGGGCACCACAAATCCAAGGAGGGGGGGGGCAGAGAGGACCAATAGCTCGGTTCTTTCTGGTCGGAGGAAAGAAGTGGGAAAGATCGGAATTATGCGCGTGTCGAGGCAGCGGATCGGAAAAAATCGTCTTGACGAATCAAGGAAAAAAAGGGAGGGGCTAACCCAAAGGGAGAAAGATGAAGAAGGGACCGAGGTCGTCCCCCTATATGAAATTCTAACGATGCCGCTGGTTCAAAAACAATAAGGGTGCTCGTCCCCGAGCGTTAGGGGAAGAGTACACTAAAACACGCTTTAAGCGCTCTAATCAAGACCTGGTCTACTGGGGAGGGCGGAAATGAGGCGCTAACCTATCGCCAACCTGCCTGAGGCAGGTAACAAGGAAGGGATTTCAAGCTCCTAGAGACGAAATTTAAAGAGAAGGGGAAATCTCCCAGGATAGTTCTGGGCATAGAGAGGAAGATAGAGACTTAGTCCATGTAGGGGGAAAAGGGGAACCAGCTCTCGCAACAACCTTGGAGTAATAATAGATGGGGAAGGGGGAAAAGCCTATGACTAGTCGAGGACGATTATGTGAAATGAAAGAAAATGCATATATTGCCGGGCACAATTCTATTAGGGTCTGATCGGATAGGCGCGGAAATCGGGAGGGGGTTCCCTTGGGGGAGAACGGTAAAGATTTAAGGGCGATCCGGGGAAAGGTACAGGACTTGGGAGAGGGTGACGCGCGGTAAGCTGGGAAATCCAGCTCCTTAAGTAGAAAACGAGCGGTGTGAAGGGGGGGGGGGGGGGGGGGAAAGGTCCTAGGAAAAAACCTGCCACCTCAGGGAGAACGGCTTGGGAAGTCTAGACGGAGAGACTTGGAGATTTGAACGTCAGAACCGCAAGGTGATCTATGGGGGGAAGACTATCGGTTCCGGAGGCTTCAAAGACGAACCTATGCATAATGCCTGAGAGAAGAAAAAGTATCCTCCGCACAAAGAAGGAAAGATCTATGTTTTCAAGGCCGCGACGATGACTGGGGGAGAGCGCCCACAACTCCAGCTGTAAGGGGGGAAAAAAGAAGCTGGTAGTGCTGAGGCTCAGACTAAATTCGAACGTCGAAAAACGCAAAGTCTGAAAAACCTTCTCAAGAAAGGGGGGGAAGAGCCCGAGTCACGAAAATGGCTTTCGGTGGGGGGGGCAGATGATTACCGACGAAACTCATGGCCTTGTCACTGGGAATGAAAGGGGGGAAAAAAGATTACTAGAGACTAGACCCCCTAAAAACAGAAGCGCCGATGACCGAAGGCAGAGAATGAGGAACATAAACGATTGTAAAGGGGAAAGTACAAAATCGCGGAATCAAGAAGGGGATTCCAACGTTTTTGGGAACGGAGCGTGCAACACCGGCGTGCCTGTGTAGAGGGGGAGCCAATCACGAGCCGATCCTTCGGCCGGAAGGCCATAGACAGTACGGGAGGAATCGGGAGGGGAGGAGGAAAGGAATCTAGTCGATTCTTTCCCAATGGTAGAAAAAATGAGCCGAAATCCGATGGAGAGGAAAGCTATCGTAGGGGGGGGCACGTCCAGGCAAGAAAATAGGTAAAATCACAACATCTCTTCAATCTCGAGAGCCGTGGGGCCTCCGAGGAGAGGCACGTGTCGGGAATGCCGTTGCGCTCCCCTCCCAAGGTCAAGGGGGGGCAAAGCGCAATGGTTTGAGCACCAGGAAATACGAGGAGGTGTCGTCCGTTGAGTTTGCTAGGGACGACGACTGAAAACGCCGTCAGTCACCCTCTATAGCAATCAAGGAAGCCCAAATTAGCAGCGAGAAGATGGTGGCACTCCGACTTGGTCAAGGAGGGAAAGTCAAAAGGAGGATCCGCTTACATGTCGTACTCAGAGCGACGGATAATCGAAAAAACATGAGAGACACTCAGAGAGGCGCCAAGCAATGGAGAGCCGGGCTCTCGTAAGGGGGCCAAACGGGGGGGGGGGGGGGAAGTGGAAAAAAATTAAAAGACAGTCGGAAAAGGTATGCTCGCGCACACTTCGAAAGGGGGAAAACGGAGAAAGAAGAATGCGGGGGGAAAAAATCAGTTACGCGAATCTTCTAGCGTTAGGAGAAAAATCGGTAAAAGCGAAGACCTACGGGGTAAGATTCTCGGGAGAAAGGGATGGGTGAATAAAGAGAAGCAAAACATCAATATTTTGTATAGAAGGGCCATGTGGTGCAAGGTAAGGGGAAGGAGAAAAAGTTAAAGTCACAGAAGTTGCGGAGGGCAGACAGCCCCGATGGGAGGGGGAAACAGGAGGACTGGCGATCAGGGGGGGAAAATATTTCTTTCAGTATTCCTCTTCAAAAAAGCGCAGGGGGGAGGGGGATGACGTGGGGGGTGGTTCATGATATCCGCGAGGGGGAGGATCGAATTGCGACGGTATTGAAAGAGGGGGTGAGGAAAATCAAAGGATAAGATAGGGGATCGGAATAATATTTGACAATCCCACTGTCGATGAACACAGAAGGGTCCCTAGAGTAAAAAAAGCTTTCAGGGATCGGGGAAAAGAGACCGTGGAAAAGGCCGCCTACTCTTCGGACTGCGAATTAGAAGGGAAGGGAGGACTAGGACGATTGGGCTTAGCCCTCGGAAGGGTAGATTGACCCGTTAAACCCCTCCCCGTACAAATGAAAATGGAGGGGACTTTGAAACGTCAGGTAGCATGTCATCAAGGCGTAAAGGGAAAACAAAGAGGTAAACTTCCAAAACTATAGGGGGGGGCAGGAACGCCGCCACGGTAAAACATCACTTAGGAAGCAGTTCGGCATCCAAAAAAAAGAGGAAAAGTTTGTACTCAGGCA
>Ga0179593_1650854_pt1 | contig 14407 bp, 30 predicted proteins | sample CZODoug2_1_08_16_FD_185931 | JGI IMG/M metagenome (GOLD analysis project Ga0179593, IMG submission 185931) | Vadose zone soil fungal communities from Angelo Coast Range Reserve, California, USA - CZODoug2_1_08_16fungal (PacBio error correction) | ecosystem: Environmental > Terrestrial > Soil >...
GGGATACCGGAGATGCGTTTTCAAAAGGGAACTATAAGGAAACAGGACGTATCTAAATGGTCGGAAAGGGGGGGGAGGGGGAAGAAACGGCCAGGGGGCAGCCGCAGGAAGACCACTCCAAGGAAAAAAGGGGGGAATCAAAAACTCTTAATACTCTTTAGCTTGAAGGGAGTCTTTAGGAAGGATGACGCGGAACCCAAGGGAGAAAGGGAGCGGACGCAGCTTCAGGATTGGGGTTCCAGGCAGAAAGGGTACAGCAAAAAAACAAGACTCTTGGCGCGGGAAAAAAAGGAAGATTAATCTGGAGGCCGGTGTTCCATGAGACCAGGAAAAAAAAAAAACGCAGCGGATAGAGAAACTCGCAAACTAGAAAAGAAAAAAGAGAAAAGGAAATGGAATCATGGGGAGGGGTGCGACTTTTCTATTGGGGACAAGGCGGAAGAGTATGGGGGGAGTGGAGGGGGGCAAAGGACAGTAACAAGGTTGCATCACAAAGAAAAAAAGTGAGAGGTTTTGCAACGGAAGGACTCATCTATGAAACCTATAAAAAGGGGTTGGCGAACTTGTCTTCTTTCACCTCTGCAAAACCGGCTAGGGTCGAGGGGGGGGGGACACCAATAGGAGGATAAAAAATGAAAGGAGGGGTAGGGGGGGGGTGAGCGAGCAGGGGAGGGATGGGGGGATGAAGGGGGGGGGTGGGAGGATAGGGCGGGGGCGAGGTGAGAGAAGAGAACTAGGGCTGGATGTCTGTGGGGAGGTGGGTAGGGGAGCTGGGGAACAGACGCGGAAGAGGGGAGGAGGTGAGGGGGCGGGGAAGAATTGGGGGTAGGGGGCATTGGGGGGATGTAGGGGGGGGTAGGGGGGGTGGCTAGGAGAGTGTGGGGGAGGGGAGGGAGGAAATTAGGGGGAGAAAAGAAGATATGGGGACGGGACGGAACAGTAGTGAAGATAGCAGGAGGGGGGCGTATTGGAGGGAGCGGGGTAGGGGGAGGGAGGGAGGGGGGGAAGATGACGGAGAGTAGGTGTGGAGGGGAGAGCAAGAAAAAGGACTTGGGGAAGAAGTTTGGAGAGGGGAAGGGACTAAGGGGAGGGAGGGAGATAAGGAGGAAGGAAGAAGGAAAAGGGGAGGGGGTGAGAAGGGAAAGAAACGGGGTGAGTGGTTGAGAAAGGGGGGGGAGGTGAGAGAGGAATGGTTGGAGGGGATTGAACGGGGGGGGGGGGAGTTGGGGTGGGGGAAGGAGGTCGTAGGGAGGAGGAGAGGGGGAAAAAGAAAAGAAGTGGGAGAATGGGACAGGGAAGGGAAAGGGGGGGGGGGCCGGTGGGGAGAAGATTGTGGGGGGGGGGGTGCGGGTGGTGGTGAGAGGGAGAGGGTAAAGATGATGAGAGAAGGGAAGGGAGTAGGTAGAGAGTTGTGGGGGGGAAGGAGTTGAGTAGGTGGATGAGCGGGCATATTGAGATGGGAAAAGAGGGGGGAGGTGATGCACAGGAGGGGGGGGGGCAAGGGGGTGGGGAGGGGTCGCGGGGTTGTTAGGAAGGTGGGGCTGGGGGGGTGGTGTGTGGATCGGGGGGGGGGGGGGAAGATTGAGAAGGGGAAACCAATTATCCCTACTTGACCAAGGGGGAAATTCTTTGCCGGGCCAGAAAAAAAAGAGAAAAGAATAACAGGCGGGTAAAATTTTACTACTGAGAAGAGCGATGCAGATGACCACCGGGGGGGGGATGCAGCATTTTGAGGGTTAGGAAAAAAAAAAGTGGGGAGGAAAGTATAATTAAAGAAAACAGAGATAGGATTTAAAAAAAGGACCCCCAAAAAGGAAAGATTCTTCAACCGAGCCTCTCTGTTTTTGAAGGGGGGATTGGAACGAGAAAAAAAAAGGAGGGAACCGATGGGTTAATCGCACTCAGACCAATGTCAAAACACAAGTCAGGTGGGAGTCACTCTTACGAGACCTACTTAAAAAGGTCATTTCAAAGATACAAAAGAGGGGGAGAGGGCAACAAAGTCTATGTACTCCTCAGATCAGAATGAGAGTTGGAAATGAGGAGTTCCTGTCGAAGGTCAACAGAAAAGACGGTAACTCTGGGGACATTTTGGGGTGGGGGGGACAGGTTTTGGTGGAATCGGGGGGGAAAGGAAAAAACGAATGTAGCCAAAAAGGGTGCGATCAAAAAGGGGGGGAACAGAATCGCGCGAAGGAAAAGTTACCATGAGTGTGCAAAAAGAAGGAAAGGCCCTGGGAAGGAAAAAGACAGCCCATGGAAAGAGCAAGGAAACTGCGGGGGAGCTCGAATGGGGAAAGGGGTGATTTGGCGGAGAAAAAAAAAAGGGGGGCCGGACGATGACCTAAGTTCAGGAAAATAAAAAAAGCTTGGGAGGAAAGGACGTAAAGGTTTGGACCTGCGTTGAAAAAAAAAAAAAGTGAATGGACAAAAGTGGAACCGGGAGAGGAGGGAAGAGGGGGGGAAATCACGGGGGGCCAAAGCGAAAAGGTCGAAGTATGCATGACTTAAGGAAAACAAAGTATTGTGCAGGCAAGAAAATCCTTGCCCGGGGGAAAACAAAGAGTAGGGAAAAAAAAGGTACAGCATCTCCCGTCAATGTCGGGTGAAAGAAGGCAGTACGAAGAGATAGACAAGCCTGGGAAAGGGGGGGGGGGGATTCGGATAACGGGACGAGAGAAACTTTGGAAAGAGGAAAGAAATGGACGGGGGAACAAAACGGGAAAAGCAAAAAAAGGGGGGGGGGACGTCATTCTGGGGGGGGGAGAAAACGCGAATGCCTCATATCTCTGGTTCTTTGGAAGCTCCGCTCCGAAAAAAAAATCGCGGGCCGAGAAAGAAAAAAAGAATCAAAAGCAGGGGGTATTCCTTATTTGGAGGGAAGACGAGGTGGTAAGGGGGGGGTGCCCAATCGAGAAATGATGGGGGTGGATAATCTTTAACACCACGGAAAGAAGGGAAATCGAAGGGGTTGAGAAAAGGCTCACCCTCAAGGTGGGCATGGTCTCTGGAAAAAAAAAAAACAATCTTTCTCAAGGTCATGAGAGGGGGGGAGGATTTGAAACCAAGCAAGGGAAAGAAAACTTTAAAAACAGTGGGGCTCACGGCTGGAAAACAAATCTCTTCACGGGCGGACGAGAAAGGAGGCTCGAGGGCCATATAATCGCAGGGAAGGGGAACATTCAGGAACGGGCGTTTGGGAAGGGGAGGATAGAGTTACATGACTCCGTGAAAGAGGGAAAGACTTCTCAAACACAAGGGGGGGGGAGGGGAAAAGGAGGGGGCCATAGGCCGGCTGTCAGCAAAAGTCGTCACACGCAGAAAAAAGTCCAATTCATACTTCGAGGGGGAAGGGAGGGCCAGGGAAAGAAAGATGTCTTTGAGGGAATTATGATCTACTGTAAACGGGGAGTCAACACTGGGAAAGGTGAGGGGAAAAATGTCTGTTGAGCTCAAGATCGAAAACAGAAGGAAAGGGATTGCACTATTACGTGGGGAAAAAAGAAACGCAATTGGGTGAGCTCTCAACCTGAGAAGAAAAAATCATGGTGGCAGGGGTGTCTTGGTAGAAACCTAAATCGGGGGAGGGTCTAGAGTAGACGCCGGCTCCAACAGGAGAGGAAGCCAGTTCTGGGATGTGGGGTTAGCAAGGAAAAGAGGTTGGGGGCGGCGGCCGGCTGGGGGGGGAAAAAAAAAAACTCTATATTCGTATTTATCGGCTTCAAAAGAAGAAAAAAAAAAAAAAAAAAAAAAAAAAAAAAAAAAAAAAAAAAAAAAAAAAAAAAAAAAAAAAAAAAAAAAAAAAAAAAGAAAAAAAAAAAAAAAAAAAAAAAAAAAAAAACAAAAAAAAAAAAAAAAAAAAAAAACAAAAAAAAAAAAAGAAAAAAAAAAAAAAACAAAAAAAAAAAAAAAAAAAAAAAAAAAAAAAAAAAAAAAAAAAAAAAAAAACCAAAAAAAAAAAAAAAAAAAAAAAAAAAAAAAAAAAAAAAAAAAAAAAAAAAAAAAAAAAAAGGGTAAACGGCGGGGGAGGGTTGTTAAAGACTCTCCTTAAAGACTGCGTAAAGGGGGGGGAGAAGAAACGAGCGGGGACTGTGGAAAAAACACAGGCTTGGAGATAGAGGAACTTGACTTGGTGACCCCCTAAGGGGGGAGATGGCGTATCGGGTGGGGAAAGGCGTACTGCTGGCGTCTCGAAAAGGTAATTTGCTGCGCCGGAAAAGAAGGAGTAAGGACACAGATAGCGGAAAAAGAAGTCTTTGCCAAAAGAAGGTCTCTCCCTCCGACCTAAAGTCAAACATGGTCGGCAAAGGGGGAAGGCGATTTCATTGTGAAAAAAACGGTCCAACATGGTCATTGAAAAAAGCGTTCGAAGGGGGGGGCACATGAACGCGAGTCGTAAAAAAGGAGGGAGGGACTGTTTGGCTAAAGGCGAGCACAAGGCACCTCAAAAGGCCCGCGACGGTGGGGAAGGAGGGGGGCGACTTTGACCATGGGGGATGTCATAAAACGGTTGTGACATGGGGGGAAAAGGGGGTTATTTTTGCTAAAACTACGGGAACGCTGAGGGAGGAGCGGTTCTACTGGGGTCGCCCAGTTGGGGTTGAGAGGGTGAAGCTAAAAACTGACTCAAAGGGTTCCAAGCGTCAGGAAGAAAGGGGTCATGTGACCGGTTAAGCAAAGGGGAATGGGAAAATTGCCAAAAAAAAAAGAGATGGTCCGCCTCTGGGGAGGAGGACAGAGAAACACGGTTGATAGAAGGAAGGGTGTTTGCAAAAAATTTTCAAGAAGGAGTAGGTTCGGGAAAGAAGAACCTGAAGAGGCATGAAAAGATTGACCTCAAGGCAAGGCTCGCGTCGACGGTAAAGAAAGAAATCAAAAAATACTTCATGCATCTTGACCCCAGTAAGTCTTGGTTGTATGGTGAAAATCAGGGCCGATTTTCTCTTGGGGGGGGGGGGGGGGGGGTGTGGGGGTGGGTGGGGGGGGGGGGGTGGGGGGGGGGGGGGGGGGGGTGGGGGGTGTTTGGGGGGGGTGGTGAAAGAAAAGATAGCCCCAGCAAAAGGACCGGGATACAAAATTTGAGAAAAGGAAACGAAACGTGAAAAATTTCAATAATGGGGAAGGATTAGGCAAGCATTTAGAAAAGGATACGTTCCTTGAGAAACAGTATACAAGAAAAAGTTCTCAGAGGAACGGCACCGGAAACCATGGAGGGGGGAAAAGGTTCTTATAACGGGGAGGGGAGGTCTCTCATCTAAAAAGGGGAGCGGGAGATTTTAATCGGGTACGCGGGGAAACCGAAAGATGCGGCGGGAAAAAGAAAAGCGGCCAATGAACAAATTGAAAAGGAAGGGAGAAATTAGGGGGGGGGATAATGGACTTAATATAAGGCCGACGCGGGAGTGCGGACTCATTCCGAAAAAAGATGAAGGAGAAAAGAATCCACAGAAGCGAAAGGGGAGGAAGCTTAGAGCATATCTATACAATCAAAACCGGCGCGGGGGCTCGGGAGGCGTGAGCCTTCCTTTAAATAATAAAGGAAGGAGTGAGAGTAGGAAAAGGAGTTTTTGAAGAAAGGGGGTGAAAAAAGGGTGTCTCGTGGTATAATGGTGATGAGAAAACTTACACCGCTCTATCTCCGAGGAAAGGGCGATAAAGTAAAATCGGGGAGGAAAGGTGTTGCAAACCTCTTAAAGGTAGAAGAGGGGCTAATCAACCTTCAGAGGGGAAGGAGGAAAGAGAGAGATGCAGAAGGTTAAAAAAGGAGTTGCACAAAGGGATCCGAAGACGCGACGAAGGGGGGGCGCAGGGTGGTAAAGTGCCAGGAAAGGAAAATTAGTAACGCTACCATTAAAACCCCCTAAAATGGAATCGGAAAAAAGAGGACAACAGAACTATTCGGGGAAAGGAGACTCGACTAGAAGGAAGATGCTCCACACTCTCTTACTGGAAGTCAAAAAAGCTAGGTCAGATAGCTCGCGGCCGTCACTTTAAGCGGAGGTGAGAAAGGTTCGACGAATAGCCGGGGGCTCCAATGAGTAAAAAGGAAGGAAGGGAAGGGAGTATCCTCAAAAAGGACCTGCATACAACAAAAGAGGACACGTAATGGTAAAAAATTGGGGGGGAGGGGGTCGTGTGTCTAGTATCACGAAAATGATGGGAACGGGGGGGGCCAAGTTACATGCAAACCAATCGACACGCAGACAACAAAAAAAGGGGAGGGGGGGACCTCAAGGGATTCTAAACAGCAATAAAGGAAGACCGCCTCATTGGGGAAAGGGCTTGTCACCTCTGACTAACCACTTATTAGCAAGAGCAAAACCGTTCTCATAGGCCAAACCTGACTGGGACCGAGAGAAAGGAGGGGACAGTCAATAACAGCGGGAAGTACAGCAGGGAAAATTGTAGCGGTGCGGAGAAGAGGAAGAAAATTAGGGGAATCAATTTTGGGTGGTTAAAAAAGGATGACTGTAATGAGGGGGAGAAGGAAGTCCGAAAAAGAAAGAGGAAGGTAAAAAGCCACCCAATACGAGGAGATGCGCAAGGCGGTTTTACGGGGGGGGAGCTAAAAACGGGGAAAAGGGGGAGTCGTCACTTCATGGGAAAAAGGTGCAGGTGTTTCGGGCCCGAAAAAAAAATAACAGGCCCCTTACTCATGGGCACGAGGAAAAAAGAGCTTAACCGCGGGATATTAAACCTCAGGAAAAGAAAAAAGGTCTTTCGAGGGAGGGAAGTAGTTCCTTGTCTAAGTCAAGGGAAAAAATGGAAGAATGTATGAAAAGGAAATTCCCGGGGTGTGGCGGCACAAACGTCATAAACTGGCTATCTAAAAAAAAAAAGGGCCGACGCGCAAGAGGGCAAGGAAAACGAGTGGGTGGCAAACCAAATTCCTTCGTAAAAAGGGGAAAGGGAAAAAAGGAAAAGGCAATGTCAAAACGCTTAAGCATGGGGTACGAACGGGGAATTTGAGGGGGGGGGGGGGGGGGGATTGATATCCAACATAAAGGGAAAGGCTAGGGGAAGTGAAAAAAAAGCTTCCGGGAAAGAGCGCTTTCTCAGACCAAAGGGGGGGGAAAAGGGAAATACGCAGCATAGGGAAATATGGGGGGAAAAAAAAACAGGGGGGGGGGGAAACGTGAGGGGGAGGGAGGGGGGGGGGTGGGGGGCAGGTTGGGACAAAAAGTATCGGAAGGCAGGGACGAACCAACCATTTGTGGCCGGGAAAAAAAAATCTTATTTGCAAAAGGAAAAGGGGGAAAAGGGACAGCGCAGACAGGAGACTTCCAAAAGAGAAGGGAAAGCAACTCTCCGTCCTGGCGGGGGGGGAAAAACAAAAAATGATTCCCTCGAAGATATCTAAAAGAAAAGGAGCGGGGATCTCGAAGAGTCAAGGAAGCAAAAAAACTTGAAAAAGGAGGGTTCCCAAAAACAGAGCGTCTTCTTCCTTGTGGGGGCAACTCTGATCGCGAATGATAAGAGGGGGGGGAAAAACGCCGACGAGAGCAAAAAAAGCAGGTCGGGAATGCTAACCATCATACTGGGCAAAAGGGGGAAGAAAGTGGGGAAGAAAAACGGTTTTCTCGGAAAACTCTCAAGTCAGGTGGTGATAGAGGTCAAAAGCCAGAAAAGAAAAAAGAAGGAAGAGGGGAGGGGGGGGGGGGGAGGGAACACCAAAAGTGTGCAGGGATTGGCAACCAACCCACAAACTCCGGGGAGAAGAGTTGTTTTTTTTAGGGGGAGAAGGGGAAAAACTGCAACGGAAAAGTGTTGCTTCAAGGAGAAAGGGAGTAGGTAAAGTCACATCGGAAACGAGCGCACGGCGGCAACCTGAGGGACTCCCTCGCGCGCGACGGGGACCGGGGACACGTGTTGAAAAAAATTCGATGGCAAAGATCTTCAAAAGGAATATCCCACGAGAAAGAAAAAACACCAATTAGGAGGAGTAGAGGAGGGGGATAGGGCATGTAATGAAGCGAAGGGAGAAAAACGCGACCTCGATTTGAAAAGTCTACACGGCGAGGGATTAAAAGGGCAGAGGTTATCCAGGTCGCGGGGGTTCTATTGATAAATGCCAGCTGACCCAAAGGGGGGAAATGGAATAATTGAAAAGAAAAGGGGTTCTCAAGAAATACTAACAAAAAATCTATACGGTATTTATGCCATGCGTGTGGCGTTAAATGAAAATGCACAAAGGGGGGGGTGCAAACTGAAAAAACTCGAACCGCTGGGGGGGGTGTCTTTTGAAAATTATAAAACCCCCTTCCTTCGAAAAAATGGCCGGGCCAATAAAGCTCCAAACCGACATAGGGAAAAGAAAGTGGAGTTTAGGGAGCCGCCAGGAAGGGGGGGAGAGGGGGGGGGGCAGGGGGAGGTTTAACCAAAGAAAGCTAGTCTAGGGAGGACTGTCCACAAGGTAGGGTGGTTCACTCTCCGTAGACCTACGGGGAGAAAAGGGGGGGTGGCTCTCAAGTCGTAGATGGGGGAAGGGTTGCCACAGGAGCTATACTTAGGGGGAAAGGGCTGGATGGGGATTTTTAAAAACGACACGGTAGGATGAAGGGTCGTGCAGGAACGGCTGACGCAGGAATTCGGCAATGAAGGAGGTGGGGCTGTAGGGAAAGAGCAATGTGGGATTAAATCGGAAATCGCATCGGGTGTTCCTAACAAATGTCGCCAAAGAAAAGAAGGAAACCAAACTGGGGAAAAAGAAAATATCATAGTAGGGCGGGGATCCGTAAAAAAAAAATTGGTCACATTGAAGATTACGGAGGGGGAAAACGATGACTCGAGGAAGAGAAAAGGGAGGGGTTGGAATAGCGCTCGAAGTCACAAAAACGGCCACCGGAGTAGAAAGAGGGGGAGCGTGCTCTTTTCCATTGGCAGTCAGTCGGAAAGGGTTCCGGGATTTATGGTTAAAAAAAAGCACCGGGGGCCGATGAGGAAGATTGGGCATCTTTATAGCTCCAAGGGTGATCAAAGGAGCGGACCCTGGGAGAAAAAAGGAAAACAAAGGTGTTCTCAGCGTCCAGCCGAAGGTGTTCGCGGGTCGGACAGAACTTGAACGACCACGAAGAAAAGATGCCGCCTAGGAGGGGGAGAAGGAAAGAGATCGTGAGATAAAGGGAATGGGGGTTGCAGCGGTAAAATGGTGGCTGTAAAGGAAAGAAAAAGACTGGGTGACCGGGGGGAGGAAGTGATTCACATGTCTCTTCCTCTCAAGGGGAGAAAACTCCCGTACAGTGGAGGTGGGGGTTGTTTTGGGGGGTGGGTGGGGGGGGGGGGGGGGGGGGGGGGGGGGGGGGGGGGGTGTTGGGGGTTGGGTGGGGGGGGGGGGGGGGGGGGGGGGGGGGGGGGTGGGGGGGGGGGGTGTTCTGGGGGGGGGGAAAAGGGCTCCGCCTTCATCGTCTTGGGGTGGGAAAGAATATCCGAGTTGGAGAGGAAGGAGACCTAGCACTCAGCCGCAGCTACAATGAGGGGGGGAAAAAATTTGGGAATCTGGGGCAAAGAGGGTAGGGAGTACGCAAAAATTTTTCCTTTTCCATGTGAGGGGGGGAAAAAAAATTGTCCGTGAAAGAGGGATCTGGGGGGGGACTTGAGCAACGGGGAGAAAGAAGGCCCGTTCGTCAGAGTGAAAAGAAATCCTGGGCGAGAAAAACATCGGCGGGGCTGGGCGTCAAGGGGGAAAAACGATTGAGTTCCGAAATATGGGGCGGGGCGATTGGTGGGAATGTGGAGGGGGGAACGGGTGGTTCATCCTTCCCATTAGGGGAGCAAAGGAAAAAGTCCAAAAAGGAGAAAAAAAAAGTACTCATTACGTTGGGGGGGGGGTGTATTGCTTGGATGTATCCGCGCGTTCTCGGACGGGGGGGGGAAGAGGGGGGAAAGCCCAGGCGATAGTCGAATAGCAGCACTGAAGGGAGAAAGGGGGGGGACGAAGCTTACTTGGGGGGACGCGATGGCGGCAAAGATTCTCTTTAAGGGGCGAAGGGAAGGAGAGGAAGAAGGGGAAAATAAAGGTCACGAGTTCTTTTACTCTTCGAAGAAAGGGGGGGTGTGGGCTAGGTTGGGAAAAGGGGGGGGAAGCGGTATAATAGAAGCCGGCCAGTTTCTAACACCAGAGGGACTCGAAGAAGGGGATCGAGCCTGCTTCACGGGCAAGTGGAAAAAGGAGCCCGTAGGACCGTTTTATAGGAGGAGAGAGAACAAAGCAACAACTTATGAAGAGAGCAAAGAAGTTCCCTGGGAAAAGTTGCAAAAGGGAATAATGAGAAAAAAGGAGGGAGAGGGGGGTTTCTTCTGGGTGCAGGAAAAGTTAGAAGGCATCTGCAGCAAGGAAAAAAAAGAAAAAACCTATTGCCCACAAAAATCGGGGAAATGAAACCAAACGGGAAGGTTATTCTTTCAGGAAGGGACGACGAAGGATAAGTCGAAAAAAAGAGAAATGGCTCGGAAAGAACTTGGTCAGGACAGAGCTGAAAAGAAGGCGGACGGTGATGATATCTCTAAATAGGAAGGTGGATCCTTAAAACCAAAGAACCAGAGAAAGAGGGAGAAAATGATCGTAAGGAAGGGAAGAAAAAAAAAAAACTATTCACGAGTTTTAAGAAGTTGGCGGTTGGGACAAAAAAAAAAATGGGGGGGATCACTCGCCGAGATGGGGGTAGAGGGGGGGGGAAACGTACACATACAATTCGAGCGCTCCACCAGTAATTGGGGGAGCGACAAAGGACTTCTGCAAATCAGGAAAGCAAATGGGAAGAACGCCTTGTTTCAGAATCGTGGTTATTTTCACCGAGGGGGGTAAAAAAGGCTATTGATTTAGCAACGTGATCAATCAAACAGAGGAAAACGGAGCAATTCGGCCGTGCGAAAAAAATGAAAGAAAAGGAAAGGTACGGCGTACTACGGGTGGCAAAAAAAAAAAGGGGGGAAGAACGTAAAGATCTGGTAAGAAGGGATCAGAAAGAAGGGGAAAGAAAATCGGTATGAAGTACCCTAAAACAAGAAGGAAGGGTGAAATTACTTCGGGGGAGGAAGTTTTTCCGTGGGATTGGAACGGCGGACGGGGAATTGGGGGGAATCTGGAGTCAACGCAAAAGGGGGAAGGAGGCCCCATGGCATCTCTTACAGCAACCTAGGGGTCAAAAAAAAAAAAGAGAATACTTGCGAAAGGAAAAAAAAAATTGAATTCCTTCTGACAACGCGAAGGGAAAGCGGGGGGAAATAGAGGGGAAGTCCCAGGCGACAAAGAGAGGAAAGAGGAAGGTGGCTCCTGGAAAGGGAAATCCGGGGGGGAAGAAAACCTGGTCGATCTACTACGGGGAAAGAGTTCAGAGGAAGAGTCGAGTGGGGGCAGACAAGAGACTGTGGGCGGAAAAGTAGTTCTTACCAGGAACAATGGGAAAAAGAAAACAAGGAAGGGAACCTTGTCGAATACTAAGGTTTGGAAGGGGGATTCGCGAAAAGAAAAAAAGAACAAGCGGCAAAGTTGAAGAGGGTGCGGAAAAAAACGGAGTTCTTCATGAGAAAAGGGAAAAAAATGGAATGAAAAAAAAAGGGAAAATATTTTTTTCACCGAGTTGGGACAGGGGGAGAGTGGGAAGGGTGGGTAAAGAAGCATCCGCGGAGAGGAAGAGGCAACATGGTTCCTATCAAAAGGGGGCGAATTCCGCGGAGACTGGAAGAAAGAAGGGGGACGTTTTGACTCATCGGCCAAAAACTGTAGGGGTGAACAAATCCTAAATAGGAATAGCTATATCTAAGCAGGGGGGAAAGAAGAGTGATAAAACCGTTTATTTTCCAAAAAAAAAAGGGTAACAGAGTGGACCAATCTTAGAGGGGGGAAAAAAAAATCCCTTCCTTGTGAAGGAAATCTCGTATTTGGGGGGAAAACGCCGGGGGGACCAGAACATGGCCGGCTAACCTAACTCACTCAAAAAAACTGGGCAATGAAGGATGGGGAAGCATCCCGAGTAGGAGGGGGGAACATCGAATTCATGGGGGGTGGGAAGTCCGTTAAAAATCACAAGAACCAAATGGGAAGAGATTGTTTGGAAAAAGAGAAACCAGTGCATGGAAGTTCTAAAAAAAAGCCCTGTCTCAAAAAAGGGGAGATTTGGGGAGGAACTGGGGAAAACTCAAAAGGGGGCTAAATGCGCAATTGAGAGTAAGGAGGAAAACAGCGATCGTAGGAATAGGGAACAAGAGCGAATAAGGATTCCGGGGAAAGGGACCTCAGGTAAGTTGAGATCGGGGGGGGTCTCGGCCGTGTGAAAACGAGATTTCTATTTCGACAGAAAAAAGCCTGACCTGTTGTGAAAATAGAAAAATTATTATTAGGAAACGGGTATTCTTTGAGAAAGTCCAGGATACTGGGAGCTCAAAAAAATCTAAAACGGCGGTCAGCAGGCAAGTCTACCAGGTTAATGCCTTGAGGGAAGGGGGGGAAGAGGGCGAAAAGGGGTTGTTCAAAGATGGAAAAGCGTCATGGGGGGGGAGAAAAGGCAAATCTGGTACATTGGGAAGGGAAAGGCTTTCAAAAAAAACTAAACCAAGAGAATAGGGGGGGGGGAGGACCCACAAAAAGGGATGCGTGGGGGCGGGAATGAAAAGGGAACAGGGGGTGAGTCAAAACGAAAAAAATCCGTTGTGCTGTGGGGGAAAAAGGATCCCCCACAGGAAAAGATCGAATGGAAGGAAAGACGAGGTGAAAATGAGAAATTCACTCGGCCCAGCAGCTGATGGGGGGGGGAGGGGGAAGAAGCGCAGTTTGGCGGGAGGGGAACCCACAAGAAACTATATCAAGAGGGTGCGAAAGTCAAACAAAAAGAAAACGGGGTTGGGGACGATCCTGTACAAAGGAGGGTTGGGGCTCGCAGAAGGGGGAGAGAGAAGGGACCGGCTGGATCGATGAGAGGGCCACTTTGGCCTGGGGGCACCCCGAGAAAGGGGGAGGGAATTCGTAAAATGTGCTTGAGTCAAGCTCCGAAAAATAATTGTGCAGGGCGCGGCAAAAAGTTGAGTAAGCAGTCAGTACGATAGGGAGGGGGGGAATGACCCAACCCGGAGGAAAAAGACACCCGTGTAAAAATGGTGCAAAATAAGGGAAGGGCCAAGGGGAAAAAACGTTCAGTCAAAATTGGTCCAAAGGGGAAAGCAGCGGAGGTTGCCAGAAACGCGAAAGCGTAATCCCTTCCTGGGGAGACTCGAAACAAGCCCTTCCAAGGGAGAATTCAGGGGCAAAGAGTGGTCTGAAAAGCGTGGCAGTTAAGAAACAGGTTACGGGGGGGGGGGTTGCCTCGACCTTGAGCGCGGAGGGGCGTGCTGAAAAAAGTGGTGAGATCGCGAAAAAGGGGGGGGGGGGCTAATGACGGCGGGTCCCGCTAGAGCCCTTTTCCGAAAGATTGTTCGGCTGGGGAAGAAAAGGGGAAGGAACATAATCTTCAAAACTAGGAAGATGGGACACTCGGGGAGAAAAAGAAGGGATATCAGTGAAGTAGAAGTAGGTTCGAAGGCTTAAGAGTGAGAGAACTGTTGAAACTTGGGAAAGAAAGGAGAGCCAAAGCTCCGGCCTTGGTTAAGGGAAAAACGCAATCCTCAGAAAAGTGAAAAAAAGGTCAGACTTTCATGCAAAGCCTTCATAAGGGGGGGTATTTGGTAAAGCAGGGGCTCTTGAAGAGCACAGGGTAAATGAACCTCTATACATAACCGGTAATACAATTCGGGAGCCTGGGCAATGTACTAAAGAAAAAAGGGCCGACAGGTATATAGGTAGCTTGGAGGGAGGAAAGAAAGGGCGCGCCGGGTCAGGGACTTGAGAGGGGGGGGGGGGGGGGGGGGGGGGGGTGTGGGGGGGGGGGGGGGGGGGGACCGAAGAAAAGGAAGGTTCGTCTGAAATAATCCCAGGGGAGAACCAAAAGTCTAGAGCGTTGGAAGCGCTTTGGGTACTAAAAAAAAAGTGGGAAAAAACGTGCGCTTGGGGGAAAGGGTGGTCCTGTTGAAGAAAAAGGGGCCCTCCTCTCGGCGGGGGGGAAACGACACAGCGCAAAACAGCCAAAGGGAGGGACTTTGCGTTCTGGGGGTGGGGGTGGACTATAAAAAAAAAGAGAGGCGCGGTTTAATCGGGGACAAAAAAAAGGAGAAGGCGAGAATATCATCAATGAAAAAAAGTAAGGAACGAGGAGACTGCGACGATATTCTTCGAAAACCAGAGAGGCTGAGAAAGGGGAAGAGGGCTTCGCGTCTTAAAAATGAAGGGGAAAAGATTCCGTGGGGGGAAAGGGGGTTTGTCCCTGATCGGGGATAAGGGTCTGTCAGACAGCGCTTTGCTAAAACAGATGGAACGAAAACATTCGAAGAAGGGAAGGGGAACCAAATTTTGGCAACGCCGAAGCCGGTACGCAAACCT
>Ga0179593_1410954_pt1 | contig 14406 bp, 19 predicted proteins | sample CZODoug2_1_08_16_FD_185931 | JGI IMG/M metagenome (GOLD analysis project Ga0179593, IMG submission 185931) | Vadose zone soil fungal communities from Angelo Coast Range Reserve, California, USA - CZODoug2_1_08_16fungal (PacBio error correction) | ecosystem: Environmental > Terrestrial > Soil >...
GATGACCGTAGAAAAAGACGATACACAGAGATCAACCGGAAGGGGGGGAAGAGATTTCGAAACAAACCAAGCTTAAAAAGTCTTTCTGGGGCACTGCTCTGATCAAGAGGAGGTGAAAATCAAGACCGGAAGTGGATAAAAGCAAAGATGAAAGATGTCCGACCGGTGGCTTGGGAAAGAAGCAAAAAGGGATGGAAAGAACATAATTTCAGAAGGGAAACACAAACACCTCGCACCAGATGCCGAAAAGACCTGAGGATGTGGAGCAAGGCGCCGGCCTATGTCAAATAGCGCGCGGAAAAAGACGAAAAGAAAACAAATAGAGAAAAGAAAAACACTTGGGGGCACGGGTGACGGGTGCGTGGCATCTCGATCAAGAGGGGGAATCCAGAAAGAGGGAGAAACGGAAAAGTGTCACGGACAGAGGCGGGAAAAAACAACTACAAAGGGAAATGACCTGGGGAAAGGGACCCCGTTCGTGCAAGGGGAAAGGAGCCCTCCGAAGGCGGGTTTTGGAAAGCACGAAGCGGGCTTCTTCCAGACGGCATATCAATGAAGCGCGTCAAGGGGGCCTTAAATAAGGGAATATGAGGATAAGCATTACAAAGCCCGAAAGGGGGAGAAGGCAAGGGGTGAGGGTAAAAAACAAAGCGGCGGGAGGAGATGGAAACCCACAACTGCAGGCTGTATCTATCGGTGCCCGCCAGAAGGGCGCAGGGAAAAGAATGCAAGAAGAAGAATGATTGGAAAGAAAAAAAACGGAAAAAAACAAAAAACTCTGCAAGACCGCCGAAAAACACTGCCAGCGAACTAAGACCACGAAGCAAGGGTTTGGGTCCAAAGAATATGCACCATATAAGTGAAGTGAGGTGTAAAGGGGGCACAAAGGTGGCAAGAAGGGCTGCGTCCACCTATCTGAAATCCATCACTATAATGGAACAGCACGCCACCCCCCCCAACCCCAGAAAAACGCACACTAAAGAATGGCGGGCGGGGTACTGAACGAAAAGACGCGTGCAAAAAGACTGCGCAGCTAAGCGGGTTTCGGGGGCTGCTGGGCAAACTCGATGGAACTCGAATATCAGTCGATAAACGAACCGGAAAGGAAATAAGAGAAGGGGGGGATTCAGGGGCCGAACAGTTGTTTCGCCAGGCGGACCCCAAACGCAGAAAAAAATGAAAAGGAGAAATTCGAAAAAAATGGTTTTTCAGAGGTGGTGCCGCTAAAAAGGGCCAACCAAGAATGAGTCGAGTAGTTTCAGCACAACGCGCAGGAAAAAAGACTAGATAGCGAGCCGGAGATCCGGAAGAAATAGGGATCCCGACAGTCGGGGGAAAAAAAACCGATGATAGGGCGGGTCAAACAACCAGGGGATCAAAGGCAAAAGCTAGGTGGCCAAAGCAATTCAGGACAAAAGACCCGAAAATAGGGACAAATTAAAGGCGGGGTATCGCCATAACGTGTCGGCGAATGCATCTAATTGGGGGAAAAAAAACGATCAGTCAATCGTGGAGTGAGGTTTGGCGCAGCGAAAAAAGTCGTTTTGTCCGGCCGGAAAACCAAAAAGGCAGGTAAAGCACGAAGGGAAGAAAAAGCATGGGTGTGCCGATCGAAGAAGAGGTCAGGGGGAGGGGGGCTCTTGCGGAAAAAAGGACAGCAGTTTGAGAAAACCGAGAGACTCCAGAGACATTCTAAGCTAAACACCAACAGGATTATGAAAGAGGAGAAGGTGATCAAACTGGGGGAAAAAAAGGAAGGGTCAAACACCACCCGAAAACACAGTTCGAACGAAGTAGGAGAAGACCCTCACGATACGGAGAAACCGGCAAATTGCGCGCCGCAACCGCGGAGGAAAAGTCAGAAAGTCTGGGAACCGGCACAACCCAAAGCCAGAAACAGCCAAGAATAAGGATTGAGGGGGGGGGACCACCCCGGAACTGAGTATGATAAACAGGTCGCAGAGACGGCAGGAAAATGGTCGATGTAAGGTAAACCCGAAGAAGGCGTGCACGAAGATGGGAAAGCTCCAGGGTGTTGGGTAAAAACATCATCATAGAGTCACTCCGCAAAGAGGGCTACGAAAAAAGGAAGGGGGCGTTGACGCTGGAGGAGCCTACAGGCTCGCCTTGTACATCTGACCAACAAACGCCGGGGCGCTGCCGGCTGTAATTCCCGAAGGACAAAGAGTCCCAGTGGGGTGGACAGGAGGCGAAAAAAGAATGGGTCGACCATCTCTAGCATGCAAAGTCTAGGTCAGCGTGACGGAAAAGTCGGAAAACGAACAGAAAACTGGGGCGGCAGGGAAAAGGAAACCACCAAAAACGTGGGAGGCGTACAGATCGACCGCCGGGTATCGACGAATGTCAGCAAAACAGACTCTTTGGAGGAGGGGGGAAAAAACGGAGGGAACAAAACGACTTAGCGATGGGGTGAAAAGGGAAGAGGGTTTCTCAGTGAAACGGACCCACCCATTTTTTTATGAAAAATGGGTGGCGTTGTGGGTGGCACCGGGAGGACGCCAAGAAAAAAAGGGGAGGGACGCCCAAAAATCCAAAGAGCACTGATAAGGAAGGGGCCCGAAACGAAATCAATCTCGGTTCGAGAGGATGAAAATGAAACAGTCGTCAAAGAGTCCTAACGAGGGTTTCAAAGCAAGTTAAAACGGGCGGCAAGAGGGGAGGAAACCGTTTAAGAAGACAGAAAGAGGCGGGGGAAAGGGAAAACCGGGCCGGGTCCGCAAGCAACCCCCTGAGAACGCAAGATAAAACATTGGGAAAAAGGGGGGGGGGGACAAAAGAAGGCGGGCCCGCAAAACTACTGAGGGGAGCAGGAAACGAAAAAATGGATGAGGGAACTCCGTGAAAAAGAGTCCTGATCGCGTCAAGGCAGGCAGGTGGAAATGAACGAGTTTTTGCGACGTCAAAGAGGGAAAAGAGAGGGGATCATCAGACCGAAAAAAGAGAAAAAAGAAGGAAGGACTAGGGGAGGGGAAAAAAACCAAGGCCCCGGTGAAGGGAGCCGCCTCTGCCTGCATTTCCAAACAAAGGAACCAGCAGGGAAAAAAGGTTAAAGACTCAGGAAAGCTTCCGGAAACCATCGAGGAAGAAAAATTCCATAAGGGGCAGGGAAAGCGTCAGGAAGGTACCACCAGGGTATCGCGAAAAAGACAACGCAGCACCATCCGTGAAAACAAAAGTGTTTTGATTGGAAGGGGAGGTGGGGGCAGCCAAAGGAGAACATCGGCCTGACAAAACGGCGAGAAAAGGACATTAGGCCAGAGACCGGCAAGTCCAAAACGCAGAGGCGTTGGTGTGAGAAGAGGACGTTACGAGGTGGGCATGGAACTGAGTCGGACAGCATGAAATTGGGACAAAAAGCACCAGAAGACATCTTCATATGCAGGGCCATGTAGAACCACCCGGAGGTAAGTTGTGGTGTTTTTTTTTTTACAGGCAAAAAGAAGAGAGCGGCCGAAAAACGCCCTGGGTGGTTTGCAATAAAAAAGGGCCCAAGCGAACAGGAGTTGACTGGGAGCAGGGGGATGTGACGTCCATCCGAAGGCAGAGGCAAGAAACCAGGGGAAAGTGGTTCGAAACACTCACCAGGGGGGAAAAGAGGGGGGCAAACTCTCCTGGTCCCCTGTCCAAAATGGTACGCCTAGGAGGCGGAGGGAGGGGACTGCGCACAGAAAATCCTCGTGAGACGCAGGGAAGGGAAAGAGCGAAAAATGTCCTGTCGAGGGGCGAAGAAATACACGGGAGGCCTGCGTTTTCTAAAAAAAAGATTAAAGAAGGGCAGGATTCACCGAAAAAGAAAGAGAAAAAAAATCTGGCGAAAAGAAAGAAAACCGCAAGCCACAAAGGTGGGTTTATTCTCTCAAACACGGGCGAAATTGAAAAAAACTTCGTGCGGGGGAAGTCCAAAGGCAAACCATGGGTGTGACGAATCCCCGTTGTGGAAAGAGGGGGTCCATTGTCTGGAACGAAGGCGGACGCAAATAGTCGGGCCATTGAAGAAGCTCCAACATTGGGTCATGACAGAAAAAAAACAACACCGAAAGGAGCTCCGAACCAGGCTTGGCGGGGGTTAAATAGGATTTGCATGGGCGCGGGTGTGGCCAGAAAAAGAGGACAGCAAGGATTGGGCTCTGGGGGAACAAGAAACTCTAAGAGGGGGAGAAGGGGGTGAAAAAACCGGGGACCGCCAGGGGGAGAGTCTCCTCCCACATAAATGGGGAAAATGCTTGGGAACCTCGTGAAACCTTTGGACGGGGACGCTTCTCGGGCGCGGGAAGTATACATCGGACATATTTGGTCAGAGAAGAAAAGGAAAAGCGAGAGCCCAAGAAAAATGGACGAGCAACATATTAGATCGAACAAAAAAAACAAAGTGGAGGATTAAAAGTAGAAGATAGAGGAGGAGAGATATGGGATGTTTAGCGAAGATGTCATGCAAAAAAGGGCCCTGAAAAGATCTGGTGCAATGACAAAGCACGAAAGGAAGACAAAAGGCTTTCCGACAAAGGAGGGGGAGGAGGGAAAACCAAGGGCGCCGTGGAGGGAGGAATCAGCCCGGAAACGTCTGGGTGGGAAACGAAAAAAAAGATAACCTATTGAACACGAACTGGGGGGGAAAAGCGCACAAAATCCTATGACAGAATTGGAAAAAAAACCGCGACCAGGAAAGAAAGCACAAAATGGGAGATATCAAAAACAGCGTGTGAGGAAAGGGGAGAAGATAAATTCGCGAAGGGAGGAAAGAGGGTAGTCCACGAAAAAATGGAAATAAGGGACGAGATAGAAACGATGTGCATGATGCGAATACCGGTTCACAAAAGTGAGGGGAGTACGCTTGGGGGAGGAAAAAAAAAGAAACATCATTGGTTGTGGAGATCGCTGGGGGGGGAGGGTGTAGATACGAACCATCAAAAAGACAACGCGGAAAAGGAAAAAAAGGGACAGGTAGGTGGGTCGACAGAAACGTACGTCCCCGCGACGATCCGGAGACGTCCCTCCTTCGGGAAAAAACAAATGGGGGGGAAAAGGGAAGAAAGGAGCAGAAGAGAAGCCAAATTGCAAAACCATAGGAAAGAGGGACATTCTCGGAGCCAGGAAAGAACGGAAAAATTGACCGTTGGCAAAAAACCATAAGAGGGGGGGGAAAAAAGCAAAAGAAGGGATGAAGGGTCCAACATCCGCTAACAAAGCAAAACAACGGAATGATAGAGTCAGTAAACTAAAAAAGGAAGGAAACACTTGGTGGTAAAGGACGGGCGAGGATCCGGATGTACAGGGTATATGAAAGAAAAGGAAAAAATGGTTTCCTTGGTGGCCCGAAGAGGAAACCGAAAAACTGAAGCAGGTGGAAACCAGCGCCCAGACGGGGAAAAAGATTAGAAAGAAGAATTCCGGGGTGAGCGCGGCGCCGGATATGGAGGCTCAAAAGGACTAAAAAAAACCCTCGGCGGCAATAAAAGACGCATGAAAAACACAACTTTGGGGTCAACGGGGGGGGGGGGGAGGGGCGGGGCGGTGCATCGCGGATCACGAGGGTTACCAAGAACGGAAGAAGAAGAGGGAAAGGACGCGGTAAAAAATTTCGGCGCGAGTGATCTGGCACAAACGCGCCCCGGTAAAGCCTTTAAAGAAGGTCAGAATGGCCAGAAGGGAAGTAAAAATAAAACCGCGGTGTTTGGGTGGGGAACATGACGAAAGCGCTCGGAAAATAGGGAAAAAGGAAATCCTGTGAAGTATCTTGTGGGATCACTGCTACCATATACGAACTTAGAAAGAGGAAGATAAAAGAGGGACTGGAGTAAAGAAGGGTCGCGAAAAGGAAAAAAAATGTCGGGCTCTTATTGCTGTAAAAAAACGACCCAGGGAGGGGCTTTATCTGCGGAGAGAAGGTACCCTGAAACGGGTAAGACGCCGCAAGGACGTACGTCGAAAATAGGAAAGAAGAATAACTCGGTCTACCCTCTGCCGAAAGGGAGGGAACTAAGTACAAGTTTTGCCACAAAAAGCAGCGAAGGGAATCTGGGAGGATGTGGTAGTCTTAAATGCCCCAGTGAAGGAAAGGATCGTACTGCACGAAAGAGATACGAAATGGGAGAACGCAAAACAAAGGGGGGGAACAACAATTCAAAAATGGCCTGGGGGAGGGGAAGAAGGGAAGGAAGTAAAAGGGTGGAAAAACAGCGCTAAGCGAAGTAAAAGATGGCCCGTAAAAACTATAGTGAGAGAAAGCGGAGGGATCGGAAAAGGAAGTTGGCGGGGGCAAAGGGGGGAGCACGCAGGGGGTTATGTGCCTAAAAGGCGAAGGCCCAAAGACGACCTAGGAGGGGGAAGTAGAGCCTTGTTTCTCATAAGATCAAACCAAAGGAAAAGAGGGGGATAGAGTTCTATTTCAGGAAGGAAGGACTCCGGGAGACGAGCCCGCTGGGTAGTCGAGCAAGTAAAGCTCAAACGGGGTGAAGAGTAGCAAGGCCAGGCGGCGTTGCGCTGATGAAGATGAGGGTAAACACCAATCGAGAAAAAAAAATAGGGAAAAGGAATCAAAGGTGGGGTCCAGGGCAACATCGGGGGGGGGAAAAGGGTGCCTAGTATCGCCATAGGTGTTCAGACTATCATAAGAAGACCAGGGGGCAACTAAAAAAAGAGGGGGATTCGGTGGCTAGAGGGGCCTTGGGTGTGAAGGAAAAAAACACAGATCAAAAAAGGTCGACCGAAGACAAGAACCGAAAAGGCAAGATTGCCGAAACTGTAGCTTTAAGTGAGAGGGTCTCAAATTTAAGAAAAGGGAAAAGACAGAGAACAGCGGTCAAAAAGCATCAAGAGAGTAGAAAAAAAAAACAAACGGAGAAGAAAAGAGAGGATGATCATGGAGCTGCGTGAGGGGGTTCGCGACAAAATGTCAGCAGTTCGAAAATTCGGAGAATCCCGCCCAGGATAAAGCGATCGGAAAAGTGAGAGCGGGGGCTTCCTTGGGAGGAAAAGGAAGAAACGGACAGACGGCACAAAAACAAAGATGCCGGGGAAAGCAAACCGAACCAAAGAGGGAAGTAGATTTGGGGAGGGGAAAAACGATGACTATTAAGAAAGAACCGTGGAAGGGACACCTGAAGAAAGTTGAAAAGATGTGACGGAAGCGGTGACATGGAGGGAGGAGTGGTGGGGGGACCGAATAGCTTGTGTGCATAAACGTCGGACTCGGGGGTGGGGGGAAAAAGCATGGACCCAAAAAAAAACAAATCAGCCTGGGGGGGGCTACATGGTTTGACCAAGGAATGAGACCGGGGACCGTCTGGGGGACAGACTTCTCAGTCAGAAGAGGGGCGAAAAAATGACTACTTAGAATACGAATGGGGAAAACTTGAACCGTCAGGAACCAGGACGAAATAAAGATCGGGGCATAAACTCCAAGGGGGGAGGAGTGAGCGTTCGCCCTAGAAAGAAAAATACACCTGGTGGGGCGTCCACCCAATTAGAAGAAAACCGGGGGAAATCAGCCGAGGGAATAAGAGGATGGAGAGGGAAAGAATTGACTTGGTCCGCATCAAAAGAACACCGGCGGGGGGGGGGGGAACAGGGTTCCAAAAAGACGTTAGTAGGATAAAACCATCCAGGTGAGGAAATGACGGGTGAGGTGTCGGGAGGAGAGTAGGTGCGCGAAAGATAAAAAAAAGACGCCGCCATGTGGGGCATCGAGTTGGGGACAAAAAAGAGCCTAGGGAAAAACCTTGGGACTTCGCAAGATCGAAGGGGTAAAGGAAGGTGTCGAGAGGTGTTGGCAAGGTTGCCGAGGTTTAAAACCGAGATAAAGGGAAAAATCAAAAAAGAGGATATTACGGAGGGTCAGACCGAGACCGCCAAACCCGGTCAGATAAAAAAACAACCGAGGGGGTGCGGAGATGGTTCGTGGGGGGGGAAGGCAACGAAGCGAACCTGAGAGGGGTGCAGACGGAAACACAAGTGAGACTGAAATAACGGAAAACACGGCTTGAAAAAAGAGGTTAAAGCGGATCAAACGGAAGAAGTTGAGGCAAATCGGTTGAAGGGAAGGAAAAAGTTTGAAGCAATGGAGGAATCATGCCGGGAGGGGAAGAGCGGAAAAAACGTGCAATGGGGGGAAAAAAACCCCGAGAAAGACCAAGAGCGCCTGGGGACCAAAAAGTGAAAAAAACAGGCCAGGAAAGGCAATACGTTCAAAAGAAGAGTGACCCGCGGCCAGAACAAAGGTCGGCGGGTCCGCGGAGGAGTTGCGTGGCCAACAACCGAGGAAAAAAGCAGGGGATTAAAAACAGAACACCAGCCCCCGGGGGCAAGGTTTTGGGGAGGGAAAGATGTGTGAGGGGAAGCCGAATGATCAAGCCAGGACAGACGGAATGAACATAGGGAAAGGCGCGGTCCAAAACAAATCCTCCAGGGCTGGTTGAGAATCTGCTTGAAGTAGTGAGCTGGTTCTGAAAAAAAGGGGAAAAAAAAGAGGTTCGGCCGTGAAGGGGTAGGGGGGGGGGGTTCCAAAGCAACCTTTCCCACGGCAGAGGATGGGACCTGAAAAAGAAGTACTGAAAAAGACGCCAAGAGCGGGGGACACGACAAGCCTCATTTGGGGGAAAAGGGCCAAAAGTCATGGGGAATGGGTGGGGGGAACCGGGTAGGAGGAAAAAAGTGAAACGTCATCGACGGACAGAAAAAACGGGACACGGTCGACTAAGTCATCATGGAAAAAATAGCATGGAAAGGCGGGAAAATTCAGGAAATTGGGCAGGGAGGGGGAAGCTGACAGCAAGATATCAGTCGACCATCAGGTGTGGGCCAAAAAATCAATGGATCCAGGAAAGATCGAGGAAATTCACGTTTTCTAAATTTTCGGGGGGCTGGAACGTTTCAAACTGAAAAATACAAGAAAAAGCGTCAAAAGGGACAAAAAGGGGGAAGAGAAAAGGTTTGCAAAAGAGCAAAAATAACTCACAAAAAGAGTACTCCACAAATGGGAGGGAAGGGAACGACACGGTATAAACATTGGACGCGGGGACGATCAGCATAAAAAAAACCGAGGGGAATATCGGGAAAGAAACTGCTGTCATCTGGGAACGTGTGGAAAAACAGTCAACCTATACAGACCTCGGCGACCAATTGGGGGGGAAAAGGAAAAACACCATTCCATCCCCATGATCACGGGGGAAAGGGAATAAAAAACAGGTAGGAGTGAAGGGACTCTGTGTGACCGAACGGAGGGAAAGGTCAGGGATTGGGGAGATTTGGAAAAAGTCAAAGGGGGGAAAAAAAGGAATGGTATTCGAAAAACGGAGAGCACACTAAACCCGGAGCAGCAGCCGCTAAAAGAAGGGGTAGAAACACCTTTTTCTGGGAAAAAAGCGCTTAGGGGAAAACAAGAGGAAACTTTACCGTAGACGGACAGCAAAAAGGGACGCGACAACATAGAGGGGGGGGGGAAAAATAAAAGCGAAGATCAAAAGAAACGGATATGAGAAGAAAGCTGGCTCAGGGATGAGGTCTAAACGCACAAGGAATACGAAACGCCTGAAAACCCGATGGTTCCGAGTCGTCAGAAGAAGAAAGGAGACTTACCACAAGGAGTGTCAGCCAAAAAACGCCGGGTGCGTGGGAAAAGAAGGGAGCCCCTTTTCACCTCAAAGGTAAGAAGGAGCCAGAGTGGAAACGCCAGAAAACATACTGCTGACACGGAAAAAAACGGAGCATGGCAATGAAGGAAAAAAAGCATGGGAGGATCGAAAACACTGTTTAAGGAAAAGGGGGCGGTAAATTGCAAATAAGGATATCAGAGGACGGGTCCACGTACATGAACCAAGAAGTCAAAAGGAAAAAGACGCACACCATCGGGGGGAATGCGATTCGAATGAAAAGTTTCAAGGAAAAAGTTCAGAAAAGACCGACTACCATAAGTGGGGGGAAGGGGGCGTTTGTCGAGGGAAGAAATACAAAGGAATGAGGCCTCGGACACTGCCGATGAAAAAGATGTGAAGGAAGAAACGAAGGGCGGGAGAATAAAACTCAAATCGACGTAGCCGGAAACAAGGGAAACGAGATCGGAAATAAAGCAAACGCCGCAAGAGGAAGACCACTGCGCATAAAAAGAGGGACCATGCATCGGCAAAAGGAAAGGAAAAAAAGGAAGGGGCCGAAAAAAAGGTGAACAAAAAGAAGGGAAAACTCTATTACGGAAAAAAAAACGCAAACCTCAAACAATTGTCCTGAAACGGTCAAAACCACAAAAACAAAGGAAAACCCCAAAAAGCACAAAAAAGGCAAGCACAAAGAACGCCTCGAAGCGAACTGGGAAAAAATCCGGAGAGGGACTGAAAGAGACCTTGTGATGGGCCGACATCAGGTCAATGGAACCGGACCTATAAAAGCAGGAAAACCGCGCACTACTACGCAAGAATGATAAAGCCAGCGGCTGGGGCACAAAAGCCGGCCTATGGCAGACGAAAAGGACGGGAAGGAAAAATACATCGGGTTCAATGAAAACTTCGAAAAAAACAGTGGTCAAAACGGTGGAGGTGAGGAGGGCCAGCAAGAAGCACAACTGGTTGGGGAAAAATAAGCGTTCGAAAAAATGAATGGTGGGGGGAAAAAGCAGGAAAGCGGCAAGGAAAACAACGGAAAAGAAAACGGGAGAAAGGGGAAAAATTCCAACGGCAGGGCATCGGCGACATTTTGGGGAAGGACAAAGGAAAAAAGCGACACTTGTCAGAGGCTGATCAGGGGCAAGCTTCGAGGTTGGACGGAAGAAAACTAAAAGGGAAACTTTGAAAACGACTGACAGCGGGACGGAGTGAAAAGACGTTGCAGGGTCCGCTCAACGAGAAAGACCGGCACTTATTGGGAGGGGAAACACAAACACAACTTTGGGACGGGATAGGCCAGCACTAACGGACAAAAAACGGGATAATACGAAAAAAAAACAATTGTGGGGGGTCACGGTCAGACCTAGCCAAAACCTAAACACGGAAAAGAGGGCGGCACCTCCCTGACCGAAAAGGAAAAAAAGGTTTGGGGGCCACCAAGAAAGAAAAAAAACAGCAATATAAGGGAAAAAAAAGATTGAAATGGGGGCAAGGAGTCCAACCGGAACGACATGGAAAACATCTAGATGGAGCCGCCCCGAAACGAAACAAAGCAAAAATGACATAAAATGGCTGGGCGGTGGGGACTCCGAAAGCCCGGGGAAAAAAAAAAAAAGTAAAGAAAAACACGGGTCAGATTAGAACATCGAAAACTGGGGAATCGGACCGAGTTCTAAAGACCCGAGAGGGAGGAACGAACAGGGGGGCGTAGATGTAAAAAAAAAAAGCACAAAAAAGTTATGGGGGCACGAGAACGACAACCAAAAAGCAAAAAAAAAAACCCTCGACAGGCGGGTCGAGAGCTGGTTCAAGCGGCAAGAAGAGGAGCAAACAGAATTTCGGGAAAAGTCAAGATTTCAGAGCAGCGGCAAAAGAAAAGGGGGTATGAAAGCGGACCACCCGCAGGAAACGGACAGAGGGGGTCCCCAGAGAGGAGGGGGGGGACCAGACGGAATGCTGGGACAGAGAAATGCAAACAGAGAGGTTGGAAAAAAGCAAACAAAGGACCGCACGCAGTGCAATGGCAAAGATGACGAACCAGAAAGGACAGCATCTCAGCGGTGGGGCCCGCAACATACCGTCCAATCAAAAGGGGGGGTGGCGGTGCTACTTGAGCTTCGTGGGAAAAGGCCGAAAAAAGGTTAAGGTTCAACGAAAGGGCCGAAGAATAGCGATTGGAGGAAAGAGAGGGAAGAACAGGGAGGCAGGGAGGGGGGCTCTCAAACGTCTAACGAAAAAAAAAAAAGGGGGGGAAAAAAACGAAAAAAGCACCGATCATCTAGACTCATAACAGAGTAAAAAAGAGTGATCCGGAGCTATGCGGACGCGAATGCACTGAAGGGGAAGGGAATTCAGAGGCAACAACCCCGACCGATCTAATCACACCGATAGGAAAGGAAAAAAAAAGCAGAACTTTCGGCAACGACAGTAAACAAAAAAAGGGTTGTCAAAGACTGGCCTGGAAACCCGAAGAGAAGAGCAACAAAACGACAAAAGGACGCAAGGCGGGGGACACAAATAGATATGACGAACTCCCAAAAGGGGATACACCAGAGGCACAAAACTCGAGGGGCCTCGACAACGGAGGAAGGGGGGGAAAATCTGTGTGGGGGGAAGCGTGTACACCAGCCAAGAGTCATAAAGAAAAACCGCACGGGGAAAGCGATTGCGGGGGCTATATGACCAGCAGAGGGGATTGTGTACAGAGAGAAGGAAGACGGGGCCGGCGGAGGAAAATTCGAAAAGGTAGGAAGTGGGGAAAGCCTTAGGGGAACAGCAAACCTGCGAAAACTTCTTCTAAGTTGGAACACGCCCCGTCCAGGGGGGTCGGAGTGGAGTGGGCATGCCCAATCAAAGGGAAAAATGAAAAAGAAGGGGGCGACCCGTCAAACATAGCGCGGCAAAAACAGTGCTCAGGTCGAACAAGGAGGGGGAAGACAAAAAATAGAAGCAGACAGTCAGCTGGGGGGTTGGAAAAGCACAAAAAAAAAAACACAACGGGGAACAAAAGTGGGTGCAAAGAAGCGGGAGGCTCAATTAAAAAAAACCATTTCTGAATTGAGTGGGGGCAGGGGGATGCAACGCGGAAAGGGGAAATAATACAAAAAGAAGATCAGGGGGAAAAGAAAGAAAACAATAGCCGGAAAGGTTGCAAACGCGAGAAAATGCGGGGAGATCAACCTTGGGGGGGGGGGGGGCTTGAAGTGACAGATCTGACCCGGACAGATGTCGAATGGAAAGGGCTTTAGGTCGTCGGTTCGGGCTCGGGGACCCTAAGAGCAAACAGCAATCAAGAGGATGGGAGGCCCAGAACGCCGAAGGAAACCCCAAGGTCGGAATAGGAAGAGAAAACCAAAAAAAAAAGGCAAAAAGCAGTGGGGAATGGGGGGGGGACCAAGCTAAGCGCGAGAATGTCCAGGCGCGTGGCAGGACAAAAGGGAAATAAGGGAAGAAGGGGGAAAGGCTTGGTCGAGGAAAGGAAACTCAGAATGGAAAACGGGAAGGGACGGGAAACCCCAATCTGGAAAGGCAAGCCAGGAGTAAAGGGAAAAGACGCCAAAGCTTCAGTGCACCAAGGGAAAAGGAGGCGACGGGGAGAAAAGCAGCAAAAAAAATTGCCAGGAAACGGAGAAACAGCAAGGCACACCACGCCCGCTGGAAAAACGAAAAACTCAGGGGGAAAATTCTCAAAAGGGGGAAAAAGGCAGAATGGGAAACCACACACCAGGGGCTCAACACGCCCCAAAAAAAGGTGGACAGTGGGGGGATTGATCAGGTGGGTTGGCAAGTGGTAAATAGGACGGTGCCACAAAAAAGGGACCATAGGGGGGGCCGGCTACCTGGCTCAGACCAGAAGGTGAGGGAGGAGAGAGTAGGTTGCGGGTGAAACAAAAGAACCAGATAGCAGAAAAAAGTGATTTGGATGGGTTCCCAAATGAAAACAGAAAAAAAGAGGAAGGCTTCACTAGAAAAACTCAAATTACTGCATCGTGACAACGCAAGAGTGCCTCAGGTTGGGGGGGAAAAAAAGCAAACCCCCGAGGAGTGGGTTATAGGGGGGGCTATGGGGGGGAGAATGATGCTTGAGAAGTCCCCAGCGATGGGAATTAGAAGCAACCAGTAAGACAGAAGGCTCCCAGACATGGAAAAGTGGTCTTCCGATGAGGCGAAGAGGGAACAGGCGCTCTGGAGAGCGAAAAGGACCTTGTGCAAATGAATGGAGGGGCTGTCCCTCCCACGGGGAGATCCTCGACGCAAATTGCAGGAAACAGGAACACATGAAAATCACAAAAAGGGTAATCATCATGAGGTAGAAAAAAAAACACAGCCACACAGCGAAATTACAGGATGGGGAAGTCAGCGGGAAGGGGGAAAAGACGAATTGAAGTTTTGATTAACATATGGGTGGAAGGAAGGCAGCCGCGGGCAGGGGAAGGGGGGGGAAAACACGTTCAGCGACTGTTCGTCCATGGAGCCGAACTAAAAAAAAAAGCATCACCAGCCTGCTCCGGCGAATACGAAATGCTCGGGTGATAGGAAGGGCATGGAAGGCGTGGGGGATAAAAAATGTGCAGGAGGATGTTGTGAAAGTGACAAACCAGTTTTCCAGTGGAGGCGGCGGGACATGCATGGACCGGCGGGATCGGGCGGAAAGCACCCGGAGAAAAGTCACGAAAGCCTGTCGGGAAAAGGAACTGGAGGCTGGGTGTTGTCATCCGACCATCGGGGGAAAAAGGGAAGATGCCACGGCGCGACATCAGAAATAGGGGAAAAAAAGGACCAGAAAAAAAGG
>Ga0179593_1441185_pt1 | contig 14406 bp, 22 predicted proteins | sample CZODoug2_1_08_16_FD_185931 | JGI IMG/M metagenome (GOLD analysis project Ga0179593, IMG submission 185931) | Vadose zone soil fungal communities from Angelo Coast Range Reserve, California, USA - CZODoug2_1_08_16fungal (PacBio error correction) | ecosystem: Environmental > Terrestrial > Soil >...
GTGTGCTGCAAAGTTGAAAAAAAAGCTCAACACTACGAGCCCGAAAAGGGGCCAGCAAAAAAATTAATCCTTTGTGGTCAAGGGGAGGGGGGGGGGGGGTTTTGTAATGCGGTGGGAGAACAAAAATTGAACACCGGGCTGGGGGAAAACCCTAGGAGGTAGGGAGGGCGTAACAGTTTGGGGGGGTCAGAAATAGCAGGAGGGTTGAAAACACTGAACCAAGAGAAAAAAAAAAGCTAAATTTCCACCTATGTGTGAGGGGGTGTGGCTGACTCAGGTTGTGCGCAAGCCAAGAAAAAAACCCTTGGCTTTGGGAATAGGGGTGAGTGAATGTGCAACCATCGTAGGACTTAACAACCGCCCGGGGAAACAAGGAAAATCGTGGGTGCACCTTTCACGAAAAACGTGGTTTTACACTGTTGAGGGGAGAGAAAGGCTGTGGAAGGGAGACGCACCCTTATAAAAACTCGCAAGGACACGGAGGAAAAGACGAGACGGAGATGGAAACCTCGAGAAGGGGAAAAAGTAAAGGATTTTTTGGGGTCTATCATATGTGTGACAAGTTAGTTTCAACTATTTGGGGCAAAAAGGATTCCAGAAAAAGAAAAAGGTTTTGGCGAGAGAAGCAGGGTGTGTGGCAAACCGTTTGGTGTCCTGAGGAAAGGTGGAAAAGTACTTTTCACAGAAGGAAGTTTCGGGATTAACCAGCGGTCATATTAGGAGAAAGACCAATGACGGGGAACACGAGAGAGAAAGGGCGAGCGGGGAAGGTGGGCAGCTCGGTCAAAAACAAAGTCAACTCGTGTTTCACCCGGAAAAAAATGGGATCGAAAATGGATGGTAAAGTAAATGAACAAAAGGCTAAGAAAAAACGTGAATGTTGGGAAGGGGGGCTGGGCACAATGAGGGGAAAAGAGATGAATAAGAGGGAACTCCCTACACATCCGAAAAACAAAAGGTTAAAGGGGGCGGACGGGGGAAACATTAAAAGTCCAAAAGAACGTTGGTGGGTCAAGATGGAAGGGGATAAAAAAAAGCAAGAAAGAACAAGAAAGGGAGGGGATCAGATGGGGGGTTACGACGAATGTGGGAGGCCTCAAGTGAACTGTTTTCCGAAGCCTCCACCGGGGGTAGGGGGGAAAAAAAAAACTTAAAAACGCCCTGAAATAGTCAAAAAGAAAGAGTATAGATAAGAGCCACAACAGTCTTAAATTGGGAAGGACCTGGTCTGCGGAAAGCACCGAGAGAAAGGAAAAAGGTGGGGGGAAAATCATCAATGAAGAAACCGATGGAAAAAAAGAGGTCGCGATGGTGGACTACAAGCAACCTAGGGGAGGAAGGAACCCCCATGTGTAGGAAGTGGGACCAGACCTTTTGGGGGGGCCACAGAACAGAAAGTGAGAATGTAAAGGAATGGAGGCAAAGCATAAGGCGGTTACGGGGAACAGTGGTCCAAACGTTCGGAAAAAAAAAGTGGGGAGTCCACTCAACGGAATCTTATTGTCTAGTTATACTGGACAAACAAAGGAAGGGGACCAACGACAAATCAGGCGATAAAGAATTCAACCGCTAGTTTCAACAGGCGAGAAAAGATTCATAACGCCTCAGACCTCAAATCGGACTTTAGAGCACGTTGGAGAGCCATGGATCTGAAAAAACCGAAAAAGAAGAAATTGACAACGAACGGCGGAATAGTGACACCCGTTATAAAAAAAAAAAACATGGCAATTGCGGGGAGAAAGACTGGCCCTTGTTGAGCAGCCGCTGACGGCTTGTCCGGAGGAGAAAAGGAAAGAAGAAAAAAACGATGAAGAAACGACAAATACATGGGGGGCTGAAAGGGTGGGATAGAACAAAAACTATATTAAAAAGGAGGGGGGAGTTGACGGGCTCACGGGGGTGGCAACAATCAGGGAAAAGAGGGCGACTAAGCCACCCAAGTTTGACATGGGGGGGGGGAAGACCCCCATCAGCACGAGCAAGAGGGGGCTAAATATCTCAATCAAACCAAAAAAAAACACTTCCTGGTTAGGAAAAGAGAAGAATGATTGAACACAGATTGAGCGCATTTAAAAAAGTGTGGAAAGAAAGGGGGGATGGGAAAGGGGATAACGTCGTTCGTGGGGAAAGTGAGGCACCTAATAAAGCCCGAAAGAAACATTACAAGGGGCAGTGCTGAAGTTTTCGGTAATGTGGACGAAACTACAAAAAAAAATCAGACACGTGAAGGGGGTCGAAATAGAAATCCAGAGCTCGAATCCATTGACAGCTAACAAGAACTGAAATGCCTGAGCACGGAAGAAGTTAGGTCCATTGTATGAACTTATTAAGGACCCGTGCACCTGGGGGTCACTCGTCAAAGGAGGTTGGAAAGAAGTAGAATTTTTCCGGGGTAAAAGCCACTTTCATTTGATTTCGAAAACGGGAACTCTACAAGGGAGGCTGGGAAATACGGTAAGGTTAGCGGGGGATACACTTACTCCAGGAAAACGAAGGTGACCAAACACTGAATCGGGACGAGTAGGGAGGAAAACTTTTCTGGGTTGGGGGGGAAGGGGGAAAAGGATCTAACCATAAGAATGGGAACAATTGATGAAGCAAACTTTGGTCCAAAACTCAGAGGGAGCAAGAGGCCGCTTTTTTATTCACCCGGTCAGGCCTAGCACGGAGGGACCCCAATCAAAAGAACCGCAGAAAAGGTGGCCCCTGGGAGTGAAACAAAAAATATGGGACACAATATGCACCCAGCGGGTGCCAAGACACGGAGGGTCGATGACGGGAAAATCGCGAAAAACTGAGGGGGGAAAAGCGTCACTTCAAAATAGTGGTCCTCGAGGGGGGAATCGGCGCAGTCGAACGAACAAGAATTCAAAAGCCGAGGGGCCTAAGGGAGAACGGAAGAGGGTTGGGGACCATTTGTGGGGTGAAGAACTCAGGAACCCCAAAAAAAGGGTTTACCACGACCCAGGATCGTGTAGGGTCACAAACACCGTTTGGAAAATGGGCCCCAAAAGCTTAAATAGACCCATACAGTTGTAGGGAGGGAGGATAGGGCGTTAAACTTTCTCCTTAGGAGCCTTAATCACAAAAAAACAGAGCCCTGTTGCTGTGGGAAGGAAGGACGGAAAAAGACCGAGACCAGGGTGTTTTGAAGAGTGAACGGGGGGGTAAGAGGAGAAGTCAACACATGAGGGGTATAAATGGAAAGTGACAACAGGGAAAAGAAGCAAAAAATTCAAGTATGGAACGACGCAGATGGGGGAAGGTTGGAAAAAACAAAAAAATCCCGGTGGAGAGTTTTTTGCAGGGGGGGGGAAAATGGGAATGGAGATACGCGTAAGCAGTTTCGAAAATTGCCCATACCAGGGAAAATCCCGTGAGAATAGGAAAAGATTTTGCAGGGAAACGATAAGAAAAGAAATAACGAATCAGTTCTGAAAATGGGCAGGGGAAAGCTAAAGACGAAAAGGGGTACAAAAAAAAAAAAAAAACACGCTGCAATACTCCAAACAAGGAAGGAAGAAGATCAAACGACAAGAAAAAGGTTGAAGTCTAAAACCAAGACCAAAGCAGGTCATTGGGGACGGTCGCTGCCGTTGGCAAGGCACTTCAAAAAAAAAAAAGTTTCGTCGCAGGGAGTGACCTGGAACTAAGAATTGAAAAGGGAAAGAAGGGCGGCACTCACCCTTCAACCCTGGGCTGATGCAAAGTAAACTAACGTGGCAAGGGCCAAATGTGTGGTGGTTGTGGGTGGGGGGTTTGGGGGGGGGGTGTGGGGGGGACTGCTGTGAAAGAACAGGAACATTTTTTACAAAAAGAAACTAAATAAAATTCAGGGGGGGGGCTGCGAGAAAATTGATAGACGGAAGCAAAAACTCTCACCAGGAGGAAACATAATAGTGGGTGAGACCGGTTAGTTCACCAAAAAAAACTCCCTCCCCTCCAAAAGTGGAAGGCAAAAAAAAAATGGTACTAGCGGTCCACCAAGGAAAGAAATGGATGGGGGTTTGTCATCGAAAAGGTGGTGTGAAATCTGGTGTGGCGCGCACGAAGATTAACAAAAGAGAAACAAGTGGAAACCCAAAGGAGAAATGTTTTTGGCATGGGGTGCAGAAAATCGCTCGGGGAGAGGTTTCCCAAAAACTTTGAAAAGCAAACATCGAGATACACAAGAAAAAGAGTAGGGTAGAGGAGATGGGGAAAGGTTTTCAACTTGAACGATCACGCAAAACGGCAAGCCAATCCATTTAAAATGAAGTGGGGGCTTGTCCTGTAATTTTTGGTGAGTGAGGGGGGGGTTTTCGCCGAAAAAATTTGGGTGACAAAGGATTTCCAAAAAAACTCCAGAAGAAGGGGGACACATTGGTAAAAAGAATACGAGGCCGGCTTTGGGAAAAACTGAGCCTCAACACAACTCAGCTGGGTTAATCACGACTTTTAGGTGTTGGGGAGTCTGACAGTTGGAAAAGTCCTACAGTGGAGAGGGGGTGCTGCCGGGTAAGCGTAACCTGGTCGCCAACCCGGGGGAAGGGGGACTGACCATCGTTTTTGGCATGGTGGCAAGGGAGGGGGTACCCAGTGGGAGGGGAAATAAAAAGCAGCACCAAAAGGGGGGGAGACGCCAGGAGGACGCCAAAAGAAGACGACCCTAAAAAGAAAAAGACGGCACAGTAGAAGGCAGGAACTGCAGGGGCGGCAATTACTGCTTGGTCAACTATAAAGAAGGGTCCTTAGAATATGGGTGGTTTTTGACTTCCTTCAATTAAAGGGGGGGGGGGGGGAGAAGAGGGCGGGTGTTTTTGTGCCCATTTGGCACCGGGGGGTCGCCCGTGGGTATTAAAACTTTTTCAGAAGGAGTTCGAGGTCTCTGCCTATGTCATAAGGAAAAAAGAAAAAAGGAGAGGCCTATGCCGCAAAGGAAGGGGGGTGGGAAAGCCAAAAGCTAAGATAGAAAAAAAAAAAAACACTTTCAATCGGGCACAAATTAAAAAAGTGATAAACGAGGGATGGATTCACAGGAAGAGGCCAGCAGAAAAGATGGGGGGGTTGTGGGAGAAAGGAGGAAAAAGGAGTCCTAAGTAATTAGACAGAGTGAAATAAAAGAAAGGTAACAAGATCTGCAAAGAAAGAAATGTGAAACTGGAATGTGTCCCAAGTTTGTCAAACAGGGAAAAGGGCAAGACAGGGGTTGTGGTCACAAAAATCGGGGTGGGGGGGAAGGGTCAGAAAAGCCTCTCCTAGGAACTTGACTGGATTTGGTCAAAAACTAAAAAAGGCAAAATTTTGCAAAGCGGGGGGGTGCCATAACGCCTCAAAACTGGCTGTTTGTAAATGGGGGGGGTGGACCGGAGAAAAACGGAAAAACGATCAGGTTAGAAACAGAGTAAAAAGAGTATTGTTGAAGGCCAGTTGCGAGAAAGACGCAACGGCAAGAACTAAATATTGGAAAGAGATATGGGGAGAAAGCCTCTGCCAAAGCGGAAACGCGATTGAGTACCAAGAAGGGGGTCAAAGAATAGGGAGGCCTGAGGCCCATGTTTTACGGAAAGGGAAAACTTGGTTGGGGCGCACCCGAAAAGCCACGGTCGAGGGGTCGCCTGAGGAAAAAAAAAAAAGATATACCTTAAAAAGGGTGACGAAAAAGCGCGGGAGACCGATGAGAGGAAATTGGCAGGCAACAAAAGCGGAAATCCGGGATGGGGACGGGAGAATGCAGACGAAAAAAAAAGAACGGGGGAAAAAAAAGGAAGATCAAGGAGAACCAAACTAGGGGCTGCTTGTAAAAAGGAGGAAGCACGACTACAAAGTCCAAGAAGCGACGTAGAAACGGTACGGAAAAGGAAAAGTAGTGATTACCCAAAGGGAAAGTATCGTTGGGAAGGAAACATATAGGGAGTGGAAGAAAAAGGGTTACAATAGGTGGCATAGACAATGTCCCTCGATAGAAGGGGAAAGATAGGGGGGGGTTCGACAGGCTGAAGGAAGGCGGAGTCGAAGCTTTTGGAAAGAAAGAAGGAGTAGAACAAAGGAAGGGGGGGTGTCCCAAGGTGGGTTGTAAATGTCGCCACTTCAAACGAAACTGACGCCAGTGGTTGACGAAGAAGTTATTCGTTCGTGCAGAAAAAAGTAAAAAATAATATGTCGGCCTACCGCCAAGTGTAAAGGGGGGGGAAAGAAGGGACCAATGATGTGTCGAGAGACTCAAAAACCACAGGGAGGAAAAGAAAGAGAAAAAAAAAAACACATTGACGAAGGGGGTGGTAGAAAAAAAAGGGACAAACATATTGGGGAAAAAGGAACCCGCACGATGTGGAAGGAAAAAAAATACTCAAAAACGACTGAATTGAGGGGGGAGGGGTCAAATTTTCGTTGAAGGTGACACAAAAGAAAAATAAAAAACGAAGACCCCAAGGAATGTTTCGGCAAGAGGGGGTTCCAGAGCAAAAGATCCTCGCAAGCGGGAACGCTCAAGGGAAAGGCCTAGATCAAAGGGAAATCAAGATGGGGAACTGTCGGGATTGAGAAACCCACCAGTCAAAGAAAAACAAGCCCGTAGGGGGAAGCAAATTTTTATTTTTTCGGGGGGTAAAACGAAAGGTCCATTATTGTCAAAAAACGTGCCGCAGAAAAAGAGGAGGGGAAGGGTGTGTGCCCAACTGAGGAAATCACAATGCCCGAGAACTCGAGAGGGAAGAAACCTGGGAATCACTTAGGGATGTGGAGGGGTATGGTGCCGGGGGGGGGGGCAGTGAATAGCCCATAAACCGCTGTGAATGCCAAAACTGGGGGGGGGGGAAGACGAAAAGCGCTTGTGTTGGGGAAACACAAAGGGGTAAAACTATCTGCTGGGGGGTGAATCATTAAAGCCAAAAAGAATACCTTGCCTGGTTGAGGGGTGGGAAAGTTTGGACATAAAAGACGGAAACGAAAAAGAGGCCACGAGAAAAAACAAATCGGGGGGGGGGGAACTTGGTGAAGGGTTCGGCTGCAGCGGAATAGAGGTGGAGGGCGTCGGACATCCGTCAAGTTCAAAAAAGATTCAAGTCCGAAAGGGGGGGGGAGAAGTAAGAGGGGGGGGGGGAAAACCGAAAAGATTTAAACTGGTGTTCACAAGGGGGGTTGGACCAACCTTACAACCAACCATAAACCATGAGCGTGAGGGCAAAAAAAAAGGGCCGGTTGGCCAAATGAGAACGACATCAGGGTAAAAATTTAAAAACAGCCAGTTTCTCAGACGAGAAAAGCGGAGTGACTGAAAAAGGAACTTTGGCCAGGCCAAAGTTTTGTTAGGTTGGCAAAAAAATTGCACAGGCCGCCGGCAAAGGTGGGGTTGGGGAAGAAAAGAATTGTAACTCAGGGGGAGGAAAGAAAGAAATTCTAAGGAACAAAAGGAGATAGGCACCCACGGGAAAGGAAAAAAAAAAAAAAAAAAAAAAACACAAGCAAAAACGGAGTCTACTGTTAACTGGGGGGGGGCGGGGAAAAATAATAAAAAAAAGGAAAAAATGGAAAAGGGGGGAAAAAAAAAATATTCATTGGTGGGACGGTGTGATAGGGAAGACTCAGAATTGCCAACAAATACAACGATCGGAGGGGGATCTCGGAGGAAATTGGTCTTCAAAAAAAATTAGACAAAAAGACGAAACGAACTGGGGACTGAAAAGTCATTTTCAACGGCGAAGAGGGACCAAAGACTCTCTGCACCCACCTCAAAAAAAAACAAGGAAAGAAATCCAAAACAACAAAGAAGGGGACATATGGGAAAAAGAAATCATTAAGGACGGGGAGAGGGCAATTTGGTTTGCCGGCATCTAATGGGTAACAAACGTCCGGATTGGTGAGGGGCAAAGAAACCGTGGGGACGACGTGGGAGATCCCTGAGAAAGGGGGTTCTATGACCAGGAAAAACAATGCTGGATGAAGATGTAAACACGCGTTGCAAAGGCAAACGAGTTGACCAGGCCTGTTGGAGAAACAATAAATACTGGGGGGGGAAAACAATACCTAGGGAAAGGAAAAAGACAGAGAACTTGAACGGAAGCAAAAAAAAAGAAGAAACAATATTGGAAAAATTTTGTGGATGGGCCTCTTTGGCCACAAAAGCACTCCCTCGTATTCTAAACGGCAAAAAATGGGGTGAACGCAACAATCAGAAGGGGTTTGGGAAGAGAAGGGGGGTCCAATGATTAGGCGGAAAACGAACCGAACAAAAAAAAAAGGGGTACGAACCAAGAACACAAAAGGGGGGTAAAGTGGAGGTGATCTCGCGCCGGCGGGGGAGGAATTTCACCACTGAAAAAAAAGGATCTCTCAAAAACAACAAGGAAAAAAGGGAAAGAAAAAAGGATAGGGTTTCAAAGTTTGAAAAAAGCCCGCAAGGCGAAGCGGCCAAATCCCTTTGAATAATTTGGGTGGGGGAATACATTTGGGAGGGTAATTGTTTAGGGACGGGTTGGGGACCCAAAAAATTGACACCGAGAATAAAAACATCAAGAAGATGGGCGCTATTTTTGGGAAAAGACCCGAGAAAGGGGGACCTGATGTTGGAAGAAAAAGGCCACACCGAGAAAAAAACCCTCTTAAGTGCAGCAATAATGTTTGAGGGGGGCTGAAACAGGTTCCAGTGTGCGCAGGGAAAACCTCACCTTGGCCTGGAAAAGGTGCATGGCTTGTGCCAACCCAAAGGAGGGCTGGAGGGGAAAAACCTTGGCACCGGACAAAACGTGGTGGCCAGGAACGCGGTGGGGGGGGAAAAAGGGGTGACTCAATCATGGTTGACGCCAGGATCTAAAAAGGAGACGGATTGACACGCACAGACGACACCAGGGGAGGAGGGGCCGCAAGGCAGCCAAAAGGGAATTCTTTGAGGTAAGAATAGGGAAAAAGTGAGGGTAAAGTTGTGTGGTTGAAAACATTGGAACATTATGTGGTGGAGAGAAAATGCAGGGGGGGGGACCATGGTTTTTTCCGGGGAAACGAAACCTTAAAAAAAAAGTTTAAAGAGTTTCGTATGGTCATGTCCACTAACAAGATACAATGAGGAGAATATTCTAAAAGACGATCCGGGGTCAGTGGAAAAAAAACGGTCAGCACTAAGTCGGGGAAAACACGAAAGGAGAAAGGGATTTTGGAAAAGGCCCAATAAGCCGGCAAGAGCAAGCGTGGGGGGTTTTTTGAGGGACAGGAAAAAAACTAGAGACTTATGGTGGGTGAACAGAGGGGGTTAACCCGGCACCTCAAAAAAAGTGGAAGAAGGGGGAAAGGGGCCAAGTTTTTGGACAAAAAAAGCCAAACTGAAGGGGCTGGGGGGGGAAAGACTGGGGAAAGAAAAAAACCAAGGCATATAGGGGACAGGGATAGAAGGTTTTGCTATCAGGGGGGCGCCTAGGTGGGCCAACGGAGTTTTTTGGCCATAACCACGACGGGGTCGGGGGGAACTTACAGTCCGAAATTAAGGGAAAAAAAACGAGAGGATCATAGCAAAAAAACCCTCTGGGTTTGGAAAAAATGTGGGGAAGGCTGACGCAAGAAAAAGAGACCTTCGAACACTCTGGGAAAAGGAGGAGAAGGGAGAGAACTCCGCCAAAGTCGTACGGCGAAAAAATGGTCCATCGGTGAACCTCGGGTTTAGGCGGAGCATGGGGTTCGGGGAAAAAAAAAGGTGCCAGACCTTTTTTGGGACAGCAACTCACGGACCACAACAGAATGAGGAAAAAAAAGCTAGACCTGGAAAAAGTGGAACGGAAAAGAGACTGGGTGAATCAGACGAGACCAAGTGGGGCGGAAAAACCCAAGGGGAATCTTATTGTAGGTGGAACATAAGGCACAACCATCAAAAAGGAAATTGAAACCGCTAAAAGGGTGTTCGCAAGCCACAAGAGGAGTCGCTCCAAGGAAGAAAGTCAAGAGAGAAAAGGGACTCATCCTGTCGAAAAGAGGGTTCTGAAAAAAAACGAACACTAGAAAAGTGGGAGGAGAGACCAAAAGGAGGGTAAGGGTTTTAACACAGTGAAACGGTGGACGAAAGAGGACCCACCCGACCAAGAACCCCGACCAAACCCCCCCACCAACAAAAGAAAGTCCCCCTACGAAGATCACGGATACTTGGGGAGGAGTCTCCAAAGGGAAGGGATCTAGACTTGACTGGGCTCGGATGACATAGGGGAAAAATTTACTTCGGTGTTCCGCAAAAAAGGTCCAACTCACTTAAGGAGAAATTGAAGAATGAGTTTGATTTCGGGCTCAAATTCAAGAGAAGGGAGGCAAGTCCATGTGTCAAACATGGTTATACACTGAGCGCAGCCAAGATTTTTTCGAATTCTAGAAAAACAACAAAAACGAGGGATATAATTCTACAAGAATGAGCGCTTTGTATAAACAAAGGGAAAGGGGGAGGGGCCCAAGAGTTTCTGAAATGTTGAAGTCTACCTGAAACAGAATATCGGGGCTCATTCAATGGCTGTTGGAGGGGAAAGGGGGGGTTAACGGTGGGGAAAGGGGGTCATAAGAAAAAAAACAAGACCCCTAAAAAAACCGGGGGTCGGGAAGGACAGGGGTTACCAAGAGCCTCTTGAGACTCAAAAAAAGAAAAGGACTTGCACCAGGAAACAAAGTATCGATCAAACTAAACGAGGGAAAAAGGGACGAAGGGCGGACCAAAACAGTGTCACTCTGGTTTGGACAACGAGGGGAACTTATGAAAAAGAGGTTTGGAGGGGAGGGGGTAAGAAACCTTAAAAAGGTCAAAGACGGGCCTAAACAGCTCTCTTGACAAGGGAAGTTTTGAAAAAGGGAGGAGTCTTGTTCACAAAAGCAGGAAAAGCTGATCAAAAAAAACGATAAATGAGCGGAGGAGGACTATTGGGGACTTTGTTTGCAGTACGAAAGATTCGGAACCAACTATACCCGCTGGGGGAAGGGAAAGGAAAAAAAAAAACTTGGGAAAAAGATATAGGAGAAAAGAGAGTTAGTTGTACAACAGGTTAGTCTAGCCTGCTGTGAGAGCCAATGGCAGTACAACGACCGTGACCTGTGGAGGGGACCAAAAAAGAAAGGGCACTGAAGTGACAAGGGACCGACGGAACAAGGGGCCAAAAGAAAAGGAAACGAGAAAGAGGATTTCAGAAAAAAATTCAATCAGAAATAGGGGACCACCAAAAATGACGAAGGGAAGCGGGGTGACGGAACGAGGGGAACCCTAATGCAAAAACGAGGGGTTGCTAAAGGGAGAAGAAAGGGTTTTTTAAGTCAGGGAAATGTGAACAAGGGTTCAAAGGAAAATGGAAGAGTGATGGCCAAACAACAGCCCGGGGGGGTGGGGCACCACTGGCAGCAAAAAGACTAAAAAAAAATATCCAGCGAATGAACGACTCGGTACGGAGGAGGCATTCCCAAAGGGGTCCAAAACAAGGGGGGGGGGGGGAAAAACCACAGTTCTAAGGGGAACATTCCTAACTCACGGCATTGTTGGGGGGAATCCCAGGGGTTTAACCTCAGGGATAGACCATAAGGAGGAAAAAAGGAAGATGGAGGAGGGGGGTACGTCACCAAAAAAAAAAAAAATAGACATGATCACAAAACACTTTGGACTTAAAAAAGAAGTGACGATATTACCTGTGTTTTTTGTTACGGTTGGAGAGGGGAGAAAAAACTCATCCATTGCCACAAAAAGACAAAAAAACTGTGTGGGAAAAGGAAATAATAAGAAGAATTTGTCTGTCCTCCGGGAAAGTACAAGAAAGTACTAAAGGAGATGTTCATGAGAAAAAAGGTAACATGTTACGGCGACAACGGGAAATGGCAAAAAAACCACTAAATTCTGACAGACAGCTGCGAAAACCGGTCATGAAAGGGGAAGAGAACACAAAACACCATAGAGGAAAAATGTTGGGGAAGAATTGGACCAGAAAACATACGGGGTTGAAAAAAGTCTACAGGGGAAGGGGGGAATAAACTTGTCACGGGGTCGGTACTTAGTCAAGGAAGAAGGGGGGATACGATCCTATCCGAATAAACTGACAAAAAAGTTCCCTGTACAAGGGGGGGAGAAAAAAAGCAAAACGTGAAAGTCAAAATTTTAAGGGGCCGAAAGGCGTTTTTCAAAATCGACTGGGTTGCAACAAAGGGGGGAAAGAAATCTTGGGGAAAGGGGCCCCCGAGCGCAACTTGACGAAAAAGACAAAACCACCTCAACAATGTGTAAGGTTGTGTGGAAACCCAGGGAAGGTTCAAACTCCCATACGGGACGTCAACAAGAACCAAATTAGCATGAGTTTTGCAGCTACAAGGGTTGGGGCATAGTGGGGAAAGAGACCAACCACTCCACAAAACAGGGCAAAAAGAAAAATAAAATTTTTGATTGGGGAGGAGTCTCCCAGGTGGGTAGCAAGGTTTCAAACTGGTTGCAATGAAGCAAGAAGAACATCGAGAGAAAAAAAAGGGAGGAAAAGAAAGTAGGAGGATGGTTGCTGTGGGGGGAAGAAAAAATCAGAAACAACATCCAGCACGCCCCAATCAGGGGTATAATTTGGGTTTAAAGGGTCGGATGGTGTTGGGATGTTGGTTTGCACCAAAGAAAACACCGGTAAAAGAGCAACCCCACAAAAGAAGAAAGTTGGGGGGCCCCAGGGGGGCAGAATACGAAGGGAGGGAGGGGGGGGAAACTCCGTCCACCCTCGGGTTCATCAACCTAGGGGGGAGGTGGTGTTGCTTCCTTAAGTTGGTTGCGCCAACCTCCCCAAGGGAAGGGGGAATTTGCAGTTTGGGCAAAACATAAGGTCCGCTGTTCTTGGAAAAACAGAGTTGTCAGTTCAATTTGACTTGGTGGGGAAACGAGTGTTGGTTACCTGGGTGAGGAAAGAAGATTGTTGGAAGGGAGAACGCCGGGATGAGAAAAAAAAAAAAGCCTCAAGGCCAGTAAAAAGCCAAGAAGAAACGAAACGGGGGGGAGGCCTGCAACAGCAGAGCAGGCAATTACTAGTGGGATAAACATCAGAGGTTGACACTTTCTTTGACTATGGGGTGTTGTTGTTTGACTGGACTTCCATGAAGGGGGTAGGAGAGAGAGGGGTTGGGTCATGGGTTGCAACCAAACACAAAAAAAACGAAAAAAAGGACGGGGAAGAGGGGAGGTTCGTATGTTCCTCTGTCCATCCGGAGGAAGCACCAAAAGTCTGCTATCTTTCTAGCGAATCGGTCGTGGAAAAGAGACGCCAGGAAACCTCCAGGGCAAAAAAGTACAATGGTATCCGAGTATAAAGGACACCAAAAGAAAGCAGGGGTAAGAGCCGCCTATGGGGGAATTTTTTGAAGGGAGAACCCGACTCAACCTCTCTCGTGGAAATAGAAAAGGGATGAGGGCAGAGTGGAACCGCAGCAAAAGAAAAAACATTGAAAGAGACGGGACAAGGGAACTTGTGGGACCAAAGCAAAGGGGTCCAGGCAAACAAAGGGAGGTGACCAAATCGGAAGCAAAGAAAAAAGCAAACTATCCGAGAGGAAATGTGATATATTGGGACGAACTGGGGGGGAACTCAGGTGAAAAAAGGGCTTGTTGTGGAAGAGGGTTCCCTGGAGGGAAAACAGTGGACCAAGGTACCATTCAAAAAGGTCGTAATACATAACACCCAAAGCAGGTGAAGTCTTTGAACGAAATGGAGCGACGACGAGACCTTAAAAAGAGGGGAAGAGCAGCGATGAAAAATGCAAAAAGAAAAAAAACACAACTTCGTGAGGAGGAGTTTACGGAAGATGGACCTCGACTGACGCCCGGGCAATTTTCATGTGTTGCCAGAGTCACCTAAAAAAAACCAAACGGAGATGGAAGGAAAAAAAAAAGGGAGTCGACAAAGCATAGGGAAAAAATGACCCAGGAACTAAAAGAGGAGGAAAGCACACGATCAGAAAAAGTTCGGCACCACGAAAACTGGTGGGCGAGAATTCGGGGGATGCACCAAACAAGAAAGGGCCCAGAAAATCAGCAGGAAAGGGGGAATTAAAAGCCTCTTTTTGAAGGAGGGGAGGGGGGAAAAAGATTCATGAAAACAAAAGAAAGGAAACGAAAAAGTGGGTGAATTTCGAAATGGAAAGGAGTTGTTTTTTGTCTTACCCCGAAAAAGCAAAATTGCAAGGAAAACACACGGCAGAGGGAAAAAAGGAAAAAAAAGGCGAGTGAAAAAAAAGAGAAGAGAAGGATACGAGACCGGGTGGGTAGAGCCGCAAGTCCTGCAGAAACTAACCGAGGCCAATCCAAAAAAAGGAAGTGGCCAGCGTGTTGTAGTCATTTCACAGAAAACTGAACAATTGAACGCACAAAGGGAGTATTCAGGGAACCACTTCAAAAACAGCAAAAAAAGATGAGGACGAAAAGCGTGGGAACAGTTACAAAATAAAAAAAATGCTGTGAAA
>Ga0179593_1503390_pt1 | contig 14406 bp, 17 predicted proteins | sample CZODoug2_1_08_16_FD_185931 | JGI IMG/M metagenome (GOLD analysis project Ga0179593, IMG submission 185931) | Vadose zone soil fungal communities from Angelo Coast Range Reserve, California, USA - CZODoug2_1_08_16fungal (PacBio error correction) | ecosystem: Environmental > Terrestrial > Soil >...
CGGAACAAAAAAATCCGTAATGACAGGTGAATAATCCATTGAACCGAAGAAGAGTAACGGAACCGAAAAAAAGCAACTCAAAAACTAAAAATCGCTAACGTTACTTGCGGATCGGATTTCACCAAATCTTTCAGAGTCCGAGGAGGCCTGAAGGACGAAGGAAAGAAAAAATGAGAAAGATACAGCCCGGACGAGAAGAGCAGCAGAGTGGGAGCGGGTGGGGGGGGGGGGGTTACGAGACAGGATGCCCATGCCTTCGATACTCATCACCATGTTGCCCTAGCAGTAAGACGGGGGGCAGGGAAGAAGAAGGAAGGGAGTGTCCAAAGAGTAAGACCCCGTTTCTAAACAGCGCCAAGGTCGAATCCTCTTCTGGAAGAAAGCTCTCCACCCTGAGAAAATATATATATCTCCAAATATTCAAAAAAGATGGCCTTCGAGCCCTATCACGATGGAGGAAAAGGGGGGGACGAAGAAGGGGAAAGAAAGAGGAGGCCAAGCAACAATGCAGTTCAAAGAATGGAAGTAAGCACGTGGAGAGGCCACTGGACCTAATCGAGATGACGGTAACCACGCGTGAACTAAAGGGGATCTCTTCTTTCCCGGCGAGGGGGCCGAAAAAAAAGGGGAGAAAGGGGGCGGGAACTGCCTTCAATCAAAGGTTTCACCAAGGGCCTCCTCCGATACGCCCAAGAACTTACATTCATCGAGAAGGAAGGGCACTTGGACGGCCAGTCTGCGTCGGTAGGGATGGGTCCCGGGAAGAAAGGACGGTGTAAGGGTTAAAGGCCTCACGGAACAAGCCTTTTCCGTGAAGCGGGATCTCTGCCCGTTTCTAATCGGAGTCCTTCCGCGCAGGCGCATTGGAAGGGGCAGCAAAAGCCTAAGCCAGGGGAGGAAGCGGAGGAACAAGGAAAGATGAGTCCAAGGGGCCGAGAGCACGAGATCCGGCCTGGGAGGAGGGGGTGTCGGGATCACGCGCCTTAGCCAAGCCATTAGTCGGTTCTCCTGGGGAAAACTATGGGAGGGGGGGAAAAAGGTCTAGATGTGAGTGTTCAGAGAACGTAGAAGAGGGCAAATGTCTCTGGCCGCAATTAAAGGTGGCGCTGGCCAGTGTCAAGGGGGAGGGAGGGAAAAGGAACGGGTCTGGAGTGGGGACTTAAAACGCTACTTGTGATCGTCCGGCGGGGGGGAGCGGGTTTCTGAACCATCAGAACTGTTGAAGTGCTGAGGCTTTGAGGGGTAACCAAAAAGTTGCGGCGCAGAGGAAAGTTCAAAACTATTGGGGGCCGGGCGGTCCGTTACCGAGCTGGAAGAGAGAAGAACCTGGCAGCTGGCGTTTCTTTGCCGATCATGGTGAGAGCGCCTACACAAGCAAAGTGGTGGGAGGCCACGAAAGGGGGGCAACGGACTCATCACAGGTTGCAAAAAATCTTCAGGCGTGGTACACTTTCGGGGATGAGACGAGGAGGATGGTGGGATGACCCCTTCTGGTCCATGGGAGTAGTGAGAGCTAGGGCAGGCAGACTTCGCAAAGCGAACGCCGAGACCTTCAAAAAACAGCAGACTATTGGGTACCCAGACCCGCCCCGGTCAAGAAAAAGGGGGATGGGAGCAATTTGAATTTTGGACCGCGTTCGGTAAAGGTGTAGGGTAGAGAATGAGCGGTCGGCACAAAGAACTCTGGGGCGTCGGTTAAAAAAGTTTAGGCCCTTCAGTGGGGAAAGACGGTATTGGAGACAGCAAGGCTACGCAGGGCACCAGAAGAACGAGGGGAAAGGGGAAAAAAGGATGAAAGGAGCAATAGCAAAACGATTAACGAAGAAGATGGCAGAAATATAGATCCTTGCTTTGGGAACTTAAGCGAAGGGCGCATCTGGGGCAACCAATAAACCTGATTCGTAAAGGAGCATTAAGGGAAAAGCGCGGCGACCGGAGATTGAACTAGGCAGGGCTCTGCTGAAAGAAGAATGTCACCTGCCACCGGTCAGCAAAAAAAAGAACGGAGGAGGAGAAGAAAAGGTCCACCGGGGGGTGCACCGGAGAGATGGCCATTCCGAATGAACGTGATGGGAGAAGAGATTCAGAAGTGGGGCACAGACCTCAAGGGCAGCTTCGGGTGAAACACCACGCACCAGCTACTCCGTTGGAAGAAAGACCAATAATACTACATTAGAGGATCATTAACGAAGGTTAAAGGTCTAAGGCCATTCACTGTTTGCGGGCGAAAGGCTGTCGGCGAAATGCGGACGTCTCGAAGTGAGTAAGCTTTCAAAGCCCGACAAAGGAAGGGGAACAGAACAAATCCTGACCAGGGGAATTTTGGCACGAACAATTAGGCAGACAAAACCACGAAATAAAATTGGACCCAACGGTGAGAACCACCAGCAACCCGGGGTACTGACTAAGGGGGCGAACAGCAGGAGGGCCATCTCTGGCGTTGTTTGGGGAAGACACTTCTCTCGGAGCGTCTGCATGAAAGATGCGGTAGACAGACCCAGACCGAAGAACGACACAAAAAAAGTCAAAAGATCCCGACTGAAGGGTTCGACTTCCGAAAGGGGGAGTGAGGAAAAAACACCATTAGAACCACCAATTGACGCATCTTGTTGAGGGACGATGAAGACCAGAAAACTGAGGAAAGAGGGGAGAAAGATAGAATCAGGGTCAAGAAAGTACCTATTAAATATCCGAATAGTTGGAAAGACATACACAGGTATGGGTACGAAAAGCTCAAAAGGAAAACTACGAAAGTCTTACAGATACAGAAAAGAAAGGCAACAAAGCCATCGCCGAGATCACACGAATTCACCAGACCTGAGAATACAGGAATCGTGACAGGATGACAAGGTCGAGGCAAAGCGCAACTGCAGAAGGTGATATGCGTTAAATGCCAAACCAACGTTCATCGGACAGGCAACCAAGAATAGTGACAAGGTTTCAAAAAACCAGTTCAAAGAGGGATATCATTCGGGCTAAAAGAGGGGGAGCTCATAAAGGGTGACGTGGCTCGCAAACTTCATACATACCAGAAGAATGTAAAGATGGAGGCCCAGGGGGGAATGCATGACCGGGAGGGGGAGACTCGCATGAAAAATGGATGAGGGACGGTTCGGGAGAAAAGGAAAGAGGTTACACAGAGCCGTTAAAAAAAGTGGTGCCTAGGATACCCTCCGGAACAGGAAAGAGAACAGGGGGACCGGGGGGGGGACGGGAAAACTACCTCGGAAACGGACGAAGAACCCATCCCAAACCGCCGGGCGCGAAGAACCGAAAACCTAAGATCGTAAGAAGACGGTTGTGGCGAGGCGGTGCCCGGTCAGGTCGACTCCTTCTGAGCATAAGGAAGATTCAGGCCAAAAGGGGACGTAAAACCGAAAAGAAAGTACTACCGACGATTACGAGGGAGGGAGGGGTTGGTACGTACGTTCTTTTTCATGTCCTCTGCGACCGAGCTAATGGGGAAACCGGTCGACATTCGCAGAGTGTGTTACCTTTCGGAGACATGGACTGACTTCCACTCCTCAGCACAAAAGACAGGATTAGGCTCGCAGGGGAAATAGGGAGGGCTTACTGCAGAACAACAAGAAAGGAAGACTGCAAGAAAGTTCAACCGACACTATTGCCGGCAGAGCCCTGAACCCTTTGGCGAAACGTGACCGCAAATTTGAAAAAACAATCGTCTCAGAGGGAACGGGGAATGGGTCAAAATGAGATTTCACGGGGAGAGAGATGAACCGGAATCGGCAGGGACGGTAACCACCGAGAGAAAAGAGACTTAGCGTCGGGAGGAAGAGCTGGGACGGTAAGGCTAAGGTGGGGGGGGGAAAAATAGACGATGCCGAAAGGAATAGACATAACTGGGCAACGCCTAGAGAAAACCCATCGGAAATTCAAGGAGAAAGAGTATAAAATGTGGGGCGGGTTCAGGCCTCTGACTAGGAAAGTGGGAGAACGTCGGTTTCCGGAAGGGTTGACAGGTAGAACTCACCCCTGGTAAGATATAGCAGGGGGAGGGGAGGGATAGGAAGCTGAGAAATCGAGTCAGGTTCAAGCACCAAGGGACGCAGGGAGTTTAAGCAAGAAAGGGATCTTAAGAGGCGAGTCCCAAGGCCATAGCAGGAAGGAAGGGAGGCGAGCCCGTAGGACCTTTGACGAACGGGGAACTGAGTAAAAGGGGGGTCGGAAGCACGTGGGGGCAGGGTCAAACTAGGCGGAAAAAGGAAGGGACTCCTCGACAAGATGGAACTTGTAAAATGGTGCAGAAAATGGGGGGGCAGGTGGGAGAGGACGGTGGTCGAGGCGAGGAAATAATTGGGGCTCCGACCACTCTTTGAACTGGGGGGTAAATGGGGGTGGGACTGCAGGAAGCAGCCTGGGGAGGACTTATTGCATACTCTCAACGGGGGTCAGTCGGCGATGGATTTGGGATCATTTCGGAAATCGAAAGTGCTTGATACTGTTCGAAAAGATAAGGAGGCTGCAACTTATGAGGGGGAAAAGTTCAAAACTAGGTACTACGGCGGGGTCCTTGCCCAGAAGGCTGCCAGAAGCTCGCCGCACAGGAGCAGCGGGGCAGACGTGGCTCCAGAAAATTACGCCAGAAAAGCAGGTAGGGGGGGAAGAAAGAAAGGTTGGGTGGGACGGATACTCCAAAAAACACCTAATGTCAAGGAGGAAATTAGAATTGCGTGCTGCTCGGGCGATAGTGAGGGTGGGGGGGACCCTATTGGGAGTAAGTAGGGGACATCTCTTTGTCAGGACGGAGAAAGGAGAGAGCCGGAGTAAATCAAAAACAGGCACAGAAGATTGTGGAAATCTCGGAGGGAAAGTAGAAAGAAGGTTGAGGGTGCACGTTGGGAATACCGTATTTTCGTACTGGGGGGCTTGTACAGGGCAATGTAAAGGTTTTCTTCGGCCCAATGTTCGCTGGTGTGGACAAGGTGTGGAATCGCTTGGTCAAAGGAGGATGGGGACAGCGTTGGAAGCCGGTACGACATGCCTCCGCACCTCCCAGGAAAACCTACAAGAAGTCCGCACCGCAACCCGTGAACAAGTAGGCGTTTAAAGGGGGAAGATTAAGACGAGAGCCTGGGGTCTCTTGGACCTTAGCAGGAGGGGTGGGAACCGAGATTGCACAAGGGCGATGGAAGAAGGAGGAGAAAAAAAAAAGATGAAGGACCAGCGGGAAGCAGGCAATCTGACGCGGCTTCAGAAGAGCTGGGCACCATTACCCGTCAAAACACAAAGGAGAGGAAAGAAAAAGAAGAAAAGGGGATGGTGAAAATCTAGGGGAATCAAAGAAATTGGCGTCCAGAGGCACTGGGAGAGGCCATTGGAGAATGAAAACGAGCACTAGGTACCCAAAGCTCCGGCTCCAGTTTAAAAATAAATCAAAGGAATAGGAGAGGGACGAGAAGCGGAAATGGTTTAAAGCTCTATTTGGAACTGGCATTCCTGAAAAGGTGAAGACACTGGAGAGAAAGGCAGGACCGCAGGAGGAAAAGGGAGAAGAGCATCAAGAGGAAAAATGAACAGATGAAAAAAAGAACCTGGGGGGGCCGAAAACGAAAAAAGCAGAAAATACCAACGAAAAGCGAGGCCAAAATTCCCAACGTTTCACAAAAAGTTCTGAAGAAAAGATGTTGCACAGAGACCTTGTGGGGGGAAAAGGAGCCTGAACAGTGCAGAACGTCTTCCTGAAAGATAACTCATATACAAAACAATGTTAAGCACCACCAGATTCCCGAGAGGCTAAATAAGTCAACGACTCTAAGCTTCCTCCAGATATTACAAGAAACCACCACCCTTCCGTGGAAACCACGGGGAAAGAGGAAGGAGGGGAGGCGCAAGAAAAAAACGGGGGATAAAACCTGAACTCGGCTGCCAGCTCAGAAAACTGAGGGGAAATCGGTCAAACTGACCGGCCTAACAATTCTCATAAAGCAGCGATTAAACCTCAGCAAGCAAGTCTTGGGGAGAGAAACCGAACGCGAAAAATTCCATCTCTCGATAAGGGTAAAGCAGGAAGACTAAGGGAGACCTAAACTTCGTGCCATTGGAACACTGGACAAGCCAAAAATGCAGGGGCCAGCAAGGCACAACAGGAACATGAAGGAACGGCACAATCAATCGACAAATCAAAAACCCAAAAACATCAGAAAAGTGTCAAAATGTCACGAATGGTCGAACACTTCGACAAGGGTCAAAATAAAGTGTGGAGTGAAGTGCGCCCAGACAAATGCAGCAGTCGAAAAAGGGCAGGGAAGTGCATGGTACGGCTCGAGAACGGACTGCAAAAGACATTTTGCCAGGTCGGAAAAACCATAGGAGACGGATGAACCCGCCCTGCGGTTGCCAGCGGAACGACGCCGATGCAGAACAAAGAAAAACTTTTTGTTTTTTCTTCAACGGAACCGACAATTCACGAAAAGGTTTCCTGAAGAAAAGAAGACCAGAAGGACGATAGTACTAGGACCCAGCCGACACGTCCGGTAATGACCCCCCACAAGGAGAACCTTCTCGCATAATACCAGAAGGGTCCACACGGCGGTGGCAAAGGAGTCGACTGAGGAAGGAATGAACGACGTCACGTCCCCATGGAACTTACCGGAAAGGTACAAAAGGAAAGAAAAGGGACGGGGGGTTACCGCAAGGGACGATGGCGGTTCCAGTGCCCTTCTTCGAAAAGGTGACATTTGCCCCGGCGAGGGCGCACAGCAGTTGGGAGGGTGGTCTAACGAGGAGACTGAGGGTACCAAAATCTGACCGGCACCGTGACGAATGCGACCGGGAAGAATGTAGGAGATCTTTCTGGCAGAGATCTCTACAACAAAAAGGGAGATAGATCTGCCAGAAGAGATAAAGAACATTGGCATGGCCAGACTAAATCAAAGGGAAGGAATTTGGTAAAGAATCTCCTCGTCTTCGAATACAATAAATGCGAATGTAACGGAAACATGTTCAAGAGCATGTAACCGAAAGAGTGAGGCTGACGGTCCAACGCGCTAAAAGGCAGGGAGCGGGAGGGACGTAACCGGGCTAGGTCCGGTATGCCAGCCGGAAGGCATAGGCCTTTAAAGAGTAGAAGACTTCAGGACACAGACCCGTAGCGAGAGCAGGGTTCCCCTCCCGGGTGGGGCGTACCGGCCGGAGTTCCAGGGGTTGTTAAGTCTCCTTAAAAGAAAAGGTTCCGGTAAGTCAACTCGTGGCAAGGGGAATTAGCGCGGATCCTCGGAATGCTGAACGGGAGGACAGGAAAGGAAGCAGTTCACGGGTGAATCTAACTCATCATTGGTCAACATCTAAACACATGCAAGGTCTGACTGGCCGCAATCCTAAAAGGGAAAAAGTCGAACTGGATACGGATTATGAGGTGTCAGGGAAACGCTCAGTCGTAGTCACCTCCTCATGAGCTAAAAGCCGTAGAATACCCAGAAAAGAGGGGAAGTCACAAAAAACACCTTGGGGAAGAGTGTTGGCCGTGTCATATGAACGTGAGGTCTGACAAGTGGGAACCAAATTCAAGTTGAGAAGGACTTGGGGGACTAACCATGGCCAAAAGATCTAAGTATTCGGAGTGGCCTCAAACGGGGATGGCAGTATGAGTTTTGGGAAAAGGAAAGGTTGACTTCTGAGCCTGGGAGGGAAATCGGCGAAGGGGGCTTGAGACCTTTTGGAGGGGGAAAAATAGGGGCTGCTAGGAAGTGATGAAACTATTTTCTGGTAACAGGGAGGGCAGTGAAACCGATCTGCCAGAACTCGCCGCACCTCAGCTAAAGGGGCTGGCACAAGGGGGAAGGAGAAGAAAAAGTCATGGGAAAGGGGTGTCGGCCAACTAAAGGTGTTGGCAAGGACTCAACAAGAGGGGGCGGGAGCTTAGGATTCACTGCAAACCATGACGCAGTGAGGGGGAGCGGAATCTGGGTCCCCTTAGGGGAGGGGACGACTAGTAGTACGCGGGCAAGAAAGGGCAAAGGAAGAACGGCGGACACTAAAAAAAAGGCGAGATGAGGTTCCCTAGAGGGCAGGAAAGGAAAAAGGGGGCTGGGTTTGGGAATTTTGCAAAAAGGGGCAGTAGAGTGGGTGGGTAAGGAGAAATTAACAAACGGGGGTTCGCCAACAAGGGTGATAGGGGGGGCCAGATCGTGTCCCCTTCGTGGAAGCGGAGTGAAGGGGATAAAAAAGCTTGCGACTCCTGCGAAAGGAAAGGGAATGTACAATCTAACGCAAAGCACAGGAACCAGAAAAAAATAGAACTTTAAATAGGAAAAGTTTTGCAATTTATAAACGGAAGTGAAGGAAGGGGTCAAATTGCACCTAGTGCGTGAAGGGCAATTGTCGACAACAATGAGAGAGGTAACGTTACCAATCGCTGCTTGAAGAGGGTTAAAAACCACGGTGATCGATCCACAACAACCGAAAAGGGGATGCAAATATATATATCGGGGTCAAAAAAGGGAATCAATTACGTTGGGAACGGTCCGCGAAAGGAAGGGTACTCAATTGCCCTACCCGCCCGCAGGTGTCACGAAAGGGTCAAAAACCATGACCGTGAATAAAAACAGAGTTCGAGAGAGTAAAGAGTTAGCGCTATCGCAAGAAGGGGTACGGTGACGACGTACTGTCGAGTAAGGACTCGAAGGGAAGAAAGGATACGGCTTTACGGCCTCACCGAAAAAAGAACGATCTGGAACCAAAGAATACCCAGTGGTCCATTCTGAGAAAAAAAAAAAGAGGCGCCAAAAATTCCCCACGGGCTGAAAAAAAAAGGTGTTACTGGACTGGCGAAAACCGGAGGTGTCTTTGGCCATGAGTGCTGCAACGGATAAAAAAAGGAAGCTCAGTTCTATAAAACTGCCTAGTACTCGTAGAAAAAAAAAGGGAAGAAACCACCCAGATGAGGAAAGCGCTAAAAAAAGGCTAAAAGGAAAGGCAGTGGAAGAGCGGAGAAAAGGGGGGAAAACCACACAACTTGGACCAAAATTGCATGTTGGGAAAAGGGGAGAGTTAACCTACCTGCCACGATCATGTGAGGGGAAAGCAGCTGTGCAGAAAGAAAGACGGACTCGGAACTGAAAGATTACTGGTCCATGAAGCAAGGAGTTGGTCATAAAAAAGATTCATGGCTACAGAAAAAAAAGGACGCGATCCCCGGGCAGGCAGAAAAAAAAACAAACGAATTAGTAAATGCAGAACACACTACATTCGACAATGCTCACCCGACGGGACAGTTCCAGCGAGAAGTTCATCGAAAACGGACCAAAAAGAGCGAAGGGGTTGCAAAACAGTAAGAGTGTCAAAAGAACGCTACGCGGGGTGGGACGCTATGGAAAAGGTTGACTACGTAACAGAGCGTTAACCCTCGACACTGGGTCATAACAAGCCGACTGTGGAAGGGAAGGTGTCTGGGCTGCAAGACTGGCTTGGAAGACTCTCGGATAAAAACTGGATAGGAGGGCGGCAGAAAAAAACCTGCGGAAAAAGGAGCCAGGACAGTAACCTATTTCAATAACCTTGCCTAGGAAAAGCAGCGCTTAAGCTCGAACGGCCATGGTGTTGAGTACCGGAAAACCGAGAAAGAAGGAGACGTACCAAAATAAGGAAACGAAGAATCGCGGGACAAAAAACCGGTAGAGCCTGCCAGCAGCATCTATGTGAGCGTCTTTTGCGACGTCTGCGAAGGAAGGGTGCCCGACCCCCATGGAGCATAACGAAAAAAAAGGACCCCACAAAAGATTCGATTTGAGCGTCACCGAAGGACGATGGTGACAGTAACGGCGAGGAAAGAGAAAGAACATGCCCAGGGCGAAGAGCAAAGAGGGGGAATGGGTGGAAGACGATGGCCACTGTCTTAAAACTCGTCAAAAAAAGTAGAAAAAGAATCCATAGGGAGGAAAAAGAAGTGAAATCTCTCGAACAAAAAAACGAGGAAAAGGAGAATAGATTAACTAAAGATTGCCTGCCCTTTCCCTAGATGTTTAAAGAAAAAAGAGTTTCACGGAAAAGTCAACAATGCAGTGAGAAGGTCAACCGGGGAAAAGAATTCATCTCGTGGACTAAAAAGATTAACACGCTGACGAAAGGGAGGAAATCGGTTCATAGATTTGAAGGAAGCTAATGGAGAAAGGGCCTTCATGAAAGGGACAAGTCAAGAGACCCGCCAATCCTCAACAAAAAGGGGAATGCGAGAATGCTTCTCCCGGGGTGGCGGGAAGACGGCCGCTGCGGAACGGGAAGGGGTCCTATTGACGGTTCCGTAAGTTGGGTTTCCGTAGGAAGACAACCATGGGATCGTTCCTAAGGATCCAGCGGAAAAAGGGGGATAAATCGGAGTCGTGCATAAGGCGAATGGCCGGTTACGACTGAGAGGTCCGGATCACTCAAACATGACCGTACATGCAGCCACGCAACCCGTAATGAGTCAGGCGATGAGGAATTTGAGAAAGGTACTCAAAGACAGAGCGGACGATGAGACGTGAAGGAGAAAAAAAAGTAGTCGAAGTGCTACTCGACCTCTTTAACTTGTTGGACATGTGAGATTTGTTTAAGGGGGTCAATAAAAGTTGCGGTCAGGCATGGGAAGGGGGGTACCCCCGAGCACAGAAGTTCGGAAAGTGCGGGGAGAGAAGGGGGGGGTCAACTGCATGAACGCATATCGGAGTAGTCTGATTGCCTGGCTCCGTAGAGTCGGAGGGGCTGTGGTAGGGAGGAGACAGAGGAGAAAAGAGACTGTAGTTTGTGCTTGAATGAAGAGGGGGGAAAACCACTCTTGCGGCTGCAACTTATGAAGTATTTCAAGGGGCCGGGACGCCGTGACCGAGCCACAGAAAATAAGAAACTTCCGCTCGGCAGGGGAGGGGGAGGGGACCGGCAGGTTTATACAAGCCTCACACAGGCAAATGTTGTAAGACGAAGGGTGCTGACTCACGACCGAAGTGGCGAAGCTGCGAGAACGTCCCTTTCGTGAGACTGGCGCTGGGACGTGTTAGTGGAACCTTTGGGAGGATAAGGGAAAGAGACTGGTGCAGGAAACGTCGGAATAAAGCCGGGCAAAAACAAGGTCTCAGACTTTGGCCCAGTAAGAATAAGATGACACGAGGAGGGGTATTGGGGGGGCACTAGGGGAGTAGAGTGGGTCCTGGTAGGAAAATTGGCGAGGACGGGAGGGTGGAAGGATGAGACTTGTCCCCTACAGTTAGGCGGGACGGTAAGAATGACCTATAGAGAAAGGGGTCCCAATGGGGGGGGTGGAGAGGCAAGCGGGGACGATTCACATGAGCGATTTAAAAAGGGAAGGAAGAGAAGAGGGAGAGGAATGGTGGCATGGAGGGAAAGAGAGGTCAGGTGCGACTTGTTAAACAGATTGTACTGACTAAGCATAAAAAGAGCAGCTGAAAAAAAAACGTTAAACAAGTCAATCGGAAGAATGAATGGGAAAGACAAAGTGGAGATAGACAAGTGATTAAAGGAAGTTTCAATGGGTGAAAGCTTAGGGAGCAAAAGTAGTTCAAGGAAAGGCTCTTTTCGAATCCTCGCAAATATAGGGAAAAACCCAGGAGAAAGGGAAGGCGCAGGGGAAGACAGCAAACGTCTTCTCACGGACGCTAATCTCCTTTTCAAAAGTTATCATGGCAGCCTGTGTTGCGGTGAGCGAGGGCGCTCAAAAGAGTAGGTAGGTTCCGAAGGCCTAACAGATTGTTCAAAAGAGGCCAAAATCCTGAAAAGAAAAATTGTGGGGGCAAACGCGCAATCGAACCAAAAAAAACTACGAACCAAGGGCCCCAACGTATCACAAAAAGGGGCTGGAAAACGAGGGATGGGACACTCTGCGCACTTGTTTGGGAAGGAACACGCGAATTTCGAAAAAACTCATAAGAAGTCTGGACTACTCGGAAAAAGAGGACCAGATAAAAGAAAAAGAAAAAAGAAACTAAGGCAAGGGGAAATCTACGGACTTAAAAAAAGAGGAGTGAGAAAAAACAACCACCCTTCGTGACGAAAACAAGGGCAAGGCAGAGGTGGGATCGGAATAAAGAAACCACAACTCCGCCACTGGCGAGCCGGAGGAGTCGGGAGCACGGCAGCCGGCTGTAACATATTTGAAAGATTCATATAATTTTTGAAGAAGTGATTTGACAAGAGCACAAAAAAATAGAGATACTTAAGGAGGAAACACTACCGCAGAAAGAAGGAGACTACATATCACCAAATCGGGATCAACTCGTTCCGATACAGGGAAACACAATCGCAGAAAAACTGCAGAAGTGATAGGCAGGAACCAGAAGGGAAAATGCGACAGCGCCCAAACAAGAACCAACATCCTACGTACCATCGCATTAAAAGGAGGAACCTGTTTCGCGAACGTAGAATAGGACAGGAGAGTGAGCACCTCGACAAAATGAATAGCAGCTAAAGCCGACTATTTCATTGGCGAGAGTCCCTTTGTGGGGGAACAAAACTCAGACGTGGCAGCAAACAGTGAATTTCTGAAAACCGTCAAGGCCGTTCTAAGTAGAGGAAGGAAAGACCAAAGACTGTCAAAATACGCGCTTCACAGCTCTTCCGATCAGGTGAGGCCGTCCCTCAGCCTGAAGAAAAAAGTGAAAAATAAATGGAAACGAAGCGGCCGGAAAAACCCACAGACCCTGCTCTCATGAATCGCTACGGTTCGCGATCGAGGACGGTAGTCGACTCTTTTAGGAGCCTACGACCCGGCAAAAACCATGAGCAATAAAGGGCAAGAAAAAAAAAAAGGGTAGGGGTTTAGCGATCCGGAACAAAAGTTCATGGCAACTGGGGGAACCTGGTCAACGAAGTGTAAGGAGACAGGCTCAGTGTAAAGACGGCACGTTTCACATGGGGAGATGGGATCGAAGACTAGTGTGAGGGGAAGAGATGGAGGAGAGAGAGATAAAACACGAAAGATTATAGAAACAGAAGAGACCCGGAAAATATGGGCTGAGCCATTGTAATGCAGGGAAGCGCCATGTCAGTCCACAGAAAGTGGGGGAAAAAAAGGCGAAAGGGGAATGTCAAGAGGTGACAGCCAGGAAGTGGAACAGCACGCTGAACGGTAACAAAAACCTGATATCGTCCGGGCGAAAGGCAAATGGGGAGGATAGCAATTACAGGCCTGGAAGGAAGAACAGAAAACAGTGAACCGCCGATCGCACTACAAAGGAGATAGTCAAGAGAGGCTACCGGGGGTCCAAAAGCCCGATGGACGCGGGGTTCCAAGGGAGGGTACCGGAGTAGGAGCTGACCGGGGGGCCAGGTCCGGGGAAAAAACCCCGAGTTTTCCTGAAGCGAGGAGGGGGGCACGTTCCGCTAAAACTGGAAACGAAGGCCGGTTTGAACCAAAAACTAATAAAAGGTATTCCAGTGAGGTCTTCAAAAAACCACTTACACCGGTCAGAGCCGCAGCACCGGTAAACGAAAGGGGGAGAATATTGGGTTGGGGGATCAGCGACCCGGTAAAGGGTGAAATAAGGGGAAAGAAGCGGGAAAATCACCAAGAATTGCTGGTTGTGAAAATTGTAAGAATGTGTTGGTGGTGGACAATGAACGTTCGCGGACGGTATTGAGGTCCGAAGCCCCTTCTCAAGGGTGCGGAATTGGAATGGGCGGGAATGTGGACTGAAAAAAAACAAGCAAGGAAGGTCGAGGCCTGCACCCGGGAGCGGAATGTGGTGTCGTGCGGAACTAGGTAAATAAAAAGAGGACTGTAGGGGGTTGGCCGGAAAACATCCTTCTGGTTAGTAACTAGGTCACCTAATTTTACTAGGTCCGGTCGTACCGAAGCGCGCACAACTGAGCAAGATAAAACTGCCCAAGGTTTTAAACCGCCTCACAAAAAGGAGGAAATGGGGTGAAAACGTCCACGAAAGTGTTGGGCGGAAGAAGATGGTGCGGAAGAATGGGAACCTGCTGCCTTCAAATGCTCAAGAAAGGAAATCGGGGATTTGGTCGTCCTTCATGGACTTGGGATAAATGAGGAAGATTATGCATAATCGAAAATGCCGCCGTGCAGGTACCGGAACAGAAGTTTTGGGGACAGAAAGCGGAGGAAGGAGGCAGGTAAAAGGGTGCGGGGCAGGGGAAAGGGGAAGTGGTATATTCGTTGAAGATGCAAGGTGTGTGCTTGACTTTGGAGGATATGAAGAATCGCTTGAGGGTTGAGTGGGAGGCCCGGAGGGAAAAAGAAGGTAATCCTGCTCTCCTGACTGAAAAACCTGGAGCAAGCAGCCAAGCAACAGTATGAAAATAAGACATTGAAGAGATTGTGGCCGGTGGGTAACCTGTACGGAAGCAGGGGGACCTAGGGGGGGAAAACGGTGCAGGTCGTTAAAGCAGGTCAATATCAAGCTGCGGAAATGAAAATTCATTCACCTATAGTAACCGGGG
>Ga0179593_1556101_pt1 | contig 14406 bp, 30 predicted proteins | sample CZODoug2_1_08_16_FD_185931 | JGI IMG/M metagenome (GOLD analysis project Ga0179593, IMG submission 185931) | Vadose zone soil fungal communities from Angelo Coast Range Reserve, California, USA - CZODoug2_1_08_16fungal (PacBio error correction) | ecosystem: Environmental > Terrestrial > Soil >...
GGGGAAAAAACGGAAGGAAAGGGGGACGCTGCAAGCTCGCGAAGTGACTCGAAACCGGGGGAGAAAATTGAGATCACGATAGACATGGGGGGGAATTCGCAAGGAGCATTGGAGAGGGGAAAAAAGGGAAACTCGTCCCAAAAAGGTGCTTGACTGCCTTCCAAAGTAAGAAAGTATGCCAAGGTGCAAGGACATGGACTCATTAACAACGATTACCGGGGCTGAACGATGTGTAAAAGAGGTCACTCAAGGAAATAGGGGGATTAAAATGAAGGAGGGGAGGGGGGGTGAAGCAGTGCAATTATTGGACCAACCGTGGGAAATTTGGAGGAATGGTTGCCGTCCCATAATGAGAAGGGATTTCAGATACACAAGGCACGGAAGAGGGAAGGACCATCCGCTGAACAAGGAGAAGGAAAAACCGATTGGGTCGCTGCGGACCAGAGAAGGGGGGGGGTTTTTAAGGGAAGACAAGCTCTTAAAGGAAGAAAAAGCTCCATGGAGTCCACGGAACTCCCCGAAAAAAGGGAAAAGGGGAGGCGGAAAAAAACAAGAAAAAGAGGGGAAGGGTTTGCAATGAGAGTAATGGAAGAGGGGAACCATCATAGACTTCTGCGGCAAAGTCTCGGAGAGAAGGCCATGAAGAGGAGCTAAAATAGAGGTAACCAACAGTGCACGAGGGGAAGGCTGCGGATAAAATTACAGCGGAAAGAAGAGGGGGAAATACCCAAAAAAAGAAGGTGATAAGATTCCTTAGGAATCCGTGCTTGGAAGAGGCGAACCGCATAAGGGAGGAAAACATTTACCCAAATCAGGAGAGATGGGGAGAAAAAAAAAAGAGTAAAAGAGATATGGCGCAGGAATCATATCGCGTGTAGAGAAAGGAGGGGGATGGAGTGCGGGGAAGACTGTCCTTCTCAACTTCCTCAGGCCTTTCTTGAGGGAACACGAAAAGGAAGGGAAAGGGTCTAACTGGGGAAAAAAGGTGGTTATTGTTTGGAGGCCGGGGAAGTCCGTGGTCTTCAGAAAGAGGCTACTGTTGATCCGGGGGGGGGCAGCAATGCGGGCACAACCTTGAAAAGGAAAAGAGGATGTTCGAAAGAGAAGGAACTTTTCCCCTGAGTGGGTCACGACCTCGTTAAGGAGGTGCAATGCTTTCTCGCCTTGAGGGGGAAAACAGTGGCCGGAAAATCCAGGGGGAGGGGGAGGGAAACAGGAATCGCTGGGGAGGGGGGGGGGATGTCGAGAAAATGGGGGGAGGGGGACCCGGAACGATTCCATTCTCTCAGAAGGCGAGGCTCCAATGAGGTGGAAAAAGGCCGCACGAAAAAAGGGGGGGGAGGGGCGGTGGTGGGCCGGCGGGTGGGCCCGGGTATGATGAAGGGAAAAGCGCGTAATCCCTTGCAGAAAGCCTAAATCGTTTGGACCGAAAAAAGAGGGGGGAGACGTTTCGAAAATGAGAATACCCTTCGAGGGGAAAAACAGCCATCGCGAAAAAAAAACTGGTACCCTTGAGGATCCAAAAAAAAAAGGGAGGCCGAGCGAGAAAAAAGAGGGGGGGCGGAAAAGACTTGACATAAAGGGAAGGGGGCTCGAGGTGGTCTATGTCTCCACAGTAGGCGGTTGGGACGTAAGAAAAAAAAGTCCGCCGAAATCAAAGAAGGAAAAGGAGTACGGTAGGGGAATAGACCCAAGGGGGGGGGGACCCTGCCCCGGTGGAGAAGAAACAGTTGGTGGAGCGAGGAAAGGAATATTGTGCCCCCCTGGCAGGAAAGAAAAAAGGAAAACAAACGCGGCCGGAGAGGGAGGAAGTGGGGACCGCGGAAAGCGGCTTTTCCAGCCGTACTGTTCAAGGGGGACCGCCTCTCATCATCTCTAACGGTCGGCGGAAATAGGGAAAAAAAGGGGGCAAAGAATTTGTGAGGAAAAGGGGAAAGAGAAAAAACCGGTGCGACTTTTGCAACTGGAAAATGTAACAATCAAAGAAAGGGGGATGCGAGTTTTTCCTGCAAAGAAAAGGCCATGAGTCACATAGGCTGATGAGAGAAAAAAACAAAAAGAGGGGGGAGAGATCAGCGCCATGTAAAAAAGGAAAGCTAAAGGCAAAAAAAAAAGAGGAAGTACGAGGGATGTCCATGAAAGGGCGAGTCCTCACCGGTTCAGGAAGGGGGAAAAAGGAAAGAAAAAAAATTTGGGAAGAGCATTTTCCGCTGGATTGAGGGGAAGGAAAAGAGGCACGGGGTCAATTCCTACCAGAGAGCGCGTTCTGTGGGAGGCAACAGGGAAGGGGGAAAAGGGGGGGGGACTGCCAGAAGGGGGGGGGGGGGAAGCCAGAGAATCCTGGAACGCAAGGCAACTAGAAACTTTGGGGAAGACTGGTCTGCAACCGGGAGGCTCATTGGGCTTATGACAGGAAAAAGAAAAGAGGGGAGGCTGAGGGGGGGAGGCCGGCGCCTGATTAAGAGTATTGCTGGAGACAAAAAAAAAAAAGCGAGAACAGGCAGAGTATTTCGCTTTTTGGGAAGGTCGCCTTTTGTGTTCGTACGAGAGGAAAAAAGAAAAAAAAGAAACCGTGGAGAAGAGGGGGACGAAGCCCGCAGACAATTGAGAAAATTCAACCGATAACAGAAAAAAAAAAGGAAGAGGTTCCAAACGCTTTAAGGGGGGACCTTCTTGCAGGGAGGGAAAGAAGGAGGGCCTAACCTCCCCCGGCAAAGAAAACCCGGCCCCCCCGCCCCCTCATCGGAAAAAAAGATGCCTGGGCCCGTTCCCGAAAGGGAGGCCGCTAATTGGCCATAAGGTACACGAAGAGGGTATCCGCCCAGTCCTCTCGACCCGCAGGGAAAAAAACACGAATCCGCCAGAAAGGGAAGGGGGGAAAAAGACCAAGTAATTCCTGCACTGGCGAGAGAGAAAAAAAGAAAACAATCAGACGACGCCAAAAGTAGCCTCCACGCCTGTCCTCAGAAGTAAGAAGGAACGCGCAGCTTGGCTCCATGAAGTTGGGGGAGGAACAAGTGGGGGGGGAGGGGGAGAAACAATCAGCCTGAACGTAAGATGGAGAAAAAAGGGACAACACAAAAAGGAAGAGAATTCTCCGTCCTCTTTCCCGTAAAGAAAGGGGGTCCTCAGCCGCGAGCCGAAAAGAGGGGGAGGGACGGAGTGCTGAAAACTGGAAAAAGGGAAAAGGATTCTCTACACGCGCTTCTATTCGAAAAAAGAACATTATCGAAGATTTTGGGGAACGGAAAATCTCAAGTGTTCGTTCCGACCAAGCAGGGGAAAGATTACCTCAGGGGGGAGGGGAAAAGAGAAAGAGAGAAAAAAAAATAAAATGCATAGAAAAGAATAAAAAAGGTTTTGGGGTATTTGAAGGGAGAAGGGAGGGGGTTCCTGGAGGAAAGGGAGGTGACACGGTTGGACCGACAATCACACGAGAAGAATGCTATTGGCTGGAAAAGAAATTTTTGCCCGCAGCCGTAGCCCGCAGGGGAAGGTCAGTATCATGAGTTCGGACGAGAGGGACAAACTGTCCAATCCAGAAGGGAGGACTCCGATTATCTTTCGGGAGAATGGGGTCCCTGGGAAAGACGGTTTTTTCTTCCGTGAAAAAAACGCGTACCATTCTTGGAAAAAAAAAACAAAGAAGAGGGGAAAGTGCAGATGGGAAAGAGGGAAGGGGGCAAGATTTTTCTATTACGCGCATTGTAGGCGAGAGTAAGAATAGAAAAGAAAGAGGAGGATGGGGGTTAAATGCGGGACCGTGGTTTAAAGCCTAAGGAGTGAAAAAGAAAAGTACGCGGGAGCATCCTTGTCCGTTTTGGGGGGGATCAATACCTAACTTGCCTACCTGCAGGGAAAAAGGGGAGGGGAAGCCTTTACCACGAGGAAAAGGGGGGGGGAAGAAAATAGGTAACGTGATTACTATCCTGTCCTGCAAGAAAAGAGTCGACACTTCCAGGGGGAAAGGCACAAGCAAACCTGTATTCTGAGGAGGAGGAGGGCGGCAAATGCTCCTTGCCGAGTCTGAAAAAAGGGGGAAAGAGGAAGAGGGCCAATGGGGGAGGCTGAAGGTGACCTGCCTTCGTCCACCCTGAGCCACCCCTGTCGGGCCGATGGGGCCTTTCCCTCGTTCTGGGGGAAAACGTATGGAGGAGAAAGAGGAGAGATTGGAAAAAGACAGAAAAAAATCGCGAAAGGGGGGGGGGAAGGAGCCAAGGTTGACGAAGGCCGGAAAAGAACCCCATTACGATCACGAGAAAAAAACATTTCGCCGTTTTCATCTCGGAGAAAAGAGGGAAAACGGACGCTCCATCCTTCAAATCCAGGAGGGGGGGAGGAGGGAAAGGAAAAATTGGGGGAAGGGTCAGAGAAACTCTGTTGGGTATGCAGACAGGACTAAGGTAATTACCATGAAAAAAAGAAAGAGTTGTAAGATTCACCCTCCTGGGAAAAGAAACGCAGGTAGGCCCCAAGGGAAAAGAAAATGAAAAGGAGGGGAAAAAACTCAACGAAAGGGGAAGCCCGTACTGTTACTTTCTTGAATTGCCTCAAATAACAGGAAAGGTTTCGATACACATGCCGCGAAGGGCGGTACCTTCTGCACTTCGGGGGGAGGAACCGATGTAGATGGGGTAGGTCTGACAGCTGAGGGGGAAAGAAACCACCTTCTGCCAAAGAGAAAAGTACTCCCTCAGGCGCCGAAAGGAAGACCTGCGGAATCAAAAGAAATGACAGGTGCATTGCGGAGTGGGGAGAGACTGAAAAAAAATAAATATCCCCTGATGGCCTACGGAAAACTTCTTCTCAGCCAATAGGCATCAGAGAAAGGGAGAAGGAGAGGTGTGATTGGGGGAAGGGGGGAAAAAAAATGCGAATGAGACTGGCTGGAGGGGGGAGCTTTTGAAAAAGGTTGGGGGAACATGCAAAGGCGTTAAATCCATGGCCTTAAACTACTCGGGGAAAGGAAAAAAGAAGGCCGTTTGGCGGGAAAAGAAAAATTAAAACAGATCGAGCGGGGTGCTTGATCCAAAGGAGCATAAATTTCCCGAGGGTTTCCCTTTCGAATCAGATGCAGGGAGAAAGGAGGGGGGGGCCATCGTGGGAAAGGGGAGATTTGCCCCGGCGCAACGAAGAAGTATCAAAAATCCGGAGAAAAACACGATTCCCTAAACTAATTTAAAGGGAAAGGAGCGTTGAAGTTGTGATGGGGAAGGGGGAAAGGGGGGGTTTCGGGGGGAGAAGAGAGAAGGGGCTGATTGTTATCTTGGGGGAAGAAGAAGGCGCCACAACAAAAAAGTTCAGGAAAAAAAGAGTGTTCGACTGATACGCTTAAGGAAATGAGTTCGGTGTGGAGTCAAAGGGGGAAGGGAGGTCGGGGAGGAGGGGGAAGGGGGATGTGGACAGCCACGATCGCCGGAAGTGTGGTTTGGGGAAGGGAATTCGGCTTCTTCTGGGGAGTAGAGAGGGTTGATAGGATGGGGGGCGGGGAGGATTCCTAGGTCCAGGAGGACAACTTCGCATGCTCCATTGGGGTAAAAGGGTAGTGTTTTCGATTGAGGGCCGGGGGGGAAGGAATTGAGGGGGGGAAGGGGGAGGGATTCTGGGCCGAAGGAGACCGAAGAATTGGGTTCATTCCGAAAGGGTCTTGACATAGGCGGGAAGGGGGCAATGAGAATACCCTGCGAGGGGCCCGGTAGGCAAATGGGAGGGGAGGAGAACGAGGAAAAGGGTGGAGGGTTGTTTGTCATTGTATTCCGAAACAAAGCTAAATAAACTTGAAAAATAAAGCGAATAAAACCAAAAAAAAAAAAAAAAACCACCCCCCCAAAAAAACCTCTTCCTGTTGAGGGGGTGGTCTAGGGAAAGGTCAAGATCGCAAAGATGAGTGGAGGGGAGGGGTTGCTGACTCATGCGCAAAAGACAATTCAAAAAAAAAAACAAAAAAGGAAGAGGGGAACTGAAGGGAAAAGAAAGCCAACGTTAGAGCCAGGAAAAAAAATTGGGCATAACCATCTGGAGTAAAAAGAGGTGACGGCGGATTGCCAAGAGGGAAAAGGGACGCGCGGAAAAGCGCGGCAAGTCCGTTCGGGAACAGAAGGAAAAACTCTCTCTACAAGTCCCCGCCGAACAAAAATCCCTCTCCGTAAAAAGGATTGAGCTTCGGAAAGAAGGGTGTGATGCCACTTTTTAATTCAATACTGAAAAAAAAACGAAAACCGAGTGCCTTGAAAACATGAAAAGAAGGAACCGGGGGGGAGGGAGGGGGGGGGAAAAAAGTATTGCTATGCTCGTTACACCACATGAAAGGATCTCAGAGAAATACACAACACAACGTGTATGGAATGAGGAAAAAGCATCTCCATGTACTCATGCGTGGAAAAAAGAGAAAGAATGGAAGGAATGGCCAAGGTCGGATTGAATGGACCGGTCGGGGAAAAACCGTTTAGGAGGAGGGAATATTTCGGCCCACGGGGAAAGGGAGAAGGCTGTTTCAAGGGAAGGGGGAGAAAGGGAATGCTGCGAGGAAACGACCACGCGCAAAGCGCTGTTCCTGTGGGCGGGAGGGCGACCTTCACTTGCCGCGGGGGGGGGGGGGGGGAAAGCGCGGAGAAGGAAAGACCAGTCACCGAGCCGGAAAGGGGTTGCAAAAGGCAGGAAAAAAAAAAAGTCTTCATTTGGCAGGGGACATTAAAGAGTCCTGCGGAGGGGGGGGGGAAGAGGCAAGGGGGAGCGTGAGTCCGAAACTCGGAGACTGAGAACCATAAAAAAAAAAAGGCACGGCATGAGTTATTCGGATTTTTCGCGATGGGGAAAAGGGGACGCCTTTGTGGGGGAGGGGAAGAGATCACCATGCCCCCCCCAACCGGGGCATTCGCGCGAAAAAAAGGGAACATACAATTGCCTAAAGGAAAAATCTCATTGCCCCCCGGAGAAAGAGAAAAAGAAAAGGGGCAAAAACACAGGGGAAAACAAGTCTCTTTATCAGTCTAGAAGAGACCTTCGGCCATAATCATAAGGCCATCCGTCCCCCAAAAATAAATCGTAAGAACAAAAAACTACCTGACGATACCCAATGGGGAAAAGAAAAAAAAGAAAGGGACCTTATGCGGAGGGAAAACTGGAAAATCATAGGAAAAAACGCCGAGAAATAAAGCCCACTAAGCAAGGGGACCCTCAAGCCAGGAAGAAAGAAAAAAATGTTCAGCTATCTTGTCTGGAAAAAAATGCACCTACCGCCAGGAACGAGACAGGGCCAAAAAAAAGGAAGGAAAGGACCCTTCCGCTTATCCGTCGAAAAAACAACAGAAGGGGTTCAAAAAGGAAAAGAGCTCCTTCCCCAAGATCACAATCAGAATAAACCGCCCGCCTCCACCATCACAAAGGGGGGAAGGGGGAAGGGGTCGCTTACCTGAGGAGGCGGGAAAAATCAGCCGCGGAGGCTACAAGGAGGAAGAGTCGAAATCTTGCAAAAAGGGAAAAAAAAGAGCTTCTCTACACTCTCTCCTGATTGAGGGAAGAAAACATGTATTCTCTACTTTTTGACCGAAGGGAGAGAGATCTGGAAAGGGAAAACGCCAAGCCTTCTGTGAGAAAATTCAAAGGAAGGAAGGAATACAGAAAAATAGAAAAAAAAGACAAAATAAAAAAGTAAAATATCCAACAAAAAAATTGAGAAAAAACAAAATAAAAAAAGGGGAAAAAAAAAGGTTTTGGGGGGTAATTTCCCACAGCAAGAGGGCTCCTCAGCCATTCAATTCGCTGCAAAAAAGGGGAAAAGTATTAGCGAACAGGGGGGGAGGGGGAGGGGAGGAGCGAAGAGACTGGAATAAAGGGAATGGGGTAAGGAGGGGGAAATCATGTAGTTCTGACAAAATGCACCCTGCAAATCAGACTTGCTGGGGGGGGGAAGAAGGGGAAGGTCGGCGAAGGGGAGGGGACTATACATTGGTCTTGGGGCTTCGAGAGAGGGGAAAAGACCGTACCATTCTCTTTCCGAAGGAAAGGCAGATGGTCCCGCGATGGTCCTGGGGGGGGCGAAGAAGAGCACATGGGTCTCGGAACTAGAAGAATCAGGTCTGGGCGGCACACTTTCGAGAAAAACTGGCCGGGGGTCATAGAAAAAGCAAATGGAAACCGAACTGAGGAGGTTACTCTTTACCACTCGTTTTTCCGCAAAAAAAAGGAACTATAATACGGTAAAAGGAGAAAGGGGAACTACCCAACAGTTTGTCATACTTGTCCCTTGAAAATTGCAGGACCTTGAGAGGGGGGGAGGAGTCACCGTGTCGTCTCCTGACGGCAAAATGAAAGAATGGTCTCTCGTTATCGCCATTGGCGGAGGGGGGAAAAAAAAGGGAGGAAAATGCCTTCGTCACCAGGAGAAGAAGGGATGCCGATGGTGTCCGTGTCCGCGTGGTCAGGACTCAAAAAAAAGGAGTAGAAAAGAGAGAGATGGCACAGAAAGGACGGCCACCATCAAGGGGGGCAAAGGCTCAAAGAGAAGGATCGGAGCCCGGTTAAGCGCCCATGGGGGGGGATACATGAAACGCAGGGGGAAAAGAAAAGTTAGCCTTTTCCGTCAGGAAAACAGGAATCTCATGGATTTGCTTGACGAAAAGGGGAAGGGTAGGGAAAAAGGACAGTATGAAAAAAGGGGTGGCAGGACAGACTAAGTACTCACCTTTAACAAGACAAGGGTGAAGTCACAACGGAAGAAAAGAGGAGTGGACAACGCAGGTTTATTCAAGTCGGGGGGGGGGAAATGTACCAACGACCAGGCTGCTCCCGAAAAAAAGAAAGGGAAGTCCCCAGAGAGGGAGTTCAGATACAAATTCGCGTAAAGTGGGGCGGGGAACCAAAAAAAGACGGCCCGATTATGTCCGGAAGAAGGGGTTCTAACGCAGCTCAAAAAAAAAAGAAAAAAAGGAAAAACCGGGTAGGGAAAAGAGGGATCACTTTACTCCTCGACGGAATCTACACGAAGCAAAGGAAGGGGTGTAAGGGTTGTGGCAATCTGATGGAAACTCATTATCTTAAACTGAAAAAATAAAAAAGGAAATAGTGCTAAAGGGAAGAAAAAAAAAGTCAGCTCATCCAATATGCATGGAAAATCGGGGGGAGGGAAAAAACCGTGTCAGAGGGGAAGGAAAACAGTCGTATTCCGCGTAATTGAGGGGGGAAAAAAACCTTCCAGGGGGAAAGGGAAGGAGGAATGGCGACTGCTGGTCAGGGAAAAGAAAAAAGAGGCTTGGAAAAAAAGGGACCACAATAAAGAAATCAAAATTCGTAAGAGCATATGGCGACGGAAAAGGGGGGACCGGGACGAATCAGAGCGTCGGGAGAAAAGAAGGCCATCGTTGGGGAAAGTCCAGTTGAAAAACGTCCAACCTGAAAGAGAATGGGAAGGACCACTGTTGCCCCGAAGGGGAACATGAACTTTGAAGTTGGGGGGGAGGGGGAGGGGCTTTTCTGGGGGGTGGAAGAAGCTACGGTCAGGCTGATTGTTTGAATGACAGCAAATGGGCAAAAACGGGGAGAAAAGATGCAGCGTGTTCGAACGGAGGAAGAAGGAGGTGCCTGCGTTGTGGAAAAAAAAAGAGGGAAGTGAATGAAACGTCTGTGCAAGAGGGAAAGGGCAGCCACTATCTCGCCAGTGGGAGTCAGTTGGTGTGGGACCAGGAATCGTCTGCGTCTTCTTGGGGGGGGGGACGTCCGGGGTCGAGAAGAAGAACGGACGATCCATTTCGCCTTAACGCAGGAGAAGGGGTGTTCGTTTCCAAGGGTCTATTGCGGGGCGGGGGGGGAAAGGGCTCTGGGGAGTTGCTTTGCCGGGTGGAGGAGGACAGACGGAGGAAGGGAAGAAAGGAGACCTTTGCCTGCCAATCTTTGACATAAGGCAAAAAAAGGGAAAAAGGGCAAATGAGAGATAAAAAAAAAGAAGCGGGAGGCCAATTGTCTGCGAAGGGAAACCCCGGGTACAGAAAACGGTTGAGGTTGGGGCATGGTGAGGAAAAAAAAAAAGGCGAAAATAAATTTACATGCAGGGGAAAAAGGGAAAAAAAGGTGCTTTCGGGGGAGAAAGTACCTATCCGGCGGCTCTCTTCAGGAACTTAAAAAAAGGGCGCTTCATCACAAAAAAGATCTTCCCTGAAGTGCCGGGGGGGAAAAGAGAAAAAAGTGAAGACGGGGGGGAGAAAGGAAAACCGGGTGACAAAAAGTGTTCCGAACTCGGTGAAGAGCGGATTGCCAAAGGAAAAAAAGGGGTCCCGCAGAAAAGGGCAAGTTCCTGTCGGAAAAAAAGACGGCGGGCGCCACAAAAAAAAAAAAAGCGGCAGAAAGGGCGGCATTTCCCTCCTCTGCAGCTCCTAGACTGGAAAAAATCGAAAAAGAAGGTAATATTTGTGCTGCCTGTGAGAGGGACCTCTAACCGCGTTTGGAAGGGGGGGGGAAACGAATTGGACCATCAAGAAAAAGGGAAAGAAAAGTTTGCCTGCAGTATTGCTATGCGTATGGAGGATAGAGAGCCAACAACAACAACGGATGAAGAGGAAAGAAAAAAGCGTGTACCGCCGCATAGCAATACTTGAAAAAAAAAAAAGGGGGGATGGTCCATTAGAGGGAAGGAGGAAAGGAAAGGTTCAGGATTTACTTCACCGGCAGAACAAAATTTCCGAGACGTTTAGAAAAAAGGGGCAATGCCGACCCAGTAGGGAGTGCTGTGGGCGCCCTCGCAACTTTCCAGAAAGAAAGAAGGGGTTTGGGGGAAAAAGGGTGCATCCGCTTCCAAACGTTGGCCAGAGGGGAAGAAAAGGGGGCAGGTCTGCTAAAAGGAGGGACATCAGGGGCACTCAGTAGGGGAAAGAAAAAGTGAGGTTGGTGAAAGGGGCGCGCTCTTAGTAAGACGATAGAGTGAAAAGAAAAGAAAGCACAGGCAGAGTATTTGAGAGGGGGGGGGGGGATTTATTTTCGCCTGGGGAAACAGCGGCGCAAAAGGAAAAAAAAAAAGGTGGATCCTCGTACCGTTCGCGGAAATTGCAAAAAAAAAAGACGCGCAGGGTATTCTCATTGAAAGCAGCCCTATGGAAAAAAGAGGTCGGGAGGCAAAAAGGAGAAAGGGCTTCCGCGCTCAAAAGCAAACAATCCAAACAAAAGGCCAGCCCAAAAAGAAACACTACCCCCTTCTCCTGCCTGGAAGGGGAAAAGAACAATTGGAGCCTCAGGAAAAGGGGAAAAAGAGATGGATCGTTCCCGGGTAAATCCAAGGATGAAGATCAAACACAGAAAAAGGGACTGAAACTAACTCACGCCAAGGAAAAGGGAAAAGGACTTGCTTTCCCCTCACGCGCGGGAAAGGAAAAAAGAAGGGTGCCTCCACCAGGACGAAAAAAAGGGACCGCGTATCCGTCGAACCGCGCATCACTGGGGGACCCCTGATGCAAAAGGGGGAAAAAAAAAAAGGATCAACAATCAGCCTGACTTAGAGGGATCCGCCTCCAACCATCACCAACTTAGAAAAAGGGAAAAGGAGGGAGTACCTGAATTAGGGAAAAAAAAGGGGTCCTCAGCCGCTTATCGACAATGAGGGATAATGTCAACTTTCCCAAAAGGAGAAAGCGCCTGATTCGAAAGACTTCCCCAGGGAAAGTTGACTCGAAAAGAAGGATGAAGGGGAAAGGTTGCTGTCCAAAAAAGGAACCAGATGAACCCGCCCGCCGTCGGAGGAAAGAAAAAAACATGGCAGTTGGGTATTTCCAAAAGTCGCTTTTCCTCCGCATCCAGTCAAATGGGAAAAAAGGGGAAAACAATCACAACGACTATGGGGAAAGAAAGAGGGATGCATATTGGCTTATCGAAAGGAAAGAGAACCAAAAGGGCTTATGGGGAAAAAAAAAAAGTTCAGATCATGCCGCATTCACCCTGCAAATCAGAGGGAAAAGATTCTTTAGGAAAGAAAGACCCGTGGACTCCCTTGGCTTGGAGAAAAAACTAGCTGCAAACGTGGAGTATCTGTTCGGCCGGAACCAATGGAGGGGTCCCGCGATGGTCTTCAGATTGTTGGAAAAGGAGAAGGAAAAGAACTGCAAAAGGATCTTCTGGACGGCACCAAAAGGGGATCCACGTCGTGGGAGAGAAAAATAAATGAACCGAACTTTGCCTAACCTGAGGGGAAAGTGGACTCTTTACCACTCGTTCAAAAAGGAAGGGGGAAGGAAAGGAGGGGAAGGCAAAAAAAGGAATAACTGTTCCTTGACTACACTTACAATCAGCAATATGGATTCAGGGGGGAAAGGAAGTTGTCGTCCCTGACGGAAAAAAAAGGGAAAAGGAAAACCGCGAATTGGTCTCTCGTGATCAGGGAAAAGGGGGGAAACGGGCTCGAATAGGCAAGGAAAGTAGAAAAGCCGAGCATTTCCCAGCGTCACTTCGCAGAGGGGGGGGGGACTAACAACAACACAACAGGGAAGAAGAAAAGGGGGGTGCAACAGAACCGGACAAAGAAACACTCGGCGCAGGACGCTGGCAAAGAGGGGGGGACAGGACTATCGAGAACAAAAAAAAAAAGGGACGATCACTAGAGCCCATTCGCCATGGAAACAGATTGCCTGGGAAGGGGGAAAAGGAAGCGACATCCTCAGAATCCAGGAAGAAACCTTGGAAGTGTCCGTCAAGGGCAGTATGCCAAAGAACAGGAGAGAAGACCCACGTTTACCTATTAGAGATAGGCAAAATCCTGCACGAAAAAGGGGGGAGCAAGTTCGTTCATTTGAAAAAAAAAAACCAGGGCTGCGCCCAAAGGAGTTTCTGCGAAGGGGGCCAGAAAAAGAATATACGAAGTTCGCAGGGGAGGGCCATGCAGAAAAAGCGAAAACATCGCGGGACATTCTGCACTTAGGGAAAAGGGGGGGTAACGGCGTTTCGGAAAAGCTCGGAAGGAGAAAAGACCAAAAGCCCATGGAAGTCCACGGGAAACAAGAGAGAATAGGGAACCAAGAAGGAAGGTTGCAGGGTGCATGCTGATGGAGAGGAAACGAAGTACCATAAATATTAAAAGACGGAAGTCTCTCAGATCGCTCGCCAATACTGCATTCAGAAAAGAGCAAAAGAGTGTGAAGGAAAGGAAACAGGTGGCAGCGAATTGACTGGGAAGAGGGTGCTGTGGAATACCCAACCCTTCAAGAAAAGGGGGAAGGAAGGGAATGAGGGAGGAGCGTGTCCATCGTGAACGGAACCAAAAAAAGGGGGAAGCGAGTTTTCCCGGAGGGGGGGCAAGAATGGCTCGTTTCGGGGAGGGAGACGAGTGGAGAGAAGCTTCTTTCTTGAAGCAGGGTAAAAAAGGAAAAGATCCTTGTCGCTCCGCGGCTGAAGGCTAATTCAGTAAGCGACGGCGACAGGAAAAGGGGGAGTGTTGGAAAGGGAGGGGGAGGGTGAAAGGGGGGGGTACGTTTCTTCCCTCTAACCGACGTTGGAGAGCTCTGAAAAAGGCGGCACACCTTAAAGGAGGGCGCGTGTTCGACGATACGCGGAAGGGGAGGAAAAAAAAAGGGGGGGGAGTTGAAAAGGAGGGGGGAAAAAAGGGAGACGTGCAATTCTTCGCGCAAGAAGATGGCAAAGAAAGGGGCGTGTAGGGCTTCGTGGGTGACGGGGGGGGAAGAGGGCGGTAAAAAAAAAGGAAATAGACTCCGGTGACCTTCTGGCCAAGTACGTTCCAAGGGCCCAGCAGGGGGGGGGGGGTGTTGGCCCGCGGCTGAGGGGGAGGAAAGGGGAGGAATTCTGGGAAGAAAAAAAAGGGGAGAAGAAATAGACTTGCTTCCGAGGACTTTGGAAAGAAGGTTCTCCGGTCAATGAGATAAGTAGAAGTGTCTGTCTAGGCTGAAAAAACGAAAAGGGACAAGGACCACGGTGAGTGTGGGGCAACATTACACAGGAGGCGAAAATAAACTTGAAGAGCGAAATACTCTGCTTGCTTGCGGGGGATGAAAAGAAAGGCACCAAACAATATGGCGCCGAAGCTTGGAAAAAAAAAAGAAACGCAAGGAAAAAAACACGCAGCAAGACTCTTTCCTGGGGAAAAAATGCTCCGGTTAGCAGCCCCTAAGGAAAAAGAAAAGAGCGCGGAAGGAGAAGGACGGCGGGATTGCCCCCTTCGGAACAAAAAAGCGCGAAAAAGTCCCGGTCCGGAAATGTTGGGGACCCACAGAACGCGCTCAAAAAAAAGGTCGTGCATTGGAAGAAGAAGGCATCCATCCTCATCCAGCACGAAGGGGGTCGAGAGGACGGGGAATATTTTGTGCTGCAAAAGGTGCGACTTCTGAACCGAAAAGGGAAAGGGGAAACATCATCCGTAAGGGAAAAAAGTGCCTGCAAGTATTGCTATGCACAATACATGAGAGTGAGAAGTCATGC
>Ga0179593_1592898_pt1 | contig 14406 bp, 19 predicted proteins | sample CZODoug2_1_08_16_FD_185931 | JGI IMG/M metagenome (GOLD analysis project Ga0179593, IMG submission 185931) | Vadose zone soil fungal communities from Angelo Coast Range Reserve, California, USA - CZODoug2_1_08_16fungal (PacBio error correction) | ecosystem: Environmental > Terrestrial > Soil >...
CACCAAGGAGCCTCCGGTCCGGGGTATCTGATTAAGAAACCCCGCAGGGTCATGAAGGAAGGGGCCCCTCGAAGAGACATTTGAATTGAGTCAGAAGCGGCCCTGTCATCAGGCACGGAAAGAGGAAAAGGAAAAAAAACTCATGGGTATGCGGGGGTGCCTGTGTCAAAGGATGTCCCTGAACGGCCAGGAGGGGAGGGAAGGCCGAAGAAGGGAAACAAAGGGGCGCTCTCCGGGGAAAAAGCTTTGTCCCATACAAAAAAAAACGTACTGGTCAAAACAGCGGGAAAAGGGACGAAGGCGCAAAAACGAAGGGGGGGCTAGATATCGGTCAGAGAAACAGCACTCTGCATATCCGAGGGCATGGGGGAGTGGGATAGAGAAGAAAGAAATCTTCCGAAACGCCTAAAACGCAGCATCAGGGAAAAAGAACCAGATAGAAGGGAGAAAAGAGAACACGACCCTAAGAAGGAAACTCGCTCAACCCTCCCTAAATACCTCAGGCCGTGCCCAGGAAAGGGCCTATCACCGTAGCCACGTCCCCGGGGGCTCTCCGAGTGAAAAAACGGAACGCGTGGGGGGACATTCGGAAGGTGTTTCCGCCTCTTTCGCATAGAGCAAGCGCAGGGCCTCCCAACCATGGGAAAAAGGCAAAACCGACGCAGGCACGGCTCTCGCGATGTTGGGGGACAAAAAAAAAGCCCGAGTAAAGAAAAAAACAAACAGGTGCTGACAAAAAGAAAAAGGGTAACGAAAATCAAGTCGCCTGGCGGGGAAGAGCAATTTGTCGGAGAGGGAAAAAAAAAAGGGAGGGACGAGTAACGAGACGAGGGGTACGGGGGGCGAAAAGAGATGCTCCGACGAAGGTCGGGAAGGCCTCCGTCCCGGGCCCGGGGGAAGAAAAGGAGAACCTGAGAGAAAAGACCGACGTCCTAGAAAAAAGGTTCCCGCATCTCACAAATCCGCTGCCTAAGGGTTCGGTCAGAGAAAAGCTAGGAAAACAAGGAACTAACTGAGAGGAGCCACCTGAGGGGGGGGATCGTTTTTCAGCGAAACGGCAGCTACACAGGGGGGAAAAAACAGGGGAGGGGGAAAAGGACGTAAGAAGGTGCCAGAAAAAAAAAGACCCAGATCGAATAAGCCATCGGAAGGAAAGCCGAGATATCTGCCAAAGTTCGAGCGGGCGTGCGAAAAAGAGGAAAAGGGAAAAAGCCGCACAGCGAGGAATCTGGTCGTGAGCCCTTCAACAAAGGTCGACCTGTCCAAAAAAGGGGGGAAGCGGCAAAGGGGGAAAAACAAACAAAAAAAACGGCCATCATTGTACTAAGGAGCTTCATTAAGAAAACGCCTTTAAAACCTTCGCGAGCAGGAGGGGGGAACAGCACGTACGAAAAAAAGAGTCGGGGAGAACCGGCGTGTCCTAAAAGGAAACGGCCTTTCGCAAAACACACCGGATACGAAGATCGAAAAAAAAAAAAAAAAACGGATATGGTAACAAGACAAAATCGGAAAAAAACACGAGAAACTCGAGCGTGAAAGAGCGAGCACACTCCACGGGGAGCCCGCACTAACCGGCGGAAAGGGAGGAAAATTAGAAGGTGAACCAAAAAAAAAAAAAAAAAAAAAAACCCCCCCCCCCACAAAAAAAAAGGGGGGGGGGGGGTTTCAAACTCGGAACGCAGGCCCGAGTCCAGCCGAAGGAAAAAAAACCAGGAGGCACGGCCCGGAAAAAAAAAAAAAACACCGTGACCTTGTGAGTCTACCACGTATACCTCCGTGGAAACACCTATCGTAGGGAGGAGGACAGAGGGACAGGTGGGAGCGTGAGAAGGGCCCGGGGGAAGGTCGAAAAAAAGGGGAAGTCCGGTGCCGGTAGAAAGGGAAAGGCGGCCTCCAATTCTCGAGAAAAAGGACCGATAACGCTTGGGAAAAAGGAGCTGGAGGGTAATCGGGGGCGAAAAACTATGCTGGAAAGCCGAAAGATACACCCTTTTGGAGGGGGAGCCATAATCTTTTTAGCTCTCGATGGACAAAAAGAAAGGAGACCCGGCCCGTCAGGGGAGAAGGGAAAGGGCAAAAAAAGGGGCAGCAGCCCGCGCAAAAAAGGGGGAGGCGTCTAACCAAAAAAAGATGCAGCAACGGAACAAGAATTCCAGATGGACGTAGGGTTGAAAAGAAATTGCGCACAAAGGCAAAAACGGGAAAAAAGTTGTTTTGGACGGTGAAAGCAAACGATTGGAAAGAAAAAGGAGAACGAAGCGCCGTCCTCGATGAAGGACTCCTTCTCGAAGCAGGGGCTGTCGGTGCCACTGTCCATCATCAAAAAAACAAATGGGGAAGGAAATCAAAAAAGACACGCGATCAGGAAAAAAGGGAATCGACTGCATGTTCGCAAAACTCACCACAATCCCCACCGGGAAAGGGAAAGAAGTATCGCTCGATACGGGATACTACAAAAACCAGCCACCGAGAAAAAAAGGAGTCCGCCGATGTTCCATCCGGGAGATCTCGTCGTGATGGAAAAGGAAGCCTCGAGCGCGATGGGGGCGTTCCGGAACAGGACCAAAGAAAGGAAGAAAAAGGCGGAGGAGCACTTTGTTCGGAGGGAAGGGCGTGTCTTTCCAGTCAACACCGCCTTCACGGCATCGCGAGAAAAAGACGCCTCGGACGGGGGGAAAAGCTTGAAAAGCAACGAAAAAAAGGGAAACATCCGCTGATCGGCCCAAAAAAGGAGCGGGCGCTCGTTAAAAGGACAGCTCTTCCAGGGTTGAGGCGACACATAAAAAGAGACAACACAACAAGAGGAGGAGAAAATAGAAAAAGAAAATGGAAGTCGCTCACCCCCTGGAAAAGAGGAAGAAGTACGGATCCGCTCTCTTTCGGAAAAAAAGCGGATGTTTCGAGAAGGTGCAAAAGGAAAGGCAAATCGTCAAAGGAAACGCCGTTCTTCCCTAGCGATTCGCGATGTCAGAGGGAGTGCCCAGAAAAAGGAATCCTCCGTGGACTGAAAAAAAAACGGCCGTCCTACTTATAAGCCCTGTTCGAGGCACAGGGGGTTGGGGGGGGGGGAAGCAGTAAGCCGGAAAAAAAAAGGCCGATCGAGGCCGAAGAAAAACGGTTCCGATCTTAACCGCCGTAAATCTTCTGCTGAAAGAAAGAGGAAAAAGGGGGGGCCCCCGAGGGGAATGGGGGAAGAAAGCATCGGGAAGGGGGGGTCTTCTGGAGTTGAGCCTCCTGCCAAAAAAAGGGGGGGGAGCTGGTGAAAAGAGGGGATCCGCGTGGCCGCGTCAAAAAAAAAGAAAGGTTGCGTTTGAAAGCCTACGCCGATCGCAAAAGAGGCTCGAGAAGGCCGACAACCGGTGAACCCGCCATCGAGATTCAACGCAGAAGAAAACGCCGGGGGCGAGGCAGGAAAAGTGTCGCGTGCCCTCAGAAAACCTTGCTCTCCTGTCGTTTAAAAACACTACGGGGGTCCAATCTGGAAGGAACGTTGCCCTGAACGAAGGAACTTGGGCTGGCAGTGGGGAGAGACGCCTCACCAACGAAAAAGCTCTTTTGCGCGGCAAGGGCTGCAAAAAAAGGAGCCTCCATTTCCCGCAAGGGACCCCCGGGAGCGGCTTTTGCGAGGGAGAGGCTCCACGGAGAAAAGGAAGGGGGCCTCAAAAATCCGGCTCAAACAGGTTATCAGAGGAAAAACGAGCCTCTCCGCCCCCGGGAGAAAGACTAAGAGAGGGAAGCAGGGGAGGTGACCCGCACGGATTCCTGTCACTCCGGGAAGGCGGGGGGGACGCTCGCCTAACGGGGGACGGAGGATCCCCACTACCGAGGTCAACCTCATAAAGCCCTCGAGAAAAAGACCTCCATTAAAAAAAGGCTGGCCCCAGAAAAAAAAAACGGGAAGGTCTACGTGGGGGAAAAAAAACACTTAACAAAAGGGTGACCTTTTGTTTGAAAAGAGATCAGGGGTTCATCGAGGAAACGCTTTTCTACAAAAAAAAGGATCCCCCGAAGTTGACAGGGCCGGAGGGTGTCATCCCAAAAAAAAGTTTTCCTCCGGAGTAGAGCTTCCTATCTCCAAAAAAAAAGAGAGCTACCGGGAAGCTGAACGGGAAGTAGTTACCTGAAAGAAAAAAGCCCTTCGAACTATAACTCGTGCTTGAGGGGGGGACCGGGGAGAAGTCTAGAAGGTTGGGACGGCATCAGAGGGTGTGCGACAGGAAAAGCCGTGTGAAGACAAACAGAGGAAAGTCCCCTTGGGGGGGAAGAAGAAACGTGCTGGCCGCGAGGTTCACCTAGGCAGGCGAGATTCCGACCGAAAAAAAAAAGTTGGCCCCCGAGGGGAAGGGCCGGCCCACCTTAACGGGAAGGGACACTGGTGGACAGGGGCTCAAACCAGAAAAAAAAACGTCAGAGGAAAAAAAAGGTGTCCTTCAAAACCAGAAGAAGACTGCCCACAACGAGGAACTCTTGGGGTTTGGAAAAGAAACACGCACCTTCAATAAAAGGCTGAAAATGGTCCCTATCTGAAAATAGCCCTCGGGAAAGTGGAAAAAATGGGCTTTACTCTTCTTTGGCGGTCCACTTCTAAGGTTGAATTCCCTTTGAAGGTTGTTTGGGGGGGGTGGCGTGGAGCTGGCACGTACGGGAGGGGGGAAACGAGACGCCCAGGAAAAACTCGCCGTGTCGGAGCCCAGAAACGAAGTCGGTTGGAAAGACGCCAGGTCGCGCGTAGGGTGAGCTGGGAGGAAAAAAACCCATGTCGGAACCGAGGCTCTCTCCAGCCCACTCCCGTGGCCGGAAGGGAAAAAAAAAACCGCGATGTAGGCCCTTAAAATCGCCGAGCTGGTAAGGCCGCGAAGGGCGAAAAACGCGTTTTTCCGACTAAAAAAAGAACAAACACAGAATGCCCGCCCACAGCCGAAACCGAGAAGACGGGGAGTCCTAGAAGCGTCCTTTTCGGGAAACTGTGGGGGGAGTCGGCCTGGAAGCCCGAAAAGATGGACAAAAAAGGAATAAAAAAAACTGCGCGGCGCGCCCTAAGGGGAAAGGAAAAAAGGCGCTCAGCTCGGTGCTCCCGTAAATAATTACGGAACCACTTCAAAAAGGGAAAGTAGTTTTTAAAAAAAAGGGCAGTCGCATTCGAAGCGGTGCCCTTTTACACCACAAAAAAGAAAAGACTTACGGCGCACCCAAAACAGGGCCGCGGCGAGGGGGGAAAAGGCTCGACGAAGGCGCAAAAGAGTATCTGTCGCCTTCGAAAAGAAACGTGCCACGCTTTTTACGGCCTGGGGTAGGCAATATGCTCTGTCATCCAAAACACATCGACATAGAAAGGGAATGGGGGGGTAAGCACTTGCCGGGGGGGGAGGCTTCCCTAAGAAAAAATAAAAAAGCAGTGGCGGGTCCGGCGGAAAGAAAAGGCCTTCAAAGTCCCAAATTCGATCCATTAAACTACGGCGGTCCGGCAGGAAAGGACTCTTCAAAAGACGCGTGAGGCTCGAAAAGAACTGGCTGCCAACTCCTTAAAAGCCTGTCCCCTAACCCCCGAACTGAGACGAAAAAAGAGAAAGAGAGTCTCCTCCGGTGCCGTCCCGATAAAAAAAGCCGCTTTCAAAAGAATGAGAATCCGCGAGCTGCTCACTCTTCTTCATACCCGGGGTTTTCAGAGGGGGGCATCGCTACAAACACAAAACAAAAAAAAAGAGGGGAACAAAGGGAGGAAAGGGTTGATCTTAGAAAAAAACAACGCTTTGGGATGAGGAAAGAGGAGAAGAGGACCTTCCTGGCCGGTGGTAGGGGCAACTCCTTAGAAAAAAGGCGTCCCATTAAGGGAAAACTCCCTCGCGGCTTCCTGGAAGTTGAAGTCTCTGCGAGAAAAGAAGGGACCTTGAGGAAGACTACACGTGAAGAGCTCGTAATACCCTGGGGGGAAAAGGGACAGGTCGTGGGGGAGGAAGTCGTCAAATCGGTCGCGAAAAAACTTCGCCTATTGAAGAAAAGGTGCAAGCTGCGCTGCCGCTAGCGTAGTCCCGCGTAGCGGACGGCCAGGGCCGAATGGAAGAGAGAAAGGGGAAAAACTCCGGGAGAGATCGGGAGAACCTGGAACATCAGCTTACGGACGAGCGATGTTGGGTTGCGGGGGAAAAAGCGTCAATCACTCAGGCAAAGAAGGAACAAGAAAAAAAACAAGCATCAGGGGCAAAAAAGAGAAGGGCGACGCCGAGAAGACGCCGCATCAAAAAAACGCTCCGCGGGGCCAAAAAAAAAGGTAAGGTCCGAGAGGGAAAACGGCCCGCGGCTGGAAGCGCCTTGCAGCTTGAAAAAATGTCCACGGCGGTCCAATGGGGGGAGCACCATCGGGACGCAAAAAAGGATCGCATCGAAAGGCCAGTTCCCTCCACAAGGTGGCCGCCAGACAAGGGAAAAAAAGAAAGGTCAAGGTGTACGAAAAGAAAGACACAAGGCCTCCATCCGAAAAAACAACCGTGTTGACGGGGGGGCAAAAAAAAAGCGGGAAAGAAGACTCAAAATCCGCCACCGGCGTCTCAAATTTAGTGAGCAGGCCCGGAAAAAGAAAGGAAAGCGCAGAAAAAAAGGAAAGGCGGGGAAAGCGCTTCTTCGTATGAAACGTTCTAATAAGGGGAAGCAGGAAAAAGTACAAGCTCCCCCGGGGAGAAACGCCGGCGCGGCAAAAGGTAAAAAAAAAAAGGTCCCCGGGAAGCCAAAAAAAACTATGCAAAAAAGCTTCGGAAAAACCTCAAACGCTATCGAACCTTCGAGGGGAAGAAGGGGAGCACTCGAAAAGGCCGAAACTTCATAGAATACTCTTTGATGGACATCAAAAACCGCCGGAAAAAAGGTGGCAGGGAAAAAAAAAAGCCGAAGAATCCAAGATGTACTCAAAAATCGAGCCCGATGAAAAAAAGAAGAAAAGGGAGAAAAGAGTTTTTGGGTGAGGGAAAATGCGGCGGAAAGAGCTGCGGGTCCTTCGGCCGTTCTCGGGGAGAATGGGCGGGGAAAAAATGCCTCTCAAAAGTGATTCTTGCAAGGGCGACTAAGGCCGCTGAAAGGATCCGGGCAAGATACTTCTGCAGGGAAAAGGGAGCTAAAAAAGACCTGCCTTCCTCAGAAGACGTACGAACCAGAGTGTAGGAGTGTCTGGAAAGGAAGAAAAACGGCTGGTCTCAAAAAACCTTCCCCAAACCAACAAAAAAGAACCGGCTCGGGGGGGAAAAAACCGTAAAAAGAGCGGGAAGGGACGTCGGGGAAAGGAAGAAAAGAGGAGCGTGCCGTCGAAAAAAACACATCCGTCCCGAAAGGGGCCCGCCCCGACTCCGGGAGGAAAAAAGGAAAAAACTCCGGCCGAAAAAATAAGGGCTCAGGGGCCCCTCCCGCTAGCCCGCCCGACCAGGGAAAATTAGGAAAAAACAAAGGGGACCGGGTGGGAGGGGGGGGGGAGTCTGACAGAAGAAACGTTGTTTCTCGAGGGGGGAAAAGTAAAAATGGTGAGGCGCAAGGGAAAAAAGGGGGGGGGGAAATGCAGGGACAAAGTCGTGCTCTCCGGGAAAGTGTCGCTAGCTGCGGTACAAGGCCCGATCCACGTGCGGGACAACTAAAGCGAGGAAAAAATGGGAAGGAGAGGGCGAGACGACCGAGGAAAAAGCGAATCCACGCCTGTTGAAGAAAAAAAAAAACAGAAGCTTTGGGGTGGCGGCTGAGTGAAAAAAAAAAAAGGGAGAAGGGAGTAGTGGGGTCCCTCGGCGGGGGTGAAAAAAAAACACTAGCCCGCGCAGGGAAAACGAACGTTGATTGCGGCCATATGCAGCCTTCTGAACGAAGGAAAGGGGTTGTGGGGGGAACATGAAAGCAGCACGGCGGGAAACGGCTACACCTTTGGGGGGAGCCCCGACGTGTACAAGAACAAGGGAGGAAGGAGGCGATGGCGGGGGGGAGGGAACTCTCGCGATCAAGGAAGGGGCCGTCGGCCACTGTCAGCCAGAAGCCAGGCACATCAAAAAAAAAAAGGGGAAAAGAGAGGGGCAGAAAAAGAAAACGCACCATTGTATGCCTAAAAACCCCAAGCAAAAAAAAAATCTTCCCCACCGTCCTCAGGAAAAAAAGAAACTCGGGGAAAAGAGAAGAAAAAAAAAAACCCTTCCGCACAAGATCGCGCCGGCGTTTTCAAGAGGGAAAGGCGTTCTCGAGGGAAAAAAAGAGGGGCTTCCGAAAAAAAACCGTGTGCCTCGACAGGGGGAAAAATCGGGGGAATAGTCGGCCGGCAGGGAGTGGCGCTGCCTCGAACGCCTCAAGCAAAAGAGGGGGAAGCGAGGCCTCGGGGAAGGGGAAAAAAAAAAGAAAGGAAAAAACAACCGTCCCGAAATTGCGAAGGGAAGTTCGCCGCTTCGAAGAGAAAAAAACACCGTTCCAATTCAGGGCCCGCGTGACGGGAACAAGGGTAGAAAAAAGAAAAACAAAACGAAGGGGAAGAGACCGTGTGGAGGAAGAACCGCGTCCCCTGCCAAGCCCTCCGCCCCCTCTTCGAGCAAAGAAGAGATGGGCGAGCATGGAAAAAGGCGTCAGGCATCGTTCGCAAGGGGAAATCTCCGTAACTCCGCGAAAAGGTCTCCATCCTCCGAGTTGGGGGGGGACTAGAAAAAAGGAAAGACGAAACGTGCAAAGGAAGAAGAGGTTCGAAGGCACAGGGGAAGAAAAGTGGTAAGCCCATCCAACGAGGCCCGACTACACGAATCAAAATGAAAAAAAAACACCGCCGCGCGAATCAGCGAACGAGACTCGGGACAGGTCGTCAAAGGGGGGAAAAGAAGAGAGAGGAGGATGGAAGATTGGTTGGGGAGGACCATGGTGGCGTCCCAGGACTGTGGAGCTACATGCCAAACCTACGGAGCAGGACGCCATGGAAAAAAAAAAAAGGAACGTGCCGCAGGGTGCGGTGTGTTGGCGGGGGGGGAAAGGCCGACGCCGGATCGGCAAAAAACGGGGGGAGAGGAAAGGACGACAAACCCTCTCCACCAAAGAGATTCCTATTCGCTCAAAGGGGGAAAACTCGGAGAAAAAGCCACCAGGTCCGCCTTAATCTCTGTGCTTACGCAGGGGTTTCGGTTTCAGGGGGAAGTACCCCTATCCGTCCATCTGGGAAACGGCCGGGGAAAAAGTGCTGGAAGAGGGCGCCTAATTCTTTCAAAAAAAGAAACAAGGAAAAAAAAAAAGATGCTCGAAAAAAGAGGAGTACCGTGCTCTTTCAAAACCGTAAAAAAAAAAACCACCAGGGAAAGGGGGGGGGCGAGGTCATAAAGCCCACGGAGTGAAAAAAAAAGGGTGGCTCACCGATTCAACAGGTTGATCGTGACGGCAAAAAAGGAGGAAAAAGGCACCAGGCTGGAAGGAAGCGCTATTCAAACTCGACGGGAAAAGGGGGGGGGGGACGCGGGCACTCAGAGGAAGGGGGGGAGGGCCGGAAAACTCAGCTCTCCTACAAGACGTCCCGACGTAAGAGCAACACAAGAGGATTGAGGGGACCGAAAGCATCCCCACGTCAACGAAAAAAAGTAAAAAAGAAGGAAAAGTCCGAGGGGGGGACCCTCGCGAAAAAAGTTTCTAACGCGGAAACCCGGTCCGTGGGGGAAAAGGGTGCGAGATCAAAAAGCGGACGCGAAAAAGGGGGGGAGAAACTCGAAAGCCCGAGTTGAAAAACGAGGGAAGTTTGCATCACCAAAGGGAAGAGGGGGGAAGGATGGGCGCAAGAAAAAGGAGGGGAAACGGGCGTGTGGAGGAAGGTCGAAAAAGAAAGAGGGGACCCTCGGAAAAAAAGACTCGGACCTATGAAAGATCCCTCGCTTTCAAAGGCGGGCGATGATCCGATAAACGGGAAGGAATCCGGCGGGGGGAAAAGGAAAAAAGCGCTTGAAGAAAAGGGCGACAGAACGTCTGGGGGGGAAATTAAAGGGAAAAAACCGGAGGCGCATTTTGAAAGCGGCGGAGGCTCCCAGGGGAAGCCCCTAGCCTGAAAATGAGTACAAGAGGACCGGCGGCCGGGAGTTCTTCCTTTACAAAAGGCTCACTCCTCATCGGGGAAAGGGAAAAAATCACAGGAAGGGGAAAGGGGCAAAAACCAAGAATCACGCCGCCGACCGCCCCGACAGGAAGGGGTCTTGGAGAGAGATAAAAGGGGACCCCGGGGAGGGGGGGAAAAAAATCTTTTTGGTACAGAGGGAAAGACCTCTCCCTCCAGGGAAAAAAATTCGTATCGTCAAAGAAGAAAGTCTGACAGGGGGGAGGGGGCTGCCAACGTGCTGTGTCCGTGTGGGGGGGGAACCGTCCTCAGGGAAAGGGGCGTGGAAACCGTTTCTGCGGTTTTTTCCCGAGGGAAAAGCAGAAGAAACCCGGTTTCGATCCATAGCCAGAGAGTTGGGGAGAAAAGGAACGCCCCCTGAAAGGATCCATCTTTATGGGGATCTTCATCTGGAAAAAAAAGGATGAAGGCAAGATTCACGGGAAAGAAAGGGAGCCTGAGAAAAGCTTCTAACGTTCGTTTTTGGAATCCCGAGATGGGGAAACGAGAAGCTCAAAAAAAAGTTAAACTGGTCGGCCTGCACGAAAAAGATATGGGAGGAAAACCAGATTCGAAATCCTAAAAAAAAAGTTAGACTTTCACACGAATTGCTTAAAAAAAAAAAGAAAAAGTTGGGGGGATCGTATTAAGGAGAAGGGAAAAAAAAAAAAAAACATCGCTATGAAAAAAAAAAGTGCGCGTTCTCCAAAAGAAGGGAGGCCCTTCGCCAAGGAGATCAGGATGCGAAGCAAGAAAGTACAACTAAAGAAAAGACCACCTTGACACGCAAGAATTCTCTCAAAAACCTTGAGGGACAGCCCCGGCGTTCCTCCAGAAAAAAAGTCGGCCTCGCCCTTTGAAAAACGGGGAAAAGTGAACGGGAGGGAACCAGAAAAAAAAAGCTGGGGGGGTGCGAAAAGATCTCCTGAGAGGGGGCGCGTTCGCACAAAAAAAGGGCGCGTGAAGGGAAAAGCGGGCCACTCCGAGAAGGGAGGGTTCCGAAAAAGGAGATTTCTCCGAAACACCCTCAGGAACCAATGGACTATGAGAGGGGGACCGGGGAGAAAAGGAGCTACGCACAAAAAAAAAAACTTGTGTCTTTCCGCGGGGGGTCAAAATGCAAGAAAGGGGAGATCAGAAAGACCTACTCCTGTTCATCTGGCAAATCAAAAAAGGAGAAGCAAGAAAGAAAGCTCGTGAAAATTCTAAAGTCTTCCGACAAAGGAGAGAACCCCGGAAGGGAAGTCGAGCGAAAGGAGCGAACCAAACCTAACCTGGATCTTGACAGAAAAAGGTCTAAAAAGGGAATGGGAAGGATTTCCCTGGGAAAAAAAAGAAAGAGAAGTCTTTTTAGAAAGGCCCTTCTCCAAAAAAGTCGTGACTTCAAAAAAAGTCCGGGCTTCGGAGTGTTTTAAAGGCCTCGCAAAAGTAAAAAAAACAACTACACAGACCCAAAGACACTAAAAATACCATAACCACCACACACCACACAAGCCCACAGGGTTCAAAAATTCATCCTGTTAAAATCATCAAAAAAAAAAAAAGAAAAGGGAAAGGATGAAAAGAATAGGGAGAAAAAGTGTTTCCTCCCGGTGGTAGCGAGGCGGAGAAAAAACCTCCAGAAAAGAATGAAGCGCGTGAAAGAAAGAGCGGCGGAGCGAAGGATTCCTTAGACCCAGGGGGAGGAAGCGAAGGGAAAGGGCGCAAATGGACCGGGGGGGAAGTTCCAGGGGGTAGGCTCGGGGGCTGCTCCTGAAAGCGCCAGTATCACTCTGGCGAAAAAGAGGGGGGGAGGGAACCGTTCATCTTATGCCATACCGCGTGGGGGATGGATCGACAGGAAAGGAGAAGGAGCCCGCGGAAAAAAGTGAGATCGTTAAAGCATCACGCTCATCACTATGGCGGAGTGGGGGGGGAAAGGGGGAAGCGAAGAAAAAGGGAAAAATCGCCAAAAAGTTTTCCCTCATCAGAACATCTGAAGGCTACGCTATAAGGTTCACGGGAAGAAAAGAGAAGACCGCGCGCAGAATTCCGCGACAAACCGCCGTCAGGGTCTGAACACAAAAAGGGAAATCGGTCGCGGGAGAGGAGCTGAAAAGGGGGAAACTCCGTCCAAAAAAGGAAGGTTTGGGGTGAAAAAAAGGGCCTCGGGGGAGAAGAGGAAGATCGCAGAAAAAAGAAGGGGCCTCAAAAGGGCGGGGGCCCAGCGCAGGAAAAGATCGCTAGGGGGCACCTCGCCAAAATAAAAGAAATCCGATAAGAGGAAAAAAAACCTTTGCTGGCCGTAAAAGAAAGAAGTACTATTACCTAAAAAAATCCCCTGTCTCGGGAAAATAGGGGATGAGGGTTGTCGAAGGGGAAAGTGAGCAGGCAAAAAAAGTAACGCCAACCTCTGAACTAAAGGAGTGCTCACGACGAGGATAGGAACTCCATCAAAGTCCCTTTCCAAAAAATCCGGGGGAGTCAACGGAAGGGGAGCCCCTAAGAGGAAAAGAAACAGTTCCCCAAAGGGAAACGCAAACCTCTCTAACTAAAGGAAAAAAAGAAACACTCTAAGCTTCTGCGCGAGGCAGAGAAAGAAGAGGGGGGGGCTTCCAGCGAAAAATACGAAACGGCATCAAAAAAGAAGAAAAAGATTTCCTGATACTGAAAAATTGGCCAGCAAAAAAAAAAAAGGGGGCCCCGCCCCAGGAAAGAAGAAAAAAGGAACCATCAGGAACCTACGTCGCCTAAAAAGAAATCTGCCCCAGAATAAAAAAGGTGGAGGACGACGGGGAAGTGGGAAAAGGGACGGCTAAAAAGAGCTCTCTTACGTCTGCCGTGACAGGAAAAAACGGGGAGGGGTTCGACAGTAAAGAGACGAGTCTTCAAAACTTGGGGGGGAGCCCGCCGTCATCATGTACTAAACGGGAAAGGAAGAAAGACCACGAAGAAGAAAGAAGGGTACCTGCGCCTAAAAAAAAACTGTTACGCAACAAAAAAATGCGGTAAAGCGTGGGGAGGAAAGGAAAACCACCACGGCCCGGGGAAAAAACCGCCGGATGAAAAAGGTTCTCGTATCCGGCAAAAGGAAAAAGCCGCGATCTTCCAAACAGGATAGGGTAAGAGCGGCCGAGTCACTCAGAGAAAAGCCGGCCCTGTGAGGCGATATACTCTGTTCTCACAACGTCAAAAAGGAGGAAAAGGAGTGGAAGGGAAAAAAAGTTTTGTCTTTACGTCGTGGGAACTCGAGCACGAAAAAAGGGAAAAAAGGATCTCGCAGGGAGACCAAAAGTTCAGGTTTTCTAAAGGTTAATACCCTCCGGGGGTTAGCAGAAAAAAAAAACGGGGAGAGGATGGAGAGGAAAAGAAAGGGGACGGGGCCCTTGGGGGAAAAGGAAAAAGGGTGAATTCGTTGCAAAGTGTAGCCGTTTCGCCGGGGCAAGGAAAAGAAAAAGCGAATTTGGAAAGAAGCAAAAGAAACCGAGAGCGCTTCCCAAAAAGAAGGGGCGGAGCGCGTGCGGGGGAAGAGCGAGGCGGTGAGCAAAGCGTTAGAAGGAAAAGGGGGGAAAAAGAGCCAGCAAGGGAGAAGGGAAGGAGGAGACGGCGGGAAATAGAAAAACGCGTGCATAAGAAAAAGCGAACGTTAGGGGTATCAAGAAAAAAGGGGGAGGGCACGTCTCGCAAGGGAGGGGGGGGGGGAAAATAGTTTTTGGGGAAAAAAAAAAAAAAAGGGAGGTCTGTATGCCACGCAAAAAAAGGGGACGAGCCCGACGTGTACATCAAACTGAGGGGGAAAAGAGGAGCGAGGAGAAGGGGACCCGGGACCTCTCTCGATAAGGGGGGAGTCTTCCAACGTTCATAAAAACTCCACCAAAAAAAAGAAAGGGGGGAAGAACGAGGGAAGTAAAACAAGCGCCGGAATAGAAGAAGGGGGAGGAAACAATCCAACCTTCTTGTGAAAAAAACAGCCCCAACCAACAATCCCAAAAAGGGGGGAACCAAAAAAAGACCCACGAAGGGGAAAAAAGAAGAAGTTCCCTTCGGGAAGAGAAAAAGAATCGCGCGGGCAAAAGTGATGGTTCCGTCGTCGCAGCGGAGAAACCGAAAGGAAAAAAAGAGCCAAAAGGGTTCCTCGAACAGGAGGGGGAAAAGGGGTAGCGGAATAGTCGGCAAAAAAGGAAAAAAAAAAACGAGGAAGCTGTGCGCTGAATCGCATCATCGATCTCGATACGCGAGCCCTTAAGAAGAATGGGAGGGAAAGTCAAAGGAAGGAGATAAACATCCGCCGTGATCAGAAAAAAGGAAAGCGGGCTCTTAACTGCACGGAAGGAGTCACCAGGGTGATCCGACACGGT
>Ga0179593_1678657_pt1 | contig 14406 bp, 19 predicted proteins | sample CZODoug2_1_08_16_FD_185931 | JGI IMG/M metagenome (GOLD analysis project Ga0179593, IMG submission 185931) | Vadose zone soil fungal communities from Angelo Coast Range Reserve, California, USA - CZODoug2_1_08_16fungal (PacBio error correction) | ecosystem: Environmental > Terrestrial > Soil >...
AAAGGGAAGTAAAGGGAGGACCCTTCAACGCGTCCAAAAAATCGAAAGCTTAAAAAAAAGCGGGGGGGTCTGGGGATTACTGGGGAGGGGGGGGTCACGCTGTGGGGAAACAAGGCGGGGGGGAGGGACCAAAACGATGACCTCATTCGTCAAAAGAGGGTCGGGCCATCGGCTCAAGGGAGTCTTCACCCAAATTGAACTCAAAAAGGGAAAGCTTGGAAAGAAACCTCGCCGAAGATTACCTCTTTTGGAGGTCCGGGGAGGGCAGAGAGGGGGTTCGCGAAGTAAGAAAAAAAAGTAGAAATCATTTCACCATCAGCTTGACGGTCAAAAAAAGGGATAAATGGGCCTACCACGCTGGACCAGGGGGAGGGGAAGCAAGAAACGCGCGCCCAAGGTACCCTCTTTGTGGGAAAAAAAAAAAAAAAAAAGGGGAGTCTGTATCAACTACGACCAGCATGGGGGGGGGAAAAACATTGGGAATGCGATAACATAAAAAACGGGGAAGAATAAAGAAGCGAACCAAACCGTAAAAGAAGGGTCAGCAGGTCTTTTCTGGAGGGAGGTCCAAAAAGAAGGGGTGACGTTGGGGGGTGTTCTGTTAGTGAAGGGCTCCTGAGGGGAGGTCAGGGGACTGATCTACGGGAGGAGATGGTGTCGTTGGGACGTCCTTCAGAGCGGAATGGGAGGGATTGGGGGGAGGGGCGGGCGTCCGCTACTGCTGAGACTAAAATGAAATAGGGGAGGGGAAAATAGATTCTCAAATGACTGAAAGGGAAAAGCGAGGGAAAGCTGGGGTGCATGCTTAAAACATAAAAAGCGATTTTCTTTATGGGAACCAGGAAGGGGGTCAATATCAATCAGGGGGAGAGGGAGGTTTCTGGGAAAAAATAGAGGCGAAACCATTCAAGTGTGGGCCCCGGATCCGGGAAAAGGGGATTCAGGAGGACTGGTGTGTTTATCAAAGCCAAAAACATGCAGGGAGAAAAAGCGCAGAATCGCAGAGGGTGATATAAATCCTCAGAAAACAGAGCAGTCGAATGCGACGGGTTCAAAAAAAACGGATGACGGTACGGAAAGGTCAAAGAGGAAAGAGGTGCACAGGAAAGGGGGAACTATAAAGGATGAAGTCACGGTTTCCTAATGTGGGGGGGGGTTGAATAGGGTCCATTGAGGGGAAACCGAGAACAAAAAGAACCTAATCGGGTCTGGGGGAAGGGGTTGATTCACTCGTCGATCAAGCATCATCGTAGGGAAGAGCGCGTAGAAACTGGGGGGTCGGGGAGAGAGAAGGGGAGAAACTCGATTTAGGCTCTTCTTAGAAGGCTGCAGCCAGCAGCAGGATAGAATTCAGGCAGTCAATCATCAAGAGGGGAGGATTGAAGGCAGAAACAGGGAGGGAAGAGGTGGGGTTCTCTAATTCAGGAGGTCAAAACTCCTTCTTCGCGAAGGGGACTGGAAAACGAAAAAATGGGACTAGGTGGAGCCTCGGGGATAATTATAAAAAGGGGGGGGAGAACGGAACAGTTCTGGAGGGCATAGCATGCTCCAACGGATCAGGCATTTTCTTCTTGTCAGGAAGGGGGAGAACGGGGGAACTAACAGAACGAAAAAAAGGGGGGCGTCGGTTCTCTCAGAGATGGGGGGGGGGGGTTATTCGATGATGCAAAAGACGCGGAGAGGCAAAAAGGGGACTACCTAGTACGTTTGACGTGGAAAAGGGAAAGTACGAGTGTGTTGTGGGGAGCCAGCCAGGAGGAAGAAGAACGCTGCTGCTTATGCTCCGACATTATGGTACTGGGACTCAGGGGATAAAACAACAACTTATTGAGTAATGAGTCAACCGACGAATGGGGGGGGAAGTTATAGGGGGAAGTACTAGTGTGATCGGATTGCAAAAACACCTGGTCGGGGGAGGGTAAGGGCATCTCCGGGCGTGGGGGAAGGGAAAGAAAAATCTACCAAGAGCAAGATTTAGGGAAGCCTCGGAACAAGGAAAGATCGAGGGCAAGCGACGCCTCCACTTATAGGCCGGGGACGCTTTACTTTGAAAAGAAATGTAAACTTCCTCTACCATTTTCGGAGAAAAAAGCAAAAAATTCAAAGGGGGAGGCCGCCCAGGGAACGGAGGCGAAGAAGTAGAGGGAATTGGTGGGGAAATGAGTATTTCCTGATCAAACCTTACAAGGAGGGGCCGGGGGATTCTCATACAAAAAAAGAAGGAAACAAAAATTGAAAAAAGTGCCTTCATAAAGAGGTCTTCGGGAGAGGAAGCCCGTTGAAAAGGGGGGGAGAAGGGGACATAGCAAAAATGAGGGGGAAAGGATCTGGAGAGCAGAGCATCTCATAGGTACGGAGGAAAAATGAGGAGAAGGCTCCCTCTCTTTGGACCTTGTAAAAAACGGAGAAGTCTGGGGGGGGGGGGAACTGACTGGTAAGAGGAGGATGAGTGGAGCAAAATAAAGGACGTAAAGACAGGGGGATACATGCCTTCGACATGATATTTTAAAGGGGGACTCCGCGAGCGTCGAAAGGGGGGGTGCAGAGGGCTGGGGTCAAATCTAAACAGGCGTCAAAGAGGGCTAGGATGTGACTATTCACTACTTGAGATGATCGGGGTTCATCTGTAACAAAAGGAAGGGGGGTTGGGGATACCAAAGAAGAGGGAAAGTGGAGTAAGGTTACCCATTAAGGGGTAAAAAAGGGGAGGTCGATGGAGTATGGACTTCTACCTCGAACGAGTAAGTCTCAAAAAACGCGATAAAAAAATTAGGGGTCAAAAAGAAAAAGTCTGTTCAGGTACGCCTTCCCTTAATTTGGTAAAGCGGCAGTGAAGGGGGAGTTCAGAGTCCTCATAGGGGGAGAAAGTCCTTATTGGGTCTGTTGATGGGGTTCATCTCTAGGGCGCGCAAGAGAAAGGAAGAAAAACCGAATGGAAAGCGTTCTGAACAAAGGGCAAACCACCGGGGGGTCCAAAAAGAAACGAGAAAATCCTAATCAGCAAACCTCGCGGGCACTTCGGAAAACTCGAAAAAAACGTGACAAAAATGAGGTCCAGTTCAAAAGAAACTCCAAGAGGGAAATATAAGGGAGGTCGGGCTGAGAGGGCTTAAGGCGGAGGGGGAGGTCTGGAAGGAAAGATCACAAAAGGGAAGTGTCTTCGGTTGGCAAAAAAAAAAATACAAATTCCCATTTCAGGGAGATCAGGAAGGAGGTAAAACACTAGAAGTCAAGGGAGAGACACTTTCTACAAAGGCATCAAAGCGGAAATAATCAACTCATGAAGGACAGGAGCCATTCTCTCCTCCGAAAAAACCTAGGGAGGGATGCCCAAGGGAAACTAAAAGGTCCATGGTAGGGGGGGGAAGGGACCCCGGGAGAAGGAGGTTCACGGGGAGGGGAGGGGGCAACTCTTTTTTTCTCAATAGATGGAAAACTCCATTTAGTTAGGAGAGGGAGAAAGATCACAAGAGGGGGCGATTCCGCCTTGCCTGGGTTGCGGTAAAGAGTTCTGGAGGAATGGAATCGAGCGAAAAAAAAAACAAAGGGATGAGGAAAAGAGATATATTCAAAAAGGCAAAAAAATTTACTTTACAAAGAGAAAAGGGAAGGGGACGGCCAACATCGGGCAATGAAACCATCGCAGGCGCGGACACAGAGACAAGAGTTGAAAATAGGGAGAGGTGCCAAAAACAGAAACCTGAAAAAGGGGTCAGAAAAATCTTCTCCTTCAGAAACACCTAAGGAAAGCCCTCGTGGTTTCTCAAAACAAAAAGAAAAGAGGAAAGGCATGTCGCGGGGGGGGGGACGGGAGGATAGGGGGGGGGGAAAAAGCGATTATCACTACCCAGTGATTCTTTAAAAGTGACGGTAAAAACAAGAAAACCGGGGAGGAACAGGGACCTCCACGCTTACAAGGACTGAGATCGTCTTCAGGGAAGGTAATAGGGGAAGGCTGATTGCGGCAAGCGTTTGTGAAAGAAAGCCAGAGGGAGATTAACCTAGGGGGAGAGGATAAAATAAAGAACCTCCTTCGGAAAGCGAAAAGAAAAAAAGGACAATCGAGCTGGAAAACGAAAAAACTGGGGGGTCCTCCCATCGGGGTGAGTTTCATAAGGTGTGAGGGGACAGTTAACCCTGGTTTGATAGAAAAAAGGAGGCTGCTCCCGCTTTGATCGATTGGGTTGGCTTTTGTGGGACCGTGCCGGGAGAGAGTAAGGCTTGGGATTGGGGGTGATTCCGTAAAAGGAAAAGAAAAACTCAGGACGAAGAACATGACATACAAAGAAGAACAAGATGGCTGAACGGGAGGCGTCTAAAAGATGCGACGACAATCCGGTCAATGCGTTCAAAAGCAAATCACAAATTTTTCGGGATTGGACCAAGGAGAATGGGGGTCGTGGTGCTGGGGAGATTGGGAGAGGGGATGAGGGGACGTCAATAAAAAATCTGGGGCGTACCTGCTGGGTGGGGGGAAAAAAAAACAATGATCCCGGGTCAGACTCCCAATTTCACGCTTCAGGGGGGTGGGGGGGGGGGAAATAAAAACCGAGGAAATTTGGAGAAACGAGCCAGGAGCGGGGGGGTCATCTGTGGCCGAGACTCATCCGGGAAACGAGCTAGGGGGAGGGGGTCTACCTGTGCAAAAGTCATTAATTCCTCATAAAAGGGCATGAGAAGGGGACGTGAAACACACCACCTTGTACAGGGAAAAAAAAAAGAAAAAAAAAAAAAAAAAAAAATAAAAAAAAAAAATAGCATAGTAAAACAAAGAAAACGGAGAAACTGGGGGGGGTAGGGGAAAAATACTCATCGGACAAGAGGGTAAAAAAAAGAGAAAATGTTCCTCAATGAAAAGTTATCCAAGGAAAAGAGCGGAGAATTAGTGGACTAAGCTCGATTAGCAGGGGATTTCAGAAAGGAAAAGGCGATTTCTACTATTTCGGGACAGTCTATGAGTAAAAGGGGATGTGCAATTCTTCATATGCCCGGGAGAAAAGGATTAGGAAAAGGAATCGGGGAGAATTCTTTGGGTGCCGGGCATCTGCTTGGGAGGGGGGATCAAAAGCCTGGAAAAGGGGAGTCCGAGGAGGACTATCATTGGAAAAGATTTAGTCGAAGAGGTCGCGATTTCCTTGCTTCGGCTTTTGGCAAAAAAATGAAAGCGAAGGACTATATCATGAAATGTGTCGAGGAAGGAAAAGGGTTAGTTGAAGATAAAGCTCAAAGGGAAGAAAGGGTCTGCAGAGGGAGGGCGGCTAGAATACTCACTCAAACTTGAGGGGTCGAAACTCTGTAAAAAAATTTATTCTAGGGAAACTCAGGATCTTAACACACGTCCATGAACTCGAACGGGAGGAGGGGGAAACTTACGACAGTGTGGGGGGGTGGGGTACAGTCCACTCAAAAAAAAAGGCAACTACTAAAGGAAAAAAAATAGTTAAGTCTAGTCTCTCGAAAAACAAAAGAGGGGGAGGGGTATAAGAAAGACAAAACAGCCTTAACATATAGAGCGGGAAAAAAAGCAAGGCGCTGAATAATTGTGAAGAGGCGGGAAGAAAACCACAAAAGGAGGAAGTCCCACTTACTCTTGGACGGGGAAGCCAGAGAGACCAGCATATAATCCCAGGGAAGGAGTTCAACAAAAGGGGCCATTTTTCTTATTTCTGGGGCAAGAAAAGAAGGGGGGGGAAATCAGGAAGTGAGAAAGTCGAAAGGCATTTGGCAGAGGGAAGGACCAGGGAGAAAAATTGACGGGAATCGGGAAAAGGGCATTATTCTCTTCGCATCCAAAAAAGTTTAGCAGGCCGAAAAAGAAGAGGGGCTGAGGACAGTGGGGAAAGAGTCAATTGAAGAAGGACAAAGGAAAAAGGAAGGGAATGACGGGGTAAGGGTCATACTCAAGGAGCCAAAAGGGAATCGGAGGGTAAACCGGGATGCCGTAAAGGAACTGCTTCCGTATTCATCCCGTGACACACTAAGGGGAGAAAACGTCAAGGAAGACGAGGAGAAATCGATGGGAGAAAGGGAATGAAAGGAGGGAGAGTTAAGGGCAATATTGGGACAAAAGTGAAGAACTAGGAAGGCCGGTACGGAGAAAAAACTCTATCTGTCTGGGATCGGGGAAAGGGGGGAGGGAGGATTCAGGGAACAATAAAAAAAAGGAAAGAAAATAAAGTGTCGGAACGATTCTGGAGTATCGTCCCACTGACAGAACGAGCTCCCATTCTAATCGTAGTCCGAAGTGGGGTCAATTCATCACTTCTGATAGGAAGGAAAAGGGGCTGCTTGGGGGGGTCCAGACGGGGTCGCTTTCATCTTAAGGGAGGGGGCAAGGCTAACACCCGGGGGTTTGGGGGGGGAGAAAAAAAACCTAAAGAAAAAATTTTTGAGACTTGAAAAAAAAAATAGAGGACAACCAATCGTGAGGGGTGATTTGAAGCCTTCAAACAGGGGGAAAGGAAGGAAAGTCTCCGCGATTGGACACGAAAAAGGGAAGGGGACTAAAACCACTAAGAGGCTGTTGGAAGAAGCCGGGAAAGGGTCGGGAGCCCAGGGGCGGGGAGTTTAAAGGGAAGGAATAGGTATCTTTCCGGGTTCTGAGAAAGGAAGAAAGGACCATCTCTCTGAGGGGGATTCAAATGAGTCACTCAATTTACTAGAAAAAAGCCAACTCACACAACAAGAGGGAAAAAAGCAAAGAGCCTCCTACGGGTCGCGGGATACTCAAGGAAAGAAAACCCAAACTGAAACCACCCAAAAAAAAAGAAGTCCAGGAAATTCGCTCCATCATATCATTTGGAAAGAGGCTGGGAGGGTGGTAATGGAAGGGGAGACCGTGAAAAAGTTCAATTATCCAAAGGGTGGTCTTCTGTTGGGGGGAAAAAGCGCATACTCTTTTCCAGCGAGGGAAGGAGAAAAGAGTCTATGGTCAAGGGGAGGACAAGGATACCGTCAAAGAGGGAGAACTCTCAGACTGGTTGGGCGACATTCTAAAAGGAGAAAACCTCTTACCTTCAGTCGTCGAGGGGAGAAAAAAACAAGGAAGTGTGGTAGTTTTTCAAATCATCCTGAACCTAGGGAAAGGTCATGGGAGGGCCACATCTTTTGGGGGGAAGAAACGGAAACTCCGGGGAGGGGGAAACCAAACAACTCTTGCGTAGTTCAGAAAAATTTCCCGGGGGGGAAGGGGGAAGGAACTAAGGAGGTGGAGATCCTCTAAGCAAAAAAAACAACAAAAGGGATGCAGGAATTTACTGTCAACTAGAAAAACCTCTCCGTCACAAACAAGGGGAAAAGGACTCGAAAGTCTTTAATTCCTGCGGGGGGGGAGGAGAGAACTTGGAGGTTAAATAGGGGGCGTTCCAAAAAAGAGGTGAACCAGGGGCCAAACCAAGACTTGTGACAAAAGGCCCCGCTTCTCAACCCGAAAGAAGGGAAGCCTTTTTTCTACATGTCACATCAATCAGGGAGAAGAGGGGTGGTTTTAGGTTGAGCGCAGGGGGGGAGAGGGGACTCAGAAAAGGAACGGGGTCCTGAGCTTCATGTCAGTCTGAAGAGAAAGTCAAAGCCAAAACGCAAAAAAAGAACCCCAACGTGCAAGAAAAAAGAAACAACGCAAAGGGGAAAGGCGGGGCTTGGGAGTTAGCACGCAGGCCATCAGTGTTGGGGCGGGAACCGGAGGGGGTGAACGAAAAATAAAAACCGCCGCCGCCTGCCGTCTGGCAAAAGCGGGGGAGGAAAAAGAAAACGGAGGAGAAGGGTGGGAGACCTTAAAGAGGGGGGGGGTGAATTCAGGGGGGGTACTATGAAAAAAGGGTTATCTTCTCCTTGCGCGTCTGACCGGCTTGATCTGGGGTGGGGGTTTGTTGGGGACAGTTTGGCTGAGAATGGCAGGTGATTTTTGTGGCAAAAAAAAGTTAAGTAGCGCCGCAAGAGCGCGAGCCGACCTGCCCTCCCGAAGAAAAGATCGGGCGCAAGCTCAACGAAAATGCGCGAGACCATCAAAATCGTCACAGCAAAGGGGGGGAGGCATCAGGGGGAACAGGAAGATTTGGGAAAAGATCGAAGGCGGCTACTCAAGGGGAAGAAAGGCGAATTCAAATACATACAATACTACAAGGCTCAGGGGGGAAGGGCATGAGAGGGACCCGGTAATAAAGAACGGAGGATTTGGGGGTGCAACCACGGCCGTGGGGGGAACTCTAAAAACCTCACCGGGACAGGGGACTTTCCTCAGAAATCAGAGGAAGAAAAACCGGGAAGAAATTTTCGAATGGGTCAAAAACCTGGAAAAGGGCCTAGAAAGAATTCTAAGGGTCGCGGCTTGCAAAAGATCAGCTCCTCGTCTGAAGGCTGGAGTTGGAGTTGGATGCAAAGGAGCCTCAGAAAAAGCAGGGGACGTCAAGCCCGATCTCTGGTCCCAGACCAGGTTTATCGGCAAAAAATCATAGGCCTGGAAAACGTCGATGCAGCGGTTCTAAACGAGGGTAGAAAGATGAAGGAAATTCAGGAAGGGGAGCAAGGAATTGGGCACAGAGGGCTTCATGCCGCAGACCGGCAGGGTCAGGGAAGGGAACTCTCTGGAGGCAAGGGTGCAAGCTTGAGGGGGGAAGCTAAAAAGAAACAGGGGCTTGGGTAGAGCTCTCATGGAATAGGAGAAAAAGAGGGAATCCGTGAAGTCTAAAGTAATTTCCTTTGCGAGAAAGGGAAAAAAAGAGGAGGTCGATATCAGTGGAAAAAAAAAAAAGGGGGAAGGGACCGGGAAAGTGGGGCGGAAAAAGCAGCGAAAACGCATCGCGTGAGCGGCGAGATGGGGGGGGAGCGAAAAATGGAAACAGGCCGAAGGGATTAAGAAGGGGCGCACCGCACTTCGAGGTAAAGGGATTTGTCTACTAAGATGGGAGACACTTACTTCCAGTCTTAAAAAGTGATTACTATTACTTGAGTTTGAATAGAAATCCAATCTGGAACGTATCGGTTCTGGGGGGACTCCGACCATCTAGGGAGGGGGATAACACAACGTAAGGGTGATGAAAAGCGAGATACTCGGAAAGAAGTTCGGGAGGTAGCGACAGCTTCCGTCTGATTAGGGGGTGAATCATGAGGAAAACAAAAATGTACGTGTCCAAGCCCGCCAGATCCGGGGAGGTTAGACGTCGAGGACCAGAAAGAGAAAAATACCAAGAAGGGCAAAAAAAGCGTACTGAAGGTGCGGATTTAGGAAGCAAGCAGACCCGCCAAGTCTAATGAAGGGGGAAGGCTGAACGGAGAGAATGTGCTAACCGCTCACAAAAAATACGAGAGCAAGGGAGGCCCTCCTGATTTCAATAACAGTTTGAAAGCCGCGAAGAATATTTCGGGTTTGATGGCCGGGAAGAACTTGGAAGACTGACCAGATAAATCCGGGAGCGTTGAAGACACAGGAAAAAGTAACAGCGATTCAAAGAAAGAATTTCCTTCAATTATACGAAGGTGGTCAGCCTTTTTCCATCACGGCTACGGGAAGAGGTGGGGGCCAGAGTTCGCATCCGCGCCGGTCGCATAAGGAAACGACAGATGGAGAGATCGCCAAGCTTCCTTTGTAAAAGTCAAAGAGGAACCTATAAGGGGGAAAAAGTCCAGATTCGCATGGCGGGGATAAATACAAAAAGGTAAAAGCCAGGATACATGAAGGAGAAAATATGTAAGATTTAAGACGGGGGGAGGAAAAAGTCCAGGCGGGGCCGTATAAGTCCTCGGTGCGGGGGGGCAAAAAAAACTTGGAGAGGACCTCACATTCAGGGAACTTGAAAAAAGGGTGGATTCGGTCGGTGTGAGGGTGGTCTGGTTGGATTTTTGCAACACCACCGGACGCAGGGGAAAAATTGGGGAGAGGGAAAAGGAGATTTGGGGAAAACAGAGCAGGGGAGGAAAAATTTGGGGTAAAGTCTGACATCGACAGATATGAAGACAGACGAGAAAACTAACCGATAGGGGGAAAAACCAGAAGATGTGAGGTTGAAGGCCGGAATGGGGGAAAAAAAAAAAAAAAGCAGGAAGGCCTTTATAGGAAAACAGGGGGGGGAAAAAACATCGAGGGGGGGGGAAAGGGAGTTTGAGGGGAGACTTCAGCTCCAGACGATCGCGAATCAGGAAGAAGAAAAAACTGCAGGGGAAGTCATTAACGGACACCACTGAAAGGGGGCCCACCTTAGCTCAGGGGACACAGAGGACTGATCAAAGGACTTACCAGGCAAAAATTAAAAGATCTGCAGCGAAAAAAGACCCATATGTCAATTCAGCTCCCATCATCGGTAAAAATGAAATGATAAAAACATACGGCGGCGGATGTTAGAGAACGAGGGGGGGCAACCTTATGGACGTTTCGACCTAAGGGCTCTGGACCAGGGTCTAGGGGGGATCCAAGAAGAGTGAGACACATGAGGTGAGAACAAATGTACTCTCAGGCTACCGAAGAAGGAGGGGAAGAAATGAACGTGGGAATAACATAGAGAAAAACCCTTCAGCGAGGGAGAAAACCACCGGGGAGGAAGGGCACTATTCTAGGTTTGACCTACAACGATTTCCTTACCGGAGGGTCGGGGAAAATCAGAAAGAATCTCTATCCTACAAGGCGTCGCAGGGGGAGGAAGTTGTGGGCCAAATAAACCAGTGGGAGCCAGTAGTGTATCTTGTACATAAAAAGGGGCGGCCTCCTTTCCCTTATTTTTGGGTCGACGGTGGGAGGGAAAGGAATGGAAGGGAAGTGAACAACACCACGGAGAGGAAGTAAAATATATAATATATTCTACCAAATTTAAAGGAAGAAACGCTCAAAAGAAGTCCATTCTGTGCAAACCACAAGTCCTTAATGCCTGGGCAAAAAATACCCTGGCGTTTCGCTTGCACCAACGGAGGAAAAAAGAAAAAGAATTGGGCCATCTTCGACCCCCGGAGGGCTGTCAAAAAAAACGAGGAACAGGGAGTTTGCTCACGTAAAGCATCGCAAAACATTCCTCTGTTTACGAGGGGAACTCTATGTCTCCGACGTCATGCAGGATGAGGGAAAGCTGCTGACACCGCCCTTAGAAAGGTTTAAAGAACGACTAAAAAAACGAAGAAAAGGAGTAACGCATAGCCCTGTGACCATTGAGGAGGGGGGCGTGGGGAGCCGCCCAGAAGTGGGAGGATCAAGAGTGTCTAAGGGAAGTAACCTCCAGCCGACCTGGGAAAAACGAGAAAAAGAGGGAGGCTGAGGACGGAGGAGTCGGAGGGGAGAAGTGCTTTTTTCATAAGGTTGTTTGCGGGGGAAGAAAAGAGCCGTCGGCAGCGGGGAAAGCGGCGGGGGGAGAAAGGGTTAAAAGGGCTGTGGGGCCGTTTTTCCTATAGCGTAAAGGCGGGCTTTTTGGGGGAGGAAAGAGGCTAGATGATGCGAGGGACGAAAGAACATTAAAAGAAAGGAAATCACAAAACAGGTCGCAGAGGGTAACTCTACCTGAGGCAAGGGCTGCTAACCCAGAGCGGCGACAGGATCGGCCAAGGGGGGGTGACTGGGAAACCTGGGCAGTGGGTTGATCTGCGAAGGGGGGGGGGGGGGAAAGCTTTGAATGGTCTGACGGCACTCCAATCTCGACTACCGCAGATCCGGGAACAACCGCCTCACGGCGGAGGGCCCATAACGGGGGAGGAGCTGGTCTCATCCTAACTTTCACGGTATAAATAAGAACCCCGGGGATCTAGATTGCGAAGGTTCCCCAAAGCCCCATCTGGACTGCAGAGAAAGGGAGATTCTCTCTCTGTTCACCCGGCCTTTACATCATCAGATGAAACAGGGGGGCTCAAAAGAGGCGGGGTGGGGATGTGGAACTCATAAGGAAAAGTAAAGGACCTATCAAATAGTATCGGTAGGGGGAAGAAAGGACCCTGGGGGGATAAGCGATCAGAGAAAATCATCTTGCCCAGGAAAACTGAGGGAGAAAAGTTCAAAGCGGTAGACGATTTCTTCGTCATAAAGGGGGAACACTTTCTTACAGCCGAAAGGGGTTATGTGAAGGCCATGAAAGGCAAGGATTCCCATTTGTCAGGGCGGATAAATCATCACGGATCTTCTGGGGGAGGGAAGCGCGGGCTCTGTCATCAAAACGACAGAGACCGGAGGGAAGGAAATGGGGGGGTTAAAAAAACTTGGAAGCCTCGCGGTCTCTATATAATGGGTGGTCGAGACGGTAACATTTTCGATGGAGGCACGTACAAGAAAGGAAAGGAAGGACGTGCGAACCTGCGCTCAGAAGAAGCCGAAAAGAAGATGAAGTGTTGGGGAAAAGATTCTCTTGATCTGATGTCAAAAAAACTACTTCCCGTACGAAGGGAAAGTACTCGCTGTGGTTAAGAACCGAAAGTCACCTTAGAAGAAACTATAGACTACCATGCTATGGGGAGGAGGGGATAGAGATAAAACACCTTCTGAGGAGGGAAAAGAAAGGAGTCTCCAGAAGCCAGGCGGGGGAGGAATGAAGATAAATCGGTGAAAGATCAGGGGTGGGGAGCAAAACACCTTTCATTACTTTTCCGGGCCAAGATACCCGGTCCTTTGAGGGGGTGAAAAAAAAAAAAAGAAGAGTAATACGCATAGAAAGCAAAGACTCAGCGTTCGGGGCACGCCTCTTACGGAAAAAGGAGTCGGGGAAAGCTCTTCAATCTCACCGCAAAGGAGGGAAGGGTTGGGAAGGCTAAGTGCGGGGGCCTCCTCGACAAGGGCGAAGATCGCTCTACACGGAAGAACAAAGAAAATAACCCTTCTCGAACGGAGATGTAGGGGGTTGAAGGAAAGTTAGACCGCAGGAAACCACATAAAGAAAAATGGAATTCGTCATACCAGACTATGCAGTAAAAACATGCTGCATCTAGCAGGCTGCGGGGAAAGCCAGGGGGAGACATCAAGGAGACTTCATAGGGGAAGAAATCTGAGGAGAGCCGAAAAAGCATCATCCCCCCACTCAAAAAAAAGACGTCGTTCCACTCAGAAGAAAGGAGAAGAAAGGAGGGAATAACCGGGTCAAGTGGAAAGGGAAAAATCTGAGGTGTGTGTATCTTTGACCCGAAACTGCAAATTCTGTGGAGGGGGGATACAATACAAAAATCGAATCCGTTATAAGACTTGAGGAGGTTATAGGGAAGGTTGACGCGCCCTCGAATTAGAGGAAGGAGAAGACTTATTTTTTGCAGGGAATTCGATGCCTCGCTTCATATTGTCAGAAAAAAAGCGCACGCGTTGTCAGCGCTACACCGGGGGGAAAGGGGAGGGTGGGAAGAAAAACACCGCCGACTAAGTGTGCCTTAAGGTTACCATTATAAAGGTTGAAAAGGGAAGTTTGGGGGAAAAGCAGGCGGACATAGAGAAGCTGAGAAGCCACAACATATAAGTAAAGAACAAAGCTCTATCGTGCTGGTAAGCCAGGCAAGGGAGAAGCAGGGGAAGTAGGAGTTTGTTCAAGAGCTGCTACATCAGAGAGGGAAGGGGGTAGGTAGGGTCGCAAGGGAAACTAGGCAGGGAAAAACGGCTCCTCATTACCATCACCAAATCCACAAGGGAAAGATGCAACTTCCACCCCTCACCCTAACAAGAGGAGAAACCGTGAGAAAGAGACTGCGCTCAGTCGAAAAATGAAATAACCAAAGGAAAAATCACCCGAGGGGAACGGATACTCCTCACATAAGGAAGGGAAGAAATCTCGCCGTTTCTCGCTCTGAGGAAGGGGGAGAGGGGCGGTGAAACACTAGGTGAACGAAAGAAAACCTGAGGGGAAGTTTCTCCGCGAAAATACCCACCCAATGGCGGGCGATCATCGCAGAGTAAAAAGTCATCGCGTCCCATGGAGCACGGAAAAAAGGGGGGGGGGGGGATCAGGAGAAGATAGGGCAGGGGTCTCGCGACAGAGGAGGAAAAAAAAAGTCGATCAGACGAAAAAGCTGGCAGACGACGAGGTTTTCCCTTGAGACCACGATGGCAAACTTATTTTCCTTTCGGTGGAAGAAAAGACTACAAGTCTTTTCAGGCATGAGGGGAAAAGAGGGGGCAGGAAGGGGGGAAAAAACCAGGAGGACGAGGACAGAAAGAAAAGAAGACTAAGGACAGGGGAAGGCCCTGATGGGTAAAGAAGACGGGGGGGGGAAGGTTAAGGAAGGGGCACATCTCTCTCTAAAACACGGGGGGAGAGAAGACTTTCTTCGGCCATTGTTACTTCAATCGAAAAAATCTTCAGACCGGGCGACAACAATCCCAATTAGGAAAAAAAAGGGGTATGCGGGGATGGAGCAGATCACTACCTTTCTTTTAAAAAAGGGAAACACGGTGGCAATCCCATGCCTGCAAGCTTGGGAGGGGGGAAAAAGAGGGGCGAAAGAGCAACCTAAAAGGGAACTCCG
>Ga0179593_1266431_pt1 | contig 14405 bp, 17 predicted proteins | sample CZODoug2_1_08_16_FD_185931 | JGI IMG/M metagenome (GOLD analysis project Ga0179593, IMG submission 185931) | Vadose zone soil fungal communities from Angelo Coast Range Reserve, California, USA - CZODoug2_1_08_16fungal (PacBio error correction) | ecosystem: Environmental > Terrestrial > Soil >...
TCCAGGAGGGACGCGCCTAACTTAAGATACAAAGTTGAAGAGACTAAAAGACGTGCAGAATGGGGGAAAAACTCAGTGCAAAACCGACAGATCCACGTTGAACCGAGGGGGGAAGGGACGTGGGAATAATGTGGGAGGAAAGTATGAAATCCGCAGAGTTGAAACGGGGCCCTCACGCGCGCGGGGATTGACCTGTTCACGGGGCAGAACCAGCTCAAGAAAAGAGTTCGTGAGGGGACGTGAACGGAATCGAGGGGAAGGACTGGTTTTATCCCAAAGTGACTGCTTCAAAGGAGGGCTGAACGCTCACGCGTATAATCCCGGATTGTGCCAACGATCCGGAACAGAGGGGGGTTACGGGATCACGAAAAGAAAAAAACAGGGACAAAGTTGGGTGGAAAAGTTGAGGGGTGTCTGTGCAACGGGTGTGAAACAACAGAGGAGGTGCCAAAAGGGGGAGGGGAATCACGTGGAAATACAAAGGGATGGGGGAAGAGCTAAATTAAGTACTTATCGGAGGGGAGAACAAGGAAGTTTTCCAAAACACCACGAGTCAGACAGGGGCGGAAGGGGAATAAGGTGTATAAACTAAGGTATACGCGGGTAAAATCCGGGAAAACCATAAGGTGGGGGCTAGGGCGGACGGGAAAGTCAAGGAAAAAAAAAAAAGAGGAAGAAACACACAGTAGCTCGATCGAGAATCCCGATTTGTACGAAAACTTCTGTAGCATCGTAGAAAAAAAGCATCAACGGGGGCAGGTGATCGTTGTGGGGCACGACACCTTGGTGGAGTGATCACGATCGGAACCAGGAAGGGAAAAAAGGGGGAGGGTAAACAACCAAGTACAGGGGGTGAGGTGGAAAGAGTTAAGGGTTGCTGAATCATTAGCCCTGTGATGCGAAAGAAGACGAAAGGTAGTCGCTGGTCATTAGGGCAGCAAATAAAATAAAGGGAGACGGAACCACATACCGGGAAACGGAAAAAAGAGTATTGGGGACGATAACGGAAAAGATGAAAGACGACTTGGAAGAGGTACGGTTGGGGTGAAAACGGGTACCACTGGCAACCTTATTCCAGCAGGGCATTCACGCCAAAGGGAGGGGGACATCCAGTACTCAACGGGAGAGGGGAGTTTTAATATATGCTTTGGTAATGGAGAGGAATACCATGCCTGAAAGGTACAAAGGGGAAAGGAGGACATGAAACTGAACCCAAACTGCAAAGTTCGGAGAAAGTACAGGACGACTCATGAAAGACTTATTTGGAGGGAATGCTGGGGAAAAGCGGGGCCGACGCGCATCGCACCAAACAGAGACAAGAAGGGGGGGGGGGCCGAAAAACTTCCCTATCCCCAAGCGGGGGTCTGAGAAGTTGAAAAAAAAAAAAAAAAAACAAAGGTTCTACCCTCGACTAATTCCCTACGGAGATGTCGGGAGTAAATCAGACGCGTGAAAAATAAAAAAAAAAAGAAAAAAGAGAAACATGGGGTCCTCCGAGAGGTGGGGAAAAAATTCGAAAATGTAATACTCTGTTCTGATGGGTCAGGCGGTTCACTTGAATAGTAAATTGAGAAGATGACTTCGAGGGGAAATGCAAACACTCACTGAGCCGGGCAAGGGAAAAAAAACTAACGAGGGTCGTTGGGAGACGGGCGGGACTTTTATTACGGCCTGGGAACACATGGAACTACAGAAAAAACAGTGCATTGGAAGGGTTAGAAGTTGTCAAAAGCTATTGCAGGAAAAAAAAAAGGCACCTCCGGGGTACCCAATTTTCCTCTGGCAAGACGTAGGGAAAAGGGGGAAATTAATTGGACAGAAAATAAAGATGTTCAACCCAGAGGGGAAGCCGAACAAAAGAGAATCAGAGTTACAATTCAACATTTCCGAGCTGGGTCGTAAGTATTGAAAGGAAAAAGGAAGAGATAAGATTCGGGGACCTAGGGGCACTATACTACATCAAATTACTCGAATTCGAAAAATTAGATAGCAGCCTCACTCATCCAATTGGTTATGTAAGGAAAAAAGTCCAGTGGGGGGGACCATAAATCTAAGTTAAAAACTTTCATCTTGATAGGAACTTCAAATGACAGTGTAGAAGGGGGTTGAAGGGGGAGGATCCATTTTTGGACATTCAGGAAAACTTCGTGGAAACAATGCTTGCGAAAGTTTGAAAACTCCACGAAGACACGGAAAAAAAAGACGGTTTGGGTTAAGTGACAGCTGGGGGGTAGACACGAGGATTAGCGAAAAACGGAGGTAGCGTTACTCTAAAAAAAAGGAAAAAGCACAGATCTAGAGTCAGGGGGAAGGGGGACTAGTCAAAGATGTCTGACAAAAAAACAGAGGCCATCTACAACCAACAGCTCAGAAAGGTTGTTTCTATATGTGGGAAAGTTCAAGGGACGATCGTGGCAACTCCTGTGGGTCGTTCACACAACTTTAGACAAAGAGAAAAAAAAAATGTTAAGACAAATGAAAGGTAAAAATTATGCACCGTTAGTAGGACCGAAGAGGCTTGGGGGGAAAGTCCACCGCGTCACAAACGAAGAAACGGACGGGTAGTTCCAACTACGTCTACAGTCAGAAAAAACAGTGGGGGGGGTGAGTTTAACTCTCAAGAAAGCAAGTGTTACGGGGGGAAAAGAAACGATTCTAATGGGTATTTTGGGGTCTAATAGCAAATGTATACCTGTGAAAGAACAGAAAGCACAAAAAGGTCGAATATCGATACGGTGTTAGTAGGGGAAAAAGGGACATTGGTTGAAGTAGGACAGTCGGGGTAAAGAAGTTCAACGAAGAGGGTGAGCCTCTCAAGGGAAGCACAAAAAAATTTGACATCGGGAAAAAAAAGTGGAAAAATTAAAAGCGGTTAGGGGGGAACCCAACTCGCCGAACCGAACCCCAAACACAGAAGTCACTAACGGAGGGACTATGAGGGAACCGAATACGGTCGAAAAAAAGTTGGAATTTGGGAGAGGTTGGGGTGGGGACTAAAGGGGTGAAAATGCTGGGGTTTAATAAGCAGTGAAAGTTGGTTGTCAAACATCGTGAAGAGGCAAGCCTTTGGGGGGCAAGGTACCGAAACCGGCAATTCGGGGAAATGGTCATCATGAGGTGGGAAAGCAGGAGAAAGCCGTGGGAAAAACTAGAAACGTTGCAGGTGGTGATTTGGTGCCCGGACTAATTGGAATGGACCAAAAGTCCCATCTTGTAAAAACCAGTTTTTTTCAGCGTGCCATGCCCGTGGTCTAAACGCGGGGTGGGAAAGGACCTCTTAGGAGCAAAAACGCAGAGAACCAGGGACAGGAAAAACGTACTTCTGGGGGGCGAAGAATAGGGCTAAATGAGGAAAAAACGTGAAGTGGGGGAACGATATAACTTGATGAGATTTCAGCCGACTACCGTAAACTTCAATCTCCGGGGTAAATGCCGCGACGTTGAAACAAACAGACCGGGGGGGGAAAAAAAAATCTGACAGAGCAAAGGATGGACCTCAGGAACAAATAGAACTTCGGAAAAAAAAAGCTAATCCCGCTGTGGTAAGTAATCTTGACAGACAAAGTAGGAACGACCCAAGAAGATCCTGAACGCCCTAGAGAAAAAAGGGAACTGCTAAATACACGCAACAAAGAGTCTGGAGTCGACGGTTGGGGGACCCACAAATACAGTATCAACAAACAAACAAATAGTGGTATTGAAGAGGAATTTGGAAACAAAAAAAAAATTGAACGAAAATTCCTAAGAAGGTAAAAAACCCCAGTAGGGAAAAAGAAAAGGAGGGGGGGGGGTGGAGCGCGAGGGTGGGCACAAAAATGTAGAGGAGGGGGAAGGGGGGCTAATGGAAAGGGAATGGAGGGGGGGGGGGAGGAAGGATAGAGAAAGAGATGGGGGGAGTAGCCAGGGTTGGGAAAGGGGGGAGAGCGTGAGAAAGAGTGAGGGGGAGGTGTGGAGAGGGACAAGAGGGGTGAGCAGGCGGATTCAGGGGAAAGTACAAAGGAAGGGAAAAGGGCGGTACGGGTAGGGGGGGAGCAAGGGAAAGGAGGTGAAGAAGGGGCGGCACGGAAGAGTGGATGGAAAAGGGGAGGGGCGGAGGCTCAAGGTCTTCCGTGCAGGTCCATGTTGATCTTTCAGGGATAAAGAAAAAGATGGGAGACAGAGGAATTCAAAAGACTTTCGAGCAGAGTGAGGGGGGTTCAACATGAAACGGTCACTGCGGGTTCACTTGCGTCAAGAGGAGGGGGGTAAGCACCAGAAAATTGGCAGGGAACACGAGAGAAAGGAGGGAGTAAATCGTTTGAGATGGTCATACTGGCGAAATACGAAAAGGCAAAAAAGGTTTAAAATGGCCCCACTCGTCAATAAATGAAAAGATCAAAACTCGAGGAAAACAGACAAGGGCGTTTCGCGATTCTTCAAGTTCAGCTGGGGGTAGACACCGAGGTTTAACGCAACAATCCTAAAATAAAAACGAAAAAGAATGTACACGGGGGGGGGAAGAGAAGACGGACGGGAACAGAGGCGACCACCCTCACGTGACACTTTAACGGGGGGATAAACGAAATCTAAGGAAATGAAAAAAAACTTCGAAGAATGGATGTTTGGGGAAGGGGGAAGCAAGGCAGTCAATGGGGGTCGATTTGAGACACGCAAAAAGTACAACTGAGAGGAAACCCGAAAAACAGGTAGACAAAAAAAAGACCGAAAACAGGAAATCTCAAAAGGGAACAAGGGCCTGGGACGTGTTCAAGAAGCGACACCGAAGTGGGAAACGGTGGGGGAGGGGGGAGGAAAGGGGTAACCGCAAGTGAAACAGGGGGATCAAGGAGGGGGAAAACCAATGGACCGTCAAAACAAACGTCTCTCAAACCTCTCAGGTTTGAAAAACCCGGCGGGAAAGAAGAAAAAGGAAGAAGAAGCCAACACTTCACACGGAACTATAAAAATGGTACGGGAAAAGAAGGGGGAGCCTGGGAAGGGGAAGGGCGGAAATAACAGTCTCATCGTGGAGAGACCACAAAGAAAACTGAGAACCAGACGGGGAACGTAAGGGGAGAGGAGAAAAAATGGTTTTCAGAAAGTCAAATAAGAGGGAAAGGGAAGGACGTCGGGGGTCATCCACAAAAGGGACAGACAGAAAGACAGAAGACTATCTGTTGCAGAAGAATAAACGCGAGGAGGTCGGGGGCCCTGGATGCCCAGGGTTTTACTAAATGAAGTTGCATGGAACAGGATGAACGTCTGGGGGGAAAAAAATCTGCCAGGGTAGGGCACAGGTAAAAAACAATCTAACACTTGGAAATCGAGGGTGGGGGCGCGGGGCATTTAGGGAGATGGGGGGATCGGGAAAAAAGGGGACCTATCATTCTTCACTGTGTTCGAGACGGGTCGAGTAGAAGACCCGAACTCGTAGGAAGCAGCAAATGAACAGATTGTAGTTGATTGGATCACGGAAGGAAAAAGTGGGGGCAAGCCCTTGCAAAGCAAAATGGTCTCCTCCACGTGCACGACATTACATTAAAACTAAAAGAAAACACAGGGGCTCGCCGCAAAAGAAAAACGGACGGCAAGAAGATTATTTGTCCCCGGGAAAGGGGAGCAAAATTTGGAGATAAAACGCACCTAAATCTCGGCCAATGATCGATAACCCCCCCACCCAAAAAGCCAAACAAGACACCCCCGCTCGAAAGGGACCAGTACTATCTATCTCAACTGGAGAAAACGGATAACAGAGGTGGAATATCCTTTACAAGGGGAGGGACCCAGAGGGTTAGAGAATCTCATTCATCACTTTGACAAGGGATAAAAGACCGTGAACAGAGGAAACAGGGTGACTGGGAAAACCCTGCACTTCTACATGACCTGAGGCAAATGGCAAAATTCTACAAAAATCATCTCCACGTAGACCAGAGACACAAAATGACGGGTTGGAGAAAAAAAGGACGGGGGAGGAGGTGGAAAGGAAGGTGACTAGGAAATGTCTCGATGGTGGGGTGCAAAGAGGTCGCGGAAACGCACCTAGTAGCTTCAACCGGGAGAAGCCGGAACAAACGTACAGAGGGCAGGGGAAAAAATGAAAAAACGTAGGTCAGGTCGGGGCACGCAAAAGAAAGGGGAAGCAGGGGGAACCTGCTAGTTCGTGAGGAAACCCCAACAGGTAATGGAAGGACCGGGCAAACAAACCGTGAGTGTGTGTGGGTGAATGCGGGGCGGTTCCCCACTGGGACCGAAAAAAAAAGAACCCGGGAAGGGGACTGAACATCTCGTAGCGTCACTACAAAGAAACCGAGGGGGGGGGGGTCATGGGGGAGTGCAGTAGGAACTGGGAAAAGGCTCACGTGCGGCTTGACGAGCTTCACGGAAACAAGGAAGTCAAGGGGACCACGCCTATCCTAAAGTCACCCGGACGAAAAGAGGGGTATGCTCCTTGGAGAAAGGGGTCAGTTTAAAATGTCCAGCTCGCCCTTTCTGGTTACGCAAAGGGGTATCATTAGGATAAAGGGCCGACTCAAGGCCTTGAATGGGACACTCAAGCATAGATTCGTCAGCACAGAGACCGGGAATGGGGAAGCACCTTGAGTGTTCTACCAGCTCAGAAAATAGACCAAAACGGGGAAACTACTGAAAGGGCATGGGACGTGTGAAAAGAACTCAAAAAAAAAAGACAAGTCCTATAACGGGGGGTAGCGACAGGTATCCTTCAAGGGGGGGGGGGGACAGCGAGATCACCAGCAAGGGATAACAAGAGCATGGAACTTTATCAAATAGATATACGCAAGAACTACGAAACGGAGGGGAAGTCTGGGGAGGAAAGAGATGGCATCCTCAAAAAATGGGGGGGTCTTCATGTATCCAGGTGACCAAAAAAAAGAATAAACGGAACCATAGAACCAGCAAGTCTGCTCAAAAAAAAAGAACCGGAATCACAAGCACAGATCGCAAAACATGAAGGGGGGGCCTCAACAAAGGGGGAAGACCTCGGAAAAGAGGGGAGAACAACGAAAGAAGACAGAAAACGAATCCGAAAAAAAAACGACGGGGGGTTACACAAACTAAGAACATTCAAAGTAAGAAGACGACCACGCCTGGTGGGGGGGGAGAAAGTGGGACGAAAAAAAACCGAAAAAAACAACGGGTGGTACTCTCGGGGGAGAAATGTAAACAGGGGGACCTGGGTCGGTGTTCGCCAATCTAAGATATAGAGAGGGATGAAATCATCCACGGGGAACGGAAAACATAAGTCAACAACAAAGCGGAGCTCCTATCCTTGGACAAAGACCGCCCCTAAAAAAGGGGTGGGGAGGCGGGGGGGGGAAACTATTGGGGAACTCAAACAGTCCGAAGGGCTTCTGCCAAGTCATAAAATTTAAAAAAGTAAAAGGAAGGAAGGGGGGGCCAAGACGGAAAAGAAGGATGGGAAAAGTGGAAGAGGGGAACGGAAGTCCCAGACGAACAAGGGAAGGGTGGGGGCTCGATTCTCTACGATCACGAAGCGAGGTGGACAGGCCCTGCTCAGCTAGAAAAACAAAAAAACTTAGTAAGGAAAAGTGATATATTGCCCTAACGATCAAGCAAAAAAAACGCTCGAAAAAAGTAGGGAAGACATCGAAGAAACATAAAAAGTGTCCTCTGAAGGTCCCGGGAAAAGCACGCAGCTAAACTGGGGTCAAAAAGGAAATCTTTCTTGGAACTCAGAGGGAAGGTATGGAAGCGACACACCTTCTTTCAGAGAAAAAAAGAGTGAAAAAAACAAAAAGTCTGGGGTTTGCAAACAACAGACCGAGGGGGTCAAGTCAGGTTGAATCTTGCATTGAGCGTGGGGAACAAAGGGTTTGGGAAGTAGGGAAAGTTCGGGGGGGGGGCACGTTGGCTGTGCTAAAAGTCGGCGAAATCAGCAAAAAATGTTAGCACAACAGGGGACAGTAATCAGTGACCAGTCTGACGAAGGAGGAAAAAAAACCTGGCGGTCCTTGGGTGTTGTGGGGAGGACCAAAATGTCACAAAAGAGGGAGCCAAGTTCAGGTAAGTGAAGCTTTCCTGTGCAATGGCCAAACCGGGGCGGGTTCTGGGAAGGGGCTGAGGGGGGGCGTTTTGAACCAGGGACTTTCCAAAAAATGTCGGTCGGGAAAAAGGGAGGTAAGGGGAAGCTTTTTTACCAGTCAGGTCGCGCGTAGATTCGAGGGGAAAGGGGAGTGCTATGGGAGAGAGTGTGGGGAGGAAAAATGATACGATGGGAAACACCATGGGGGAGCTCTATTCAGATAATCCGTGAAAAAAAACGACGAAAACCGGGTCAATGCCACTCAAAGGGGGGACATTTCGGTTGAGAAGAGACCATAAGGGTGGCAACTGGGAGGAAGCGTCTCCCACAGCCAAACCAGACTAAGTACGGGGCAACTCTTGACCCCGGTATAAGGTGATTTAAAGCGGGGACAGGAAAGAAGACCCCTGGAATATTAAAACAAAACTCCGGAATGTATTAAAAAAAAAAAAGAAGACACTGCTCAGAAATACTGGGGGGCGGAAGAACTGGAAAAGTTCAGCAGTCAGAATAATAGCCCGAGTGGACTGGACATCAGAGGGGAACCGGGAAGCCCAGGAGGGACAATCGGGTCCTTAGGGAAAGGGGGGTGGAACGACAAAAAGGACAGGAAAGGGCTGGGAAACGCAAAAGGAAAACATGGGCAAGTGAGGAACATCCAATGAGGAGCAGGTCGAAGGTCGGTTAAGTTGGAAAAGAGGAACTGTGGTCTCTGAAGTCTCTGCTAACGACGAGCACGGGAAAAAGACGACTTAAAAAAACAACCACATCGGGAGTGGTCGGCTACGTAAAGAGGAAGTGGAGAGGCCATTCAAAGAGGTTTATCATTCGGGGCGGGGGGAAAGAGTCCCTCAGCCAAACTCAAAACAGGAAAGAGGGGGGTCGAAATGGAAGTAGGAAGAACGGTCGGATGCCTAAACGAACGAAGGGGAATAAAAAAAGGGAGACGTGTATGGGGTAGCAGAAAGCAGAGGGAGAAGTTCCCGGCAGACGTAGGTGGGGGGAATCGTTCGGTTGGTTGACGCTCTAAGGGGAATCGGTCGCCCGGGGAAGGGGGGAACCAAAGCGGGTAATCTGACTGAGACCGTAGCTGGCAAAAACACGGCAATGAAAAAAGGCCCGGGAACGAAACTCCCGGGGGCTACCAGGGTCATAAACTTGTTTGTAACACACGGGGGGGGGGAAAGAGGAAAAGGGCTTGGAACGACGCACGACTCTTTTGGGACCGAAAAGGAACGGAGAAGGAAAAAAGTGTGGAGCAAAATCAAAAAACAGTGGCACTGTTCGACTGTAAGAATCCGCCGTAAATGGACCTTCGCTGACTCAAATATTGACCCCCGTAAAAGGGAAGGAGCAAACAAACTCTAGGAGATCTGTTAGAGGACGCCACAAAAGTCGCGGGTGAGGGGCTTACCGGAGAAGCAACGAAGAGCTCATCTGATTATACTTATAAAACTCTAAACACTGAACGTGGTTCGATCCCACGCCGACGTGAAGAAACATTTCTCCGCCTTGCCCGGGGTCGGGGCGGAAGACTAGGGAAACATTAGAAGTGCGTGAATGAAGGGTCAGGGGAGCCCAGTGAAAAAAAAAAAACGCGCAGGGGGGGGAAAACTTTTAGAGGTGATAAAAACGAGAAAGCGAAAGTGACAGACGGGATTAATAACGAGAGTGTTCGAAAGCGTAAAAAGGGTGTGTGACTCGGGGACACACCAGCGAGGAGGCAAACGGGGGGGACGCTACACAGAAGAGGGGAACTAAAGGGTGGGGGGGGGAAATCTTACACCGCGACTCGGGGGAAGAGCCAACGGGGTGTTCTAGGGACCAGGGGGAAGGGAGAGGCCACGACTTCTTGCACCGCGTGGGGGGTCGAAATTCTGAAGGAACGGGCAAAACTCGGCAAACCTGTTGCCGAGAAAAAGGCAACAAAGGGGGGCGTGGGAAAATAGTTCGGGAGAACGCCGATAACGCCCGGCCTGATCGTCCCATATTCTCATAGGAAGGGGAGTCGGGGTCAAAAAAAAAAACAACCCGGACTGCGGAAGGCAACATGTTTGTGTTGCTGTTGTCATTGAAAAAGGTGTCTTGGGGGGTGGGGTTCGGTTTCTCTTTCAGGAAAAAAGAGAGTAAGGACGGCAAACCTCGAGGGGAAAGTGTCTGGGTGGGCTCAAAAGATAGAGAAAGTGCGGGAAGGGGAACTCAAGCAGTTAACAACCGAGACTGCTACTATGTAGGGTTCACGGAAGTTGGGGGAGTAGGCTGGGACGTTGTCTACAAAGTGAAGATGTTCGAAAACTCAAACCGGAGACGGTGGTCCATAGGAAGGGGCAATTCAACAACGGAACGTACCTTCCGGGACAAACCGACGGAACAAAAAGAACAAAAAACACAGCACAAAAACAACGTTTCTGGACAAAACGGAGGGGAGAGTCCGTGTCATCGTGAAAGACATTGTTCGGGGTGGGAAGGAAGGTATTGGGGCCAAGGGGTGTTTAAGTCTGGGGGGAATAGCGGGAGGGTTGGGGGGGGGTCGAGCACAGGCACATACGGGCACGGCTGGGTACCGATCGAACCCAAAAGTACGCAAGATTCGATGTCAACAGAAAAAAGGTGGGAATGAATTAAAAGATTCAGTTAGCCTCAAAAAAAAGGGAACGGCACCGTTGCGGGTGGGTGGGTGTGAGCCGTAGGGGAAAATTCCAAAGGAAATAGTTACGTGGGGTGGGAAGGCCCCTCGCTCTGTAACCGCGGTTGACACACTAAATCGTCGATGCCTCAGGGTAAAACACGGAAAAGAACGAAAAACGTCGGGGTTCGAGAAGGGGGAGGGGAATTGAGGCTTGATGGGGGAGGGTCACACTAAATTAGCTATGGGGTTTTGGGTGTCAGAAGCTACCTGAAAAGCAGCGTGAGGGGGGGGGGAAGTCTCGGATTGAGTTAAGGAAAAACCGCAAAAACACTTTTAAAACACTTGAAATCTCTACAGAGGGATCGGGGTACCGGAAGATATAGTGCGCTCTAATCAAGGGAAAACGCCTTTGGAGAGAAGGAGGAAAAGACGGTACGTTCAGGGCGACCGAAGATTCGGCTGACCCTTGACGGCCAGACGAAGAAAACAAGAATCCCCTCATGGGAAGGGAAACTCAGTTAAAGAGAAAGATGAGAAAAAGGAACAAAAAACCATGTTTTTTGGCGGAGACAAAATAAGACATCGAAATCTAAAAACAAAAAAACAAAACGGATGGTAGGAAAGGGAAGGAGATGTTGGGAAAAAATGGGATCCAGAAAGAAGGCTCTGATCCTCGTAAGTCAAAAGGAGGGTAGGGAAGATTCGGAAAAAAGAAGTAACGCCTTGAGGCATCAACTGACTGGGCACGGAGAGAGAGCGTCGGGGAAAGTGGGTGAAAAAAAAAAAAAAAAAGTCGGCGCGGGGACGGTCTTACAACAGAGGCTGTGTACAGAAAAAGAAAAAAAAAAATTGCCCCTCGACTCTAGGCAAAGAGGTTGTCAGGTAAAGAAACGACGGGAACTCAGAAACAGAAATGGGTGGGGGGGGGCACCCAACTGCAGGAAAAAAAAAGAAACTAAAGTCAGGAAAAGGCTTTTTCTTCCGGTCGAATCCAGGAAGGATGCGGGGGAAAATCAAGGGGTCACGTGGAAAGGCCCAAAACTAAATAGGTCGTGGGGGAAAGATGAGGGAAGCACACTTCAAACCCACGTTGCTGGAAACGGGGGGGGATAAAGATCAGCGGCATGAAAAACTCAAAAAGCGCGAATGGGGGCCGGGAAAAAATTCGGTCCTGAGGTGCTATTTTTGGGGGAAAAACAACCGGACAACTGACGAGGAAACTCCAAAAATGGACAAACTGCAACACCTACAATAGGAACCAAAGAAAAAGGGGGGAAACAAGTCGGGCAACGGGGAGCCCCGACTTGGAAAGCCGGTTTGGTGCTGGGGGCGGTCAAGGGGAAAGGGGGGGGTCCAGTTAAAAGGTCCGGAAAATTGCGGAGGTCAAACGGGCGAAATGGGCGGGACGGTGGAGCGGGTCGACCCCGTCTGGAAGGCACTAGTCGAAAAGAAAAACGATTAAAACGGACAGGGGAAAAATTAGGGCGTATAGGGGGGGGAAATCCCTTTAGTCGGCAAGAAACACACGGCGGAATGAAAAGGAGGGGGGGCAAGTCCTTGGGGGGGTCAGTAGGACAACCAAGAAACAAAATGAAACTTCGCCACCGCGTAACGGTAAGGGTGCGTCAAAAAGGGGGAAGAGGGGAAAATGGGGGGGGGAAACCACTGTTAAACTTAGAAGGGAAGGTTACAGAGCCTTAGGGCCGCGGCAAGCGGGGGGCGAAAGGGACTTCGTATAATCTGAGGGGGGAACAGAGGGAAGTGATGTGGAATTGGGATCCAAAGTGGCGAGTGTGAAACACGTTGGGGACGGGGGGAACATCAACAGGGGGGTGGGGGGAAAAATCGGCAACCGGTCGGTATCATCTAGAAACACGGGTGAACGAGCGGGGGTGCGGGGGAAGTTTCTGATGATTTTTCATAAGGGAAAAGGCAAAGAAGCGCTTCCTTTTTGGGAAATAATCAAACACGAGTGCGAACCTCCTAAGGGAGGCGCCCGAAATAGAGTAGGGTGGGCGGCGGTTCGTAAAACCGACGGATGGGGTTAAAGCCAGGAAACTAAAGCAAAATTGGGCGACATGAATGAAACGAAGGACTTCACGCGGAAACCAGAGTCTACGAAGAAGAAATATCTCCTTGCGCGAGAGTGGGGGAAAAAGAGTCTTGGGGAGGAAGGGGCCAAGGGGAGGCGATCCAGGCGAGCCTAAAAAAAGGGAAAAGAATTATAAGATCTAACGAGTCAGGAAAAAAGAATCTAGTCAAGGCACGGGTGGAGTAAAACGTGGGGGAAAGGTCTTGTGAATCATTGTACCTGGTAAGGGCCAGTTAATCAAATCGGGGAGGTAAATCAGGGCAGGAGCGGACACGTGCCAAGAGGGGCTTGCCTCCAAAGTCTGGCAACTTAGAAGAGGAAACTGCGGGGCCTGGGGTCCCGTCGGTACCTACAACAAATTCAGACAGCAGTAGAAATAAACCCTGGGACCATGAGGAAGGGAGGTGGGGGTGGCGGCAAAGACGGGGCTTTCTTGGTGCATAATTCTGAAGTGAATCTTAAGTCTAATTTTTGCCTCTGGAACGGCAAACGTCAAGGGAAAAGAAGGAGGCACATTAAAACCCAGGTAAAAGAAAACGAGAAGGGACTGAGGAGCGAAGTCGGATCAAACGAGCGCGTGCCAGGTCCCCGAAATTCTCCGGGCCTCTCATTTAAAATTAATTCCAGGCACGAACCGCGTGGCTCGGGGGCATGTTCACTCCAAAGACCGGGGGTAAGGGGGGGGGCGCGAAAGGGGCAAAGGGCCCAGGATTCCACCGGAACCCGATCAGTCAGGCGGAACGAAAAAAATGAAAGGGGCAAAAAAAAAGGGAAAACAGAAAGTCGGGACTTGGTTACGGTCCGGTGAAGGCACCTTGCTTCCCAGAAAGGCGTGTGCCCGGAAAGGAAAACATCACATAGTGGGTCCAGATGAGACGCGAAACGCCCAAGGGGGTTAAACGAAAAACGAGACTGTTGTGCCAGGGGAAAAGGGAAAAAGATGGCGGCAACGTGGAACCTTGGGTACAGCGTTTAACATGAAAGAGATGGAACGGCAGACTTCTGAAGGGGTGCTGCTCCACGCAGTATATTCTTGCTCGAGGAAGGAGCGGAAAAAAGAAAAGATATGTGAACAGGCCAGGAGATCTACCCGGAAGAAATTCAAGGACATTAAGGAAAAAAGGGGGGGAACAGGGAGGAATCCCCCAAAGAGGCAACTTGGAAAAGGATAAAGGGTTACTACGTAAAACCAAAGAAAGGTGTCAATCACCCTAAAACAATTATTGGAAAACACTGAGCAGAAAAGGGAAAGAATGGATGCCGAGGAAGGGGCTCGGAGGCTTGATTAAAGCTGGATTGATTCAATCATTTGTGGCGGCATGAATCATTGGGAGAAAAAGACTGAACGCAATGCCAGAAAACGTGGGAGGTCTCCAAGGTCACCCGATCCGGAACTAAAAAACAATGTGAAAAAAGGAACCCTCGAGAAAACAGCACAATGGGGGAAAAAAAAAAGAAGAGGTAAAAGAAGCTGAAAACCGACACGCAAAAAGGGAGAATGAAGAGCTCACAAAAAGCCGCTGTGGGGACTCCTACCGTCCCCTGACTGGGGAAGAAGCAGGGGGGAAAGGTTTGTGGGACTAACAAAGAAGAAAATCGACAAGGGGGGGGGGGGGGGGGGGGGGGGGGGTGTGAAGAGGGGG
>Ga0179593_1393124_pt1 | contig 14405 bp, 15 predicted proteins | sample CZODoug2_1_08_16_FD_185931 | JGI IMG/M metagenome (GOLD analysis project Ga0179593, IMG submission 185931) | Vadose zone soil fungal communities from Angelo Coast Range Reserve, California, USA - CZODoug2_1_08_16fungal (PacBio error correction) | ecosystem: Environmental > Terrestrial > Soil >...
TAACTTCAGTTAGCATAGCCAGGCGCAATGGGAGGACGGCACGACGTAATGATAGCAGCCGCAGCCGAGTAACACCGAGGAAAAGGATCGAGATCAGGGTACAAATAAAAAATAACAAGGAAAATAGGGAAAGAAATGAGCGAAAGTCAGCAAGGAATACAGTAACGGCAGGGGAGGGGGGGGACGGACGCCGCCCGGGGCTTGCAGGAAATCCTACGGGGCGAATGTCAGGTTAGAGAAGGAGAAAAGCAGGCAGGGGAGGGGACCGTTCAATCTCGCTGACCTTCAGACGGCAAAAGCTAGGAGGAAACAGATCGGGTGGAGGGTGGGTTTGGGAACAGAGGTCCTTCCGTCGAGGGAGGGGAGAGGGAAAAAAAAAGGGCGGCGGCTGGCGAGGTAAGAAGGAGTCACTTGCGTTATGGGACCGGAATGTGGAGGAAATTAAGCCGGATACCGGAGGGTATGTAGGTCGAGGGTCGAGAGAGGATCAACCCGATTGAGACGAGTTCGGAACTTCCTCGAAAAGGGGGGGGGAGAAGCAGCACCGGTAACGGTCCCTCTCTAAGTAATAGATACGAGGAAAACAAGAAAAGGGACCAGGCCAGTGTGTTCACCGCGGCACCTTGAGTTTCCCCCAGGAAAGAACGCCTCTGTAAGAGGTCTGATGCTTTAACTGAAGGCAGGGAAAAAAAGATGGAAAAAAAAAAAGTCATGACCAGCATGCCAAAAGCTCCTGTCCACTGGGCCAAGGAGGTCATCAGAAGAGCAGAAGGGAGGCCATGACTGCCTCCTTGCGAGATTCTGTCTAATGTGAGAAGCCAAGGGGAAAAAACAGTAAGAAAAAGAAGCCCATGAAGGGACCAGAACTGAACCGCAGGGGTCCCTGGATTCCTAGACCTAGGAGAAGAAAGGGACCAATCGCCGGCGAAGCGGGCTTTTCAGCTGCAATCAAGAAAACAGGTAAACGGTGAGAAAAAAGGGAAAAAAGAGAGGGTAGCGATATTACCGTTAAGATTCTGGCAGGCACTGGGCCAGAGTCTAACCAAAAAAGATGGGGGAGGAGAAAATGGACCCAGGGTCCGGGCCGCAAGCAGAAAAGGCAAAGAATCGCGAAAGAAGTGACAAAGGGACTTGTTCGAGGTGGAAGAGAAGGATCCAAGCCACGAAGAGTGGCTGCGATCTTGGTAAAACATTTTAAAAAAGAGAAAAAAAAACCGCCACAGGAACACTCCAAAGCCTTCTTTTATCCGTTTCCGGGGGCCCGAAGGCAAAAGTCGGGAACCGGCCCCCTTGACGAAAGAGGGGGCTAGAGCGAAGTTCATAAAAACAACGAGCTTACTAATAAATGGGGGTGCCATGATACGAGGACCAGTACCAAAAGAGAACGCTGCGAGACGGGCCCACAGGGGTTGGTAAGGGGGAAAGCGAAGAAGAAGCAGAAGGAGCACCGTGCGGGTTTAACTTAATGGGGGTCCGCGAAAACGCAAAAAAAAAAGCGCCCTGCGGCTCAAACGAAATCGGACGATGCGTCGACATCCTGCGGAAAACGAAAAAGTACCAGAAGGGAAAGAGGAACTGGGGCAGGAACAAGAGGAGTGCGACCTGGCCTTCAAGTCGTCTATGGGACGCGGGCTGGCTGATCACAACAAAAAGAGGATGGAAAACCCGAGAGGGGGATTTCCCTTCCTAAGAGGGAAGGTGGGAGACCTCCGCACAGATCGAAGGGGACCTAGGAAGAAGAAGCTAAGGACTTCTCTGCCGCTGTTCCTCACGGCCAGAAGACTCAGTGCAAGGAAGGCGGCGGCTAGCCCATGAACACGGGGAACTCAAGATAACGGTAAAACAAATAGACAGGAGAGAAAATTATGAGGCAAACACGAACCAGCTTAGTGCGAAGGTGCCAAGCTGCAGCCTGGAAGTGACCGTAATGTCAAGGGGACGCTACAGGCTGGGACGTCCTTGGCCGGCTGGAAGGAATGGATGCACGTAAAAGAAAGTCTAAAGGAAAAGCATGATGGAGAAGAGGAGAAGACACCTGGTCCGCGTTCACAGCCTTTTGCACGACCATACGTTCTTCATGGGGGGCAAGCTGAGGGGGAGGGGGTTAGAATGAGGGGGCTCCTGTGGGACGGGGTACGGGGCTGCGGACGCCGGGACGAAGCTTGCCGGGAGGGAAGGCGGTGTTCGGACAGAAGAAGGGCTCCCCTAACCGGCAAGACACGACCGCTGAAGATCCGGCGGGTTCTCGTCAAGGGAAAACGTCTTTCTTTGAGGAGCTTGTCTGGGTGAGTGCCGCGAACTCCCGAATGAAAGCGAGCCGGGAAGCGCCTTTCGTTAGGGCTCTGGAATAGCTTGTGCAACAGGGAAGTCTCGTTTTCACAACAAACCGCGCAAAGAAACGCTTGTGGGTGTCAGGGAAGTAAACAGGTTAAGAAAGGGTTGAACGCCAGCGGGTAAAGCGAGAGGGGGGGATGGGGGGAAGTCAAAGGACGTATGGGTGGAGCCGATTGCGGGGGGAAACGTGGGGGCCGAAGCAAGAGGAGGGGGGGGAGTGGGGGGAGAAAAGATGAACTCGGACAGGCCACGGGGCCGTAAAAAACACGCAAAGCTTGCATGGCGGCCGCCGAGGATGGAGGGTAAGAAAGCAGGACTGTATTTGTGTCTGAGGAGAGCCGCGGTTGACAGCGCACAGGGGAGGCGATTACCCGGGAGTGACACGAAGCGCTGCGAGCGGAGGAGGCCCTGTGTCGGACGATGCACGAGAAAGGAGAAACGGAGACTGTCTAACAAGTGGAGACTCGAACAACAACAAAAAAGGGAAGGGTTACAATCGATATAGTCCAAACAAACAATTGGAAAATTGAGGGGGAAAAAGAGGTGGGAAGAGCGAATATAGGGAAGAGAACATAGGAAGAGAACAGACGGGGCGTAGAAAACTATCGGCGTCCTGAGAAATCGAGTCTCCCTGAAAAACAGAACCGGCAGCACTGACGTCCGCCGCCCGCTTATGACGCGCCGCGGAGGAAGGAAATGAGAAGAAAAGACGGCGTGTACGTGACGAGACGAGGGGGAAGGACAAGACAAAACAATGGAGCTTGACGCCGCTCCCCGCCATAAGCGCCACCCCATAAGGGGGCAGGAACGACATCTAAAAACATAAAGTTCTCCACGCGGGAGACAAGTGGAGACCTGGTAATGACAAAAAAAAAAAAGTAAATCAGCTGCTGCGGTTCGGAAAATGATGTCTAACACCGGCCTGAAAGATCGGCCAAAGAACCGCCAAAGGGACCGGCGACGAAGCGGAAGAAGAGGCGCGGAAGGCAAGAACCAACCGCCAGGAAAAAAGTCAACGCACCTCAATTAATGAACGAGACCCGCCGAGCATTACCAAGGTGGCGACGTCAGTTTGCAGCAGGCCGGCAAGACAAGCCGGGCACGGGAGACTCCAGAAGGAAGAGGACCCGAAAGGATCATCATGGAAATCCAGATCAACCGCAACGTGACATCGTCCCCTCAGGGGTCGTCCCAGCGAAAGGCCACAAGGCTCCGAACACCAGGCTTGCAAAAAAAGCCGACAAGGACCTGAAGGGGGGGTCGCTTCTTCAAAACATTACACCTACGGGCAGTCCGTCCATTACGAGGGACTCTTACCGGCCAAGGGGGCAGGAAGGAGGGGCATGCACAAAAAGGAGGGTGGGAGGGGGTGGGGCAAGCATCAAATTTTCAAAAAGGAAAGTAACCGGGAGAGTTGCGGCACGGGTCAGGCAAGGGGACGAGCGTCGGTCTGGACAGTTAATAAGAGAAAAGAAGGTGAGAAAGGAGAGGCCGGAAGGCCTCTAAGAAAGGGGATGGTCGGGTGCTGATCAGAAAAAAGGGAACTTGCCGGCCGAGTTCAGGTAAACGTAAGTAAGAAAGGGAGCCTTCATGGGTGGGGAAATCATTCAGCGGGCCCTCATCCACAAGGGGGAGTGGAGGATGCCGGAGGTCATTACCAAGGCACCGGGCAAAGCTTCATTTCTGTCACCGCTGGGAAAGATTGGAAAGCCCAGGATGTAGACGCCGGACCTACGGTCAGTGCTGATCACGGTCCGATCCTTGCGGAGGGACGCCTTCTATCATGAACCCGCAAAAGGAGACGCGAAAACGGGCCCTTCCTCTCATCCGGTTGGGCCAGGAACAACTGGGGGCCCGTAGGTAAGGAGTCAAAAAGAAAAACGGAAGTATCCTGACTGCCTCCAGTGCTTTCAAGGTGGGGGATCGCTATGGAGTATGAGATAAGAAAATGCGTTACGGAACGGGAAGGGGGACCCACCGGAAAGGAACCGGTCCCCACCGGCCAACACCGCAAAATTTAAGGAGGTGCTTGAAGCGACACAACCTACAGAAAAGCCAAGCGCCTAGGCCAGAGGTTACTTCCAAGGAGGGAAACACGCCAAATCAAAAGCAGATCGTCAAGAACGAGGGAAGGGACGTCAATGAGTAACCTGTGCCGGGGGCCGGCCTGTGTCCCTCTCTCTCAACACAAAAAACGCTCTCGAGATGGAACGCCAGGCCCGGACAAGCATCGGCCCTTAATCAGACAAGGAGAAGGGCGACGAAATTTATCAACTTTTTGTTAAAGTGAAGTAGAAGGGAGAACACGTCCGCGAAAACGCTGCTTTCGGAAAAAACAGGGGGAAGCGCATAGAAAGGCCGGAACAAGTCCAAGGGGAAGGGGGGAAGGGGTGAACCTTGGGTGGAAGCCTTCTTCCATCTCTGCGTAGGCCAACGTCACTATCAGTGGAAGAGCATAGTGAGGAATCAAGAAAGGATCACAAGGGCAGTCATGGATACGAGCCCTTTGCGATAAATGAGAAGACCTTCATAGGGCCCAAAGTTTTTGGCCTGGAACAGAGTAAGTTACGAAAACCGGGGGGAGTCAAAAAAATCGAATGGGGAACGCGAAGAAAAATTAAGGCAAAAAACCGCAGAAGCAACGAAACCGGCGTTCAGACCTCCTGGGCGGGGGGAAAAAAGCAAAAGGATGAGAAGGGGAAAAACTTGTTTGACAAGTCGACTTAGGGGGACCTGCCCAAGGAGGCACAACTCAGTCAAATAGAAAAAGTCACGAGCCCGGGTACACTGGTCAGAGGGGAACCACCGCCGGCTTCTACGGAAATGGTGCGTCGCCGAATCAGGGCTGAAGGGCAATCACCCTGACCTAAAAGAAGAACATCAGCCTAAATAGGACCGATCCTACGGCAGCACATTAAGGGCTCAAGGTGAGAAAAAGAAGACAGACAAAAAAGCCTCTCAAACTGCCTTCGGCAGCGAAACGTACCGAAACTCTCCCGGGATATCAAAGAAGGGGGGACAGAAGATAAAAACGAATCGGGAGGGTGCCTTTACAACCGGTCCGTAATTTTCAAGTTACAGAAAAGCCTGGAAAGGCTGACGAGGAAGAGATAATAAGACTGAAGAAGTCCAAGTCGCGACCTTCTAGAGGACGACGAGCGTGGGAATTTTGGGGTAGAAGGGGCATATACCACCTTGAAAGGGATTCGATTTGGAGGGTGGAGAAATAGGAGGGGTCATGAGGGAGCCTTGGGGTGCGGGGAGGTCAACGCTGCCTGCCGGAGGAGAAAACAGGCCGGTGAGGAAAGAGGGGCGTGGGGCAGGCGCAGGCGAAACTGACGTACCAACCAGTAGGACTGGAACGTTGGGGGCAATTAAAAACTTGACGCTGAAAGGGGACGGGGGTGCGAGGGTCAGGGTGGGGGAGGAGCGCAAAAATGAGGAAACCCATGGCCGCGCGTCCGAAAAAGAAGATGGGGCCATGTAAAGTCAGGAGGAGGTGTAATCCCCATCAGTCCGAGCCGAGCGAGACGAGGGTGATTAAAGGACGGAAAACTTGAACGCCGGATGGAACGGGGGGAGAAAGCGGGTAATGCGCCGCACGGGGCGTATTTGGGTGGCTCCTTGGGGCGGGGGGTGAGGAGGTGACAGAAGGTGTGCTTCTTGGGATTTTGAGAGAACTCGGCCTAGGTCACTAAGTAAGGTCATGCTGTGAAGAAAATAGGGAAAGGGAGGTTGTGGGGGGGGACGAAAGAACGGGCGTCCATCTCCATTCATAAAATGATAGACCTAGATAGGTGAGAGAAAATGTGATGGAAGGTCAAAAAGAAAGTGATCGCGGCAATAGAAGGATGAGCCATTAAAACTTCAGGGGTGTCAGGCAACAAGGGGGGAAAGGAGGGCACCACTATGGGCACAAGGGGGACATAAGGCGCTAGTTGCTAATTCAGAACGAGCAAAGGGAAGTGAAATCCCAGAAGAACAGCCTTCGGACTCAAGAAAAAGTCTAACGTCGTCCTTCGGAGCAATCTCCACCAACTGAAGCCCGTCTGAAGCCATCTCTTCTGAAGCCCGAGACACCCTTCTTGTAAGGGAATATCCACCAGTACTAAAATAATAATCCCCAGGAGGAACGATAATAAACCCTCCTTTTTAGGGGGGAGTAATCTCCCACGCAGGGGAGTTCAAGTGGCTACACACAAAGGGGAAAAAAGAGGATCTTATACGGCCTGGGTGCGTACAAACCTGCACCTTAATTTGGAAACATCGGGAAGCCAACGACAAAGAAAAGGATCCCCTGGCCTCCCTCGCCACGAAAACAGAAACCGAAAAGAACGTGAAACTGAAAAAAAAAAGTAGCCGGGAACCCTACTGCTATCGAGTTGCTAAGTTGAGATCCGTTCAAAACACGTAAGAAAGGAAAAGGAAGGAATCGAACTAAAAGAATAAAATGGAGACCTCACAAAAATCAAACGCACTGATACTGGAAGCAGGAAGAAACAGGCCACTCCAGGCTCCCTCGAAGGTCTGCCGCTCACGGACTCACTTACTTTGATGGAGTTTCCCATGCAAAAAGGTCCTTAAAAGGACTCTGTTAGAGGAAAATTAAGGCGGAAATATGCAAAGAAGGCTCGATTTTGTTTCGATCATTGCATCTTGAACTGAGGGGTTTTCAAGGGAATGGGAGGAAGAATTAGGAAGGCGGACTGGCGCTTTCCAAGGCGGGAAGAAGGGGGGAGATAGGCTTATTCGATACCATTATTGAGTTCAGTATTTTTCCTGGCACGTAGGGAACCGGCCGGGCAGGCCTATCTTCGAAGGAAAAATTAATAGAAGAAGGGAGTTGATCAGAAATCAAAGTGTAATTTCGCCTACAGGGAAAATGAGGTGAGGTGCAGGAACCCTAAGTCTACGGGGGCCAGATCCATTGCGGGGGGAGGGAACAGGGGTTTCCTCCCAAGGAGGGAAAAACGCCTCAGCCCTCAAAATTCTTTCTTATTGTCCTAATACGGCGGCGCGAACATGGAGGAAGCAGTTCACTCAAAAGTATGAGAAGGGGAAGGCCTGCTAAGAATGTGTACAGGACCACTTTTTCCCTCTGAAGCAGCAGAACTGCACCATAACGAGGACAGAGCAAATTTATCTGAGAGTTAGTAGAGGACTTCGATCGCCAATGAGGGGGAAGAAAGGGGGCTTACTGGAAAGGAAGGCCCAAAGGACACAAGGGCACGGATCCTGGCGGTTGAAGAAAGATGCGACCCCTGTAAATCGCCAGCGACGGGCTTTCTTTTCATACCTTCTGAATTCGGAACTCAGAAAAAGAGTACGCAGGGCCTGCGCGGTCGAGGAGGAAAAGGGGGGGCAAGTATTCTTTACCTGACAGTGTCCATCTATAAAAAACAACGGGCAAAGAAGTTAAGGTAAGAGGGCCATCATCAGAAAAAGCGCTGTCGACTTCTGAGGAAAATTGTGACGAGTTGAAGTACCTTAAGAGAAACAGAAGGCGCTGGCGGCGATCGGGGGGCAGGGTTGTTAGGAGCAGGGAAGAAGCGTCCAGCTTGGCTGGGATCCATTGAATGGGGGGGAGGCAAAGAAGGTCCAGGCAAAGGGATTTGCGGTAAGTCAAAGAATGGGAGGAGAAGACTAGGCATCTGAAGCTTACTAAGGAGGCGAAAGATCAACTTGATGCAGTCAAGGGATAAGACCCAGGGAATGCTCACCGTGCCGAAGGACCGTTTTTTCAACTTGAAGGAGGCTAAGAAGGGGACACTAGCAGGAGGGGGAGGGGTTTAACCCTGATCGAGGGGGAAGCTCCTGGGATAAGTAAATCAGAACTACAGATCCACCCTCGGGAGGACAAAAAAGGGGAATTGTAAAAAAAGAACTGGACGCTGAACCGTAGATTAGGGGACAGGCAGGCATCCCTCATTCATTTCAACTAGGGACAGTAAGCGGGGGGATTTCACCACCCAGTGCGAGGAATGAGTAGAAGAACTGTGAGACAGGAATGGACAAATACCGAATCACCGATCACCTACATCCTCAAGTTTTATAGCCTCCTGCAAGAGCACATTCCGAACGCAGAGGGGTGCCAGCAGAAGGAAAAAGACCGGTCAGAGAAAAGGGACAGTGCATGCCCGAGACAGGGAGGAAGAAGCATTATAGTCACGAAAGTGCAGCCATGGAAGCCAGGGAAGTTGATGCTATTGGTCATCTCAGCAGAAGGGCAGGCTGGACGGGGAGAGCGATACCGTCAGCGTCCACTCTTCTGGAGGAAAAGAAGACGAGGAACGAGCTGGGTCTTCTCCGTTCCCTCGAGGGGGCACGGGAAAAATGATTCTATTGAAAAGCGGGCGGGGGAATCGAAGTAAATAAAGTGTGCGTTGTGGACACGGCATGCTCCTGGGACTTCCGTGTCAGTCGTTCCTTCGGTTTCTTTCAGTTAAAAGTCGATACCGGGAATGATCTTGAAATTGAGAGTGATTAGAATAGTTGCTCAGGAGGTCCTTTGGGGAGAACTCTTAGCGATAAAAAAAAATTGATTATAAAAAGCGAAGGGGAAAGGGGTCAGGGAATAGTTAAGATGGAGGATCGCCCACAGCCGTAAAGATGAGCACGATACGGGGGTTAGAAAAGGGGGAACTGTGATTGAAGCTTCGGGGGAGAAAGAGGTAAATGGAGCCGAAACAGACTTATTGGGGGTGGGGGGAAACGAGACGACCGTAATGACCTTGGGGATGTGAGACTATTAACTTCTTAATAAGAACGCTAAAACTGATAAGGGAGGAAAGCGAGGATCATCAGCCTGGCAGGGAGGTGGGTGAGGGGTAGAGAGGGCATCGCTACTGATGCGAACTGCAACTATATTTATTCACTAAAAGGAGTTAGGCAAAAAAGGGAAAGGTGGAATAGAGAGATAGCAACGAGAGCCATGATGCACCAGTCAAAGGTCGACAAGTGGGGATACTCAAAACCAGAGGGAAAGAGTATATTCAAAAAATATGGTTACCGATTGCATCAGGAGACGATTATAGGCGACAAAAGCCAAAAGGGGGTATCCAATGAGACCAGCAATAATGGAAAGCTCGCCGGGATGAGAACAAATAGGGGAGGACTTTAAGGAGGCCCCTCTGAGCTCATGGGACACCCAAAGATGATGAAAGCATCGGCGGCAAGAATGGCTCATCAAATGTAACGGTATAGAAGATTACTAGTCTACACCCGGCGACAATACCGCTCAGGGGAGAACAATACGGAAGTTCTCCCCAGACAACTATGACGGAGGACGACCTGAGGCAAAAGTGCTCACCAGGTGCCTTCAACGTGGACACACAGGAGCTCTGCTTTACGAAAGTGACACCTCAGCCAGTCACTGGACAGATCCATATTATGTAAACGAACGGCAACAGAAAGAGAAGGAAGGGTATCCGTCTTTCAAGGGAGGGATCAAAGACGAGCCGGCAAACCTCGAACGGGACACGAAGCTATAAAATTAAGACAACCCAGCCTAAGTAACTGGTACTGTCAGGGTTGCAGCCTGATCGGCAAAAAAGCACCAATGTGTAGCTACGGCACTTAAGGCCTTCTCACAGAGACCGCACATAAATCATAAAAACGCCACCCTAACATCAAGGTGAGAGGTCCCTCAAGTTTCATCATGAGGGGAAAGGCTAGGACAGCAAACGCTCAGTATCAAACCAGATTTCAAGCGCACGTAACGCGACGGCTTACATCATTCATACTGGGTGAAAGCCAGTAGATGGGGACGCCGGTAGCCAGATCCTTCAGAACTTCCAGTCGGGGCCGAAAAAGGATGATTGGACCAGCCGCTGTTTTTTTGTTCGGGGAAATAATGTTAAGGGTAGAGAAGAGGGAACATGTTGGCAGAGTGACCGGGTCAGGTAGAAGCTGAACACAGGAGGGGTACCGAGGAATGTGCTGCCCCATATCGAGGCCAATGATTCCTGAAGGAACATCATTATTTCTGGGCGGTGGGTCATAGGGAGGTAGGAAGGATTGGGGGGTTCTCCTATTAGGAGAGTAGCCGGGGTGTGGGGTAAGAACCATTCCCCAAAAGAAGTAAAAGATGCCGCTTTTCAGAAAAAAGTCCACTGGTTTCCATCCGAACATGACAACCGCAATTCAATGTTTAAGGCAGTAAACTCCTCTCAGGAGGGACTGAGGAGGGGACCTAGGAGGACCATTCAGAGTCAGGGTGAACAACCTGGAGGCGCGACGCCGGCCTCACAATACCGGGTTCAAGGAAACACAACGGGAATTAAAAATGCAAGGTGGGGTTTTAAAGAAGGCACCTTTTCTCTAAATGAAATGCCGCCATCTGCTTATGAGGGGGGAAGTTACTGAAGTTATTTCTTAGCAATGAGTAGAAGGGAAGAAGGCCCCGGACCCGCAGGGGACCAGCATCCCCGGGGGCACCCGGCACGTCACCGGAGGTCGCTCAAATAGAGGAAAGGACGACCACAAGGGAAAACAGATAGTCAAGAGACGGAAACCGGAGAATTCAACGAGTGCCACGGTAAAAAAATCGGAAGGGAAGACTCCGCTGTCGGCGAGGAGACCGTTGCCGAAGCCGCTGGGGACCATCTCCCACGGTAGGAGAAAGGGACGCTTCATCATCTGCATCAGGCCTCTAAGCGAGCATGAGGGCGATCGGAGAGAAATCCTTTTGTGGAAGGGGGGGGAAGGATGCACCCTCCACGCCCGGGTCAAAGTGAAAGTACAAGTACCCTGAAAACAATAGAAGGGGAGGAAGGGGAATCAGGTTTTAGGGCCTGCTGTCCAAGGCCGGTCCCGCCCTCATTAGAGGGAAGCATGGCTATAAAGCATAATTCAGAAAATTCGCTAAGCTTAACTACAGCTAAAGATCAAACTGCAGGGGACAGTGATCCAAAAATTGGAAAAGGGATTAAATTCCTGGAGACTTGACTTTCCAATGGTGGGTCCTGAGCAGGGGAATGACGAAGGGCTCAGGCGGTTTAACCTGAGAGGAGGGGGTAGAAGAAAAAGGTTCCGCCCCTGATAAGCACTACGAGAAAAAGGCTAACTAAGGGGGTCTTACAAGCAGGGAAGATGGTTCTAACTTCTGGGGGGGGGGGGGGGTACCTCAAATCCGAATTCCTTCACGGTCAAACTATCGGTGGACAGGAACGGCTGTGAAGAAGGCACAACTTCTCGTAGTACTGTCGGCGAAGGGGCCACAAAAAAAAGGAGGGGGGCCTAATACGCAACCCGTACATCCAAAAAAAGTGATAGGCACCGGAGCGAAGGAAATTCCTGCCCTCTTTGCTAATTCCAGAGAACTGCTTCGGCACGAAGGAGCCCTGAAAGGAAAAACGCAACTCTCCCCGGGGATCAAACCCGGAGTGGAAAAAATGAAAAAGGGAGGATGTTGCATAAGGGAAAAAAGGGAAGGAGAAAGGTCAGACGGCTCTATGGCCCTGCTTGAAGGGAAACTGCTCTTAGAATAAGCTACCCGTCAGCTTCCTCTTCGTCAACATCCGTCGATCCGGGAGGTAGGGAAGTTGCCCTAAGGCGGCAACCTCACGCTGGGGCGGGTAATTATTTGTAGTGAAGGGGGGGGGATCGTTTGCGTTCGGCGGCTGCGGCACGGGAAAATTCACCTGGGACGATTGTTTGCCCAAGGAAAAACTGTCCCGGGGGGGGAGAAATCGAGAATCGGAAGGAAAGGGAGTACTCGGCCTTACTTGAGAGGATGGGACGTGACAGCGCGGGTTGAGCGGATGTTCAGGGGGGGGGGGGGCCGGAGAAAAAGCGTAGTAAGTGGAGGAAGTCGATCCTTCCGAGCGAGGGGGTACATTCGGGGCACAGATCTGGGCCAGTCCTGCGGAGGGGGGGGGGGCGCCCAAAAGAAGATCCTATAAGAAAAACCAGGTTTGGTGTATTACACTGGAACTGCAAGAAGTGTTTATAACGAGAAAGAGGTATGCGCAAGGACGGGGACTGGTTTCGAAGGAGAAAAGTGCCGGGGGGGGGTCTTCTGTATTGTTTTAATATTAACTACGTCTAGACCGCCGGGGCTGAGAGGGACTTCCTGGGGGGGAGGCCACATCCTTTCTGGGAGGTGGGTGGCCGAATTCTGAAAAAAATCTGTCCAGCAAGGTCCTACGATATTGGCGAAAAAAACTGAAGAGATATGAAAGGAGTTGGGAAGCTTTATCCTCCCGGGGAAAGGAGGATGTCAACTAAGATGGCCCCAGTGACGGGAAGGAGTGGAGAGTCTAAATCAACAACACAAAGGGGGAAGAAGAATATTGAGGTGACGTCAATAAAGGCAGAGGATGTGAAAAATACCGAGCCCAGGGACGGTTAGACCTCTCGCCATCACAGCCGGGAACTTGAAAACGATGCGGCCGTGGCACGTTCAAAAGAGACTGAGGTGCGAACCTCGAAGAGAAAAACCTACGAAAGGATGACAGGAAATCAGGAGGAAAAAAAGTCAGGAAGGAGGGTGTACGGTCATATCAAGTTCACTCGTCTAAAGACAAGAAGCCCCATACATTCGGCACGCGAAAAGCGACGCAGAATAGGAACCCCATGTCATGTGCGGCGGAATCGAAAGAAGCGAAGTTGAAACCCGCAGGCGTCAAGGATCACCTGGGTCCGGCAGGAAAAAAAGGAGGGGGGCAAGAGTAGGCTAAGTGGGCGTAAGAAGATGTTAGAGAACCGACCTGAACCGGGGAAAAGAGAATGGGCAAAGTAACTTTCCCCTAAGACAAAATCGCGTAAACTCATGCCCGAGGGAGTTTTAGGAAAAAAGACCAGCATGAGCCGCTCCTTCACCGAGAAAAATCAAGTAGGGGGGACTAGAACACCGGGAAAAGGAGAGAAGCTTGTTTAGGGGTCCAAGGCCTCACGAACCGAAAGCCAGACGTCCCTGTCAGCCGCAGTACCGAAAAAGGCCTAAGAAAGCCGATTCACCCGCCATCGAGTGAAATCGGGAGAACGAAATGTGACGGAGGATGAACGTAAAAAAACTCAATCCATTTCCGAAGAAGAAAGGGACTCTGACGGATCAGAGAAAAAAAAAATCCTCCGGGAACAGGGGGAGGGCTTACAGTAAAGGCAACTTCCAGGCCCGAAGGGGGGAGGATTCACCAGAAAGGGGGTTGCCATAACATAACTTTTTCAGGAGGGGAAAGACGCTTCCTGAATTCATTATGCGGCGGGCTGGAACTAGGGCCGAGAATGGGGCAAGAAAAGAGCGCGGGAATGGGGATCTAAAAGGGGGATGAGGGGGGAAACCAGGACAGGCGTTGCCCGGCCGGCGGAAACGGGGTCGTCGAAAAAGGAATAGCCGGCAGTGGTGAGAAACCGCCCTTTACCGTGGGAACGGAGGAGACCGGAGGGAAACACGATCTCGGGGCAGCAAGTAAAGGTGCTGTGTAAAAGCAGTCCACCGGTGAGTGGTCCGCACGGTAGAAAAACTAGCCGCACCACAAAACAACCAAAAAAAAAAAAAAAAAAAAAAAAAAACCCCACAAACAAAAGGAAGAGAAAAAAAGGGGGAGGGGCGCGGGGGGGACGGGGGGGGGGAGTAAATGGGGGGGAAAGGGGGGGGGGGGGGGGGGGGAGCTAGCGGGGTACGGAGGAGAAGAAAGGGATTCTAATCCTAATAGGAAAAAGGGGACCATTCTAAGAAGTAACCCGCCCCCGTTCTGCCCTGAGCGCCTTCCCGGAGAGAAGGGGGTCAAAAAACACACTGTAGATCTCCTAGGGGAAGAGGGACCCATCTTATCCGGAATGAAAGAAAGGAGGTCAAGCTCATTTTCGGGGGGGTATGAGAAAAAGGGGAATTGACGGCAGGGACCGGGAAAGGCAGCAGGCCGGAACCCTGAAAAACGGATCACCGGCCAGTCCAGGAGCACTGGTCCTGGAAGCCTCGAAAAAAGGGGGAATCTAAGCGCCTTCTTTTCTTTGAAGGAGACCAACGTAGGAAGTCAAAAAAAGGCGGGGGTCGCGGTGCTAAGGTCCTAGAGTCTACTTCTCGAAAAGGGGAGAAGAACCGGTGCCGAGTGGGCCGGCCGGGGTCC
>Ga0179593_1638664_pt1 | contig 14405 bp, 13 predicted proteins | sample CZODoug2_1_08_16_FD_185931 | JGI IMG/M metagenome (GOLD analysis project Ga0179593, IMG submission 185931) | Vadose zone soil fungal communities from Angelo Coast Range Reserve, California, USA - CZODoug2_1_08_16fungal (PacBio error correction) | ecosystem: Environmental > Terrestrial > Soil >...
AGCGAGATAGATCAGCGCGGACAGCCTCCTCCTAAAAAACACATCACCGCAGGGGGCGGCCACCGTCAAGGGGGTTCAAAAGTGGGGAAGACAAGACCAAAAAATGTCTCGTGAGCGTCAGGGGTCAAGAAAAAAGTGTCGGAGAAGAGCTCAAGCCGTGTGCGTGATTGGTTTGGACACGCAACAAGCACCCGTAAGGATGGGATATGGGCCAAAAAAAAGCTCGAGACACCAGGACGCTGATGGTAGGAGGAGCTCACTTGGAGGAAAAACGTGACAAGCCGGTGCCAAGTCCCATACCGACTGCTCGGAAAGAAAGAGGATTCAAAAAAATCATAAAATTTGAAACCCAGGGCCGTGGTCTGGTGGCGGGGAAAACGTCGGCCAGTGCTTTACACCGTGCACACGCCCCCAGAAAGAAGCCAGAAAAAGTCAACGGGTCGACAGTTCCCCTTAAAGACATCCAAAGGAAAAAAAAAAAGTCACGGGAAACCCCGGTGGCCCGGGGGGGGAGCGCACACAAGCTCAAACGAAACTGGCCAAGATTTGTCCATAACGGGAGGCGGGGAAACATGTTGGCTGACAGGGGAGCGCAAGGGACCAGGGTTTCCAGTGCAGGCACCCCCTCGGGGCCAAAAACCAGGGGGGTGATGAAGGCGGCGCGTGTGGAGGCGAATTCTAGGCACCCGCCAGGCCTGCCCCCGGGGCCCCACCAGGTTTCGTAAAACAGGGGTTGCCTGCCAAGGAAATGCGGAGCCAGCGCCAGCTGCGCTGTGGGCCCCCAAAAGGTGCGTGGGGGGGGGGATAAAAGAGTGAAAACATCAGTGCCCCCTCAGGCACCCATGGGGGAGGGTGAGTGCAGGCAGCACCACGCCAGTCAGAGGTGGGGTACCAGTAAACCGGCGGGCCCGGGAAGAAAAGCGCCTAAAGGCCCCTTGGGGGGAGGGTCCAAAGAGAGGCGGGGGGCAAACCTACCTCGTCGGGACAGGCGCCTGGTTGCCTAGTGCGGGAGGAAGAACGTGTCAGGCAAGGGGGCCGTTGGCAAGTGCCGGGGGGGAGAAATAAATCAAAGAGCCCTCTCCTTTTTCCTAACGGGGAAAGCACGAACCACGGTACGCGGAAACAGACCGGACCAGAAGGAAATGCCGGGTCCCAAACAGCAGATGTCAGCCCAAAACCCAGCCGGCCTCAGGGGGAAAAAGCGAGTCCATTCCTGTAAACAACATCAAAAAGGGAAATCACAAAAGCCAGAAATCAGCACGGGGCGCAGGTCGGCCGGCCGCCGCGAACCGACAGCACAAAAACAGCCCGTTGACTGAGGGTACCCGGCAAACAATGCCAGAGAAAGATACCACGAAGCCTGTCCCAACAAAAGAAGGCAAGGCAGCACGACAAAGGGCGGCGTAAGCGACCAGGTAGAGAAAAAGCCAGAGGTCTGCCTGGTGTCAGCACGGGAAAGGGCTCTCGACCAAGCAGCCAGGTGCCGGCGTCGGCGAGGAAAAAAGACACCAGAGAAAGAAAGGCTGCATTGAAAAGAAAGGCCAGAGCCGGCTGAGAGTCAGGACCACCCCCAAGCCAAGTGAGATAACCGCCACGGTCCTGCAAGAAAACGCGACACTTCCACCAAAGGGTCTACCGAAACCTGCGACCATCGGAAGGATGAAAAAAGGGGTCGCTTCCTAGACAAAACGAAAGGTCCTACCGCCAACGGGTCCAGCCAAGCCAACTTCAACAAAAAAACAACAACAGAGCGACTTTGTTTGACGCAGTGTGCGGGCAAGGAAAGCCAAGCCCCACAAAAAACCCCAGGTACCCCACGGCACCGAGGACCGAACAAAAAAAGCGATGCATGCGGGTTTCGGAAAGGAAGGAATCGAAACAACGCTAAACTGCCTGGATGGCAAGTCACGGGTAAATCTCTCCGAGAAACTCGGAAGTCAAAAAAGGAGGAGGGAGTAAGGGGGGGAGATCGATCTCGTCGGGAAAAGGATGGCAGACTGCCCTCACCAGCAGTTTGTGCCAGAAAGAGCTCGAGGAAGAACGCTGCACGCAGCCGGGCGTTGGGTAGAAGAACGTGGCCTGGGTACATAAAAAAGAAGTCCCTGGTGGTTGGGTGACGTAGGGGAAACGGACCACTGGGACCTTCTAACAAGCAAAAACCTCATTGGGGGGGATTAGAAGAAGAGCGCATTGCTGGAACGGGACTAGTGGCCGCAATGGGTGGTCCTAGAGTCCCGACAGCTTTTTGCCGGGTGGGTGGAAAAAGAAAACTGCAGAGCCGGTCAACCGGGGGAGGTTCAAAACCGGGGGGTCAGTCAAAAGGTGAAAGCTTGTCGGAGGGGGGCTGGTTACGCAACGCTGCCGCCCGCTTGGGGGGAAGGACGGTGATCAGGAAATCTTGGGATCTGGGGTGGGCAGGGGCGTTCCCTAAACCGAGAAAGCCACGCCGTGGGGGGAAGATCAAGAATAGAAAAGGGGGGAGGGGGAAAAAACCAAAGCCAATATCTTTTCGGCAGGGGGGGGGGAGGAGTACAACGTCCCGTTGGGACTGCGGCGGGATTTGAGAAACACGGGCCAAGGGTGGGTTGTGTGAAAAGGTTATACACACAAACGAAGGAGGGCTGGGCACGCGTCGGCAAACAGCCGACCTGGATACAAGGGGCTATGCGGGCGCACAGACCTGGGGGGACGAGGGGGGAAGAAACCTTCCGAGGCAAAAAGAGGGGGGGGGGAGATGATCGGCACAGCTGGGGGGACTTTCCGTCAGAGCAAAGTCGGCCGGCGGGTAACCGTCAGCAAAAGGGAATTACGGGGGCCGCCTAAAAAAAAAACCAAGAGGCGGGGGACACGAAAAAGGAAGGGGTCGGGGCCCCCGACCCTTAATTACGACGGCCGACTGTCACTAAGTCCCGGCGGCGGCCATGGCCCGGGGAGAAGAAAGACAAAGAAGCCTGAAAAAGCCCCAGTCTCTGGCTGGGGTCAAAGGGAAGGGAAGGGAGGTCGTTTGCGGGAGCAGCGCTGGGCGTTGGATGACGGGACAAAGACACGCGAAACAACACAGGCTGCCCTGGGAAAGCAGGCAGGCGCAAGTGGGTGGGACCACATCGAGGAGGGAACTGACACCGCGAGAAGCCCCCTGGCAACGGCACCGCGGAACGTGGCCCGCCGCCTGGCGGAAAAAGAGAACGCGAAAAAGCGACTCACCAAAAAGAATTTTGGGAGAAAAAAGAAAAAAGGTGAACAGAGAGCGGCTGGGGACACTTGGACCTGCCAGAAGTGACGCGCAAGCTGCTTGGCACTGTGGCCGCGCACAATCCAGGAAGAGAAGGGGGGACCGCTTCGTGCGGTCTAAGGGGGGAAAACCCCCCCCAATCCCCCGGCACAAAAACTAACGTCCACTCTGACTGCAGCGACAGAGGAGGAGAAGACCACGTGCCCCGATAGCCAGGGGAGAAAGAAGATTTAACCAAACGCTCAAGCAGAAGCGCTGACTGGGCGGTGGGCCGAACTGGTGGTACTGAGTTCTCTGGGACAGAAATACGAGTCCCAGAGCAACCCGCGGAGCTCGGACCGAAAGGTGAGGGCCCGGGCTTTGCCCAGCAACTCAGCGCGCGCCAATCAGTGGGGTGCAACACCTCAGCCGCTAGCTCACCGCCGAACGGAAGCTCAAGGAGGGGGATGCGATAAATGCCCCAGACTAAAGAGGAGGCCTGGGGAAAAGGAAGGGACGGGGCAGGAGCGTCGACCACCAGATGATCGACTCCGCGTCCAGCCAACGGACTGAGCCAAACAACAACAACAACCAGTAGATTAGGAAAAAAAAGTTTCAGCTGGCGGCGACGAGACAGCAGCAGAAAAAAAAAAAAAAAAAACTAACAGCAAAAACCAGTGCCCACCAAGAAAAGGAACTTTGCTGAATGGATCCTCCCCGAAAGAAAGGGGGAATGATGCAGTTTCACGCATCGGGGTCGGCTGGGCCGGTGAGCTTAGCCGCGGGGGGACGAGAGCTGCGATGGTCATCTTAAACACACCCCCCGGTTCTGGCGGCCGAGCTCAACTTGGATGTCCGGGGGACGTGCGTCCGGAAAGATCAGAATATCTTCACAAGGGACGGGAGAGGAAAAAAATCCCGCGCCTCTGCTCTCCTGAACGGACTCCAGTTAGGGGAGAAAGTCGGACGGAAAAAAAGGCCAATCGAGGGAGAAACGGGCTGAGAAAAAAAAAAAAAAGCGATGGGAAGTCGCCAGGGGCCTTCAGGGGGGGCAGTTCAGACCGCTGGATGGGGGCCGTGGAGCGCCAGAAGACATAGGAAAGCACGACACGGAAAAAAGTCGCGGTGCAGGGCGGCCGGATGTGGGGGGTAGCCAAAAGAAAGGGGTACAAGGAGTGGGGGTCGCCGCCGGTAAGGCCGATAAAGGAAGGTGGGTCCAGGGGCTCAGCTCGGACGCCCTGGGGCGCGGGCGGCACCAGTAAAAACTTGTCGTCACTAATCGGCAAAGCGAAGAGAGAGACTGTCCGGCCCGGGCCAGGCAAAAAAGTCATCATGGGACCACCTTCCTGATGGTCGCGAGCAGCCACCCAGACTGTAAACCTCCAGGTGCTTGAATTTCGAAGGGGGGAGGGCGCGGGGGCCCCGGAGAAGGGAAGGGCGGTCGTGCAACACGAGCGCGGGAGACCCACATAAACGAGGGTCTGGGCACAAGGCCCCTCGGGGATCGGGGGGGGGGGACGCGGGGGGGACGGGGGGGGAGAGAGATGGGATCGGCCCGCCACCCTCGCCCAGCCAAAGGTTGGGACCTGGCTAGTGCCAAGAACCTGTACAATAAGAACCGTTCGTGCAAAACGGATCCCTCCCGGGGGACCGAAAGGGGGGCCAAGACGGGCCAGGCGCGGGCTCGAAGGGGAAGGGGCCCGCTGGGTCAGTGCGGAGGGGTCTGGCCATCATTGCTAAACCAGGGGGGGCACACTTGCAGATTCGTTGGAAAACAGGAAGAGAACGTGGGCCCGCAGGAACGGCACCGAAAATCTAGCCTGGGGAGATTGTCGAAAAGTCTGTGACGAGATTAAACAAACCCCCTCTGTCAGAAGGTCCCGGCCGCGCGTCATCCGGTCAAAGCCGAGGCCGCCACGGCCAGGGCATCAAGGTCGCCGGTACCGCCGAAGGCAGAACCAGCAAAACCTTTGCTTTGAGTCTAAAATCCGGGGTCGGGGGGGGGGCCCCGAGCGCGCAGGAACCTCCTGGCCGAAAACGCAGCACCCAAAAACTTCAGGGAAAAAAATTGGGGTAAGACAGAAGGCAAACATGAACCGGGTTTTACATCCAAACTCGTGGGTGGTCCAGAGAGCTAAGGGGGGGGGGCCGGTCCCGTCCTCGGTCTTCTAAGGGGGACCTGGCAGGCGCCATCAAGAGGGCCTGCCTGGCACGCTAGACCAGCCCCGACCAATTCAGGGGGAAGAACAAAACCCCAACAGGGGGGGGGGGGCGGGGGAACATCCCAGACAAAGAAGAACAAAACCAGGAAGCTTCCCCCTAGACCTTTATCGCGAAAAACAGGCACGGAGAACCCGTGCCGGAGAAAAACGGAGAAATAGGAATAGAAAAGATCGTCTGGGAATCGAAAACTCAACCGCCGGCACAGCCAAGGACGGACAAATCGAACACTCAAAAGCAATCGAAACTTTGAAAGGTGACGGGGGGTGCAGCAGGGGGGCGGTCAAGGAAAGACCACAACAGAACCGGGAAAGAATATAAATGACCTAAAGGCCAAGTCAAGGGGGGGGGGGGGGGGGGGGGGGGGGGGGGGGGGGGGGGGGGGACAAACACACTGACAAAAAACTAAAAGGACTGCGTTACCCTCATCCTTAACCCGAAGAAAAAGGGGGGACAAGCACTGACTCTCCTACAGGAGGGGGTGGGGGGAAACGAAATGACTTAGTGAGGCCAAGATTGGGAAAAGTAGATAAAAGCTAAGACGTCCGGAATGACTTGAAAAACCAGTGATCAACTGCGCAAGCAACACAACCAAGAAGAGAAGGTAAATCATCTTATATTGCAACGGGTACGACTGCCGTCATCATGGTGGCAAAAGTAAGGGATGGCTACCACGTATGTGGGAAGGGAAGAGGAGAAACGTCAATCACAGGTAAAGTTAAAGAGAAATGGTGTCGTGAATTCGCCGGGGTCGCCCGTAGCGGGGGATGGGAGGTGCAAATTAGCCTGCTGGACAAAAAGGACTCGAAAAGATGTGGCGTGATCGTGACGCATTGGCTGTGGCGGCTGAAGCGAAAAGATGGGGGGTCACCGTATAGCGCCACGGATGGGGGAGGAAGAGCCCCGCCGGTGGGGTCAGCAAGACGGAAGGGAGTCGCGGGGGCATGAGAAGTCCGGAGGGGGGGGACCTGGTACGCCTGCCACCGGCGAGTCTTGGGCCAGCAGCAATGTGGATTAGGTGCCAGGAATCGGGGTCGCGTCGGTCTGAAAGGGCGGGGACGGGGGCCGGACAAGAGGAGGGGGAATACACCAGCAGAGATGGGTGGTCGCAAGGCGGCAACCTGCCGGACGGCTTGAGGAAGCTTCAGGAGGCTGCCCAAAAAAAACGAAGGGTTTTGTCAACGAAACAGCAAGGAAACGTCGGGAAGGTTCCGGAAGGCAAGAGACAAAACCGTTCTGATTTGGGGCAGGGATGCCAAAGGGACCGAGGTGAACACGCTTAACCCAAGCAAAGAAAGGTGGTGTTCTTAAGGGGAGTGGAAGCAAGTAAAAAAAACTTTGTCGTTGAAAGTGGACAGAAAGGGGATGGCCCCAAGGGAAAAACGGGGCGGGGGAAAAACGGGGTGAGCGAAACTTGCCCGGTGTGGTTGAAAGGAAAAAAAAGGAGAAAACTGAAAGAGACCCTCAAAGGAAAGGGGGTGTATATTCTTCACGCGAGGCCGAGGGGAGTGCTACAAGAACGCGGCCGGCAGAAGAGGTGGGCGCAACGCTTGTATCCTCAGGGAGGGTGAAGGGGAGGGGGGGAAGATGGCCATGTGGCGGGGCGTGAATTGCAGGGGGGCTTCAAAAATTAAGATCAACTGGACCAACAGAGGGCAGAGGGACTAAAGCAAGGATAAACCTTTGAAAGGGGACCCAGAACCCCTGGCAAGACGGGAATGGTCAGGGGCCGCTGGGGGTGGTGGCAAAAGAGAAAAGAAGATCTCCAAACCGAAGCGTGCCCGAGGCGGTGGGGGCCAAAAAGGACAATCAAGTCTGGCCGGAGAGACCTGGGTTAAAGTAAGTTGAGCCCCTTACAAACTCTCAACAGCAAAAGAACAGGAGGACTGGGGGACTGGAAGGGGGCGACCGTCCGCGGGAGCCTAGCCCAAATGCGGCGGAAAAAAAAACCAAGGGGGTTGCCAACTTTGGTGTAAAGAGAGAAAGCGGCTCCAGCCGGTCCCCGCCGACAGGGGGGTAAAGAAAAGGCGGGCAGAGGCAGCGCTGCACGAAACCCCAAGAGAAAGGCCCCAGAAACTCCATGACCCTGGTCTGACAAAAATGGGGATCGGAAGTGGACTATCCCAACCCAAAAAAAAAAAAACGAGCACGGCTGGCGTGGCCGAATAAGAGGGTCGGGGGGGGCAAGGGAACTAAAGAAACCAGAAAAACTCTTCAAATCCAAAAAGAGAAAAACTGGACGGGCCCTAGGGGAAACTATATTCTCTGGGTAGGAAAAGAGTCCCCAAAGGCCTGTCCATGTCCGCCAAATGAGAAAAAAAAGAAAAAAAAAGAAGTGGGCTCTAGCTTCCACAGAAAAAGAAACACCCATAGGTGCACACCATCGGGGACAGGATCCGGAAAAAACCGTCAAAGGCCACTGGGGAATCCGAGGAACGCTGAACAGATAAGCGATAAAAGGGGAGAAGAAACAAACAATGGTGGTGGCCGCCGGAGTGAAAAAGAGGCCAACACCGGGCGGGACGACGAGCCCCGCCAGTAGATTCGAATCGAACAAAAAACGAACAAATAGGGAAAAGAGGCGAGAGATTAGGGAAAAAGGGCCACCTGGAAGACAGCAAAGCCGCCCTCCTCAGAACGTGAACAAAACAACCGGGAGTAACTTGCATGGTCGCGCATGACGGTGGCGATGAAGGACCTCGGAAGAGGTTGTGGGGGCGGCGGTGGGAAGAAGCATGGTGGGGTGCACAACCAAAGGACCCCGGAGCCGGCCCGAGGGACCTGATGAAGAGATCAAAACCCAAACCTTGTCGGCCGGAAACTTATACCGTGTGGGGGGGCGGTCCTGGGGACAAAGGAAAAAATGGGCTCCAGGACCAGCAAAGACGAGAGAAACCAGAAAAAAAAGAGCGAAAAATGAAGAGGAGCCCCCACATCCAGCTCACCAGCGAAAAAAAAAAACGGGAAGCCGTTTCTGGGCGGAACTTCGGCGGGGAAACAACACTGACAAAATGCTGAAAGCCATCGGACGACAAAAAAAAAGAGGATAACACGGACGATGACCGGTTCCAGGGGAAGTAGAGAAATCAGGAACCAAGTCGGGGAGGGGGGGGACTTGCAAGTGGGTGCGCCCAAAGCAAGCGAATGACCCGCACAAAAGGAGACGGAGAGGCCAGTCGTCCCCGTGTGGGGTTGCGAGGAAAAAAGGAAGCAGTGTGCGAATAGTGAAGGGTCCAGGGGGTCAGAACATGTTTCTTATACAGCAAACCATGGAAATACCACGCAGACGTCGCAAGAGAGGTGGGGGAGAATGAAAAACGAAATCAAAGAGGCGTAGGCGAGAGCGAAAAGCCGACGGACCCCTGGCCCGCTGCCTCAAGTGAAGGGGGGGACTGCAGGGGAGGGAGAGTATAAAAGGTGCTTCGCAGGCCGGTATGAGATGTTGTTCGTCAGGTCTGGTGGTGACACATTCTCCTGCGAAAAGGGGTCACGCCCGCTGGCTGAGGGTATCGTTAGAGCACTAAAAGTGCCCTAACAGGTCGCGCGATTAGACTTGGAGAGGAAAAAAAAAAGACACCCACCCCCGAAACGTACGCCTTGGAAAGCACAGGGAGCTCCCATCGGCAGAAAAAAGTCAACTCGGTGTCCGCCGAAAGAAGGGCCCCAGCACCTGGGCGGAAGATCCGGGTCTGAGAAGCAGAGGGGAGTGGATAGAGCAAAAGAAGCTGAGGACCCCATCAATGTCCTCGGGGGGCGGGGGGAGAGAGGTAACGCAACGCCCGAACGGGAGACTCGCTGGGCCGAATGGTTCAGACGACTGTGGGGGGAAACGAACGGGGGACCCAGCAACTGCGTCGGAAATACACGAAACGTGTGAGCCAGGAGTGACTCAGGGAAAAATAAAAAAAAGGGGAAAAAAACACATCAGAAACAAAAGGTACTCCGGCCTGCTCTGTCACCGGAAGGAACCAGCGAGTGGGGGGTCAAGTCCGCAACACAAGAACCGGCAATCCTTCAAAACACCCACTAGGGTCCCATTGTCACGCAATAGCAAGAAAAGGGAAACCCCGGCCGTAAAGTAGGCGCGAAATAGGATGGGTTGGGTTGTGGTTGTGGGGGGTGAAAAACCCCCCACCCAGCACTAAGTCGTCTGAATACAAGAGCCACGGGGGTGCCATCACCGTCGAGAAGGACGAAAACCTGTCCATGGGGAGAAAAGCGTCAAGGATCCATCCGGGCTGAGCACTGGAAAGGGAAACGGAGCAGTCCCCTTTAACTGCAAGACGTCAGAACAAAAAAGCAGAAAAAAAGCCATCAAAAGAGCAAATGCCCACCTCGGTAATAGCAAGAAGCGCTTCACATAAAAACACTTACCAAAGAACAACAGAAAATCCAACGTCGAACCAGAGGGCGGGCTAAAAGGGAAAACCGGGGAGAAAGCGAGGCAAAAGTCCAGAAAGGCCTGTCATCGATCAACCTAAGAAACCTCGGAGCGGGGCGCACGTGGTCGGACCAGCAGGGCCTCAGTTGAAAGGGCCCCAAACAAGAAAGTAAAAGAAGCGTCCCTCAAAAAGAAAGTACCAAAACAAGCAGCCTCAAGCATGGAGGGTACCAGCCAGCCATCACAGGAAAAAATCACCCGGAGGAAGTCACAAAAAATGAAAGAGAGGGGAAGAAAAAAAAAAAAAAAGAAAAAAAAAAGAAAAAGAAAAAAAAAAAAAAAAAAAAGACCTTTCTGTTTCAAGTACACACCATCCATCAATCTCGAAAGGTGGGGGATGCTTCTGACAAACGAAAATGTGAGGCTGAAGACAGAAAGGATCATCAGAGGGGGAATCTTTCGCTGCCCGAAACAGTTTGGTTCTGCGCATAGAAAAAAAGGAGGCTCGGGGGAGTACCGTCACTCCTTACACGAAGAGGGGGAAAGGCCGCGGGGGTGGTGGGAGTTACTGCGGGTTTAGGCAGAAAAAACCTGCTTGGGGTCTGGTCGGCGAGCGCCTAAAAAAAAACACTGAGTACAGGCAAGCGAAACAAGAACCAAAAAGGGGTGGTGCGGATCAGACGCGCAGTGACTTGACCCCTTTCCCTGGAATGTGATATTTTGTTTCATTAAGAAGACCCGGATGTCTGCGAAAACCTCAGTGTCTCGCACTGACGGGTGTGCGGATGAGTTTCAATCATCGCGGCAGGAGAAAAGTATCAAGTCTGAACGAACACCGGTGCTCACGGGGGAGCTTGAGGGATAGAAGGTGTACTCGGGTCACAAACCAACTCTGTATACTGGTGGCCAGAAGCCGAGAAAGAAAAAAAACGGAATGGACTTAGAGCTGAAAAAACCACGAACGCGAGGACCCAGCGGGGCGAGGTCTGAACGCGCCCGGGAAAAGAGGCTGGAGGAAGGAAGAGACAATGAGTCAGGGTGGGAAATGAGAACAACTGCTTCTGACCATTGTCAACAGGGAGGCAGAAAAGGCTGCAACGTGGGCCTGTGATGGGAGGCGGGGACAAAGCTTGCGCGGACCAGAAGAACAAAAGGGGCATAATGTTTGGGAGGACTAGCTTCCACTGGGTGGAAATGGTCCAGTCCCTAGTGCGATGCTGGAGGTTTCGAGGGCGGTGCTGGGAAACAAACCGAAAATGCGAAACGAAGTAGGGGGAACACTGAACCCCTTACCTCGGCCTACCCCCAAGATTGGGGGCAGCCGGGGGCCAATTATTCGCCTGTCCCTAGGAGGGAAAATGTTCAACGAACCCTAACGGTATCACGAGGCCAAAAAACATTGCTCAGGGAAAAGGGAAAATGGCGTGGAGGCACTCAACTGTTACGGTGGACAGTCTCTTCCTTGGGTTGAATCACAGAAAAAGACACACGTTAAAAAAAAAAAAAAAAAAAAGAGGGGATTTCGAGGAGGAATCCACATTGAGGTGAGACAACGTGTAGGAGGCTCAAGAAGGATCTACATCTCCGACTCTTCAAAAAGTAGTCATTCCCACGGAGAGAGACACTACTTCCCCCTTTCGAAAAAGGGAAGGGGCCTAAAGGCGCTAACAACTTAAAAAGCTAACATCTACGCCAACTTGGTGGGCAAGGTCTCGGAAACGATGGAGCAAATGTGACCCTGCTCCTGAACTCATCTAAGGAATAATACTTTAGCTCAAGTTTTTCAAACTCTCAGAAACCGGAAAAGGTCCCTCCTACGGTCTTTCCTTTAAGTCTGACCCAGAGGAAAAGGGTCTGAAAAACCACGGCACGTCAAAAGGAAACGTACTGTTCCTCTCATTAACTTTGGAAGAAGACGCCGGGAACACGGGAGTGTCCCCGTGAAGACGCAAAAAAAGCGGGGAAAAACTGGATCAATCATGTCTGGGCCCGAGGAAAAAAAAACCAACAGAAGGAATGAAAAGAAAAAAAAAAAAGGTAGGGAAGGGCTGTCTGGGGGGGGGGGGGGGCCCGCCTCTGTGTGAAAGAGGGGATTCTAGGAATGAAAAGGACAAGGAAGTTAAGTAACGCCCGCCCACCGTTTGACGATTACCCCCAACGGTGTTGGAAAAGCTCCACGGGCTTCCAAAAGCGAAAGGAAAATCGAAAAAGAAACTGGGGGGCACCACAAGCGACAAAGGGACATAGAAGCACGAAACAGAACTTGGGAGGAACTGCTGAAAAGGGACTCAAAAACACGAAGGTATGCTGCACACCATGAAAAAAAGGATGGGTTTTAGCGTGCAAGGCAGTAAGAAAGGCGTAAGACGCGAAAAAGGAACGAAGGCCAGCGAGCCAGGATCCGACAAAAAAAAACAAAGATATGAGGAAAATCCGCCTTAGAGTGCGTCGATCAGTCAGCACCTGAGCACAACGCAATGCGGTACCACCCATTATGCAACGTTTAGAAGGGAGGGGCAAATAACGGCCGCTTGTATCCTAAGGAGAAAAGAAAGGGGGTCTTCGTCTTTATCAACGGCGAGTGGTGGGACAAGACACTCATGCGTCGCCTGGGGTAGGGGGGAAGGGTAGGGAGACGGCTGAAAAACCCCGGAGGAGGAAAGAAAGCGAAAACGGGGGGTTAAACAGGAGTTCAAGGTACTCACGCCATAAAAAAGAATCGTCAGAAACCCGCAAACACCGAGGAGGCACCCCAAAGAAAAGACTAAAGGAAAGCGAAAAACTCTTTGGAGGGGGGTCAGAGGACTCACACTAAAAACATGAGGTGAGACCGATCGGCAAACTGCCGTAAGGGCCACGAGAATCCCGGTCGAAGTGCCGTCTAGAAATAAAGTGCCACCGACCGTCGTGACAGGGGGGGGGGCCGGAAAAAGAGTTTTCGCTCATCTCGCCGAGTCACATTAAACGGGAACAGGCGGGGGCCGCGAGTAAGACTGACGGGAGTTTGGGGCGCCCTGCAAGGGGAAGGTGCGCGCAGTTATGTGTTCGGTGCGCGGGAAACAAACTCGATTTTCAAAAAAAAACATGAACGAGAGAGGGGGCTGTACATCTCCAGCAGCAAACCATGGGTCGGATGAAAGTCCCCCGCTAGGGCTCCGTCACTCAGTAATGGCACAGGGGGCCCCGAGGGGCGTTCGGAAAAAGGGGGGAGTAGGTCCACCCCTCGACGATGTGCTAATCAAAAGCACAAGGAGGATGGGTCTTTGGGTTCACCAGACATGAGGGGGGACCTTAGAACTCAGGCACAAGGCGAGTGGGAGGGGTAAGGACACAGACAGTGTGTCTTCTCTGTCAGACCCATCCACAAACGTGGCGCCGGGTCCCCAGTAAATGCAGTCAGGGCCTTCCAGTATCAAAAAAATTCCTTGGGAAAAGACAAAATGGGACATGCTCCCAAAAAAAATCTGGGAAAAGAAAAGTGAGAAATCTTACTGGAACGGACTCCGCATGGCCCCACCGTGCCAAGGCGAGGCTACTTCGAATACGGGAGGGCAGGGGTCAGGGGGGATTTCTTCCCATTCCAGGAAAGTGGAGACGTAGCCAAAATCCCCGTGACAGTGGGGGGGAGGGGTGAAAAAAAAAGTCAACCTTTACGGGGGCCTACACAAAGTTAAATGCTTAGTAACACTTAAAAGTTTCACACAACTTGGCCCCGATCTTCAGAAAAAAGCCAGGGGTCAAGAATCTGTCGCAGGGGGGGGCCAGCCAGAATCCTGGAAAAAATGCCAAAGAATTGGCAGACACGGAGAGGAAGGTCAACACAAATCATACGTGGAGGGGTGGGGATAGGTCCAGCCCACGTAACAAAAGAAAGGCATCAGTTGTGACACCGGGGTTCCAGAACACCAGGGCGTGACATTCTGAGGAGCCTTGGAATCGAATCAAAACAAGGCAAAAAACCCTGCGCCGACTGAATACTCGCTCCATCCATCTGATGTCGGGATGAAGTAAAAGAACGAAAATCTTTTAAAGACAATGGTCAAGAAACAAAATGGGGGGGTTGATACACTTCTCCGGGGGGAAACCTAGAAAAAGGATAAAACCCAAGCCTGCTTCCTGATCAACACGGGGCAGAAGGGGCGGCTGGGGCAACGACCGCATCCACCGACAAAGCAAAGGATGCAAGAAGCGGAAAACCCCGCCCCTAAACGAATGCCTAATACCAACCGGAGCAAGCACGTCCCTCTCGAAAATCCACACGGGATACACTACTAAAAATCATCCCCTTCAAAACCGATTCAAAGGGAGGCTTCAGCCAAGACATACGAGGGGGGTCAAAATAGGGGGCTGGCTGGTTCTAAAATAAAAAACAAAGTCTCATTGTAAGCCAGCCCACGCAGGTCCACGGCATGAAGACAACCCCTTCCAAAAAAAAGAAAAAAGGGTGGGGGGGGTACTAGAAAAAAAAGATAAGCGGTCCCCTCAAACTGAGTCGTGTAAAAGGGCCAAAAACACTTGAACAGCAGCTATCAGACAGAAAAGAAGGGAAGGGGGCAGCCTTACTCCATTCGCAGCTCCGGGGGAACCGGGAGG
>Ga0179593_1479042_pt1 | contig 14403 bp, 17 predicted proteins | sample CZODoug2_1_08_16_FD_185931 | JGI IMG/M metagenome (GOLD analysis project Ga0179593, IMG submission 185931) | Vadose zone soil fungal communities from Angelo Coast Range Reserve, California, USA - CZODoug2_1_08_16fungal (PacBio error correction) | ecosystem: Environmental > Terrestrial > Soil >...
AAATGGAGCTTAATGCCCCCGAATAAGGCCAGTGAGCAAACGACTCGGTCAAAGTACGTTGATCACGTGGGACGTGACCGAGGCAGACCGGGAGGTTGACGCCCTGACCGGATAAACCGGGGCGAAGGACCGAGGGGATACCGGGAAGGAAAGTTTGTGCGAAATGAGGGGAACGACACTCGTTGGATTATACATGAGCAATAAAGGTCGCACCGTGGCTGTAAGGAACAGCCCGGGAATCGTGACCCCACAGCGGTCATGGGACGAGGGGCACCGCCAGAAAACGATGAGCAGAGAAAAAAGAGATGAAGGCGTTGCCGAAAAAAGGGAAGTGCAAGGAAAGGGCGGTGCCTGAAAGGCAAGGTGACTAACGCTAGGGGGTCAGAAAGGGCCCACATAACTGACAGGGAAAAGCAGTGCATGATCACACACACAGGGAGCACGGAACAGGTGGGAGAAGGGTAGAGGGGTCGTTCCACCCGTCACGGTTACCAAGTAAGTAGAGTCGGAGGCAGACCGGGGGGGGAGCGACTGAGGTTTGAAAGAGAAGACGGGAACAGGACCCGTAGAGACAGAAATAGAGATGTCAAGGGAGACGGAGGGATAACGACAGACTCGCTACAAAGACGGATAAAAAGAAAAAACAGATCTCGGCTAAAAGGCAGGGTGCAATGGAGGTGGGTCGAATCTCAGGGAGGGGGAATAGGGCACTTGAACTATAGTAAGTCGAAGATAGGGAGAAACAAGCATATCAGAGTGAAAAAATGTTCAAAGGAAATCTGGCGAACGTAAAAGAAAACAGGGAAACACGGGCAGATGTGAAAAAAAGGAGGGTCGGGAGGAAAATGCAATCCGTACCCCCAGAGAGAGAAAAGGTTAACGGTGGACAGAACGGACCCAAGGGGAGAGGTGGGGGGAGCGCGACTTCAAAAATCTAAAACAGTAGAGGGGGGGGGGGGGGGGGTTGTCACGAGGCGGATTGTGCAGGCCAGCAACAGGGGCCGAAGGGCCGCCTGGAGGAATTGGCTCCCCGAGGACGGGCAACGGGTTTCGGATGTGGCAGGGAGGGGGAAGAAAGAAAGAAAAAGTGCAAAAAGGGGGAGAACGCAAGGGAAAGGGAAAAAGGTCCAGAAATGAAAGTCGGAGTACAGAGATTGAGGTGTTCAATACCAAGTTAAGACAGAACCGGAGTGGAAAGGTGTGACGGGTGGGCGGGAGTGGCACTGGTTCAAAAACTGTGAAACGGACAGCGGGGGGTCAAGTCCGCTCGGTCAGTACTCCAATTCTGCGCACCTACAGAAATACACAGTACAATCCATAAGACACCGCCAGAAAGAGATGCAGGAATAAATGCGCTATCGGAAGGTAGGGTTCAGGGTCAGCTCGAAAGGACTACTGATGCACCTTGAGACAGCATATGGGAAGAAGAACGAGGACGCGAGGACCAGAAAAAGGGGGGGGAAGGAATCCACAGTCGAATATCTAAAAACCATATCGGCTGAGGGGGGAAGACTGGCAGGATACTCATGCAAGACATAAAAGGTAGTGAACACTATTATCAAAAAAGTTGGCGGGCACGTAGTTAGCTGGAAAGGGAGGCGACTTTTAAGAGCAAATATCGATCTTAAGTAAAAAAAGACTGAACGGGTGGGGAGAATTAGACGGAAGAAAGGCAGGCTGGATGCGGGCCGCGTCCTGGCCGGTAACGGGTACGTCTGGGACGAACGAAGAGCAAGTCAGACAGAAAAAAAAACGTTGAAGGACACTAAGTCAACAACAGGGCGACAGCCAACGGGGGGGAGTGGGGGGGTGGGGGGGGAGGAGGGGGGGGGGGGCCGGGTGAAAACGGGGGGGGGGCTGAGACGGCTCCCCGGACTGAAGTCTGGGCTTGTACAGATGCAGCCGATCAGAGGGGGACTACATAGACATTCAAGCAAGTGACCGCGGAAAAGGAAAAGGGGGAATGTACCCAAAGGGGGAGTAAGGGTAAAATTGATCGGAAGTTGAGGGGAATCGCAGACGCTCGAGTCATAGGGATGGACGAGAGAAATGTGAAGGGCAGGGTGTGTCACGAACACAGACCCATATAAAAGGGTAATTGATACGAACTAGTTGAAAATATGCTCTTACGTTCCTCGGGGGGGAAGTGATTTCGTAAAGCAGGGTGCGGTAAAAGAAACGGTCGAGCAAACGGTTCAAAAAGGAAGGGAAGCGAAATAAAGCCGAAACCAGAAGGGAAACTTTAACTAGCCATCGAAAATGAGGGGGGAAGTTGGAGCCCGTAATCATTGGCATAGCACAACACGTGAAGTAAGGAACCTCGTAGACCATATTGGGGGGGAAGCGTACTCGTGGAACAAGCGTATAGGTACTGGGTGGTCGCGGGGGGAACAGACACCCGAACCAAAGCATTCCAAATCGACGATAAAAATCACAGGAAGCAGCGAGAATAGGCAAAAACTATTGCTCGGAAATCGAAGGGAACCCAGAGGGCTACGCCATCAAGAAAAATAGGAAGGCAAAGGGGTGGGGACGGGTGTGGGGAAACTCTTAGGTCTGCAGCGCGGTGGAGGATAAACTGAAGGTCAAGAGCGTTACAATGGGTGGGAGGGATAAAGTACTGTGGGTGGTAGGTGGAAAGCTCCAGGCGGTGCTGCATAAAACACACAGGAAACGAATCCTCCGCAACTTTGGCAAAAATCAGCCCGTGACTCAACTGCCGCAAAAAAGGGTCCATAGCTACAAAGGCCGGCCAACTCGGGGGGGGCTGGCTGTGAAGAACAACCAAGCTATCCTATTCACCTGGGGGCATTGGGGAGATCACCTACTGGAGCAGAAAACGTCCTGTGTGACGCGGACGCAGGACAGCCGTCAGCAAGGAAATCATAGAGTCAAACCGTAAGAGGGAATCGAGTTCCCGTTATGTCAAAGGGGCCGGGCACAATTTAACTAGTTAGAAAACAGGCGTCCTAAGCCAAGAAGGTACTGGCGGCACGGAGGGACAGGGAGTACGAACCGAGGGTTGGAGGGCCACATAATCAGGGCGCAGGAAAACGTCTTCTGCGGGTAAACCCGTAAAGGAAGCGACGGTAATAAATACGTGAGACTGATAGACGATGTCAAGAGCGATTTCTAGTGGAAAACATGCCTAGCAGGCACAGGATCAAGAAAAAACGTTTGGAAACCTAAAAGAAGATAAGAGCGTCGAATTTATGTTCACACACCCTTAGGGGAGACGCATGAGGCACTTGGGTAACAGCCTCGAAGTCATGCGGAGGAACCGAAAAGGGAAAAAGCACGCCGGGAACTGATTAGGAGAAGAGAAGGCCAGGGTCTCGTATTCGGAAAAAGGGGCTCATCAGCGACGCGCAGAGCGACAACGCAGATGGGGAAAAAGAAAGAGAGCGACTTCGAAAAAACGCCAATCGTCCTCAGGAGGATTGGTAGAGAGGCACACCTAACATACCCCGAGTCGGGAACGGCCTACAGCTGAGAGACAGAAGAAGAAAGGCTGGGCTTAGGGGGTATCTGTACATTAGGGAGGGTAAAATGGCAGGGTGAGGGAAATATGGGGCGAACCGGGTCAGATCAGATCAGAGAACGACTGAGATCCGTAAGGACTTGAAAACCGGAAAAAACCGGAAAAGGGGACTTATACAATCTAGTTAAAGGGAGAGGGAAAAACTCCAAATTTGGGGGCAGTAGCAAAAAGGGGGTAAACAAGGAAGGGTAGACATTTGGTCATGAAAAGTGGAAGAAAAAGTTCTGGGACGGTTGCGAAAGCTAAATTACGAGAGGGAGGACGCTAATACTAAACTAAACCTTGATTAAGATCGAGAACGTTACGAGGATGTGTAATCCAAGGGGAAGAGAAGAAGTAAAACAATTCTTTGTACTAAGAGAGGGTGTCTGAAAGGGTAAGAGCCTGAAAAAATTGGAACTAGCGATGCAAAGAAGTATGCGAAAAGGAATAAAAGAGATGTGGCGCGTAGCCAGTAGGCAGGAGACAACTGGCCGAAGTATAGTTCGTGCAAAATTGGAAATGGTCCAAGGCCCTGGGGCGTTGGTCGCAAGAGACGCATCAGCAACCCTCTGAACCGCCGGGAAAACGGAGGGGCTCGGGAAATCTGCGCGCATTTTGCGGAAAGAGACACACTCGGGCAGAGCGGCACGTAGGGAAAAGTAAAGGCCCAGATGGCGACAGTGAATACAACGAGGGACGAACTGAAGGGTGCCGGGATGGGAAGGGGTTGGGGGCCACTTATTAGAATGAAAAGAGAGGATAGAAGCGCGGTGCGAAATCCCTGAACGGGAAAGGAAACTGGGGCTTCCCGGCGGCGGAGGCACCATATTTCTCCGGGAGTAAAACGCAAGCCGGGGGGGGGGAGGGAGACTCATGCCATCCTAGCTGGGCGAAATAGAGGGAAAAGACAAAGTAAAGTTTTCTCGAAAGTTAAAACGGAGGGAGGAATGCGAGGTTCACGAAAACGAGGCGTAGGGGAAGGGAATCCAAACACTTTGGGAAATGCCTTCTACAGGACTAGACAGTGGGGGGGTCAACGATACCTTACAGGCAAGACATAAAAGCAAAGGGGTAACGACGACGGAACGAACCGGAGAAAACGGAAGACTCATGGGGGGAGCAGGGTACCTCCCAAAAAAAAAACAAACGGAGGAAAAAGATATAGAGAAAAGAACCTGGAGAATTAGGCATACGGAAAGCCGAGGCTTTAGAAGGGTCTCAAGTAGACCCAATTGGGCGTTCGAATGGGGGAATGCAACGCCAACTTTCGGAAGAAGGTCAAAAAGATTGGGGGAGAGAACCGCTGCATCCACAGGGGGGGTCGGGACATAAGGGAACACAGGGGGAACGATACGCAGGAGGGGAAAAAAAAAGATAAAACCGTTTAATGATGCTGACTGGTAGGGGAATTAAGGACAAGAACGTATTATAAAAAAAAAAGGGGAAGATCCGGCCAAAAAGTCAAAACAACCTACATTAACTGTGAGGGGGGGAGGGGGGAAAAGGTACTGAAGATAAAAGTGTATCCCGCGTGGAGCGGGAAAGGGAACTGGATGAACTCCGTCAGAAGTACGGTTGAAGGAGTTTTGTTCTTGGCCGGGAGGGAAGGGGGGGGGACCTCTATCAAGGTGGGTGCCACTAAGCGAGGTAAATAAAAGCGAGTCTGGGGGTTTACAGAGAAATGTAACGCTGTGTGATGACATTCGGTCAGTGAGTGGCCAAAAGAGAGATCAAGACTTCTGGGTGGGGAAATGACGTAGGGTCGTTCACGCAAGGGCATTCCCGGGTGAGTGAAACCCGGGTGTGCATGCCACATCATAAGCGAACCGACGAAATAGTAACAGGCGGTCGATAGCGCACAGGAAGATGCAACAAAAGAACAGGGGTCTAGGGGAGGGGGAGAACGCACGAGTTCTTCGAGAAACGCGGAGGGAAGACGAAGGGGACGGAGGGGGGTCCACGTATAGAGAAGGGCCTGCAACAGGGCTATGGAAGGGATAGGATGCACATTTGAGGGGCGTCAACTGAGCATGCATAACATGAATAAAGAAAGGAAGATGAATTCATGTCCGAAAAGGGACAGAGAAGCAAGGGGCATTCATTGACGCGTTCGTGCGGCGACAAGCGCGGGGCTATCAGATAGCAAAGGAACAAGAACCATTCTTCCAATACATCTGGGCCACCATGACGAGGGTGTCGGCGACACGGACCGTGTAGAAACGGCAGTGGCGCCCTCCTCCGCCGAAAGGAAGGAGGTGGCCAATTACGAAGTTAATAGGTCAGTTGACAGCCTGGAGAGAAAAGGGCACATTGGAGAGAAGTACGACCAATGGCTGAGGGTTTCGTTATACTAGGGGGAATGCAGGGAGGACCATTTAGAGGTAGAAGGGATAGAGAGGCAAGAAAAGAGGGTGTGCGGATGGAAAAAAAAGAAGGGGGGGGGACCCGCGCGAACACAGGTAGAAAAAACAGTAAACGCAAACTAGCACAGCCGCCCACACGAGCTAAAAAAAGGAGAACCTCTGTCTCGGAGCGGGGAGAGGCGGTGTATCCCTAGTAGAACGCGAAGCCAACCCTCGGGACGCGGACGCCAAAAATTAAAAAACTCTGTAACGGTGACGGAACGTGGAGCGTGACACAAAAGGACCAACTTAAGCACTAGCGGGTCTACGAAAGATGCATTGCCCTAATCTAGGGGAAGCTCTGCGGGACCATATGGACGGTGGGAAAAGACGGAATCATCAGCGAAAGAAAAAGGGGGAAATCGATCACAGACCGGCAATAAGCGTAGGCAGACGAACAGGCGGAAGATTGGGCAACCGTGGAAGAATCGGGTGTGGGAGACTAAAAAGCTGCAAGCTCCCCAGCACGAAAGAGCAACGGTAAAAGGATGAAGGAGTAGGACGGAGATCTGATCATAACACCGTGGGGGGAAAATTCGAAATGTCAACCAACGCCACAAGAAAAGAAGGTAAAGAAAGGGAACGGTGTAAAGTTGGAGACAGAGACCGGGGAGTCTTCGCTATAGATGAGCCTGAAAAAACCTATAAGAGTCCAAAGCGAGGGGACGACTGACATGCTGGTAGGGATCAGTCGGAAAGGACCCAAAGGGCGGAAAGGGAGATAAGGACAAGCCGCTGGATATTCAAAGGTGGGTGGCGTCGAAAGCACCAAATTATTGGAAGAGTTTTCAAGAGGGGGAAAGGAAAATCGCATCTCCAGAAAAGGAGAATGTGTACGGGAACGAACCACGTGGAATTACCTTGTGGTGGGATCTGCTCGGAAGAGAACGGAGAGCCGTCATAGGCGGCTGGTACGGTAGGCCGAGGGTGGTGGCGCACGGAAGATGGCTTTAAGACATGCGAACGGGAAAGGGGTCTAAGAAACGGGATCCACGTAAATGTTGGACCGAAAAAGGAGCGATTCATTAGTCTCCATAAAGAAAACAGAGACGTCATTATGAAAAAACAATCCTTCGCCAAGGTATCGGGAGACAAAACTCAAAAGGCGTACCTGATTGTTTGTCATGAACGGAGGAGAGGAGGGACATGAAACGGCCCAGTAAATAGGACAGATGGTAACATCGGTTAATGGAAAGGGGTTAAATACACATGCTATAAAAAATAGTCGTGGACTGGAAAAGAATCAAAAGTATGTGGAAGAGGGGCGCCGTAAAATTTGTAATTACTTTAAGTAAACCTTGAAGGAAGGAGCGTAACAAATGATGGGGAACTTGCTCGGCGCCAGGGCTGAAGTGTCTTAATCAGCCTTACCAACGTTGGATAGCTGATAAGAGCGAGAGGGTGCATTCAGTCTGAGGAGAGTGGAGGGGAAGCTTTGAAGTCGCATTCGTCGGACCAGAGGGGATCGCAAAGAAGCCAGGTCATTACAAATGATAAAAGGGAGCGTCCTTCAGGGGAGGGGGAGGGTGTTCTACGTGTTATTTGAAGGGGACCTCTGTGAGAAGGGAACAAGGGGATAGGCGAGTCCTGGAATCCCTCTAAGAAAAAGGGATAGTCACTTGGGGGAGGAACACAACTGGGGTAAGGACCTTATATCTAGAAGGCAGGCGGGTTGCGGGCGTTCACGGGGTTCGGTATGTAAAAGCTGAGCAGTGATTCTCGGATGGACGCCACCCTCGAAACTAAACATAAGGAGGAACCGGAAATTTGGGGGGATCATAGTACTTCAAGAACACACGAAGGGGGTGCGTGAACGCACCAGGTGGGAGCAAAAACAATCTGCGTGAATTCCTCGGGCTAGGGGGCGCTTGGATCGGGGGACGCGGAGCGCACTGGGCATAGGACTAACCAAGCGTAGGGGGAAGGAAATTAATTTAGAGGAGAGAGCATGGTCTTTTTGAAAGGAAATAAGGTACCTAAAGGTCTCTAAACATCAAAAGTTACCACTCCTCCCGAAAAAATGCGCGTGTTAGTCAGGGGAGATTCCACTAGTTGGAAATAGGGAGGAGTCATGAAAAAAGCCGCCCAAAATTGTCATGCGTCTGTCACGTTCATAAGAATCAATCTCACGGGTGACTTGGACTGGAAAGGAAAACCGGCAATTCCACCTTTGCGCTTCTTGAAAAAGGGCTCGATGCTAAAGGGGTATGGAAGCAGGCAAGGGTGAAATGCAGCGGGGAAAGGCCGTGCACAAAAACTGCGGGGAAGGAAGCAGTCGTGAGGGGAAAGAAATGGGGGGAGAAGACATTTTACGCTACGCATTACTTTATCAAGCGGGGTGTTTACAAGAGTCCGAGGGCGCATACAGCGGGGCGTGGGGGGAAAAACGAAAAGCACTCTTGGAAGAATGGAAAGGGCACCTCAAGGAGGGGTCATCATCAACGAGAAAGAAGGATCAAACAAATGTAATAGGTAAAGCAACCGAGGTTCCATAATTGTGCATCGACACAAGGCTAGGGTACACGAAGGATAGCTAAAAACCGCAAGAAAAGGTGAGGATAAGCTGGAGAGGCGCGTCAGTGACTGGCTTCGAATCACAACAAAAAGGTAGTTGTAGGGCATCTCAGAAGAAAGGACGGCGAGAATGCTACAGAGCCGGTGGCGGTAATCGACAGGGAAGGGTCAGTGGGAACCAAGGGGAGGTCAACATAGGAGGGAAGCACACGGGGAAAAACTGTCTTGGCCGATCGGGTTTCACAGGGCCCAATAATGGGTTTCCCAAAGAGGCCACGAGGATAGGACTGATCTTTCTTAAGGCAAAAGAGGACTCTTTAACGCTCAACGATAAGCAAGCGTCTTGAACATGGGGAAAGTAATGGAGAAGAACAGTGTGTCTGGAAAAGGAGAGAAAGTGTGGGACTCTAGCCGTTGGGGGGAATCGACGCGAGCCCTGGTGGAAGGAACAGCGAGGATGGCAGAGGCATATGAGGGTGTTATGGGTTCGACCTGCTGTGAAACGAAAGAAGGGCCGAGCGAAATGCCTCCTGGTAAAGCAAAGAAACGCTTTCCAAAGCGAAATAAAACCGGTGAGGAGAGTTTGCAGCAACGAGAAAAAGGCGTGCGGCGAATATTCACTGTACCGCAAAGGCACACAAGTTCGGAAAGAGTTGATGGACTACGCGGGAGGGTTGGCGAGAAAGGGAGATTGTCCTGACCGAAGAAGAAGGGTATAGCAGGGAAAGAGAAAGGCAACGCCCGACAATGCAATGAAGAAAGGAAAAAAAAAAAACTCCGGTTCAAACCGCTCAAGTAACAGAAATAAGGAGGGGAACTAGAGCGATTAAAAGGGAAGAGAAAAAACAAATTGCGGACCTCGGGACGAACACGGGAGCTTTAAAAGAATAGAAAGGGAAAGGGGGAGAGACAGGGGCAGAGTGCGGGGGAAAAAGAGCAATAAACATAGAGGAACACTATAACAAGTCAACGGGAGGGAAATAGCCGACGTGAATGGTAGGGAACACCGTAAAAACCGGCCAATTAGAAGCTGCCGGGGGGGATGGGAAACACGATGAGATCGTGAGGTGAAGGGGGGTGTCAAAAGTAAGAGGCGATGTCAGTACACGCGGGAAGTCCACAGAACGGGTGCACCAGGACCACAGAAAAGAAAAGCACGAAAGATAAAATGTTCCAAGTCAAGAAGTCAGTAACGCTTCAGGACTTGAAGTGCCACGAGAGAAAAAATGTGTCAAGTCTCCGTGGGAAAAGCAAGGCCCTTAATCATCTGCAAAGGAGACGGGGGATGGACGGACCTCGCTTAAAAAGGAAGAGAAGACAGTAAGCAACGATAAAAATGAGACGGAATGAAGGTAGACAACAGAATCAAGATCAGGGAGGGGGCGCAAGAACGGCTCCGAAGACCTGCAATCCAGGGCAGTACAAGGTCACCAGGTGTAGTAGGATAACTGCGCAAAAAAAGGATTAAGCAAAAATAAAACGACCTTACTTCCGGGTAAAAAAGGTCGCGACTTGAGAACACCCCGCGCAAAAAAGGAAAGGGGGTCGAAACAGGGGGAGCAGAATTCAGACGGCCTAACGTCAGGTAAAATGCAAAGGGGGGGAGGAGAGAGGGGAGGAGCCCAGGGGAGAGGGGGAATAAAGAAAGAAGGTCGGGAAAAAAGTGGGAAGGAGGAGGATACCTGAGGTAAGTACCGGTGCAACCAAAAGAGCTTAACGGGGAACTACTACTTACGAGGGGGGACCTGAATCTATATTTGACACCACAAAAGTGGTCTCCATAAAAAAGAAAGAGGCGAGGGAAGCCGTTAACATCCTTACCATGGAGGGGCAATACCTCGGAATCAGGAGGAGGAAAAGGTCTCCCGCAGTCAAAGGTAGGGCAAAAGTGAAAAAAGACAAGCCGAACCTAGGAATAACTTAGTAATTAAATTAAATGGAGACAGGAAGAGGTGGGGAGTGGTCAAGGGTGAGCATGCAATGTGTGCGTAATTCACGGACGATACTGAACAAAGCGCAAGGTCATGGGACCAGTTTCCGTGGGGGTGGAGACACCAAAAAGACGGGACTACGAACTAGTGCGAGTCACTGCAGACGAAAGAAAAGGGGGGGGAAAAGAAGATGGGCCATTCTCGAAAGAAGGGCGGCCTGCGTAGGGGGGGGCCGGTGACAAAAGACAAAATTGAGATGAACTCTAAGCACGACCCCGGTTGTCGGGAAGTACGGAAAGGGGGAGACGCCTTAGGTGAACTGGAAGAAATACTGGGACACGATTGGGACAACTGGACATGCTGGGGAAAAAAACCAACTCCCGAATGAAGGTGCGGGGAAAAAGAGAGGGGACAGGCAAACAGGTAGAAGGCAGGTAAAGGACAAAAAAAAACAAAGTAAATCTGGAATCACCGACACGGGATGGAGGAGAAACCCTGGGCTAACAGTACGTGACGAATGTGTCGCGGTCAACTAAGGATATACCGACATCGGAAGGAAAAGGAACGACACCACGGTAGTGTCAATAGGTTGATAGCTAGTTGTGGAGGGGGAGCATCAATTAGGAGTGGGAAGGAGAAGAAGAGAGAGCAAAGGCTGCAAGCGAGTACGAATCAGGATTCAAGGAGGGCAACCCCTGGGGTTTTGAAAGGTAGGGTCACCAGGGTACACACAAGAGGGTGACAGGATAGCAGGGAGGGGGGGATTCAGTTCTGTGGAAACCCCGTGGCAATAAAGAAGGAATACCGGGAGAGACTGGGAGCATAGGGAGTAACATGATAAAGCAAACTGGTAGATGGGTCGTTAGTAGTGAAAACGTCCTGGCCTGAAAGAAAGAAGAGGGTGTCAAGAGCCGATGGGCAGGGAATTAAATTGGATCCACCGACATGGGGGGACGCGCACATTAGAAAGTAATTACGAGAAAAGCCGAATTCCATCAATACCAGAATGACGTAAATGTGTTCTGACGACAAAACACGAAGAGACTGAAAAGAAAGGAGGTGCGAAGAGCGCCGTTGAAGGGGTGATCATTGACAAAGTCCAAAATTTCTTGAACAACTTTGGGGCCAATGTGCTGTCGTCAGAACAAGAATGAGGAGAACACAACAACGAAAAAGATGGTGAATGTGAGGGACGGTGGACAAAGAACCTGGGAGACGGACGACCATAACACGGGAGTCGGGGGGCTGGTAAAAGGACCGGGAAAAGAGCGAACGCACAAAATGTTACAGACGAGGCAGGTGATGATAGAACTTGACAAAGGGAATAGAACAGGTAGGTCAGGTGAGGCGATGGGGTGGGGGGTAAGGTGAAACAAGGAGCAGGGGGAATCCCAAAAAAAGGGCTTAAATAAATGGTTTCGTCAGATCGAGTGCACAAGAATAAGAACGAGTGTAGTAGTAGACACAGGCGGAAAAGGAAAGGGAGTCTATATACTGTCGAGAAGTTAGGAATTGACAGGGTCCCATGAAGGCTAAAAGGCAAAGTTACTCACACGCCAACAAGAGGGGTGGAAAGGGACCTCTTGAATCGGGGGGGGGAGAATCAACATGTGCAATGGAAACTTAAGACAGGAAACAACGGTGAGGAAAAAAAAACACTTGCGTCACGATAGGACAGGGAACTCGTCTATGTCGTGTCGGAGCCGTCGAAAGCACGTGGGGAGGCAGCACGCGACGAGGAGAAAGGCAAGGGGGTCGTTTAAGAACAGGACTATCGAAGGAAGGAAAACTGCATTCGGGATCACAGAAAGGGGGTCAACTTTGTACGTGGTCCAACTGAAGGTCACTGGAGCGCAAAGACTCTACGAACTCTGACCGATTAAAGCAGGGCGCACGTAGCGTTAAACCGTAATGCTGGAGCAGGGGGGTGTATACACAGGGAGGGTCAAAACGTGGACCGCACAAGGACGATGTGTCCTCATGAGCCAGGAACGAGCACGGAGAGGCGATGTCTGCGGTACACCGTGAGTTCACACGGGAAAGTTAAACAAAGGTCACAAAGCAAAACTCAAATCCGGCAAAAACAGAGCTCAGTTAAAGAAAAAGGATGAGGGTTAATAGAATGGGGACAAGGCAAGGAAACAATGACAGAAAGAACCACAAAGGACGGAGACAGGTCAGAGCCCATTTGCCGAAAGAGAAACGAGCGGTGCAAAGAAGGAAAGTGGGGGTGGGAAAGGGGAATGTAACTGACCAGATGAGTCGTAGAATGACACGCAAGAGGGGAGGAAAATGCAGAAAAAAGGGGCCTGAAAAAGGGTAAAGGTAGGCGGCCTGTCACGAGCGGGACGAGGACACGAAACTCAGTTGGTGAAATCGTAACCAGTCGCAAGAACCCGAAAAAGAGAAGGGGGTCGTGCCCGTGTTACGAGATGAGAGAAATGGGAAGCGCGGCTGTCGGATGAAGGCCACTCTTGACCGCGGAGTAACGTAAATAAGAAGATGTGGGAGATAAACCTCCAGAAGTCGGGGTCGTCATAAGAAGAAGAGAGTGCACGTGTAGTTCGAACGGGAGAGTCACATGGGGGGGGATTAACTCTAAGTCTGCAACCATGGACCGGGCCACACAAGATACAGGAGAGGGAAAAAACGAGGAGGGATATCACTAAACGTAATAGAAGGGCCGGCGAACCGGGAGGGGGAGGGGGTGACGGTGAAGGTAACACCCACTGTGGTGGAGAGGGTAACGTAGGTGGGTTCACACAGAAAAGCGACACGAGGAAGGACCGGGAAGGGGGGTAGGCACAAAATCAGGCAAGTCGCATAAAGTCAGGGGAAAATCCAAAATTGGAGAGTCCGCATCAGTAGTATGATGACCAGACAAACTGGGACGAACATCGCAGTACTCAGCCAACTAATCAGGGGGAGTTGAGCCCTTAACTTTCTAATATACCCCAAAATGAAGTGGGTTTCTGAGAGAGTTAAGCAGTTACCGCAATCGTAAGGGACTTAGGGAGAAGTGGGCTCGAAATAAGAGGGGAGTTTATTTTCGAAAAAATGATGGCTTCACTCGGTTGCGGGGGTGAAGTACGAAAGCCCTCTCGCGCATCTAAAGGGGGAGAACGGAAGACAGCGAAGCTTAGAGCCTTCTGCGGAAAAAACCTGGGGAGAAGTCCTTCAGTGGGACGGGTATTTGCGGAGAAAAAAAAAGGGGGGGAGGGAGTAAGACGGCCGCTCTAAATGGTGCCGAAGGGGACAAGAAGTCTCACTAGAGAAAGACGGAAAACTGGGAAAAGAAGGGCAAACTAGTCGAAGGGAGGAGAGAAGTGTTCGAACGATGAATATGGAAGCCCTAACAGTCGGCTACAAGTGGGGTGTCGATAAGGCGGTGGTAGTAGGTAATTGGGGCGGCGGAAGAGAGTAATTTGCAGAGCCAAGAAGTGAAGCGAAACTCTCAGGGTAGACATCGCCGTGGGCAAGTCTGGGGAATGGCGTTGTCGCGTCCACATTACGGGGGAGCACTTGTTAGACAGAATTCAGTGTGAAGGATAGGGGGGGTGGCTTACAGAATTGTAATACCCGAACTAAGCTCTTATTTAACTGAGAAGACTTGTGATAAATTGTTTCGGGAAGGGAATCACTCCTGGATTGGGGGAGTAGAAAAAAAGAGTGGCTGAAATTCGAGCCCAGAACAAATAAGGGAGGCAACGGAAAGGGCCTGAAATGAGGTGAAGATGGGAGGAGGAAAGTTGTCCTTGGGTGCGCATAGTATTATACGACCTTAAAGAAGTGATCGAGAGAAGGTGAAAAGCAGCTTGAGAGCTGAATGGTGAACCGCAGAGACAACGGAACCAGGTAAGGTGTCCTAAGGGGAGAACGACCCCGGGGGAAAAATACTCCGTAAAGAGGAAGGTAGCCTGGAAGGACAGTGGGGGGGGACAACGTATCAACCGGAAGGGACTTTTAACAGGATGGTAAGTAAAAACGGAAAAGTGAAGGATGAGTCAAAATCTTGGCGAACTAGCGCCGTAAA
>Ga0179593_1677360_pt1 | contig 14403 bp, 22 predicted proteins | sample CZODoug2_1_08_16_FD_185931 | JGI IMG/M metagenome (GOLD analysis project Ga0179593, IMG submission 185931) | Vadose zone soil fungal communities from Angelo Coast Range Reserve, California, USA - CZODoug2_1_08_16fungal (PacBio error correction) | ecosystem: Environmental > Terrestrial > Soil >...
TTCCTATTTTACGGTGAAAAAATATAAAGGAGAACGGTACAAGGGAAGGAGGAAATTTTTTTGGAAAACAGAGTCCCGCAGGGGAACACTAGAGTGGTTCCAAAGGGAAAGTGGAAGACCCAATTCTCACTATCTTATTTACCATTGGGGGGAAGGGGGGGGAAAAAACAACGCTTGAAACCCCCGCCATAAGAAGCTCTATACGAATCTGGGGAGTCAAGAGGAGGAAAGGAAACTAGCAGGGGAGGCACAACATCCCCTCCACTTACTTGGGGGGAAGACCGTATTTGCATTGACAGGGAGGGGGGGGCCTCACTCCATAGAGGGGAAAAGGAAGTAAGACCTCGAACAAGGAAGAAAGAACGGGTTCCACTGGGACCATGGAACAAAACACGGAGATCAGTTTACCTCGGGAACACAGGGGGGGGAGGTGCAGTTTTGGAAGAGAACAAAGGGTTGAGGAAAAAAAAGTCGTTCACGAACTCAACGAAGAAGTATATTGCGGGTACGCAAAGGGGAGGAAGGGACGCCTAAAGTGCAAAAGGAAATGGGGGGCTGGGGGGAATAAGTGAAGAAAAAGACACTAATGATAGGCTATGGAAAGGGGTTCCAAGTGACAAGAAAGTTTTCTTTCGAAAAATTAAGGGACAGAGGAAGCCTCGAAGCGTGTGGAAAAGCTTTGCAAGGTTAGAAAAAAAGGGTCATAGGAGTATTTCCTATATGGGGGGGGGGAGTTAGAAGATGGAGAGAAAGAGGGGAAAAGGCGGATCGAGGGCAGGCGGGGGGGACATGTCTGTAGTATATCCAAGGAAAAAAGCTTTTAATCAAAAAAAGGATTATTTACGAAGTCAGAGACGGGAGGCCTTTGTACGGGAAAAGCCAAAAAAACTCTCCTAGTAAAAAAGGTATTCCTCTGGGTTTTCTTTCAATTCCCCGAGGCCAGGGTCTCCTATCGGGCCAGCAGGTAAAGAAAAAAAAAAGACAAAGACGGGGGATTGGCGAACAGAAAAAACGATCTTAATTACAGGAAACAACCGTGTACGATGAGGAGGAGAGAAAAGACACGAACAGAAACTGTCCTGGAGTAAAAACGGCTCGAAAAGAAAATGGTAGGGTCACCGGTGGGGGCCGGTTTCTATTTCTCGAAAGGGTTAGCCGATCGGAGGAAAAGGGGAAGGATTGGGGGGGACAAACCAAAAGGGAAGGAAAAAAGGGGAAAGAGCGGAGTGGCTCAAATAAGGGGGAAAGGGAATGTTTTCCAACTTGATAGAGTCATCAAGAAAATTACCAAGAATTACGAGACCCGAAAAGGGATGGAGGTTAATCCTCTCAGGGGGGGGGCTTTTAAAGTAACAAGAGGAGGAGGGGGCTTCTGTGGGGAAGGGGGGATTAGGAGAAGTTTTCTTTATTGAAAGACTACACAAACATCCAAGGGAAAAAAAGGGGGGAGAAAGAACCTTTTACGGTGGCGGAAAGGGGAGGAACAGGCAAAAATTCTAAGAAGAAGTAAAAGCAAAGAACATTATTTCTCTAAAATCTCACCCAAAGGGGATTTTTTTTCTTCTTTGCGGAAGAGAAGGGGGATACTGGCTGGGGGGGAAGAGAGGGAGGGATCCAACGGGGGGGGGAACAAAAATCCTTCGCTCCTTCGCCATCTTGCCTAAGGGAGGGGAAAAGACTCCAACCAAAGCAGAAAGAGAAAGAATTGGAAGGAGGGGACTCTTCCTTTCCTTGGGGAACATCTTTGTCGCCGGAAGGAGGGAAGTTTTTGGATGCGAAAAGAACGAGAGGGGAACCCAAGTCATGAGGAGGCCGCACCTACTTCATTGGGAGGGGTTCGGATTAGAAAGGGAAAAAAAAACTCTCAGTAAGAACGGGGGACAAAACATGAAAACCTGGGAAAGAACATTTCTAGAAGGGGAGAACTCTCTCCTAGGTAAGTTCAAAAAAAAAAGAAGGGAATGTCGCATCGGTTCCAGACGCCGCACAATTTCTTTCTTTGAATAAATTCCCCTGAGACGCATGAAAAGAAAAAAGGGAAAAGAAACTGGGAGATCGCCAAAAAAAGGAGGTCGGTCAAAAAAAAAGAAGACTCAAAAAAAGCTTTCTCATTTTAATGGCCAATGAAAAAGAAGGAAAGGGGGTCGTAGCTGGTCAGAACTCTGGTTCTAGGAGGGAGAAAGGAGGGTTTAACTTCCCCTCTGGGGGCTTCTCGTGCCAAGTCGGGAGGATGGTACGTGGGGGAAGGGTCGAAGGGGGGTCGTTCCCCACCGAGGGTCGCCAGGAAGAAAGGGGAAAAAAGGTGTCCTAGACCTCCAGGTAGGGGACAAAGACGTCTTTTCTTCCTAAAATCCACTCCCCTACTATTAAAACGCCAACGGACGGGTGACGGACAAACCAGGGGGAAAAAGGCCTGAAGTATCCCTAAGTCGAGTCCCAGCTTGAAGGGAGGTAGGGGGAGGGGGGGGGAGGGGAGTCCGAGGGGGTTGGAGAGACTGTAGCGGAAAAAGGGCAATGTTTCCACAAAGGACAGATCTATTAGGGAGAAGGAAGAAAGGGGAAATCAGCAGGGGGGAAAAAGCAGAAAAAGGCAAAGGCGAAAAGAGGGAGATTTTTAGCGCCATAGGGATCCTTTTCTCTTAGACTTGGGAACGGGGGGAAAAAAAAAATAACGGTTGAGCAGAGGGGTAGAAGGGGGTGGGAGTCAGTCTGGCTCGAAGGAAATAAAAAGAACTGTTCTCAAAAGAAAGGGTTCGGTACGCAATTTCAGTCATGAGAAAAAAAGAATTTCACTCCATGTGAGGAAAAAGGGGGGAAGGTGGCGAGATCAAGTTGGAAGGGTTGGAGCACGGCCGAGGAAAAATTGAAATGGCAGCCGGTCAATGAGGGGAAAAAACCGGAAAACGATCGGAAAGGGGAAGAGCCTCCTGCAAGGGAGAGCCAACCAAAGGGTGCATACCAAAGGGGTTCTCTACAAGTGTTCCGCTTATCCGAAATGGGGAAGAGGTTGGGGTTCGGAAATTTGGGAGTGTCCTCTCTCCGAGAGGGTTGGTGGACTTAGAGGGGGGGGAATTAGAGATGAGGGTATTGCTTTCGAAAATTTTAAATTAAAAAAGAGAGCATCCTGCTCCCAGGTGAAAAGAAACGAAAAGGCCGACCCACTCGAAGGGGGGAACTATGCGATGATGATGAAATGGACTATCCTTACCCAAGAAAAAAGATCGAATGACAGAGGGAAAAGGAAGGGGGGGGGAGAAAGAAGGGTATTGGGTATCCCCGACAAAGAGACAGGAGAGTCTATCGCAGTTCAAATACAAGCAGGAAGAAAGAGTTAGCAAATCAGAAAGGGATATAAAAGGGAAGGATTGGGAAAAAAAGGAAACTCCTGTGCTTCCCTTTTTTGCGAAGGGAAAAAAGAGAACTTGAAACACGCTTCGCGCGGGAAAAGCTTTCCATTGAAAGAGGGAGGAAAAGGGGGGAACAGGGAAACCAAGAAAAGAGAAGATTAGGGAACAGCACACGGTCAGTTTTCTCAGAGAAAAAAAGGGGGGGGAACTTTAGCTTTCCATAAATACAAGTGCAAAAAAGAGAAGAAAGGGGGGGGGTCCATTGATGTTTCAAGGCATGGAGAGGGAAAAAAGGGGGCAGAAGAAGGGGAACGAAAAAAAAGGTCCACCAACCTGCAACCCTAAAACTTGTTCTAGGTACAGAGGGGGGAACTTGGAAACCGAAAGGGGGAAAAAGAAGGCGGAGGGAACAGGGGAAGACGGATCAATATATTGCTTCTTCAAAAGGGGTCACTTCACCACTGGAGGAAAAGAGGTTGTTTCAGGCGGAAAAAAAGGTCCCAAAAGGAGAGAAGGGGGAACTTAAGACTCTGCCAGGAAAAAAAAAAAGGGTTCGTATATAGAAAAGGACTGGGAGGTGAAGTAGCGGGGATTGGAGTTACCAAACGAAAAAGTTCTACACTCTGGTTACCCACTCAGCAAAGAGGATGCGGGAATGGTCGGTGGATACACTTTCTATGACCACGAAAGAGCGGGGGGGGTTTGCTGTGTGGGAAACGGCGTGGGGAAGGGGGGCTTATTACTATAACCCAACGAACACGCCCCAAAAAAAGGGAACGGCGCACTGTCCTTTCTCTTTGGGGGGGGCCAAAAGAAAAAAACCCCAACGGATGAGGAGGAAAGAAGGAGGGACAGTTACGACGGACACCATATCAGTGGGAAAGAAAAGGGTTCGTGGGAGTGGTTACGTGAGCACTGCATGTTTTTTTTTTGGGGGAAAAAAAACGGAGGCACATTTTGTTAAGGTGGCACCAGGGGGGGGCAAACCAGTCGCAAAAAAAGGTCCCATTGTCCTCTTTTGATGCTTTTTAAACCCGAAGAAATGAAAATCCCAGGAACCTCCCCTCAAAAATTCCTCTTCTACGAAGCATTTGAACCCAGCAGGTCTGCAGGTCGAGGGGGGATCCCTTGGCTGGGGGTGAAAGAAAGGAATTGGATATATCCCGTTTGGGACTTGCCAAGTTGTCGTAAAAGTGGCAAGAAAAAGGGACAACGGGAAATCAAGAAAGCGGGTTAAAGAAAGACGGCCAGGGTTGAAACTGAGGCCAATTTTACCACCTATTAAAAGTGTTTCCCTGTAGGGTTGTCAGGTCATCCCAAAGGTTCAGGAACCGGGAAAGAAGGGGAAGGGACTGAAAAAGAAGAATGAAAAGAAGAGGGCGGGTTACTACCCGGCGAAAAGGGGGGAAATAATTCAACGAATTGACGCCTGAATCCTGCTGCGAAAAGGGGGAGCAAATTAGACAAGGAAAGGGCAGGACGATTTTTCTTTCGTTCAAGAGTGTCCGTACATCGAAGGCGGGAAAGGGAGCTGTTCAGTCAGGGGGGAGAAAGGGAAGAAAAAGGAAGAGAGGGTGGTCATGGGGGGAAGATATGGGGAAGAATACCGATGGGGATTGCGTGTTGGAACTGCGGAGACGTCGAATGGCGTGTGGCAAGGGGAAAAGGGGAAGGGCATTAAAACCTAAAAGAAGTGAAGGTATCCATCTGAATTTACGGGAGGGGTTCTGGCCTTGGGAAAAATAAGGTAAGACAAAAAAATCCAGAAGAAGTAGCAACTCGTAGGGGGAGAGGGCTTCCATCCATGAAAAAATGTCGATAGGGGAGGGGGAAACGAAACGGAGAAGGGGGACTGGCTAATCGATAAGAGGAGAGAAAAGTCCCCCAAAAGGGGAGGAGGGAGGATAAAAGAGAAAAGTTCAAAGGGGTCACGTCTGAATTAAAAAAGGGACTCGAAAAGACGGGGGGTATACAGGGGTCAAAGCTGCCGCGTTGGCCTGGAAGAGTAGGGTTTTAGCAAAAGAAGGAAAGAATCGGGCTCTATCCGAAATGGTGGAAAAAAAAGAAAGGGAGGCCAGGAAAGTCTAGAAGAAAGTCCTGTTTTAGCGCATTTTTCCAACTTGAGAAGAAGAAGGGGAGGAATGAAGACAGGCAGGGCCCTTTGTAGTGAAATTGAAGGTTTACTGACAATTGGCGAAAAGATTTTTGGAGCCTTTAACGTCTACAGCCCGTTCTCTTCTCTGAAGGGAGGTTATTCAGGAAGAGAGAAAAGAACATGGAGAGGGGGAAACATTCCGGTGTCCGCAGAACAGTCCCAAAGTCTAAGAGAAGGCAGGAAAAAGAAAAGGGGACCTACAAAATCTCAACCGGCGCTCGGGGGGGGGGGGTGTAGAGTCGGAACTTGAGAAAGAGAATGAAGGGGGATGGTCGCCTCTCCCTTAAGGAGGGTTAAACATTGCTCTACAGAAAAGGAGATCCATAGTGGGGACCAAAAGGGAGTGGGGGTGTTAAAGACGGCAACCCAGAAAGAAGAAGCGAATTTTCGGGCTCCTTCCGTTCAGAGGTGGCGTCTTTCTGGCTGACAAAAATAAAGGTCCGTAACGGAAGGGGGGGGAGAAAAGAAAAAGGGGGGTGGAAAAAAAGGACGAAAGTCAGGAAGGAATTTTTTCAATACGGGAATATAGTTCCGCCGTTCATCGAGGAAGAGCTGGGAACGAGGAAAAAATCCAAAGAGAGCACATTTTCTGGGGGACTCGCCGCCGCAAGGGTTAAGTTACAAAAAAAAAGAAGGGAAAGCGAAATAGAAAGAGAAGAAAAAGGACTACACAATGAAAGTTGATAGAAAAGACATTCCCCGGAGACTGGGAAAGAAGGGAGACGGTGCGAAAAAAAAACACCGGGGAGGGAAATCAGTTTATCACTGAGAGGCCAAGGACAATATCAATAGAAAAGAAGTAGACGGGAAAGTTCGGAGGGAAAGAGATCGAGTCTAAATGATCCAGTTAACCTCTTGGGCGGCGAGGCCCCGAAAAGGAAGAGAAATGGGAAGGGCCGGGAAGAAGGTTGCGGGGGGAGTGTTTTCCCGCTGGTCGCCTGGAAGAAAAACGAACCTCGCCTTATTGGAAAAAAAAGGAGGCATGAGCAATGATCGCCGGGGAGGAAGGAAGACCAAGGCGGGAAAAAACGGAAATGCCAGACGCCCCAATGTGACCCGAATTTCGAGGCCCCAATCGGGAAAGGGGCTTATGGTGGAGGTAAGGGAAAAAGCTAAAAAAGGGGGGGTTTCCCAGGAAAGGGGGAAGCTCCGGAAAAGATGTAGAGCAAGAAACAACGGGAGGTGAAAAAAAGAAAGGATCAGGAAGGAGAGGGAAACGGAAAGATAGTCGCAGCCATTGCCGCAAATCCGACACAAAGAAAGAGTTTTAGCCCATATGTGCGTTGGGGGGGGAGGACTTCTTCGGTAGCTTTGGGAAGGCCGAGGTGAGAGGTTTCCTGCAGGGGGAGGGGCTTGTTGAGGAGGGGGGAGAGGGAAAGGTTCCTGAATAAGAACAAAAAGAGAGCAAAAAGGGGGACCTCCAAGACGAGAAGCAAAAAAGAGGGGGGGGGGATAAATGCTCTTATTAAACGGGTAAATTTTCACTCCATTGCGGGTCAAAGAGGAAGGGGGGGGGAACGCCTATGAGCGGAGGGGGAAAAGGCGCTAAGAAGTAGGGGTGGAAGGGGAGAACATTTTTCCAAAGGTCGCGTCTGGGCAAAAAAAAATGGGCCTATAAGAGTCTTACCTAAAACCAACTAGAAATACAAAGGGTCAAGAAAAGTGACCATCTGGAGGGGTCGAGACCGTTTTGGTGGAAAGAGTGACCTATAGTGTTTCCGGTGAAACAAGGAAACGGGCGGGGAGCCAGAAAGCGAGGAACTGTTTGGGTGGGGAAAAGCACCGTATTTGGCTTCGCAAGCCGAGGGGAAGATCTAACCTGCCCCGCCAAGAGGGAAGGACGAGGCACATAGAGGAAAAGTTCCTATGCGATTTGCGTAAAAGGACGTTCCTATCCTGACGAAAAAAAGTTCGAATGAGTAAAGGGAGAAAGGGCTGGAAGTCTGGGCTGGGAAGGTGAAGACCCCGCCGACAAAGGGAATCAAACGAATTCGAAGTCGAAAGACAAGCAGTGATCGAACCTTCGAGAGGGTTAGTAAAAAAGTGCCTTCATCTCCCCCCATTAAAAAGGGCCTAATCCACATTCTTCAAACGAAAAAAAGAAAGAATTAACCACGCTTCGGAAAAATGGGAAGGTCATTGGAGAGGCACCTTTCCCACTTTTCCATCCCCTAATTCTGGAGGGGGGGCGCCTACAAGGCAGGGAAAAAAGATGGAAGAGGAAATTGCCTTTGGGCTGTTGCCATGAAGAAGGGTAACCCTCACTCTCATATTGAACTGCTGATTTCTTGAACGAAAAAGGGGCACGGTCCTACACCTTTGGGAAGGGGGAAACAAAAAGGCAGGAACCCTGTTTCGAGGTACACGGGTAACCGAAAAAGAAAAGGGGGAACCTGACGGCTGTCTGAGGGTAAAAAAAGGGCGAGGGTCTATACGTGGGGGGGGGAGGGGAAGCAAGAAGAAGGGCTCGGAGGGGAAAAGACACTTTGCACGTTGGTCAAAAAAGAAAGGAGAGACAATAAGCCGTTTAGGCGGGGAAAATCCCAAAAAAAGGGAGGGGAGAAGTCGTTACTTTTTGCTGAGAAGGGCCCGGGAAGACCAGAGGATTCGAGGGGGTCGGTTTCATTAGCGGGGGAGGAGGGTGTACAAACCTAAAAAAAAGAAAGTTACACTGAAATAAAGCAAGCAAATCGCAAGGGGGGGAGGAAGTTAACCGGCGGGGTTGGAGTTACCCGGAGGGGGGAAAATGTGCGAGGAACCAAACGCCCAAGGGGATGTTTCTTAAGGTCTGGATGGGTGGGGGGAAAAAAAGAAAAGGATGAGCTCTCTCACAAAAGTCTTCTTCCCTCTCTAGCGGAGAATTTTACAGACAAAAACTAAAAGCCGAAAGCCACCTCTTTCGAAGGGTTCGTTGTGGAGGGGGGGGGGGGGAAGAGTATCAAGAACCATAAAGGGGAAAAGCCCAGAAACAAGAGGTAACAGGGGTCCTACATTTGTGCCTCACGAAGAGCTTGCGTGATGAGTGGGAAAGAGGGGTCGGCACGGTTGCCACGGACCCGAGGGGCCGTCTATATACGAGGGGGAGAGAAAGGCTTCTTCATGGGACCTTTGGGGGAAGGGGGGAACAGAATGAAAAAAAAATAAACAGGAAAGGGGGGTGAATTTTACCAACTTTTCAATTGGGAGGAAATATATTGTATCCTTCAAAAGAAAAAAAAAAAAAAGAGTTTAAATATAAGCCGTCCGGGGAAAGTGGGGGGAAAAGGACCGGGAAACAAAGGGGGAAGGGAACCAGTTTTTCCCGGTGTTTGTGGAAACTTAGAAAAGGGTGTCGACAGTGACCAGCCTGTCCGAGAGAACCGAAGGAAGCAGTAAAGCATAAAAATCTGAACGGAACTTTATAAATTATTTAAAAAAATTGACTCTTAATCTCTGCGAACAGGGGGAAATGATGCAAAGAGAAAAGGGGGCCGTGCCAGCGAATGGATTCTGCTGGGGGGTAAGAACATCTTAGCGCAATCGTGTTTCAAAGGGACGAGGTTCGTTCGACTTTGGGGGCCATGATTTTGTTCGGGGAACGAATTTGTAAGAATACCAGGAAAGAAAAAGGGGTCGACACTTGCGTGTATGGAAAGAAAAATCGATGGAATGGGTTCTGAAAAAGGGTTGAGGGGGAAAGCACATACTGTGATCCTCAACCAGAAGAGAAGAGGGTTCTAATTCTATACTGGGCCCCTGGAGTGGGGGGTAAGGAGGAAGACTTAATGCAAAAAAGATCCTAGTGGTGATCGGGATTCCATGACGGGGAAAAAAGGGTGCGGAGGAGGAGGCCAGGGAAAAACCAGAAGAAAAATACGTTGCGCGATCGAGATAAGTCCCCCACGTAGAGAAAGGGGAAAAGGCACGACCCAAAAATGGTCCACGAAAGAAAAAAAGAGGAATACAGGGGCCTTGAAAAAGGTCGAGACACATGTTGGAGGGGGTCAAGGGATTTGCCGAAGGGTGGAATATTTCTCGGAGGGGGGTTTTAGCCCGAGAGGAAATAGGAGAAGAAGTGGGGCCCCTACCCAGGGGGAAAATTCCGGAAGTCATCAGGAGTCAAACATCTGTTTCTGCGCAAAGACACCTCTAGGAAAGAAGGGGGGGCCCCTGCCCTCAAACCTCCATTGGAGGGTACCTTTCGGAAAGTCGGAATTTATAAGACGGGGACGGTGTGTCTTCTTTGTAGGGGAAAGGGTCTCTTGGCTCTTGTTCGGAACTTCGAGCCCAAAGAAAACAAGCAGAGAGAAAACAAAACATACTGTGGACCAAAAAAGGGGAACATAAGGGAGAAAAATACCCATTTATCACGCACATGGGGGAGCTCTGGTTTGTCTTCGGGATTTTTGTCGGCGAGGAGGAAGAAAAGGATCCTGCTGAGGAGGGATGGCAGACTGATCGGAGCCACTGGGTTGGAAATGAAGCAGCCCGGCGAGAGGAAATCAACTAGTAATAAAAAAAGGTCACTGGAGTTACCCCCTCCCCCAAAGAAAATCCCTAATCAAGATTGGGCATACGAAAGAAAGGGGAGAAGGAAGGTCATGGGGGGAGGATGGATTGACAAGGTGTCGTACTTTCCGTGGCGGGATTGTAAACCGGCGATCATTGCTAAGAAAAAAGGAAATCATTTTTTGGGAAAAAAGAGGGGAGGTGGAGAAGGAACAGCTACCATCGGGGAAAGCAACCCTTCTACCCGGAAAAAAGTACGACTGTGGAACGGAAGAAGAAAAACCCTCAAAAGAGTTAATGGAAAAAGTTCGCCTCGTAAATAGTCCGAGAGAAAAAGACGGACCAGGGCGTTGATATGGGAGAGACGCTTTTTCGAAGTGATAAAGAAAACACACCAACGGAGGGAGGGAAAGGAAAAAAAAGGGAAACGGCCACACTTCTCGGCCAAGGAAAAAGGAGGAGGGTAGGCGTCCTTCGAGAAATATTCGAAAATGATCCGTCGTCTTGTGGAACTGGAGAGGTGATAAGAGGCGGAGAAGGAGAGTTCCTCACCTGGGGTCTTAATGTTGCGACCTGAGGGGTCCAAACATGTGGGAGAGTTTTCACCTGCAAAAGAGAAGGACCGAACCGGCTACGGGGGAAAAAATGAAGTTACTCCCTGAGGTCCCCTCCCTACCTACTTCGAGAGTCCACCGGGCGACCCAGAAAAGGAAAAAAACAAAATGACAGAAGGACGGTAACTGAGGGGGAAATCTTGAAAGGAGGGGGTTTATTTCTTTCAATCCTCCGAACAAGGGAAGAATATTTGTACATCTCCTTCGAAAACTGTATGTAGAGAATTTCCCACAGGGGGACAGAGCAGGAAGGCGGAAGGTCAAAAAAAAGGAAACATCAAAAACGCAAAGCCGACAAAAAAGCTCCGGGTGGGAGAGAAATGTTCTGGAGAAGGGGTGACTGGCATTCTGAGAGGGTGGAAAAAAAGGAACCGGTTTCTTGCAAAAAAAAGGGGGATTCCTTCGGGCTCGAAGGTCAAAGGAACGATAATCCCTTTGCCCGAAAAAGAAAAAAAGGGAGGGTAGGGTAAGTAGGAATAAGGGGAGGAAAGTAATTCACTCCATTGCAGGGGGGGATGTTCAGGGAACGACGTATGATCGAGAAGGAAAAAAAGACTGATTGTTTGGACACTTGGGGCAACAAAAGGCGGTCGAAGGGAAGGATAGATCCCGAGTCTTACAGAGAATAGCAATATCAACCAGGAAAGGGAGAAAAAAAGAAAGTTTTACTCATCGGGGAAATTCGATAAAGAAGAAATAAGGGTTAAGAAAGGTCAGAAGGAGTTCCTTTGAACATCTTTTGGGAAAGGAAATCGCTCCCTCCTCTATTCGGAATGTTGGGTAATTAATAGATCGCGAAAAGAAAAAATCCAAAACAAAGGGAGTGTGGGGGGGCTCGATCGAACCTGCTCCAAAGGAAGGCAGCATCCAAGGGGAAGGAGATTGCTTCAGGAGACGGGGAGGGAATAGCCTTAACAAAAAAAACAGAAAGAATACATGTCTTTTTGGGATCACCGTCTAGCTATCCTCCCCGACAACCTTTTGAAAGAGAGGCGCATTCATAACGCAAGTGAGCCGCAGGAGTAAGAAAAGAAAAAGCATGAGTTCGAGCGGCAATAGAAAATGAACACACCCCTTCCTAAAGGGGGAAAAGAGGCAACGACCGAACAGGAGAAAGAAAAGCGCGCGTTGACGAGTGGCCGGGAGAAAGAAAGAAACTCTTTTCCACATCTGGCAAAGGAAAGCCCTATTCTTTGCATCATTGAAAAAGGGGAAGTTCGCGAGGGTCAGAGGAAAAAAGGGGGACTTTGCAGGAAAATAATGAAGGAAGAGACAGGGAGGTGGTACATTTCTTTTCAAGGAAGCACTGCAGACAAGGGAAAAGGTCGACACCTTTAAGGGAAAAGAGACAAGAAAAAACACTAAAAGGGACAGGGGACTAGGAAAAAGGGGTACTTTCTTAGGGAAAAGGTACGGCTTCTGAAAATTGTAAAAAAGGGGTGGGGGGGGTCCTAAAGTGAATCAAATAAAGGTTTACGACACTTGGCAAGGGAAAAAGTCACCACTGTGCTCTATAGACAAGGGAAGGTTTATGGGGGTGGCAATCCCAAATTCATCGTTACGGGATGGAAAGCCGATGGGGATTACTACCCACCTGAAGAAGTCTGTGGGGCAGTACTGGAGGGCACTGGGAGGAGACCCCCGTAAACACTTTTCCCCCCAAATCAACGAAGTTGCGAGTTTGGGAGCCAACGTAGGGGGTACTACTCTCTTGGGGTTTTAAACAAAAACAGTGAGGGAGAAATATTACCCCGAACGGAAAAATAAAAAAAACTGGTAACCAGGAAGTGGGGGGGGGGAGGACGGGAAGGAGGAGGGGCTCACCCACCACCCACTGAGGAGGGGAAAGATCTGTCCAGTTTACGCAGGAGAATCAAAGACAATTCTCAACGGAAAGGGTAGGGGGGAGGGTTACGTTGGGGGGGGACATCCGCACGCAGGTTTAAGCGGGAAAAAAAGAATCGGCCCATTGGGAAGAAAGGAATACCAAATGCTTTGAGGGGCCATTTTATAGAAAGGTTTGTTACCAAGAAGGAAGGTCCCCAATGCAGATTCCGTCTAGAGGGAAATTGGGGGAAAGGCAGCGTCCTTATAAGAAAAAGCCTTGGGAGGTGACGAGCTGCCAAAATAAAAAGGGTGGAGGGTATAGGGGGGGAAAAACAACGTTGTCCAAGTGGAAGCCATCTCTTGAAGAAGTCAAACAGGGGAGAAACCGCCGGTTAAATATAAGCCGTGGAAACTGTCCTTAAGAAAGGGGAGGGAACGTAGGGGGGTAAAACTGTAGGTTGCAGTAGGGGTGTCGACCGTGCAGCCTGTCCGAAAAAAAAAAATCAAATTACCCAAGCTGGAGAGAACAAAAAGGGGAGAAAAGGAAGCCGAAGTGAAAAGCTCTGCGAACTGCCCTGTGCGCCCACGAAGGAAAAAAGGTGTTGCCAGAGTGCAACGAGTGTGGGGGGGAGGAGAGGAAAGGTCCTTCCTCGTAAAGGCGAAGAAGAAAAAAAAAAAACGGGGGGGTGCAAGGGAGGCGAAAAAAGCCAGGATTTTGTCAAGGAAGTATTTCCGATATTGGAAGAGGGAAGGGGCGAGATGGCGATCACGTGCAAGAAGAGAAAAGGCGGGGGGGGAAGGGGGGCGGAGAACATACTTTGATCCAACCAGAAAAGGGAGGGTGTGTTCTGGCCTTGGGTAAGGGGGGGGGAATGAATTCATCGCATAGGAAAAACGGGATCTGAGTAAAAGAAGGAAGGAAGGGGGATTTCAGGGAAGTGAACAGTTTGAGGAGAAACAGACTGCTTGGCGAATCAATAAAAGGGCTATCTATAATGAAGGAAGGAAAAGAGAGAGGGGCCAGGAAGAAAACAAAAATTGTGGAAGGAGAAATCGGTCTTCCAAAACGGGTAACAGAGAAAAACCGGGTCAGTCGTGGAAGGAAAAAGGGTTTATTCCGATCGGTAAAGGGAAGGGACATTTTGGGTGGCCAAAAAAAAAAAGGGGCAGTGGAACAGAGAGGGACGTGCAGAAAAAGGGTTGAGCTCATTGGTCCCAAATGGCCTCATCGTCGTGGAACATCACTCAGGCTACGAGGTAAAAATGGTGATTTAAGGGGAGGTAATAAGATGAACCATTGGCTTTAAAAGGGGGGTCGTCTTTGGATGAAAAAAAAAAAAAGGAGGAAGTCGATCTGGGCTGCAGGGGGAAAAAAATAAGGGGGGACATACAACCACAAAAAAGTAAAGTCAGAGAAGGGCACCGCCCAAAGTCTAAAAGGGGATAACTCACTATGGCGCTAAAAGCAGGAAGGGGAGGGAAGGGGGATTTTTGTCAGGATTGAGGGGAGGAGACGGAGAGGGAAGAAGAATGGGAACATCGTCCTTAGGGAACCTCAAGTTGGGAAAACGGAAAGATAATAAACCAAGGAAGAAAGGGCAAAAGGAGAAAAGAGTGAAAGAGGAAACGACAATCCAAAGAGAGGCACAAGATGGGCCTCGAAGTTTCGGGGGGGGGACTTCACATCTTTGGGAGAAAAGCGGAAGTGTTGTATGAGATTTGTGTGAAACCCGGAAGAAAAAAAAGGAATCATTTTTTCCTCAATAACGGGGGAGAGGAGTCCCCGGGAAGAGCAGAGAAATGAAGCAACCCTTCGACGTCCACGCCATTTCCTGGAGGGGGGGAACGGGACTGCGAAGAACTAAAAAGAGGTTAAGTTCCACCAAAAAACTCGTATAGAAAAGGGGAAAAGACGCAAAGGAAAAAAGGGAGGGCGGGGAAGGGGAAAGGGGGGAAAGTACGCTGTTTGCGA
>Ga0179593_1266458_pt1 | contig 14402 bp, 14 predicted proteins | sample CZODoug2_1_08_16_FD_185931 | JGI IMG/M metagenome (GOLD analysis project Ga0179593, IMG submission 185931) | Vadose zone soil fungal communities from Angelo Coast Range Reserve, California, USA - CZODoug2_1_08_16fungal (PacBio error correction) | ecosystem: Environmental > Terrestrial > Soil >...
TCGAAAGGCGGGGGGGGAGAGATGTGAAGGAAGGACCCTGCCCCCAAGAGTCAGGAATCCGTCCAACAAAATAGCGCGAACCAGACAATCCTGCGCGGGAGGGTCAAACATGAAGTGCTCCTAAAAGGAGCTCCGGCGAGAATCTCAGATATGCCATAAAAGAAAGAAGGCGGAAAACGGATCACCGACTTCCGTGTCGGGAAAAAACGAGCGGAGGTAAAGGGTAGACGGCTTGAGGCGATCGCAGAAGAAGGGCGCACATACGAGAATAAAAAGGGTTCGTCGTCAAATGCTGCATCGAATGCGACGATCTCAATTCAGCTTGTTCAGTGGGAGGACGATCTGATGAAAGTGGAGATAGATGGCTCAGGAATTAAGTTTAAGAAAGAAAAGGAAGCGCGTTTTATCAGCAATCCGGTGGAAAAGTCCGGTTATCTAGTGATGTGAGCAGACCACATCGACTGCTCTCTATGCTGAGACGGGAAAAAAATGCCCCAACTCTGGGGAGGGACAGAAGACCGTACAGTAATCTTGCTCAAGTTCGCTATAGAGGACGGCAAAGCGATCTCGGCTCCTGAGAAGACTAGAGAAAGGGTAACGGAACTCCTTCGGCTGCCTGCGATAAATGTGGCACCTCTGCCTATACAGAAGGACTGTCCACACGCGCACCGGGGGGTAGAGAAAGCGAGTATTGTATTGGCTTTGGTCTATGTCTACAAGAAGGGTGGCCGATCTCCGCACTCGGCGCAGTGATGTGAGGTTGGTACAAGACGACCGAGGGGGGGGAAATACACGTCGAATACAGGAGTTCCTATGGGAAAATGAAGAGGTGGTGAAATTTGATTTATGCATTTTATAAAAAAAAAAAAAGAAATTGTACAAAGGACAAGAAGGAAGTTAGAGGGGGGCTGATAGAGGGAAGGGATCGGGAGCTGACGCAATTGCGAGAAAGTACTATCAGAGCGGCTCGGTTACGGCCTCGCCTCGAGAATGGAAAAGGCGGCGCAAGGACCACAGAGAATAGACCGAAAACCCACGAGCACAAGAGGAAGGAGAGGAAAAAAAGGGGAGGTAGAAGGACCATTGATGCCAAAATCTGGTGTAGGCCCGGGCAGCGCGGTTGGGGGGGGTTTGAGTTGCGGATCGAAAAATACTAGCGGCGGATGCGAAATTGAAAGGAGAGAGAGAAGGCAGGTGGATGCGGCGAAGAAAAGAGGATCCGAAATCACTCGAAGTCTGCAAAGGCTAAACAGGACGTCAACGAATGCCGTTGAGGAGACGGAGGCGATGAAAACCGAGTTGCTGTCCGCTCAGAGGGGAGAATGGGCGGCTAGAAAGGAGGACAGGGAGGGGCCAGAAAAATGAGATGAAACTGGAAGAGCGATAAGCAAAAAACGAACGCGTAGGTTCCAAGGCAGAAGGCTAAAGGGGGCCAAGGGAAGGGACTGAAAACCATGCCTGGCACCAAAAGGCCTGCAGAGTCGAGTGGCGCAAGGGGAGCTGAGGAAAAAACCATAATTACGAAAACCGCGAGGGCGATTAGAATGGCAGCTCCTTTTCCTAGAAGGGGGTCGCAGCGGTAGGATCTTCAGGGGGAAAGGGGGGAAAAGATTTTTTGAATGAGGGATCTATCACAGACGTGCGAAGGGATCACGCCAGAAACCAGTAGAGCGTGGCTGTTGGGGGACCGGGTTAGGGGTATGATAAAGAGACTAGCGCCAAAGTCTGAAGGGGACGCACGCAACAGCCAGGGGCCATGAACTGGAAGTCGATGCAAAAGGCTGGGGTGTGGGGAGGGCAGCATTGGGGGGAAAAGAGAACAACCCGAAAAAGGAAAAAGAAAGAGCAGAAAAGAAGAGCCCGCAGATCCACTTGGAGAAAGGCACAGGTTGAACACAGAGCTTGTGGTAAGAAAAAAAAGGAAAGTCTGCTCAGTAATGAACACTAAAGGTCTAAAAAAAGCGTAAAGAGGAAGGCCGCTGCTGTCGAAAAGACGGAAGGAAAAGTACCAATCTTTAATAGGCCGGAAACCGGCAAACGGCACGGACGGGACTTGCCACGGAGAGAAAGAAGAGATAGATGGATCGGATCAAAAGAGGGGTTTTCAGGAACTACCCCGATCGAAAAAACACGCTTTATTCATCTAAGGCATTGAGGGAAAACCTTCTGTGGCGAGCACCTGGGACAAGAGGCGAGGGAATCTGAAAACTGGAAATAACCAAGGGAGGAGGGGAGGAGGCACATTCTCGCTCTCTTAATCTCAGGCTTGCCATCGCGTCGCTGATCTGGTGGAGAGCAAGTTGCTTCTAAAAAAAAAGAAGGAGAGAAAGAGATTAAGGACTTTGACTGAAAGAAAACACAGGAAAACCGATGGCCAATCAAGCAGAGGCCTACGCGGGAAGGATCGGGCCAAGAGCATCAACGAAAAAGAGGGGGAAGGAAGCCAAAGAGATATCGAAACGAAACAGGTAGGACACTCCAGGTGACCAAAAAGGAATTAAGACCTAACCCCCCCGGCTTTTTGTCGGTCTAAAAGAACACCACTTGCAGGTCCGAGGAAGAAGAAGAAAGGGGGACTCCTAGAAGGGGGGGGGGAATCAAAAAGAGGGGCAAACAGGGCAGAGTAGGAACAATCTTCACGAAAGGGTCGAATCGCGGGAATCTCAGGGCCTGACGAAGAGACGGGGTCTTCGTGTTCCTGACGCGCCGTATAGTCCGAGGCAGGAGGTTCGAACGAAATCGGGGGTTCAATTATGGCCATCACACACTGGAAGACTGCGGGCTTGATTGTCTGTGGGGTTTAGAAGGGTAGTTGTTTGAAAGGACACAACCATCGCCCCAAAAAAAACCACGCCTTCGACTTCACGGGGGCCCACTGGCCTGGTCGGGGGCATGCCATCGTCATCCTGAAAAAGAAAAGAGCTCGGAGAAGAAAAATAGTACCAGCAAGGGTCCCTCGATCAAAGTGGGGTGGGCGGTGAAATCTTGTCGGCAAGGGAACGATTACTACGAAAGCGAACGGAAAAAAAAAGTCGTCAATGGCCGCCGCAGAAGCTGCAAAGCCTCGGGGCTCGTGGAAATCCTAGGCCAGGAGGAGGAAAACATGAAAGGATAGTCAACTCGCCGGGGGGTCCGCATCTGGGGTTGCCCGCACCTGGTGAGCCACGCGACGGAGAGAGGTAGCTGGTGCCTGAAGGGGGAAAAAAAGCTATCGGACGACAAGAGGCAGCCATCGTCTTTCTTGCCGCATGTACAGGGAAAGGTCATAAACCCGGTGTCTGTCCTAACCAGTCGAAAACATCCACACCTGTGGGGCATCATGAGCTCAAAAAAAAAGGGGGAGCGTGCTCAATCCGCATGGCGAGTAGTCAAACACTGTTTAGAGGAGCACTGCAATCAATGAAACGCTGAGAAAGAGGGGATGAGGAGACAAAACAAAGAGACGTATCGATATAAGCGAGAAAAATGGGAATCCGTCATCGCTCCGAGAAAGGGGGGTTTATATCCGCGAGAACTACAAACCAAAGAAAAACGAAGAAAAAAGGCGAACGAAATACAACTAAGGGTGGGCACAATCTTTGGCAGGGCGCCGCAGAAACGTGGCATCAGGCAATGGAAAGGGTTGGAGTGTCGCAAAAAGGGATAGGAGGGTTATTCCCGCCGCAGCTAGGAGAATTTCCGCAAAGGGCGGCGCTAGAATTCTCGCAAGCGTCAGGCAGTCCCTTCCAGAATGCCCCAGGAAGGGGCCAGCACAGCATTCTCAACAAGAATGGAGGGGGGGGGAAAAGAAGAAGTGGAATAGAGGTCAACCCGAGAAGGGCGCGTGGCAGAACCAACCGCCATAAAAAACCGAAAAAAGATCTGGCTGAGCTAGAACACCCGGAAAAAAGGGAAAATCAGAGGCAGGCAAAAGAAACGGCCTGTCTCGAACCAACCCGGGCAAAAAGGTTAACCACCTTTTGATCGTCAAGGAAAAGGGAAAAGGTCAGTACGACCGTTAGTCCTGAACTAAGATAAAGATCAGATCCATCGACCCTCAGATCGCAAAGAAAAGAGGCGTATATGGCGACTAAAGGAATAAACTCTGGGCGGAAGGGGCGAAAAAAAAGCCCGATCAGCTAGAGGTGATCATACTAAGGAAAAAGACCGTCTCGGGGGCTGCTCACAATCAACCGAGAAGGGGAGTCACCGAAGGGAAAGGACCCAACACATTGAAAATTGTTTCGCCAACTAGATAAAAAAAAAAAAAGACTTCTGACACGCAGCAAGCTCTCCGCTCGAAAAAAAGGGAGACCAGGAACCGGAATCGGCTGCCATGAGAATGGAGGAGAAGAAAAAACTAAAAAACACTAAGAAGGGAGAGAGGAGGTGACGAAGAATCATCCTGCCTGAGCTGCTATAAAAAAAAACACTCAACGTCCTCATCAGGAGGAAACCCGCCAACGCAGTAGGGGGAAACGAAGTACGAACCACTTCTAGGAGAAAAAGGCGGGAGAGAAACTTCGAGGAATACCATCAGAAAGGAAAGGGACAAAATGCCAGGCAACGTCTGACTTGTCCTGAAGGAGGGAGAGCGGAACCCGTGTCGCGCGATGGGGAGATCGTGGCCGAAAGGTTGCCTTGTACCAGATCCGTCCATTGCAGACTGACAAAGCAGCAAACTAAAGCAGAACAAGAGAAACGATCTGCATGGATCGACAGGCCTCCACTTAGTGCGCCCGATCCAGTCGTCACGTCAAGGGACGTAAACAAACGAAAAGGGGGAGAAAAGAAGTATACAAGATCCGTGCTCCACACTAGGAAGTCTTTAGACTCAAAAAAAGCGGGTCGGCAGTAGATCATAAAGCTCCAGGAGACGAGAAAGAAAAGAGGCTCTGAAAAGTCAGGAGCAGAGGGGAAGGGGAGGGGGCCAAGCAACAAGCTGAGACGTATATGTTGAAAACCCATCGCGCAGAAAGCTGCGGGATGAGCGCCTCTGGACAAAGACAATCCGAAAGAAAGTTTCAGGGGTCTGAAAGGGACTTTCCATGAGACATTCCAAAACAGAGGCTAAGAGAGGAATCAACGCTCCAAATCCTGGGGAGTAATCAAATCAAAAATGGACGTGCGGGGCTCCGCACTGATGCGAATGGCGGGGTATTAGACAGGAGCACGAAAGTCAAGCAACTCAGAGAAGCATCCCCAAGGGGGAGGGAAAAAAATTTAGTCCAGGAAAAGAATGGAACTTCTCACAGTCCAGGGTTACGGGGACTAAACTCTGCTGCTGAGAAAGATTGCGAGGCAATCGAGGTGAGGACACGGTGGAGAAGCAAGAAAAAATGCAAGTCAGGGGATGCTCGTGGGGAGGAAACACACCAGATGCGGGAATTAGAGTAAACAGCTCATAAACCTCGTGACGGGGGCTCAGCGCCTTCCTAAGAAGGAATACAAAAATCGCAAAAATCTTAGCCAAGAGAGAGAGAAAAGGGAAGGAGGTCGGGGCTGGCGAGGGATTATCATTTCCGGGAACTCCTGGTCGGCAGAAGACCAACCATGAAATCGCAGGGGGGGAAAAGGTAAACAGCGAGCCAGTTTGGGGACAAAAAAAAAGCCAACCGAGGACTATTGGCCTGTTGTTGAGATTTAGGCCAGCCAAAGGGTGGAAGAGATCGCCAAGCGGCGCATGGGATTGCTTGGTTTGAAAGGAGAAAAAAAAACGGGTGCTACCGAGAGGACAAAGGAGGGAAGAGGGAAAAGCAAGTTTTGAATGCTGGTGAGGAGGCTAGAATCGGGCCGGAGATCGTGTAAGAGGAAATATTTGAAGAATTCTGAAAGAAGGGAAGAAAAAAGGGTCCTGAGAAGGGGCAGGCGGGGAGCAGGAACAAAGAGGCGACAGCACACGGGGATCTATACTTCTTTAAACACGGTTATGGCTGCGCCCGCAAGATGGCAACCAAAATACAGGTTGTATCACGTGGGGAAGAACCACTGAGGGAGGGGGAGGGTGTTGGGGATTTCGTGTCTCAAAACGTTCCGATAAGCGATACGAAGATTGGTAAAGCGTCAGAGGGGGAGGCTTATGAGGTGTTGGATAGGGGAGGGGGAAAAAGGGCGTTCATCAACCGAAGAAAGACGGATAAGCTCCTCTAAGATAATTCATAGTGCCGGGATTGGACGAGAGTCAACCGCCTTTTCTTTGCAGAAAAAGGAGAAACTGCTCTGTCTTTTCCTACCCGGTCTTCCAGACAGGATGACCTTGGACTTAAGCGAAGGAGAAAAAATAAGACTAATAAAAACCAAGGCAGCAGACTATTCAGAGGGCAAAGGGGAAAGAAAAACCAGGACTAGCCCTAGCCTAGTCGCCGTGAAACATGTAGCTTCGAAAAGCAGCACCCCGGCGAGTTCTATGGAGAAAATGGAAGGGCACTGCATTTCAGAGGAGGTCCAAAAAAGGAGAGGAAGCTCGGGAGAGAAGGAGGTGAAGAATCGAGGAAAAGTTCCGACAGAAAAAAACTCCATCACCATGAGCAGTGGACCGGTTGTCGGGGGGTATGATCCGAGGCACTCTCGCCGCACCGGATGGGGAAGCACGGGAAGAGAAAGGGACCTTTCAAACCTGACAGGAGGTCATCAGGTGGGGGATGCTTGGGGGACAATGAGGGGAAACAGAACACCAGGACACCGCCAGAGAGAAAGGGCCTGGCGGTAGTGGACCCATTCCTTAAAAAGGGGAGGTGAAGATTAAACGCCAGGAGCTCGCGTCAGGGACAAGAAAAAAAAAAAAGACCACTCGCGAGGAAGACGCGTGTTCATCCGGAGAGTTCGACAATTACTGAGAGAACGAAGGCTAAAATGCAAGAAGGGAAGTAAAGGAAAAACGATATCAGGCGATGAGCCAGGGCGGGGAGGAAAGCACGTCGTGGTGTTCTTCTCACCTCACTAAAGCGAAAAAAAGAAGGAGAAGAGAGGCAGAGGGCGAAGGCTCGTGGGAAAGTCACAAAGGTGAAGCGTTCGCCAGGGGGAAAAGTAACCGGGACGTGGGATTATCTGACCGTCTTCTACCTCCGTCCTCGGCAGCAAAAATACGAGATGATCGGGAGGAGTCCAAGAAGAGATCGGAAAAAGTGAGGAAGAGATGAGAAGAAGGGGCTTCAAACCCTCTGTCATCGAATGCCAACATGCCAACACGCGAGAAGAAAGGGGCCGATCAGAAACGCCGATTTTTAGGGACAGGAAAGAAAAGGAGCTGAAAGATGCACAAAGTTATCGCAAAAGCAAAAAACGTAGGATCCTCCTCCAAGCTTGTAGAGGGGTCGAGCAAGAAAACACGATAATGCTGCGATCAGAGCTACATAACTCAGATCCTCGCGCCCTTGAAGGGAGGCCGATGTGTCAGAAGGAGGGAGCCGGAAAAAAAAAGGAGGTTTCGTCCGTCTGACTCTCAATAATTTAAACGCGGTTGGCGCGTTTAGTACCTGGCCATCTGCCGCGGGAAAGGAGAGAAAAAAAACTAGTTTTGAAAGGTGCATGGGCCCAGAAAAAAAAGGAGAATGGTCTGGATTTCTGTGTTCGTTACCTGGTCGGGGGTTTCGATCTGGAAAAGAACACAAGCCCTCCAAAAAAACGAAGGAGCCTTCGCCTCAAATTTCCTGGGGAAAGGGAAGTGGAGAGAGAGAAAGACTTCAGAAGGGGTTGAACGAGCTCTGCGTCGAGGATATCCACAATCTAAACCCAAAACGTAAAAAAAGGAATAGATCGAAAGACCTGGTGCTGGGGTGAGAAGGAGAAAGAACGGGATTACGCGATCGACTCAAAAACGGACGGGGAAGGGAAACAAAAGCTGGAAAGCCGCGGTGCGCGGAAAGCAACTCGGGCAGGAGCGTTCAGGAAAAAACTGTCAGAGAAGAACAGGCAAAAAAACGTTTGTCTGGTAAAAAGGGGGGGGAAAGAAGACACGAACTTGTCGTTTTGCCCAGGTGGCACGTGCCCCGCCCTGAAGCGAACTGTCCGTCTACGGCGGGGAAGGGGCAGTAGAATGCAGCGGAGGAAGAGGTCAAGGAGAAAAAGGGACAAACAGGTCGCCAGAAGCACCTCTGTTGGAAGCCCTGAGCGACAGCAAAAGGCGGGAATATCGCACCGAATAAAGCAACAGAATAGGATAGAATCCGTTAAGGACCCTGAAAAAAAAGGGACTCGGAGGGACACGCCTTTATAAGAGAAGGAAACACACGATACGCGTTCTCGTAAAACGCTTTCAATGACTGCGCCAGACGCGCTCGTCACTGGGGGGGGGGGGAGGGGTCCGCCAATACAAAAGAACCAAGATAAGATGAAGAAAGAAAACAAAAAGGGCAGAAGAGGCGAGCACGAAAGTAAAAATGGTGATCGAACTGTTGACTAGGGGTGAAGAACGAGCCCTGATTTCGGGGTAACCAGAGCCGCAGGCTACATAGGCGATTGGGAAAAAGAGGGTGGACTCTATAATGAGAAGCGCAGAACTACTTCCAGCGACCCCAGATAAGTCAGCTGCCTCAGTTCTCCACAAGATGGCATGGCCCATCGGCTCTCCCCTTACCGAAAGGGGAAACAAAGGGAGAAGGGGGCGACCACCACAGCATCAACATAGGCGATCTCTGGAGGAGCAGGCCACCCTGGATCCTTCTAGAAAAGAAACCCAGCCAAAGCTACACCGGAAGGAGGAAAAAACAAAAATTGGCGACGGCTGACAGGATATAACACCTTTTGAGACAGGAGTTCACCGTGTCAGACTGCCTTTGAAGAAGAGTGTCCTTTCCTAAAAGAATACAGAGGCAGAATTAACCTCGCCATGTAGACCGGCGAGTGGCGGCAGAGATTATAGATCGATGCAAGGATAAAACTGTGCAGTAAGGCATCATATAAAAAACTCCCGAGGACATCGGGACTGTTGATGAAAAAACTTAGATGGGGGGGGCTGGGAGCAATCATCGCCGACTCTGGACCACATCAGGGGGAAGCTGATCCACAAGAGTGCGAATGCCTTAGCCCTTCTAAAGAATGAAAAAGTCCATAACCTACACAAAGAGTCGAGACAACCAGCCCGGACCTGGAGACTGCGGATTCTCGGAAACTTGGGGGGGGAAACAAAGCACACCCTGGCCGGAAGGGCTCAGAGGTGCGGGAAAACTGATAGCTGCTACAAGAAGGAAGGGGAACGAGTCCCATCAATTGAGGTCAGAACGCACTTCAAGAGAATCACGGTACGACAAGCTGGAGAGTGTCTGGTCTTCATATCACGAGAGAGAAAAGAGATCAGGTCAGGATCATGGGAAACGGGAAAGGAAAGAAAAGGAACTTGCCGTTGTCGATATCTCTCATACTCAATGTCTAGAGTTTCACTATCCGTGGGAAAAAGGGTGGAGGGAAAAATAAGGGAAAAGAGGGAGGTCAACTGCGTTTCGTGATGGAACCGGGGGGGGCGATCTCATCTTAGATGGCGGATGGAGATCCGCCTAAAAGGTGAGCCAGAAACTGATAAGGGAAGGAGTCTTACCGTCGAGTATCTCGGAGCAAAAAGAAAAAAGTTATTAGGAGAAAAAGAGGAGAGAGGAGAAGTACCTCTGCAGAGAAGTAGTTTCAAACCCTCCTTTTCGGTGGAGGGAGAAGAAGCCGCTCACGGCGGCTCGGCCAGAGGAATCTTGCGCGGACCTGCCAAAAAACTAGGAAGGAAGGTCAACCTGCACAAAAAGCTAGAAACAAACCAACAGAGAGAATCGGGATGAGTCGTCAAACGAAACAAAAAAGGAAGTCCTCGCGCGTGGGCCCTGTGGGGCATTTCAAGTGAGCAAAGTGTCATGAAGCTCCGCGCGAGCTCGCTAGGAAAGAGAAAAAAAGATCTAGGTCCGTACTAGAGAACTCGGGAAAACGACGAAAAGGGAACGTAAGTGCTGTGTATTAAGCGGCAGAATAATAGGCATGAAGGGGGTTGACAAGGAGCAGACGAAAAGAGTCTGGGAAGTGGTCCTCCGACTAGCACTTCCAAGAAAAAAAAAAAAAAAAACCCACAGGGGGTGGAGCGGAAAGTTAGGAAGAAAAAGAACGCACAACACTAGAAAGGTTTCATGTTTAAGCTACTATCTGCGGGCGTGAGAGAAAAAATGGAGACAGGACCTAACGAGGGCAAGAGTACTAACTGCGTGGGGAAAGGAAGGGGCCTGCAGGTGATCGCGTTTGAGTACATAAAAAACAGCGACGAGGGATTCTATTAGAACCCGCTGACACTAGGGCGGCACAGAGCCCCAAAGGGGGGGAAACCCGTCAAATCGTCGCCAATAAAAAAGAAAAAGAGATGTCTGGGTGATCAGCAGGGGGGGAATGGACCAGGAAAGAAGGGAAGGGAACAAAGAAGATCAGCACGTTTCACTAAGAAAAAGTGAAAAAGAGGGAACAGTCAAAAAGCTAGGGTTGTTTACGAAAAGAGACTCAGGACTGATGTCGAGTTTTGAATGGGGCGGGTCGACCGGTAGCAGAGGTAAGCTCAACCGCCGGCAGTACAGGGTATGGCGGTGGTGGGGCTTGGGGAAAGAGAAGAAAGGACTGGGTTGGAAAAGAAAACGCGACGATGGGGAAAAGAGTGTGGAGAAGCTGGGTATGCAGGGAAGTCCGGGGCACCATGAAGATCGTGGAGTGAGGGAAGACTGTGCGAGAATTCTGCGGGAAAAGGAAAACGGTTACTACAAGATACCTGAGACCGAAGAGGGCCAAACAATCAGGGCGAAAAAGCAAACACGATAAAAGAGAACAGGGGAGTGGGTTATACTTAAGGAAGGACAAGATTAAGGACCAACCATGTTGGAGAAAGGAAGAGAGTGTTGTTGGTGTGGGGGTTCTTGGGGAAAACAGATCGCCCCAGGCCGAGCAGTAATTGCGAATTTAAAGAGCTCGTCTAGATAGAACGCGTAGTGAAGGGGGCGCGAATATAAGGGAGGCCTAACGAAACCGAATGGGGGAGATCGGGCTTCCTCTTCAAAAAGAATTCCTCGCAAGGGACATTTGGGATGACCGCGAGGAATAAGAAAATGCGGGCGGAGCAGAGAAAAAACCGGTGGATGAAGAGGGAAGAAAGGGGGTTCTAAAAATGACGGAGTGATTACAGAGAGAAAGATGCGAGGCCCCCTCCGAACGGGAGAAAAGCCCTAATCCTAGGGCCATATACAAGGAAAACAAGAACCATCATAGCTGAAGGGGACTAAAGAAGGGAAGGGAGAGAAAAAAAACGATGACCAACCCCGGTCGATGATCAAGTATCGTCCTGGTCCGGAGGAAACGAAACAGGAGGGGGGAGCTTCTGGTCAGGAGGCAAAGGAAAGGGGGGTAAGATCGATGCAGCCTACTTCAAATGTCACAGGCACACCGGGCGAGCGTATTGGGAACGGGGGGGGTGGCCTTGTCGATTGGGGATAAAAAGAAACTAGTCAAACCTGGGAGGGGAAAGGCCGAACCAGAAAAAAAAGGTGCAGGAAAGAAGTCGAATTCCTGCTTTTTTTTTTCTCTTTTGGGGGTGAGATCTAACACAACCCCGCGGAACAGCCGCACAGGAAAATCCCGGACCAGGAGCCCCTTTTCGTGAAGACCGGGGCCCAACTTGGATGGTTCCGAGAGGGGGAAGTCCGGGGTTCAGCGGCGCCTTCAGAACAAAATCTCAAAAAAGCGTCGAGGAAGGCCTGCGAGGCAGCATTAGAAAACCTTTCAGGCCGGCGACAGAGGGACCGAGGTTAACAGAGGGACTTCGAACATTGCAAAAGTAGAAAAGAATATCTCTGGGAGCGGAAAACGAGGGTGAGTCGCACCGATCTCAACCAGCGTGGGCCGGAAATAGGAAGCTGGAGAAAACCGGTCTGCGTGTCTAAGAAAAGGCAGAGGGAGCAAAAAAAATGAAGGAGGCTTGAAAGAAAAAGAAGGGGGACTTGACTCTCTAAGCCTCGGGCCTCTAAGACTTGTCCATCCGCGCATCGTGGAATGAATAGACACTAGAGACTCACAAAAAAAAGAGGGGATGGATAGATAGATCGTGGGCTTCCTAAAAAAAAAAAAGGAGGAAGGAGAGTTACACATGAGAGTTACGAGCGCAGAGAGAAAATTAAAACGATTGTAGGTCAAAGCAAAAAAACCGCGCGAAAAACGAAAAGAAACAGTGATCCGCCAACCTCAGGGCCAACTCCACTGCGCTTCCAACAGACTCTGTTGATCGGGGTCAAAAAAAAACAAAAAAGACCGACCCCAAGCAGAAGAGCGCGAAAGGAAGACGCAGTGCAAGGGATACGGAGTTCCTTCCGGTATGGCCGGATGCCAAGCTCCTTAAGGGTCGAAGGAGAAAAGCTGAAATCGCATCCGGAAAAGGGAGGTTTTGGACTAGGGTTGGGAATGACGAATCCGCTGAAAGGACCTCGGGGATGACAACTCCGAGTGGCAGGCATTTGCACGAAAACGCAAAGAGGTCCTGGCGGGATTGATGTCGGGGGGAGTAATTTTCCGGGGTGGGTTCGTAAGACCGACCGCCATCTCCGAACAAAAAAACAGCAGAGATCACGTCATGGTACCACCCTTGGTAAATGGCGGAGCCTGTGCGTCAGGGAAGGGGAAGTCTATACTCGTCAGAGGGAGGCATAACACATCGACCCGGAAAACCTGTCCAATTCGCTTCGAAAGGTGCTGGTTTGAAATCCTGGGAGGACACGGACGCTGAAGATCGAATACACAAATAATGCCTCCGACAAGCTGTGAGCGACGCTGTGGGCTAATCCTCCTCTCAGGAAGCCAAAGGAACATCAACTCATACGGGTCAAGCCAGGGGAGGCGGAGAAGGTGAGACAAGGAAGGAGAACTCGGAGTCGTGGACGGGAAGTGGCTGACTCACTGACCCTACGTAGGCCGGGCCTTCAAAAAACGTGTGAGCGTGGCGGAGAAAGAGAAAGGACAACCAGTTCTAAATCACTAAATCTTGCTAACAAGGTCCAAGAGAAGGGCAAAACTGGCAACTGAGCGCAAGCAACCGGAGGGAATCTACCTCGCGCTCATAAAGAGATTCATGCGGACTGAAGTGGATAGCAGGAATCGTCTCCTCTGTTGATGAGCATTTTCGACTCCTTACAAGAAAAAAAACCAGACGCAAAAGGGGAGAGAGAGGGGGGGGCTCGCTTTTCAATCGTAAGAAACCGAATCGGAAGTTCGTCCGCAATAACACCAAAAACCACCAAAGAAAACCTGCAACGTCTCCTACAACTAGGGGGGGAAATATGCTGGCGCCGCAAGAAAAAGGTGAGATCGGAAAAGGGAGGGGGGCAGCGGGGGTCGCAAAAGTCTGTGGGAGGGGCGCCGCCGCAGTCCGGCGATGGAAGACGAGCGCTGTCGAGAGAATTCGTAGCAATAGGGAAACAACGATAACCTGTGCACATCGCAAGGAAGAGGAAAAGGATCCAAAAATATATAAAAGAATGCGGAAACCACTGTCCCGCGGGACTTAAACCATAATTAGAAATTTGTTCAGAAAAAAAAAAGAACATCAAAAGTCGACTCTCGGACGTGCGCGCTTGAGGACTAGTCACCCGGGGGATCAGGGTAGAAAACATAGCAAAAAGTCACAAAGAAAGGCTGCAGGTGCATGACCCAACCCGTGTCGGCGTACTCGAAAACTTATCGGCGAGCACCTAGAATAGACGGCGCATGGGGCGTGCCTGGACCAAAGAGAAGAACCAATCGATCGAATCTCCTTAGACTAACGATCGGTCGGACGATAAAAAACGGGAGACACTCGGGATGGAGGACTGGAAAACGAAGAGAGGGTCACTAGTTGGCCTCTACGGCCCTCCGTCGATGTGCTCGCCTCAAGGAGAGAGGTCAAAAGCTGATGAGGGGCAAAAAAGAAGTGAAAGTCTAAAGACCTCAATGCAAGAAACTCTTTACCAGCAGAAAAGGGGACGACTTCGGAATAACCCTTAACTTTAGAGGATAACAGAGGAGAGGGGGGAGGAAGCACAACACCATACTGGGAACGCTCGCGATGTGAAAAAAACATAAGACTATATCAATGACTTAATCCCCTCAAACGGACGCAAACAGTGAGGCGCCAAAGTCCACTCAAGAGGGAGTAAGACCGAGAGGTCCAGAGGGAGCATCGTCATATCAGGAGACGACAAATGGCTTCATTCAATGAAAAACTGGGGTCAAGACTAGACTCGTATAGGTGGGAAACGTGTGGCCTCTATCCCGCTCAGATAAACCCTGTCCCCTCCAGATGGGTCACACAGTGAGGTAGGTTGGCAGGGGAAGCCTACAGAGGAGTGAGCTGGTACCCGCCGAGTTTATAAGGGAACACGAGTGGAGATTCATAAATCCGACACGGGGAGGGAGAAATCCGGAGAAGAGGGGATCCAAAAATCGGTTTA
>Ga0179593_1404022_pt1 | contig 14402 bp, 15 predicted proteins | sample CZODoug2_1_08_16_FD_185931 | JGI IMG/M metagenome (GOLD analysis project Ga0179593, IMG submission 185931) | Vadose zone soil fungal communities from Angelo Coast Range Reserve, California, USA - CZODoug2_1_08_16fungal (PacBio error correction) | ecosystem: Environmental > Terrestrial > Soil >...
GCGTAAAAGCGTGCATCAGGAGGAAAAAATGGAGGTAAGATCGATAGAGGAGGAACGGCTGGAGGAAAAAGAAGACTCTCGAGAATACAAGGATCCAGACTAACACGAAGAGTACATTGCTCAAAGAAGCTGAGGAAGGGAACGTGCAAAAATCTATACTTCCAGAATCGAGAGGGGAGTCATGAGGGCGCAACTTCGTCCTCTCGACATGGCTGGAAAACCGCGGTCATAGGAAAAAGCAACATATTGAGAAGGCGGAAGCAAGAATAAGAAGCTTACTCACTACGGGTAACGTCGACGGATGGGGCTAGAGCCAGAACAGGTCTTTTAACGCTCCGAGAAAAGACCACTCATCGGAAAAAGGAGGAAATATGTGAGACCTCACGTTTGGAAAGGTCCAGACGACCGACCGCAGAGTCTGCCCCAACTTGAGGGGATCTCAAGCCATTCTATCGAGCCGGAGAGCTGAAATAGGCCTAAAAATTCTCAGTTCGATTTCAGAGGAGTCAAAAACGAGCAGGGGAGAGAAGAACGGCATCTATCTCCGAAGCACGCACAAGAAAATCTCTTGGGCAGAATATAGGAAAGTAGACGAGTAGACAGGGCAGGATCTCCGGTTTACAAAAACTGACAGTATCTTATGAAGGGGAAAAGATGGGCGTCAGCGAGGAGATGGCCCCACTAAGAATACAAAACTTACTCCAGAGAAAAATTAGGACCTGGTTCAAATAATGCCGAGACCATACTCCCCAAAGAAAAGTAACGCTCAAAAGGGAGTCTCTAACTAACCAATTCGAGCTATAGATGTCATTGATTCAACTGCATCTCTCTCCTTAATGCTTCAATTTGTTGTAATGAAAGACTAGGAGGAGGCTTTCACTTAGTCCTGGACTAAAGGGGAAGCAGAAAAGAAACAGCGGGTACTCGAGGATGTGCATTCATTCAAAGTTAAGCTAGCGGGAGGAGAAGGATGAACGTTATTTGTGGATCAGGGGAGGGCGGATGCGGAAAGAGAAAAACTGCGGTAATGAAGTCATCGGGGGGGTCAGGATTAAGGCGTCTCGTTAGAGTGGGGAGCAACGTTATAAAGAACCGACGTAAAGAAATCTAAACCCAGCTTTCACCAAAGATTGGGTTGGCAGGAAGAGGAGACCAAAAAAGAGCTGCCATAGATGCTCCCTTGGCCGACGAAAAAGATGATCTCGCATCCGAAAGAAAAGGGGTACGGAACGCCGAAACGAGTGCGCGCAGGCAATCACTTCTCAAGCGAAGGAAGAGGCTGACTCCGTCAGTCGTTACAGAAAAGTAGGAACCAGAAACTCTCTCTAAAAAAAAACAAAAGGGGAAAATTGAGATATGATTGTGAAGGAGATGATGTACAAGGAAAATCGAACGGGTCGAAAAAGCGTATGGCCCAAAGAATCCGGAGCCTGGGAGAAGCCTCCGGGTACACTTGAAGAGGGAGTGCGATGAGAAAAGAGGGTGGGGGGGGAAAGGCAGAAACGGCGGAAAAGAGATGTATGCAGCAGAAAGTGGATTGCTGGAGAAATGCCCACAATAGCCTTTTGAGTTAATGAAAAAAAATTAGGGAAACGGACATCGGAAGAAGGTTGAGACCAAACCGACTCCTCCGAAAGGTATCCGATCCCAAGAGAAACGAGGAAAGAAAAAAACTGCGCTGCAAAGCGCAGAAAAAGGGACCAAAAGAGAATCAGCGAAAAAAGAGGAGGAACGTTTCAACACCTCCGAGGGGCCCAAGAGGGGGGAAGTAGAGACGAATCTTCCGAATTCCCGGGGGACCCAAAAAAAAAAAAAAATCAACTTCCCCCAATCGGGGGCTGCCTTAAACAATTTGGAAAGTTCACTACAACGAAGTGAATCAACGCTAAGCTAAGGACATCGTGTGGGGAGGCCCTGTCCAATGTCGGTAGAGGAAATAAGCGGGGCGAAAGTAAAAAAAAGTATATCCCACGAAGGGAAAAATACGGAGGATGGATGCCCGTTCGGGGACAGGGAGCATACTCAAAAAATGAATCGACAATACGACCTCCGGGCATCTGGGGATCGATAGGGATGTGATCGGAACCGGGGAAGAAGGAAAAAAATGATTAGACACGGAAAAAGCGGACATAAGAAAGTGGGAAAAAAAAGGAGAAGGCACAGCGGTTAGAGAGGAAGTCGTAGAGACCGGGGGAATCTTGGGCGCTGAAGAAAGTCGGAATCGGAGGGACTTCCGAATCTGAAGGGCATGCCTATGGAAAAGCGCTAAATCGAGAGAAGGAAACACGTTTTCATAATCGCTGTTCGGCTAGGGGGGGAAACCGAGAGGGCGGCACGGAGGCCGCCACGAGTCGCGCCTAAAAAGGCCAAAGCTGGAGACAATACTCTAAGAGAAACCATTGTGACGGAAGAGGCTCGAACACCAAACCCTCCGGGACGAAGGACTGACTGCAGGCAGCTTTGGCGCGTGATGGACGTGTGGAAAAAAGGAAAGAGTCGCAGCATGCCATTTTCTGAAAAGATCACGATTCTTGGATACAGGGAAGAGCTATTCCGTCAAAGAAGAAGAGGCTCAGTCATGGAAAGGACAAGGGATTTCAAGATAGAGGACAAAGGGGGAAATTAAGCCGAACTAAAAGCGGGACAGGGAAAAAGATCGCGCAAATTTGGTGGTCGGGATAAAAAAGGAGGTAGATCTAAATTGCTTTCAAGCAAGCCTTGCCCGGAAAGAAATCGAAGAAGTAAGAAATCCTTCAAGCTGTTGCACGCAGCAAGAGGAAGGAGGAGACGCCGGCGAGAAAGCGATATCTTGGACCTAAAACTTCAAATCCTCAGGGGAGGAAAATTAAAAGCGAAATCTAAAGTCCAATTCGAAGCTTGGCCCGCGGAAGGAAAAGAAGCGGACACTGCGGGCGGGAAAGCAAAACCATGACAGGTCGCAAACAATTGGCAAAAAAAGAGAACGCGGGAAATAGCACGGAGGAGGGCTCAAAACTAAGGGAATCATTCCTTAATGTTCGCCATACGGACAATGAGTGAGCGTCGACCGAAAAGAAAGACTTCGAAGCAGCTGGTTTATGACTGAAAAAAGCGGAAAAGGCAGGATGCGAAAAAGAAAAAAGAGCTCGCGAAAAGGAAAGACCTTGCATCAATGGAAACTACCTCTTTAAAAGCCGCCGTTGTTGCTCAGTTCCGGAGGCAGTTAGGGGGTGGTTTTTGACGATCTGAAAAGTTCACAAATAGCGAAGCCAGTGAATGCAAAAAAAGATCACAGGATTAGAGAATCGGGTCTAGCTGTAACGATATTACTTCGGTGAGAAAGATCATCGTTGCAAGGGAGGAGGACCGGGAGGAGAAAAAATAGTGGAGAGAAGAATTAGTTTGATCAAAAAAGCCAGAGAAGAAGTGGCATGAACACTCATAGAGGAGGTACTTTCGGAAGGGAAAAATCCTTCTATCTTCAAAGCCAAGAAAAGAAGAGAATTCCACAGCCCCAAAAGAAAAACCATAGGGAAAAAGAGAACGGGCCAGGTAGTCAATGGGGGTGCGCCCGTGGAAGTCCCTTCAAAAAAACTTAGAAGTGAAGGTGGCTAAATCGTGGAAATAGAGAAACCTGCAACAGAGACGGTAAAAAATTGGACGCAGGGTTGTTCCTCGCAGGGGGGGAGGCGTGATATAGAAAGGAGCTTGAGCTTATGGTCATGAAAAGGGCTGGGTATCTCGGGCTACTCTAGGAAACGATCGGAAAGAGAGGGGTGGCGTCAGAGAAAAACACAGGGGAAATAGCAGAGGGAGCAGGAAAAAAGGGTTGAGGGAGGGGATTGTCGAGAAGACCTTGTTTTACCTATCTCTTTCATGTCGAAATCAAATAAAAGGAAAAAATGTCGACACCGAGCGCGAAACCCCAGGGAATCTCGAGAAAACAAACACAACGAGGGGAGAGAGATCCAAGGAGGGGGCGGAGCCAGCACTGGGGAAAAAAGAATTGTTGTCGAAAAGACAAGGAAAACTCCTCGGTGCTCACAGGGAAAGAACGAGACCACAAAAGAGACTAGATATAGAAAAAAATTGAGAAGCCTACTGCGATCAGAATCGTGTTGGGAAAAAAGAATTCGCACGAACACTCGGAGGGCTACAGGTTACTGAGGGACCAGCTCCGTCCTTCAATACGAATCAAGAAAAAAAGTCGAAAGAAAAAAAAAAGAATAAAATCAAGCAGGCGGACAACGACGAAAAAAATATCCGAAGCAATTATCTGCCAGTCATAAGAGTCGAACGGGAAGAGTATGTATAAAGCGCGCGAAAAAACTCCCAAAAAAACCGGGGGGGGAGAGGGAAAAGGAACAAAAATGAGAGTCGCTGGGGAATTGACAAGAAGGCTCAGGAGCACAGAAGGAGCAGTCTCAGCGGGATGCGCACCGGAAAAGGCGAAGAAGGATAGAAACGAAATCAGTAGGAAAGAGTCCTATCTATTGAAGAAAAGACCCTAATCAAAGGGGACGATCCATGGAAGACACAGAAGGAAATTTAAACGAACGGTCGAAACGCTAAAAAAGAGCCATCAAAAAAAAAGCCGTCATCGTTCATACTCTGTTGGCGACCTTCTATGGTCCACGGTCAGAAAAAAAAAAGCGAAACTGGAAGAAGAGCAGAAAGGGGGGGGGGAAAAGGAGGAGCCAGTGAGAGGGGTCGAGGTGCACGGCCGAGTTGCTCAGAACGTTAGACATCCCCCGGTTAACATCCGTGTGAGAAGAAAAATCTCTTCAAGAAGCAAGCTCTAGAAAGGATAGAGAAGGACGCAGTTAGAAACATAAGGGACTGCGAGTCCTGTCCGTGAGGCGACACAGGGGGAAATGGCGTTACAGCAGCTGCTCAGGAAAAGGCTTTCTACTTGGAAAACGGAATCATAGATAGAAGAATGACGACGGAAAAAAGAAGGGGGAACGTTAACAGAGAAAGAATCTGCACTACATCCCGAGGGAAGAGGATTGCCGTCCGGATCGGAAAGAGGGAAAGAGAAGCGCGACCTAGCTGGACTGCTATTGATTAAAAACCAGACCCAGGGAAAATGAAAAGGATAGTCGGGGGCTAGAGATAATCAAGATGGGAAAGAAACGGGCTCAGAGGAAGGAAGGGAAAAAAAACGCTTAACCAAAGAGAAGGAGATGTCATGGAGGAAAGTAAGCTTATAGGAAAAGGAAAGGTCCTCAGACTTGCCATTCTCAAGCAGTCTTCATGAAGAAAGCTGATAAAAGGAGGAACTGACGAGAAGAAGAGGACCCACCATCATATGCAGAAAGGCAGCAATAAAGAAGAATGCTGGAAAAGCTGGCTAAGGAAAAAGCAAAATACTTCCATAAGCAAAAGACAGTCCAATAAGGAAAGTTCCAGGCGGGAGGGGAAAAGGGGCAAGGAAAAAATTAAGAAAGACTGAGACTCGCTCTAAAAAAAAAAGAACTAAAAAACGAAAAAAAAAAAGAAAAAAAGAACCTTCTGGCGAGAGTCCACTGACCTAACAAGGCGATAGAAAACAGAGCTGGATGAGACAAAGAAGGAAAGGAGCTGACAGGAAAAAAAGGTAGCGGAGGTACTAGACAAAGGAGACGAGGGAAGTCCCATAGAAAAGGTCAACACTCCTGCTCAGAGATAAGAGAAAAGTGTATATGGTGAAAGTGGAAAAGTGTCGCAAGGGAAAGGGAAAAAAAGAAAGAACTTCGGAGAAAAGAAAGGTTTCTAGGCACCAGAGGGAAGCTTATGTGAATCTTAAGACTTTTCGATTAAGATACTGAAGGAATATGGCCCCATAACAAAGCAGGAAAATTGAAGAAAGAAGTGCGGGGGGGGGATCTCCGTGCCGCGAAAGAAAGTAAAAAAGAAGAGCACGAACTGTTGGGAAAAGAAACCAAGTAGAGAAAAGAGAGGTACTGCTGAGTTTAACAGAATCAGAGAAGGAGATTTGGTGTAGGACGAAACTATTGGGAGGATGGGGAAAAAATTAATGCACGGGAAGAATACGGCATAAGGGAAAAAAAAGGGGCCCACCTAGAGGGCTAAAGGCTCATGCTTAAATCATGCAGAGAGAGCTTCTTTCACTTTAGGGAAGGGGAGATGAGTCACCCCTTCGGAGCACGGTGAAAAGGGAGACTAACAGGGGAAAGACCTCCGGTTCTCAACGGGTTGATGAGTAAGAAAGCCGGAACATGAGAAATGTGAAAAAAAGGAAAATGTTGGGTTGTTTCTTAACGCAGGACGAAAAAACTTTCTGGTAAAGAAAAGCCCGGGGGTAGGGAGGGAGCCGTGCTTAACGGACGAAAACCTCTGGATCAGCGCATAAGAAAGACTGAATGAAAAAGGGTCGAACACAGAAAAAGAAAGCCTCAATTACTCACTCGGAGAAGTTCTCGCAGTGGGGGAAGTTGAGGGAACGCTTAGTCCTTACATAGAAGAGGCAAAAAAAGGAGAAGCAAAAATGAGGGGAAAATATTGTGAAGACATGAGTAAAGAAAAAAGGTAAAAAAAAGGATGAAGAAGAAACGGTTCCTTTCGGCCAGCCGAGTTGAAATCACCTTACCAAGGAAAGTTCCGTTGATATATCCAATAAGGAAAGGCAATAAGGGAAAAAAAAATATTTGTCGGCAGAAAGGAGGATGCCTCAAGTCACCGGCGCACCAACAGCCAGGAAAGAAGGAAGAACGAGAAGCCGAAGAAACCATCTCATAAACTGGAAACGCTAACGAGTAAGACATGTCACAAAAGCAGACATATACCCGAGAGAAAAAAAAAAGCAGAGAAGCCGAAAAAGAAAAAAAAAAGAAAAAAAAAATTAGAAAAAACAAAAGTATCGTGAAGACTATCCAAGAAGGTAAACCTCAGGAAATTATAAGAAGAGATTAAAGGAAAAAGCCGTCAAGAAAAAAAGCTGTGCGAAGTAACAAATTTGAGTTCACAGGAAAAACTTGGGAAACGAAACGATGGTCAGAAAAAAAAGAATTGGTTGACTCTCTTTCCAAATCAACCAGGAGCACGGGTCAAGTGGCGAAGCCTGGGAAGATATCCAAAAAATGTACCGGAATTATTGATCTCCCTGTAATTGGAAACAGCCTTCCTAAAAAATTCCTTTCCGAAAGTACGAGAATAATACGAGGGAAATGTGATCGAGAAAAAAAGGGAGGAAAGATCTCATGTGACACGGAAGCGTATACTGAAGAGAAAAGGGCACATAGAGAAAAGAGGAAGACTAGCCTTGACTTTATCCCGTGGATTATGGGAAAGGCGAGGGAAAAAAAGGAGAAGAAGTCCAAACTATACCGCAGCGCAGTGCTGGAGGGGGAATAAAAAAAAGGAGACGGGCGAGGCAGCAAGCGCGAAGAAGAGACTTCATTTTTACCGAGAAAGTTATCGTCAAAACGGAAGGGGGGAAAAGACGGAGACGAGAAATCGATACAGGAAGAGTCACTTCAGGAGGAAAGAACGGAAGGGCCGTCACCTCAGCAACAAGAGCGCTAGAGACAAAAAAGCTGTCGCGCAAAGGGAAGGGAATTTCGACAGAGGCAGGAAGCAAAAGGAGTGGAGGAGGTGAGGAGAAATCATACTCAGGGGAGGGCCAGGCTACTTAGTCTTCAGTTAGTCCCTTGATCCTCTACTCATTAAAAGATAAGGGGAAGGGATACTCGGAGAGTAAAAAAAACTTAAGTCCCCGGAATTAAAAAAAGCCCTGTTAAGTACAAAGCAGACTCAAAGGAAGAAAAGTGGTTGGGGAAGGTCTTAGCGTAGGGGATAGCGGATACTCTGGCGGACATCCAGCCTTGCCCGGATCTATAGAAGAAGAGGGGCCGGAAGAAGGCCGATGGTTTCACGGATCAAATCAAAGGAAAGGTCATCGAAGGGGCAGGCTGTAAATAGGATCCGAGGACCGATACCTTCCAACATCTGCTGAAAAAGGGAGTGGGGACTTGCATCTAAGGAGAAAACTGGAAAAGGAGGGGCTGAAAGAGGGAAAGACCTGGCTCTTACGGATTACTCTTTGTTTAAAAGAAAAAAGTAAGGGAGAAAAGAACAGTGGCCACGCGTCAGCGCTCATGAAGGGAAGGAAATCAGGCAATGCCACAATAATATGGGGAGTTCTTGCGAAAGGAGGGACAGAGTCGAAAAAGAAAATCGACAGATGGCAGGGGTCCTCTCTGTTGATGAGGACAACCGCGACAGCGGAAAACGCGGGGATAGACTAACAAGTGAGGAGGAAAAAAATAAAGGAAAACGACACAAGAACCAGCGTAAGCCAGGGAGGAATCCTCTTCATTGAGGATGGGGGTAAAAAGTGAATGACCGGGGGGAAAGAGGAGCAAAAAGGGAAAGGGAGAGCAACGCCTCAAGAAAGCGAGTGGACGGGTGAGACCAAGGAGGGGGGGGGCGAAAAAAAGAAGGGTATGGGGGGGGGAGAGGGGGGGGGAAAAAATGAGTAGAGGTCAGCTATTAAGTTAGGGGAATAAATCTCCAGAGACTGAGGGTGCGCAAGGAGAAGGGGTAAGCAGATGGAGAACGAGCAATGGAGGAAAAGAGAAAGAGAGAAGAGTCCGTCTGAAAGAATAAAAATACTCAATAAAAATCAAAGCCTGCAGTGTTTTAGATAGGGGGGAGGTAAGGAAGAAAGCGAACGGGGTGGGCGCGGCAAGTTTAGCACTCGCACTTTAGAATGAGAGGATCAATGCAGAGGAAAAAGACTCAAAACTGACTTAAAAAAAGGGGGCGCCAGGGAAGGGGGAAGGGGACTTATATAGGAGGGAAAATTCCTATAACTGCTGGAGGGGGGGGGAGTAATGAGAGGGAGCTGCGAGATAAATATTTCTGTCGAGGGAAAGGAAACAGTCTCTTTCAGTGGGTGAAAAGCGAGAAAAAAAGAAAAGAATTACAAGCAGAGAGAAACCTGGGGAAGGAGGAAGGGTGCGTACTGGAAGACAGGTTCTTAAAAATTCAGGGACCCCTATCCCTCAAAAATGGGAGGGAGGCATGAGAGGAACAAAACAAGGGGGAGCAGCGAATCAAAAAACAACGGGATTATCTGCCCCAAGAAGAGATCAATTATTTCTCCATACGGTAAGAAGGGGTTTTAAAATGAGGAAAGAGTGTTCAAAAAAATGAGACAAGAAGACTAGGTCAAGAAGAAGCGCCGGAGACTCCCCAATTCTTGATAAGAAAGAAAAACAAAGAGTCAGGTCGCCTCAGAGGGCGAAGGAATATATTTGTTTTCTCCGCAGGGAGAAAAGGAACTAGAAGAGGGTGAGCGGGAGAAGGAAAGCTCTACTGCTCCATCAAAGCTCCTCTAAGGAAAAGAAAGAAAAATCAAGCTAGGAGGATAGAAGGGGGGTAGCAGTCCAAGAGGGGGAACATATGAGAAAAAAATCCGTTTGGAGTAGTAAGGTGGACAATATCACTATGGGCAGAAATTCATGAAAGGGACGACTCTATCGGAGAGGAGGAGAGGAGTAAAAGGGAAGACCGCAAAAAAAGGAGTAACTACAGGGACTGGAGGGACCTTCGGAGAGGTCTCTGTCTGAAAAGAGAGTAGGGATGCTTGAAAAGGAGAGTCTTTGGAGATTCTACGGTGATAAAAAGACGGCGATGGGGAGCAGCCGAGAAAAAAGAAAGGACTAAAATTCACCAAGAGGAGACTAGCAAGCAGAGGAAGAAAGGACGAGCTGCCACAAAACTCCTGACTGAGAATGCGCAAAACGGGGAGAGAAAAGCAGCTTGCAAAAGAGTGAGAGTCAAGCATGAAAGAAGTTAGATACGGGAAAACTTGCTACTGGTAGAATTGGGAAAGATTCAAACTAGATGAAACCTCGAAACTTAAAGGAAGGAGGGGAAAAGGCTGTATTTAGAGACGAGTTGGAGGGGAGAGTAGGAAATCAAAGCTTTGGTTCTTCAGCTAAACTTAGGGTAAAGAGAGCCGAAGGGGAAGGTTTGGGAGTTCCTTAAAAAAAAATTGCCGCCACAGCGAGAAAAAATTCGAGGACTAGTCGCTCATTGTCTAAGACAAGATATAAGTATCCTTCGGGGATGAAATAGACGCAGAGCCTGAGCGTTTCAAAGATATCGGGGTTGGTCTACCACCGGGGAAAACGGAAAGGGGTTTAAACGCACGCAAGTCAGAGAACGAGGGAAGGAAACGACTGAAAAGACTCTAAAATTGTAAAGTGAACTGAGTCAACGGAGAGGACGAAGGAGCTCAGCGGGAAGCCGTTCTAGTACCTATAAACAACGAAAAAGCTAAAGACGCAGGGGAAAAGGTACGTGGGGAGAGGGCGCCGTGAAACACGAAAAGGATACGTGTAAGGATAAATAGAGATCCAGGGGGAATGGCACTCCAAGCTATATAAACGGTCTCCTCCTGAACCACAAAATCCATAGCATTGATGGATACAGTAAAAGGATCAGCGAGATTGCCATGTACTAGAGAGGAAAGGGCGCAGGGAAGGGGGGGAATGAATGCGCAAAGTAAAGAAAGGGACTAAATTCCTGACCTGTAATACTTTCTTAAACACAAAAGGTTAAGAAAGGAAGAACCGCAATAAGGAGAAGGGCAGAAGAGGAAGGTGCCACCGTATTGAAGAAAAAAAAAAGATCCCGCGAGGGAGGGAACTTGCTGGGCGAAAGAAGAAAAACCACTGTTCAAGAAAAGCCTTATATAAAACTCTGGAGAAAGGTATCAAAAGAGGGAAGAAGGAGAGGAAGAGGAAAGACAGTTAACCGATCAAAGAGGCGGTCCAGCCCAAGAACCAGAGAGTTACAGGGCAAAAAAGCTTTGAGGATAAAAAGAAGAAAGGGTCGCAAAAGTAGAGACCGAACAGCCATTTGAACTGTCTTATCATTCTGGAAATCCATCAGGGAAAAAAAAAGTAAGAGGGAGCCAGAAGAAAGATGCAGAGCTACGCCCCTCGTCGGTTGAATTCGGGCCGTGGAAGAATGGAAAAAAGTAAGGAAAAAAACAGGAGACCGGGAGAACCAGAAGGGATCAGAAATACCTCAATTTTAGAGGAAAAAAGAAATATGGGGAATTATCTTATTTAAAAAAATCAGAGGGCAGGGGAGGCGTCATAGAGGCAACATACGGAAAGGAAAAAAAACTTCCTCCTATGGAAAAGGAAATCTCAATGGAAGAGAAAACGAGTCAAAGAAGAGGTGAAGGAAACTAAAGGTAAAATTAGGAAAGAACAACTCTTTCTAACGAAGAGAGTTTTCGTGGGAAACCACCAGAGCAAGTCGGGGAAATGCAAAGTGGGGGGGGGAAAGGCCGACCCCGAGGAATTACTGTTGGAGGTACATCAGGGACATACTTACTCTTCTCCATACTAAAAGGGTGAAAGACGAGGAGGGGGGGAGAAGAATGAGCGAAAGGAAGGTCGGACTCTCGGCGGAATTATGAGCAACGGAGGGGAGCGTTTAAAAGCGGGGAAGGCCTTCCCGTCCGAAAGCTTGAATAAGAAGATTGTGGTTTAGGATCACAGTCAACGTGGGTTAAGAAAGGGGGAGAAGGGGAAGGAAGGGAAGGCCCGCCGCGGGGGAAACTTCAACCCGTCTTCAAAAAGAGAGGGGGTGAAGGGAAGAGAGGAGAAAGCATCAAAGTCTGACATAATAGTAACATGAAACTTCATCAGGGATTTTCAAGAATCAAACCCTCTAAGCAGAGAAATGAAGGGGGGGAACGTGAGAGTCGACCAAAAGAAGCTAAGCACGCCATACCGCGGGGAGTCCTGCTAAAAATCGCCGATATGGCGAAGAAAGATTTAAGGGCACAAAAAGTGCAAAAAAGAAGATATCTCACAACACAATTAGAAAGAGGGAAAAATTGAGAGTTTCGATGTCCAGGGAGGGAGAATAGCTAATGAAAAAAAACAGAGAGTAATGGCAAGGTGCTGAGCGGGACTGAGAAGGGAAGCACTCAAGGAAAAGAAGGCTTGAGAGGGCCAGAGGGGACTAATTCTAAATAAGAATGGAAACTCTGATTTTCGGGAATAAAGGATTGATGGAGTTGGGTTGAACAGGGGACAGCGAAAAAAAAAGAGGGGGTGACAACGTGGGGAAAAAAGGGAAACACGCCTTTTCACATGAAGTCGAACAAGGAAAAAGAGACGAAGAGACGAATCACCACGAATATCACAGTCGGAAAAACCCTGGAAGGACAAGGAACGTGCATGAAAAGGAAGGTGGGGACTGGTTTTTTTACAAAACCGTAAACTAAGCCTATCTTTCGAGGAAGACGAGACTAAGAAGGAGGGAAAACCGGGGGGGCAGGTTAGCTAAGAGTACAGGATGCCCGGACCGTATCAAAAACAGGAGGGAGGAAGAAAAAAAAATGTGAAGTTAAGAAGGCGAGAGCTCTGTAGAACACGGGGAGGGTCCGAAGAGGGGGGAGGCGCCGGAAAGTCGTGCGCGGACGGAGGGTCAGCAAAAAGAGAAACAGAATGGAATATATAGGAAGTTGTATTCCTACCGTGTTAAGGGGGGGAAACTAAAAATAAAAACTTCCACCAAGAAAGTTGACGCTCATAAGAGACTGAAGAGAGAGAGAGGGATTGACAAAGGGGGAAAAAAGGGAGGAGAGAGAAAATTCTGAAGGCAAGGAGGAGAGCGGAGCTTGACGAAACCACCCTAATTCAACGAAGGAAGGAGAGAGCGAGGGGAGCGGGGATCAAGGGATCGGGTGGGAAGGCGAGGGAAAATCGAAATAGAGAATTCGAACCAGTCTATGAGCAAGGCAAATGGGCTGAGAAATTGCGACGGGGGGACTTTATGAAGCAACGAATAGAAGGTGCGGGCGACGGGGACCGCGATATCGGAAATTGGTGAGAATATTCAAGATCTTCCCTGGAGAAAGAATCTTCTGTTGAAGGGTAAATGGTCTTTGAAAAAGCGAGAAACAGAAAAAAAGGGAAACGGGAAGGAGAGGGGAAGCACTTTCTGGCTCTTCAATGAGGTCCAATCGTTCAAATGAACGGATGTCGGGCGGGAAGAAAAGGAAACGAGGGAGGGTATGGCCCATGTATTAAATGAGAAAGGCGTTTAAAGGAGCCGGAAATAAGGAGGAGCGAATGGTTCAATCTCTATGAGAAAACCTTTCACTTAAATAAAAAAATAGGAAAATGTAAAATTGAATAGAACTCAGGGGGGGGGTTAAAATCTAGAAAAAGTCGGGGAGATCTAGCAGGGGGGAGCCATGAAAAAAACGGGGAAGCGAGAAAATCTAACGTAAGAAAATAATTAAGCTTTGCAAGAACAAACCATATCCGTCGCATCCGGATCTGCTTCTTGGAAAGGGCAGTAAGTCCGGAACGCGAAAGTCTCCGATCCGGAAAAAAACAAATGAGATTGGCCGCGTCAATCGGGGACGAGTCTGAGAGCGGATGCTGTCACAATCAACCGGAAAAGGGTAGAAGACAGTGGAGCAACGAGACCTGCTTGAAAAAAAACGCTAAAGGACGGATAAAGTCCACGGAAGAACTCACTGCTGAGAAACCTCCTTTCGGAAGTAACGAATGTCTTAGCTCTGTCCTTCTGCAAAAGCGAGGGTAGGTAAAAGCAACCGCTGAAAATTCGGATAGGAAGACTCCCGTCAGAGTCTCAAGAGGTATCAAGAAAAGAAACTTCAACGCGGGAAAAAGCACGGGGCGCAGTTCACGGGCGGAAGTGCGATGGTTGGGCAGAGAGATGAAAGTTTTGGAAAGAAAGGGGCCCTACCCTCACGGCGAGTCAGAGGGTGGGGGGGGGGCATCATCTAGTCGAACGTGGCTACTCAAGAGGTAGCGAGACAGAGTAGTGAAGGAACGAGAAGTCTGAGTCGACGGATATGGGGAACCCTCTCGAAAAGACTGGAGGTTGTCGCAGCGCAGAGGAAGGGCGCCGGAACATTTCTTGCGGAGCAGAAAACTTGGGAGGGAGAACGAAGGCATGCTAGCTGCAACCAGCGCGGAGAGAGGGAAAAAATTACGAAAAGGGGGACCTGCCTTTCTTCCTCGGGGTGAGCAAGTAAGAGTTAGAATAGCCCGATTGAAATATTCTTACTAGACTTCTTCCGTAAGGGGTAAAAAGGGAAACAGGATAACTTGGAAGAAGGGTTGGGGAAGCCTGGATTTGTACCTCGATGCGGCTGAGAGAGGAGAAGGACGCGGAAAGAAGGGGATGGATTCAAGGAAAGGGTAAGGACGGCGATAAACTCTCTCTGGTTCCAAATCCAAACTTGTTTTAAAGGAGGACCAAAAGTGGAGGGGGAATCCCGAAGGGCCTGCCCGAGTGGGGGTGGAAAGGAAATAAGTTGGGCGCAGATCTAACAGAGGGACCTGAAAGGTAGGGTCCACCGAAGGCACCCGCAACCCTTTTCGACCAGAGAGGTTCGACGCCCAAACTTC
>Ga0179593_1467436_pt1 | contig 14401 bp, 12 predicted proteins | sample CZODoug2_1_08_16_FD_185931 | JGI IMG/M metagenome (GOLD analysis project Ga0179593, IMG submission 185931) | Vadose zone soil fungal communities from Angelo Coast Range Reserve, California, USA - CZODoug2_1_08_16fungal (PacBio error correction) | ecosystem: Environmental > Terrestrial > Soil >...
AGCTTTGGGGATCGGGGTCGGAACAATGTATAATACTTAGAGCGGAAGAGGGGGTGTGCTTCAATCATGTGGTCGATAGAACCAACAAGAGAAGAGGAGCCGGGTAAGCGGAGGGGCACCTCAAAAAAAACTGGTGTGATACTTGTCAAGAACGCTGATCTGAACACGATGGGACTCCACCTCTTCCTGGAGGGGGGGGGGAGTATACGCAAGGGCCAAAAAAGGCTCAGGAAAAAAGAGACCAGCAACCACCTGAGGTGACCCCGAGTCGGTTGACTTTAAGACCGAAGCAAACTAGAAAAAAGCGCATCGTTCGCTTTCCAGCGAGAAAGAAGGACGGGACCACCTCGCACCGTAGGGTACGCAGGCTGTAGCAAAATCCGCTGTATCGGGCAAAAAGATACCCTTGTAGTCGGAGTAAAACCCGAGTTCCCTCAACCGGAGGTAGGTTCCCGTACCACTGGGGGAAGCATGAAGAAAAGTTTGAACATATATCCGAAAGGGGGTAGACGAGACAGGGGAGTGAAGAAGAACACAGAAACCTCGAACAGGGCACTCTCCGTCCTGGGGATGCTTGCCTGACCGATTTCAGGAGAGGTGGAATCAGAAGGGCGGTAGGGGGTCAGGGGTTGAAGAGAACGAAAACGCACCGAAGGGTCATCGCCGGGAGTGGGGAAGGTCAAGGCCTAGATAGGGAACTGGGAGTCTGGCGGACAACCATCACAGAGAACAGGGGAAAAGGGATATAAAAAAACGCTTGAGAAAGGATATGAGAACCCCACAGATGACAGGGGGGAAGAAATCTTGCAAAGGGTTTCAGCTGCCAACTCACAACGCCCGCCCGAGAGTGAGACGGCAAACGACAGGTCCACCGGGCGGAATAAAACACCGCGTGGGGGCTGCCGCGAAATCAAGTAACAAATTATGGAAACGGGGACGCCAGGGGAATGTAGAGGCAAGACCTGGGATGAAAAACGCCGAGCTCAGACGGTCCCGAAACACCTTGAGGCGAGGTTTCTCAATCTACGGTAATTTGTGAAATGCTAGTCAGGGGGAAAATTGAGGGGGACGTTCTTGGGTGCAGGATGTCCTACCATCACCTGAAAAGGAAGTTTCAAGGAGAGGAGGAGCCGAGAAAACCGACAGGGATAGACCGAAAATGGGGGAAAGAAGCAAGCAAGAGTCGAAGCGGGGAAGTTTGTCGTGGAGGAAGATGATAAGAACCAACTAAATTTCTAAAATCAAGCTCCAAATCGTCAGGGGGGAGAAAAAAAACTAGATGAGAGAATGACACCAAGTCTTCTGGAGACGCGCCCCGGGAAAAGGCCTATCTGGGCTGAAATCAGCCTAAAGTCCTTCAGCGAGAACCAAAACACGTAGTCAAAATTTTTCAAATCCCCCCAGTCAGGAAACATAAAGAGAGTCGGGTACTGGGACAAGGTTTTCAAAAACTGTCGATGACCGCGTGACGTCTGATCTATAAAAGCTAATATTAGGCAGCGCAGAGGCTGTTACATATCGTGACGGCACGGGAAGACCTTGCAACAAGCGGTGAACTAGGCGGTCTACTTCGAGGTCCAGGGAGCGTCTTATGAAATGCCATCCAGCCAGTTAACAGTGTTAGGTAATCAGAACATTCGAGGGGGGAGATTTAGGAGGGCCGATGTAGCAATACGTACTAAAGAAAAAAAGGCCGCGGAGTAACGGCAAGAAAACATAAATAAGCACCTTAGTCGGAGGTCTCAAGTGGTCCGTAGGGGGGGTTACGTCATGAAAAATCTCATAAGGCGCGAAAAAAAGTACCAGCTAGAGGACGGAGGAAGGTGGATCACGAGAAAGGAAAGGACCGCCCGTCTATTCAATCGGAAAAAGGTCGAGATCAAATGAGCTCTGGGGCACCGGTCTCGATAAAAGGAACTGTCGAAGGAGGGGATGGTCGCACAGAAAAATCCTGATTTAATGAAAAAACGCAAAATTCGAAATCACGGTGAGCTACGAACTTGTACATAAGGACGAAGTTGAGTGCCCTACGTTCTCAACTCATAGAAACGCAGGAAAACCGTTTTGAAAGGAAGGACTGGACCAGCGGCCCATACGCGGCTGCAATGAAAAGAGGCATGTCCATGGGTAGACACACAGGGGAAGGGAACAAAACCACATCCTTGTAAATCTAACGGGCTGAGATGGTTAGCAACGTGTGAAAAATCACAAGTCTTCCAAAACCGAAGGACCAGGGGGCGAGCCGGAAAAAACGGTATGAAAACGTCACGGTCAACTACGGCTTCAAAGTCCGCCAAGGACCCGACACCTTGCGGGGGGGGACAATTGACTGGATGAAAGCAAAAGCGAGAAATACGGAGAAAGGGGAAAAGAGCGAGCAACGGGGATTGACGTTTGGAAAAGGAAGTCTGAGGGGAAAAACGACAGAGATCCTGGGAGATGGCTCCGAAAGCAAGTACGGAAGGCTCAAAAAAGGAGGACATGGGCATAAAAAGCTCAAACAATGAACGGGTCCGTCGAATGGAGAGAGTGGAAAAAAGAACACATAGATTGGGTCCAATAAGTTGAGTATCATGGAGTCATGGGACGGGAGCCAGATAACTTTAACTGGAACAGGGCTAGGACAAGGAAAGATCGGGGGGAAACGCCGAGAAGGAAAAACATCGGAAGTATAGAAAAAGAACATTGTTGCAAGTGAATTCGCTCTCGGGAACGATCAGAGGAGAATAAAAACCTGGACTGTATGATAAGAGAGGAAAGCTAAAAAAATTCGCAGAAGGGTCTGTAGGAGGTCCCAGAAAAAGTTCTATGGTTAAAAGGTCGAGGGGAGGAAGTCGGGAGGGGTGAGGCTTTATAGGGGAAAAGGTAGAGAGGAGGGGGAACCGTCTGAAGGCCTTCCATTTCAACGGAAGGAAAGTCAGATCTGGAAGGGCAACCTTTCAGGAGTGGCCTCTGAGGTCATGTATTATGAGAAAGCGGGACTAGGAATCCTGGAGTGACCCACACTTCAGCGGGGCGAACAAAAGGAAGAGGTCCCAATTTTCAAGCGGAACTTTAAGTGAGCGGGGGAGGGGAAAAGATCTCTCTAAAACAACTGTAAATAGAGTATCAGGGGGCCGTTCCACCTCTCACGATAACGAAGTTCCGCAACGTGCGACATGGGGAAGGCGAGAGGATAGGCTCAAGGGGAAAAGAAGTGGAGGGGTGTACAGACAGACGGAGAGAGAAGGTATCCTCTCCCATAATTCCAATCCAATTCCCTGCTAGTGGAAGGACTTGGGAGTAGACCGTCGAGCTGGGGCGCGATTGGCGAAAAAAGGGTCAGAACCTTCCGAAAGACCGAAGGGAGAAGAAATAATACGAAAACAGGGAAAAATACCCTGCCGAGCAAAATACCTAAAACAAAAAAACAGAGTAGATCGGGGAGTCAGGAAAGGGGGAAAGAACCTCTCTGGTTCGGGTACATCTGGCAGGGCTAGAGCCGGAGGGAAAACTGGAGCGGAAGATCGGGGGGGGGTGAGTGGGTCGCTGTGTATTCCGAGGATCGGGGTGCAGACTCTCGCACGGGGAATAGAAGAGAGGGGGGAGAAAAGCGAACACGGAGCCAGAATACGAAGGATTGTGGACTATCTCTGGGAAGATGAATCCCGTATAAGACCCGGGGAAGGGGAGAGTCATGGCGTGCAAAGGAATGACGGTTGATCGAAGTATACGGGCGTTCGGGAGGAACGATAAAGCAGGTTTCCTCGGGGGCGAACAAAACAAGAAGGTACACGACCATAAGAGGCTCCGAACGGGGAAAAGGGCGTCAAAAGGGTCAAAATACTTTTTCTTCTAGATCTAGTGCGAAGGGGGGACGGACAGGGGACGCCGTCGATCCTCGGGGAAAGTGAAAGGAGGACCAGATCAACTGGTCATGCTGTGGGGAGGTCAAGGGGGGTGAAAGAGCAAATAAATGGAAAAACCCTACTAGTATACTAGACCGGACTCAGAGGGGGGGGGGGGTCTCATTTGGACGCCAGGGGTTACCATGGACCCAAACGGATCCGGGAGTTGAGGGGGTCAGCTAGCTTGAGAGGGAGAAGAAATGGAAAAAACCACGAGGTACTGGGAGTAGAGTTGGAAAAGGAGCAGGCAAAATCGGCCTCTGACGTGGAGGAAACTGGGGGGGGGGATTGTAGAACCGTCTAGGAGTTCAAGCTACAGGGGGCCGAGGAAAACCTCTCATTAAGGGACTTAAAAAAGATGGTGACACAGAATACTCGTGACTAAAATGGGATTTCTCGAAAGGGAACGGCTCTCTAGCGGGATGCAGGGAGGGAGAGGATCAAAAGAAAGGAGGAACGTGTACACGGTCTAGAGGTCGGTATGCTCCGATGAAGATGCAAGGGCACACCAGGCGACAGGAGGGATAACGACGAAATTGCCGGTCGTTCGGGAATGGGGGGGGCGGGACAAAGAAGTCAGGATGGGCGGCTTGACAAGGGGGAAGTAGCGGCACTAGACAGAGAAAAAATAAATCGAGGAGAGAACTAGAAAACGGAAGGGAGAAAGATGGTGAGACTTCAGGGAATGCAGCTTGAAGAATCCCGGCCACATATCGCTCCTCTTCTCCGGGTCCCCCCGCTGTTGACATTGTGCAAAGGAAGGAGAGGGGAAGATGGGCCCAAAAGGGTCAGCCATAATATTAAATCATGGAAGTCAAGCCTCAGACTATGACCAGGCGGACAAGAGAAAGGGGAAGTCACCAATGTGGATATCCAACGACAAAGAGCGGGGGACCTGCTGCATTCCACAGGGGGCAGGGGGAGGGTGGTGGAACTCCTCGGACAGGGGGGAGAGGAATCAACGTCGTAAGAATATCTGGACTGATGCAAACTTCGGCGGTAAGGTGGCTGTTGAAATTGTATCAAACTCCCCTTCGATCTTTTCGGCCCCTTCAATAGCAAACGGTAAAATGAAAAAAAGGGGCGTGGTGGGGGAAGTTGCAAACTGATCAAAAACAAAACCTAAATCTCCTCCGGTGCAGTCATTGGCAAAGGAGTATCGGGCAGGGTGAGAGTAGTCGTACAACACTGGGGGGAAAGTTCGCGGTGATGACGGGGGGGAGAAAAATATTAACATAAGAAAGAACTCTTAAACCCGGATATGATCCAACCTCAAGCGATAGAATCGCGGTATATCAAGGTCTATCGTTTCGAACGGGCTGTAAAGAAGGGAGGGGGAGTCAACATGGGGCAATTGAATGTGACTTAAGGGACAGAATATTCACAACTAGCGTTATCGCGGGAAGGGCAAAAGAAACGGGCTCGACTGGAACCAAAAAGGTACCTTTTAGGGGACTTCTACAAAAGCTGTCCAGGTCTGTAGGAGAATAGTGGTTTGGTTTTTGGACGAAGGAAGGCAGGCGCGCGGGGGCGGAGGGAAAAGAATATTATAGCAAATTCTTGTATCCGACACGGACTGGGAGCGGGAACGGGGAATTTGGCAAAAACCATGAGTAGAAGGCCCGAACCGGCAAGGAGAGATGACCTGATGCACTTCGTTAGAGAGAAGAAAAAAAAAGGAACCCACTAACTCCCTTGGAAGAACCACTGACATAAGCCGTCGTGAAAGGGGAAATCACCCCTGGAAGGAAAGGGCGGGTACTAGGGAGAGTGCTGGGGTCTGCAAAGAAAAAGAAAACCTGCTATCTGCTCAATCCTTCATTACGGGGAAAATGCTCGAGAAATGGAGGCACCGGGATTCCTCCGGCCCTTTGAGGAAGAATAAAGGGGAAAGACATCTACGAAAGCGGTGAAGGGAAAACAATCTTGGTCCACGAGGAGGCCTCCCTTGAGCAGGGTATGCCTCAGGCAGGAACGAGATGACTCAATCTAGGAGGGAGTCATCAATTCTCAAAGAAAAGAAGTGAGGCAAAAGAAAGGTGGCAAGGGCAGGGACGACGACTGTTAAAACGGCTCAGTTGTGGGGAGGATGGCGAAAGCACGAACCAGAAGAGGGGATACCACCATCCGTGTGACGGAAGAGGACGAGATTATCAACTAAAAAAAAAGGAGGAGGATGGGAATACCGCGAACTGAGAGGAAGATGGGAGATGTCCGTGAAAAGGGGAAGGACCATTCATTTGAAAAAAGAAAGAGGTCGTATCGTGAGACATGATTGAAAAACCGAACTGAAGAAAGAAAGACTGAAAAAACACAACCAAATAGGAATAAAAGAGAGGATTTAGGTAGCAGGGAAAAAGAAAGGGCGAAATCCGAGAAGGCGATGGGCGCGCTTTGGGTCGTCAAGCATGGTCTCATAAGAAAGACACTAGCCGATTAGCCGAATGAGGAGGAAAAATCACGAAAGAAACTTTGACTTTCACCGAAACGGTCGGCACACGGGGGGGGGAAAAAACCTGTTCGGGTTGTGGGGGAGGGTCAAATCCGACCAAACCATGTTCTATGAACAGCCAAGCTCCTGCAGACAGCCCACAGTTTGAAGCCCTCTGAGGAAGGACAGAATACAGCTCTCTCTTCTGAGAAGGGCTTCAGCGAGACACATTTACCGTCCACCATTTCGCCTGTAGGGGGGGGGAATACAAATGGATCTTGCGTACCCGATTAAGCATGGTCCGTCCTAAATGGGAAGAACAGGAACAGGTAGGCACGTAGACCAAGGTTTCCTCATTAATGTGAAAGGGGTTAGAGACGAAGGGGAGGGCCTAAAGAAAAGGATAGACACTCCTCAAACACTCACTCAAAACGATTGAAGCGCGGGGTTTTTATCTACTTGCCGAAAGGGGAGGTATATAGTGGGGAGGGATAAGGGAGTTAGGGTTGGACAAGGGGTTTGGAATCCAACTAAAGGGGTCAAAAGGATCAAATGATCCAAGGGAAGAGGGGGCCTTATACGGGATGTCTGACAACTCGGGCCACTCAGGGAACCTTGAGTAAAAGAGGCCAAATCTTATCTTCCTCTAAAAAGGAGGGCGGCTTCACGTCATTAGGCGGGTGAAAGTGGGAAACGGAAAATTGGGCCCGCTCTAGACCCCTCGAAGCGGGGAGAAGGAAAAAAACCACCGTCTTCATTCTATCCCTTTCTTTGACCCCCCCGAGGGAGAAGCACCTGCTTAAAGGCAGAGGGAGCTGGAACCTTCGGAGCGATAATTCACTCCTTGGGAGGAACGCCTAGTCGAGAAAAAGGGGACCAGAAACGATCAAGACCCTTGAGGGGATTCTCTATATAGAATGCGTGTTGGACCCGTAGTAGAAGGGAAAAAAAGGGTAAAGTTTTGGTACTATTTGAATCATTCCTCACCGTCTATCAGTGGGGGGAAAGAGTAGCGACCGCAAAAAACATAAGAAACATTGAGAATCTGAACAAGGTATTCTAAGGAAGGTGCTGTCGTGAGGGAAAGTCAGCGGGGAGATGAAATTGTCAATGACTCTTGCTATTCAGTACCGATCGGAAGAGGAAGTAAAATGAAGAAAATCTATCGTGGGGGGATCCCGAGAGCGCAGGCGGTGGCTTACTCTAACCTCCGAGGAATATGCTCAAAACAACGCCGAGGAACAAGGCGGGCAAAGCAATCGGGACCCGGGAGGAAGTCGTGGGACTAGCACAGGGGGAGAACAGGGAGGATACCCTCCGGAGCGTAGAGGAGGTACGATTCACGAGCTAATGAGGGAAGAAGGGGTCCGAACGGGGGGGAAATCTGGCAGGCCGGCAAAGGGACAGAGGACGGGCAGCGACGGCAAAAGGGGGGAAGGGGAAGAGGAGGAAAATTACTCCAGTAAAAGACATGGCTATATCATACCGGGAGAAGGAAGATAGAAGTTAGGACTAAGTCTGTACATGAAGACTAAGAAAGCCCGGAAGGAAGCTAGTTTAAACAGCAGAAACTATTGAGGGATTCAAGTGGCCAAGGTGTGAAAAGAAAGAGGCTCGAGCCTCCCTAAAAGAACGAAAAAGTCGTAAACGAGAGACTTGGAAAAAAGACAAGAGCTCGCCTCACGCCCTAAGATTCATTCCGGACAAGGGCGGGGAGATACCATGGCGAGAACAGGCTCTGTTCCCTAAGAAAGAATATATAAGGGGAGGGTTTCAGTCGGAAGAAGGTGGAAAAAAAGGGAACTGGGGAATTTTACTACGGACGTTCAGTCGGCGAATTTGGAGAAAGAAAGGATCAAAAGGGACCTCGAAGTGGGGGGGGCCTCGAGGGGATTACTCTACAGGGGGCATCCGGATACCGGGACGAAATATCAACGACCTATCTTCCCTTACAACAAACGAGGAGGGGGGCAAAGAAGGCCCCACCAGTCCTGATCGAGGAGGATAACGGGATTCTAAGGGTGCAGCTTGGATCGGAACTCAGGAGTCCCCAAATCATGAACAGGGCTTATAGGAAAACTGAGTAAGGAGGTCAAACAGGGAATTTCAAAGCGTCAAAACAACAAAAGTTCTCACACCTTCCGAGGAGAGCGAGAAAAAAAGGGAGGGAAGGAAAAGGGAACAGGCAACGACGGAGCAGCTGTATGGTCGGGTTTCGCGTGAGGTGGAAGGAAACCGCAGGGAAATCCTAGGAGGGTGAGAAGGAGGATACGAGCGGACAAACCCGGATTAATTGGAAAAAAAAGACGTTTGCTCCTTGAGAGGGGGAGTCGCCCCAAGAAGAAGGGAAATAAGAAGGAGGAATCTGAAGTGGCGAAGTCCCGCAAAGTCCGGGAAGTGCGAGATCAGAAACGAAGAGGACAACCTCTAAAAATCCATACCCTAGATAAAAACAAAGGGGTGAAATGACTGGGGAAAAGCTCTAAGATAACTGAAAAAAGAGAAAGATACCTATAGTAACTTGGGATGAGATACATTCAAAACCAGTTCTCCGACTTGGTACAGGGGGAGGAGTCAAGCGGGGGGAAAAAAAGATGTCCCTGTCAAGTGGTTCTTAGGGTATGATGATAAAGGCGGCATTTTGAGAAAGGCACCCGGAAGGGCTTGTCCAGGGATAAAAAAGGTCACAAAAAAAGAAGAATGAGGAAGGAAAGGAGGGACTCTCTTCTGGAGAGGTCACAGGCGGGGAGAGTACCGTCCTTATCAATGACAACATCCAAAGAAGGCGCCTATCCCTGAGCTTCCAGCACCCAGGGGGAGAGGGGGGTCGGTTTCAGGGGAGGGAGGTAACAGAGCTGCACTCAACAACAACCTATTATAAATGAAGATAGAAGAGGATCCTGGGAGTCAAAGGAGAAGAAAGAAGACCGAAAGTTCAGGGGAACGGTGCGCCCCAAATTGGCGCTCATGGATCTGGGGGAGACCGGAGGTTCATATCGGGACTGAAGAGACGCAATTGGAATAACATCACGAATCAAGCCAAGGAACGCGAAGGGCAATTATGATCTTGGAAAATTCTGAGGAGCGATTGACGAAAGAAGGGTCGTACCGACCTCTCGAATCCCTATAAATAAGACACGGAGACCAGGGGAAAAAAGATCGAACGGAAGAGTGCCCCAGCGGGAAACGTAGAGGGGGGGGGATTAGATCCGGATCATATCAAAAAAAAAAAAAAAACCAAAACCCAAAAAAAACAAGAAAAAAGAAAAAAAAAGAAACAAACCACACAAAAAAAAAAAACAAAAAACCAAAAAAACCACCAGCAAGAAGACATCTGCTTGATTAAAACGCATCTGGGAAAAAGGAGAGAGAAAGAAGGAAGCATGGAACCCTTGATTCTGATGAACGATGTTGAGGGAGAGGGAAAAGGACCGGTGTCAAAAACTCACGTGAGGAGGTGGAAGGGGGAGAAATCGAACCGAAAAGATAAACCTTATTGGAATCTGAGGGGGGCTCGAAATCTAAAAAAAAATCGTGGAGGTTGACTTCCATTACATTAGAAGGAGGGAGACATTCGGAGGGTAAAATCCTCTACAGGATGTCAAAAAAGAAAATCTAGCCCCTCAAACGACGATTGACAACCAGGAGAGAGGAGAGATGCTGGAAGTTTCAGGCAACTTTGACTTTCCGACGGGGGGGGACGGCGCGAAGGAAATGCGGCGGGTGGGGTCCTACAGTGTGAATGGAAAACTTCGAGAGAAGGGGGGGCTTCAAAGTGGGGCAGGGGGATATCCAGTTTTCACAGAGCATGGCGGTTACGATCAAAGGAGAACCCGAGAACGGGCCCGGGATAAGTCCTCGATCATGAAGAGGTGGGGCACAGTTCAACAAAACTTTTTGAAAATAACCAGGCACCAGGGGGGGAAGGATCCAGGTATTGGGGCCTGTTAGCCGGAAAAAATGTCCCGGGGGGGAGGGAAAAAAGACGCAACTCCGATAGGCACCAAAAACGAGGTAACGAAGGGGAGATGAGTTGGAAGCAATAGTGCATAAAAACGTAGAAGGGGATGAACCCGTCAAAAGGAATGGAGAGTCCTTCTGGTCCGCCCGAAGAGGGAAGAGGCGAACCTCAAACGGAAGACGCCAGGAGCGAGTGTAAAAGGCCTGAGAGTCTCCATGGGGGGGAATCGAACTTGGACCGATGAACAAGATCGGGGGCGTCGGCGATTTAATAGTTTCAGAGGTGCTGAAATGGGGGGGAGACTGTTCTTCTCGGCAGGGATTCACGAATTGGGATGCAGGGAAAAAAGAAAATGAGAACTTGAACTAGAACAGCAAGGGGCCGGGAGGGAGAGTGATGGCTTCACTACCTCTCGGAAGCCGTTGTGGACGGAGATAGGAGTATCAATCGCCCATAATAAATCGATAGAAGAGAAAGGGGAGGAGTAAAGATTTGAGAGCTGAATGGAGGAGACGGCGGGTAAAGAGATCAATCCACTTTCAGGAACGCAAATTTAAGCCACCGGGTAAAAGGGTTCCGGCAAAAGAATAGGGGCGGGACCACCCTTCTAAGATGCAGCCAGTAAATATGAAGAGCTTGAGGCGATCGCGAGAAGAGCTGAGGTCAGAAATCTACAGTTAGAGCCCCCTGTGACCCACGACGAACGATCGGTACCGGGAGAGGGTCGCCTTTGGTGAAAAGCTTCTTTGTCGAAAGAAATTGAAAGAGGTCGTGATTGGATCACAGGAATTGGGGCGATTATGCTCAGAAAAGTCGTCGGTGGCTTTGAAGGGATTCAGAAAAAACTATGAGTAAGGGCTTAACACCTCATGACCAACTCTCCGGGAAACATGTTTCGTTTTTTATTAAGAAGCTACTCAGCACGACGCACGTAACGCTAGAAAAGGGGGGAGGGGAATTATGAGACATGGGGGATGAAAGGAAGTCCTTAAATCTTAATATTGACCTGATTTCGGCGGGGAGAAGAAAAAAGGGCCCACACAGACCCCGAGAGGAAAAGATCGGCAAACACCTAAGAGAAGGAGAATAGAAAAAAAGGTCAAAGGAAAAAGAAAACTCGAGCTGGGGAACGAGGTTGCGGGACAGGAGTTAATTAGATCAGTCGCATGAAGGGAACCCGAACCTGCAGACAAAAGAGCCGCCGGAAAGAAAGGTCTAGACAGCCATCCCTTAAGGGGAGGTTGCCTCTATAGCGTTCGGCGGGCTGGGAGTCTAGAACTGGTGATGAAAGGACCGAGGGGGTAAGGAAGGAAGAGAGGGGGAAGGAAGTCAGTATTAAGAATAAGCTCTGTAGCTAATTAAGGGGGACTGGAAAGAGTGGGTCACGAAAGACGTCATAATCGATAAGGGAAGACGAGGACCGGGAAGAAGACAAGGTCACCGGTCAGGCAAATATACCCCGATTACCTCTAAAGCCCGGGAGAGAAAGAGAAGAAAGAAGGATTCATTCGCAAAAATGCTTACAGAGCGGTACTCGGGAGAGGAGGGGGAGGCGTGGCGGAGAACGGTCATAGAAAAATCAAAGGCATCTCTAAGGGTCAAACTTCTCATGGCAAGTGTGGAATGCAAAGAAAAAGGATCACTTTCATCACGATACGAGTTCTGCGACAGCGATAAGGAGGGGGATATCCAGAAGGAGAAAAACCCGCAACGGGGTCCGAAACAGTCTCTGCGGATCGCGAGAATAGAGGGGGAGAGGGTCAGATTTAAGGTTTCTTAGAAAGAAGAGGGAAAGCCTGGTCTGGTCCTCGGGGGCTTTTCGGACGCCATGTGTTGGCGGCGTTGCGACGAAAAGAAGTCAAGGAAAAGAAAAAAAAAGGGGATACCACCAAAATGTGCCTAGCCTCGTCGCAGAAGTACCAAGGAAGTAGAGAAAGGGCAAATAAAGGGACTGAACGGGAGAGAGGAAGAGGTATTCTTCTTGTTTACGAACCACGCGCGCAGAAAGGCTGAGGAGAAAGGGAAGAGGGACCGAGAAAAGGATCTACTCCAAACAAATTATTAAGAGAAGAGTTATTATAGGGAAAGTTTCATCTCAGACTGGGACGGGAAGGGGGGGTGGGAGTAAAAAGGGGAGATAAAGGGCCGCGATCCTTTTCATTCTAACTAGGGGCCCATCCGCCAATACGGGGAGGGTCCTTTCAAGGACGCGTCGAAAAGTGTGGGGCAACCCCTCTGAAAGAGTGTTGGAGGAAGAAGAAAAAAAAAGGCCGCCCGGAACAGACCAAAAAGCAAGCTTAGGCCTCCATCAGGGTAGGGAAGACCGGGAAAGAAAGGAGTCGATGAAGTCAGAGGGTCAGGCGTCGACGATACAGGGGGGGACCCGCAAGGATTCGCCGAGGGGTCATCCGCTTATTCGGGCGCAGAGCCAGAGGAGGGGGAGGGGGAAAGTGAGGGATTCCCTCACCGGAAAGGGTTTAGGCACGTCACCAGGGAAGAAGGGGGGCAGGACCGTAGATCCAGGTCCTGTTCAGGCAAAGAAGGGTGATGATCGCAAACCATCTACCTAGTACACCGCTTCAGTCATGGTGAGCGAACTTGGAAGAACCCAAGGCTGTCTAGAAAACTGATGCTTCCGGGCGTGGGGGAATGGGGCAGGTTTCTCGGCGATCAAAAAAGAGGGAAATCCATGATAGAAAGGGCCCGGGAGGGCACGGACGAACTTATAGGGGGCAGGACAAGGGAGCAAAAGAATCAAGACCTTTAGAAGAACTGGCTGATCAGGACGGAGTAAGAAAAAAAAATAGTCTGCATTCTTCTAGAAAGTGACATCAAGAGGCCAGTAGAACTAGAAGCCCAAAGAAGAAGAGCGGGAACGGCAAAGGCCGGTCAGAACCCCTTCATCATTCTATCAAAAATTTTCGGACGGAGGAGAACAGTCTGTGGCTAAAAAGTGAAGGTTCCCTTCAAAATATCGAATTGAACAGAAGGGGGAAGAAAACGACTCAGACCCTCCGAAACGAGGCCGGTGGAAAAGGGAGCTAGCGCGGACTGATCATCGATTAGGGTTGTTGCCCTTAACCTCCTGTGATCGGGTAGGGGCTGTTTTTCAGGGTCTTGTGATCATCCAGCACCGTAGAAAGCAAGGGTCAAAGATCGGTCTCAAGGACTAAAAAAAAGCGCCTGTGGAGATGAACGAACTCATTAAGAAGTGCCGCAACGAGTGAGACGGGACGGGTCGTGGTACTAATTGGCAAGCGGATAAAATCACCAAAAAGAAAGGGCAGGAATCAAGGAGCGAATGGCATGGGGACCCTATAATATCTTTATCAGAAATTCAAGAGCAAAGTAGAATAGGGGAAAAAAAGCTATGCGTCCATCGTTTTCCTTTCAAAAGACGAGGCCTTCGCAGACAAAAAAACCGAAATCCACAAAGGGAAATGGCACGATCCCCAAATCAGTGCCATATCGGAGGGGCTAATCAAAATCACCCGGGGGCGAAGGACCGACGGGAAAAAGTAAAGATCGGCATAAAGGAAAGATCCTGTATGGAGCATCGGCTAAGGTGAAGATCCGAAACAAACGTTAAAACCTGGCAAGGTAAAAAGGACTCGAGGCAAGAGGGGGGGAAGGGAGCTTATTCAGAAGAATCCTCCAGGACAAAGAAACATCTTATGATCAATCCCGGAGATGAAGACGTGTCCCCTAGGGTCCAGCCGATACGAAAGAAATGCAAGTGAAAGGGTCTAACCATCCAATAAAGGGGGGGGGTCTTTCGAGGCGAAAGGGAAGAAGGGGGAATGGTTCAATGAGCATCAACCGAAAACGGAACTACCCAATGAGAACTAGAACACCTTGTCGGTGATCACTAAGGCGAAGACCGGCCGACGGGAGGCAGTCACTGTCCTATAGGCACATGGCGATCTCAGGGCATATTTCAGAACTAAGAGGGAGAAAGGCGGTACGAAGGATGGGAGGGTTCGCCGGCGGTAAAGATGCTTAGGGAAAGCTCAAGCGACAGGAGAAACTGCAGGGGAAAAAAAAAGGATTTCAGGCGGCCGGTGATTAAAGAGAAGGAAAAAAAGAGCATCGGACCGTGGTTCCATCGTAGGCTCGGAACCT
>Ga0179593_1467589_pt1 | contig 14401 bp, 13 predicted proteins | sample CZODoug2_1_08_16_FD_185931 | JGI IMG/M metagenome (GOLD analysis project Ga0179593, IMG submission 185931) | Vadose zone soil fungal communities from Angelo Coast Range Reserve, California, USA - CZODoug2_1_08_16fungal (PacBio error correction) | ecosystem: Environmental > Terrestrial > Soil >...
CCAGGGCGGGAGGAACTGTCATCAAAAGAACACTTCAGCCTCTCGCTGGAGGTGGGACTTCTGGGAAGAAAAGTAGAAAAACGTGGAGGAGGGGGGAAGGGGAAGAAAGCTTGGAAGTTTCTCCCGGCTTTCTTGGGCTTTCGGCCATGTATGTACTGCATAACTACCCTAAATAAGGCTCATATTTTGCAAGGGGTAAAGGGGGGGGTGACTGAGGGGGAAATCTACCCGGCTAGGGAGAAAAAACCAAAGGAGTCCAGCGTATTACTAGAGGGGGGGGGGAAGATAGAAAGTTCTAGGGAAGGGGGAGGCACTATTAATTCCTGCTAGTATAAGGTCGGATTTTAAAAGATCAGATCGATGTGTTCTGATCTTTAAACGTGTTAAAGGAAAGGGGGGGTTTGTTACGGCGCCGGCTAACCAAGAGGAAAGGGAAAGCAAGAAACACGCTGAAGCCGTCGGAGATGAAAATTAGATCCGAAAATAGAGGTCCAAAGTGGCCGAAAAAGTTGGACAGCATGCGATATTCGAAAGGAAAGTCAACGCAACAAAAAGGTGAGGGTCTTCCTATAGCACAGCGCGCAGCATCTGAGGGGAGACGCGCTGCCAACGTTTCTGCAATAGCAAATTGTAGGGCACTACATGCACAAGCCCGCCGACCAAGAAGATGAGGCGAATTAAAGGGGGGAATAACCATCCCTTCCCCGATTAGATTAAAAACCAGTGAGGGAGGTTAAGAAAATGCAAAGGCCCTCATGAGAGGAGAGGACTCTGAAGCGTTCTAATCTCTGACGGAGGGGAACCATGCAGGCGTGCAATTTAGAGAGACAAGTCCTAAGGGACGGAAGAGGGGTAAGGGGGGGGAAAAAGCCGTCGTTCTTCATATCGGCGAATTGAGAAGGGGGCGATCTGACGGAGGAGATCTTAGAGAGGAATACGCGCGAAAAAAAAATTCCGGGGAAGAGGGGAGGGGACGCATTAGTGAGAACTCCACTTAAAGACGTGGGGAAAAAATGAGGTAGCTATAAAGTGTATCGGGAAAGGAGCGTCAAGGAGTTGGGGGGGGGAAAGAAGTTGGGCAGGTATAAAAAGTCCAGCTGGATAAAAAAGTAGGCTGGAGCGCGTGCGAAACCAAATTGCTGCGGGAAGGCCTTTAAAATTGGGCAAGAGGGGCAAAACTAAAAAAACTTGGAAAGGTGACACCTCTCAACGTATCGGTTTCAAAAGGGGAACACGAGAGCTTACGAGAGGCTCTTTGTCGAACCAGAGAAAGGGGAAGCATCTGGCAATCGAAAATCTACAAAAAGAACGGGCTTACCATCGATCGAAGAGAGGGGGGGTTCAATGAAAGATACAACCGCGATCTAGGGGCAAGCCAGGGAGAAAAAAGAAAGGAATGTCATGACTTACTTTCGCTTACGACGACGGAAGCTCGTTGGTAGAACGAAAGAAAAGCCGTCGGTTGTCAAATCTTGCAAACACATCAACGACTGGCATTTACTGGAAACGACGTTGGAATACGCCCTGGAAAGTGACTTTCATCATATGCAGGTCGGCGGGGAAGCTGCGGAGAAGTCCGGCGGGCGTTCTATTGCCGGAAGCGTTTTCAAGGGCAATGGCAAGGCAGGAAACGGTGGCGTCGTTTTGGTCACTAGAAAGAGCAAACAACCGACCTCTAAGGTCTGTTGGGTCCGGGAAACGATAATGCAAAGGGCCTGTTTACTGAGTGAGAAGCTGAAGATGTGAAACTAGGAGGAGAACATGTCGAGGACTCACCCTGACGGGACATGACCATTGGATTGACAGGTGTGGGGTGCGCCTGAGCCACATCAAAAATCTAGAAGAGAGCCCGAGGGAGAGGGTCCTCTATTGGGAGGGAGGATCATTTGTAGCAGGAAGGGGAAATGAGGGAGACTGGCCGGAGGAACTACTGACCAGCCTGCGATGAAAGGGGCGATCAAGGAGGGGCTTATGACCGTGAACAAGGTCAAAAAAAAAATAATAGGCCGGCCATTCGACCCTATAATGGTTCCGGGACGTGTGGCAGCGGGGTGGTAAAGGGAGAAAAGGGGCGGAATCGGAAAGGGATGTCCGGAGCGGGTACTTGGGCTCGGTATCGTGAGAAAGGCAGGGGGCGCCGTCGACCTGGGACGGGTAAGAGCGAGAACCGACATCTGACCAAGGAGGCAAGGGGTAACCGGGGGGGCAGATGGACAGGGCTAACTTTCAAAGACCGGGGCAAAAGCTCCGTATTGAAATTTCGGGTAAGGCAGCGAAGACTACGTACAAAGGCTGGGGGGAAAGAACCAGCCTGGGGAGAAACAAAACCACCTTAGTTATTTAGAGATAGATGGGTCTTTTGTCAACATCCGGAGGGAAAAGTAGCTTGCGAAGGATGGGAAAAGAAGGGAACTACAGGACGAAACCCTTAGGGGTTCTGGAGGGGTGGGCGGGTCGGGGAACTGTTGCCCTTTCCTCAGAAGGGAAGATTTCTTTTTGAGAGCGAAAATCGCCTAGACCTTTTCCTAGGGTCGGCGCCTGGGTTGGGAGGAAGAGGAAGCCGGCTAACGGGGAAAGTAATCGTAAAGGGGAAGGTAAAATCACCCGGGCCACCTTATCCGTCTCGAAAAAGGAATCGAGGGAAGGGCAAGGAGGGGGTGCCTTGGGGAAAAGTGCCAGACCTTTTCAGGGTAGCATTTAAAGAGGCAGGTTAGAGGAAGACGAAGAGATCATTAAAGCGAAGTAATCGTACATGTCACTCCGAAAAAAGAACTAAAAAAGATCGATGGGGGGGGGGAAGCCGGATGCTGGGGCTTTGGGGGAAGTGAAAAACCCCCCAAGCCCGAATGGTCGGAATCACTAACTGTCGTGAGCAGAGACTGCTGCAGTATAGGGAGTTCGCGCCGTCGATCGAAGGCGTCCATAAATCCCGCAGAATAAATTTGCAAAACGTACTACATGAGGATTAACGGAAAAAAGTTCGCTTTTTGGGGAGGGGAGAGGTTGCCACTAACTAAACAGTTAATTTGTCAAATAGTAAATTTAACTGCGTAGAAGACCTAGAAAACCGAAAAGACCTAAGATTACAGGGGGGAGCTGACGATCGGATACTGAATCCAGCCAAATTTTCCTAATTTCTGAACAACATCTCAGGAAATCAAATTCCGGGTTAGGGATCGTGGGGGGAAGGGCGTGCAAAGTCGTCGACCATCAAGAAAGGAAGTAAATCAGCTAGGAAGGAAGACAACTTGAAACTTGGGCGCAGATGATCACTAGCATGCTAGAGGGCGTAAGGTAGCTTGGTTGAGAGGGAAAAAAAGGTAGAACATTCTGAATGAATAGTCCATGGATCAGGAGTTGTTGGGAGCGAGTGCCACAGCTCAACCTGAGAGCGTGAAGAGGAAAGGCAGCGCGCCGTCTCCCGAGGGAGAAGGTTGCGGGTGTACCCAAAGGAGAGAGGTAGGATGTCCGGAAAGGCACCAAAGGGGTGCTCTCCCCTCTGGCACCAAAGGGCACTGCTAAGAGAGGGTGCTCGCTGGAGAATCCGATTATTTCTCAGGGCGGGGCTTTTGAAGAAAAAAAGTAATCAACTGCAAACAGTCAGCCCCACACAAGTTATCATCAAAGATTCACGGAAAAACGAGGCACTAATGGGGGGGGGGAGAGGGACGACTGCAGTCCAGCACGTCAAAAAAAAACTCAGGCGACAAGAAATCGGGGGAACATCGCGCGGCTCAAAGCGGAAACAGGAGAGAAGCCAAGCGCAATGGAGACGCAGGACAACGCAGGACGGCGTTCAACAAAAGAACACCTCAGGGAATGGAAAAAGGGACTACATGAGTCCAACTTCCACCATTGACCGGCAGCCGATAGAGGAGGTTCAATTCAAGGACCGAAGGATTACGAGCTTAGAGACTCCAGATATTCGAAGACCCGTATGGGGAGTATCTCGATGAAAAGGTGCGGTGTTGAATATACCTCATCCGCACGCAGCAATCTTTTGTCGGCAATAGGGGGCATTTTGGGGGGAGTCAGTGAAGAAAAAAAATTTGATATTGCCCGATGCAGCTCTGAACTCATCTAACCAAAAGGGGATGGAGCGAGTGGCGATCTGCAGACAGTGGTGAGGGTAGCCCCTGCGAATATGAGGTGCTTTGAAGGGACGGTGTGAAGTGAAAGAGGGGCCCATCGGATCATTCAGTAATGGGAAAGAGAAGACGGGTGAAATCTGGGGTGAAAATGGGGGAGACGATAGATGCTACTCGGGTTCCGTCCGGCAGCGGGTCCACTACACGACGGGTTTAAAAACAGCTTAACTATCGAAAAGCAATTTCACCTCGCCTGATATAGCAGTTCCGATTCGCGCTAATAACGCTCGAGAACTTGGGAGATTCTATCTTAATCTGGACGCCCTAAGGGAGAATTGGGGGGGGGCAGTAGAACCGAGAAGGTTAAGGATGGACGAAGGGGAAACCCGTACCTTGGAACAACTTCAGTGCGGGAGGGGTGGTCGTCAGGAGCGTCCATCAATGGCAAAAGCACTCAACATCCCTCCGGGACCGCCACGAAGCAGCAACTATAGGAAATGACGCACAAGGTGGAGAAAAGGGGGAGAAAAAGGTTCAGGAACTACCGGGATAGGGGGAAGAAGGGGTAAGGAAAAGAATGGAAGCAACACTCGCAGAGAAGTCCAAAAAAAACAACTTATTATTAGAGATTCCTCGGTGCTTCACGTACTGCTCATGGACTGCACCTCAGAGGGAGGGGGGCCGTAAAGCGCACCTTGAGGGCTGCAAAAGATCTTGGAAAAGGTGTAGGCTTCCTCCCGGCGGGAAATTGCTTGAGAGAATAATGAGCTACCTGACCGACAAAACAATGGATCATGGGAAAGAATTTTTAACTGGGAATGTGGGGGGGAAAACGCGGTCAGCGAGGGAGTTAGTAAAAATTTTAGGTAGGAGTAAACAGCGAAGATAAAGCTACGAAATTTCTACGAGCGATGGTCACTCTTAATTTCTCAGTTGATCCACGGCGAAGGGTGAAGTCAAGAATACGAAGGGTTGAGGAAGAGGGACGGGGGTCGACCGGTCTGGACCCCTCTTCGAGCACGTCCAGAGCTTGCATCAGGTGGAAAAGACTAGAAACATCACCACACGTATCCTTCTTCGGGGAACATCGGCGATCCGAACCGAGAGGGCAAACATCCACAATGGGGGGGGAGAAAATCAATCTCTTAGCTCCCCCCTCACCTTGAGGAGGGGAAAAGAGGGCAAAGCGCGGAAAAGAGGGGTAAAAGAGGACGACGCTTCAACTTCGGGGAATGCAAAACATTTTGTTCGAAAGGGACTGACAGGGCACACATGGAAGGCGCCTAAAAAAGAGGAGGGTAGGCTGCGGACGGGAGAAGGAAAAAAGCAAAGTGTCGAAGAGTACACCGGGACAGTCAAGAAGTAAGAGACTGTATCCGTAATTCTGATGAAGTAATGGGGCCCGCAGTGTCGAATAGGCCTTCCAATGAAACTGATTGCTAAGGGCTGGCTATAGGGGAAAGGAGGACTGAGGCGTGGAAAGAAAAAAACAAAAAAAAACAAATAAAACCGTCTCTGATATAGGAAAAAGCTGGAGTATACATGCTCTGAGACCGCTGATTGTAGGGCAATACTGACCGCGCATCTCCAAATAACTGTCCAGTCCATCGAGTGGAAGCTTTGGGGGGGGAGGCTCCACTGCTTTGTAATGTGACAATCGCTGGAGATGTTGGTATAATGATACGTCGAGGTGGTGCCGTACTGTGGGGGCAGTGGGGAGAAATATTGAGACAAATAAGAAGGGGGGGTGTTCGAGGTCACCACAAGAAGGAGTTCAAGTGACGTTGGGGGGACATAGGGTCAAAAAAAGTCCTTGCCTACAGAGAAAGAGGAAAGTGGGGTTCGACGAAGCGTACCTAGACTTCTCAATAAAATAAATTTCGGGGAGACTGGCATCTTCCACAAGTACTGAGAGGGGAAGGGAGAGAGAGGAGGGGGGACGAAAGGGGGCGAACATTAGCACCAGGGGACGAAGCAACGCCGCGGGATCGCGAAACTGATTTAGATAATGGCCTTCCAGAAGGAGGGGGGAGTCTCTTGATTTGGAGATACAAACGAGGACGGTGCAACTCTTGCAACAAGTAGCACCGGGAACAGTTAAGGGGGGGGTAGCGAGATGGGGAGCACGGTACCAAAGTTGATTGGCTGATCGAGTAAATAGCGGGGCAATCGGGGCTTCGGCACGGAGGGGTTATGACTCAGAAAGTCAGGGGGAAAAAGGGAATGGTAGGAAAAGAACAAATTAGACTTTGGAGGTAGGGGGGTGCACGCATCTCTCACCAACCAAGAACCTTGTTTTAACGGGATCCTAAAATGACCGAGCAGAACATGGACCGGCCGTTGAAAAAAGTCCGAATCAAAATGGAGGGAAAAAGCGAGATCCTCAGCCAAAGGGGTCCCTATGTGCAGCGGGATAAAGTATTAACATATTGGGGGCGGGGGGGCTCCTTAACATCATCCTCAGGAGCGAGATGACCAAAAAACGAGCTTGTCTTCGGATCGTTGGGGGCGGAGAATGAATAGGAGAAGAGAGGCGTAGGTCTGCTCTCGGACGGAGGCAGTGGGGGAGGGAAAAGGAAACAGTCGTCAAATCTATGAAAAGGGTAAAAGGGAATGCTGACGTGGCACAATTACCATATGATCCGGCCTCGCGCCCCGATTATTGACAGGCAAAAATGCGGGGGGCCGAGGGGTGCTCTTGTTAAAAAAGGAAAAAGTAGAGATTCCTGAGAGGCTTGCTTCGAGGGCTTCTCTTCCTGCGCCGTCCGACCGGTATACACGACTCGGAGCTGGACCGAAGCTGTAAGTTAGTAAAGACTGGGAAATTTCCCGTCGCTCCACCCGAGCCTTTCATTTCAGACAAGGGGGGATCTAAGGTTATTCATGTCATGTCAGGTCAAGGGGGAAGAGGAGGCAAGAGCGGCTGATAACCATCAGATCTCAGACAACAACGAGGGAGGATGGGAATGGTGGTCCTTTCAAGACAGGGGAGGGTAAATTTCCATCAGGAAGAAAATAAAATACGTCAAGAAGCAGACCCGGCGCTGAAATCGGAAGGAATTTTCTAAAGGAGACTTCGCGCCCGGTTTTCCCTTGCGAAAGACAGGGAAAGAAGGGTGGGGGTTAGCGCGAAGTCAAGAATGGCGCCATGGATATCGGCCGCCATTGGAAAGGGAGGGGGGTAGCAGAAGGGGCTCCGAAGGTCCTCTAGGAGAAATAGTCCAAAGAAAAACTCCAAAAGCGTGGACGCAGATCTCTGAAGCTGGCAAAGTAGAGGCATGTGGTGAAACGGTCGCAATCCCTTTCCTTGACGAGTGTATGCAGAGATTCACTCGAGCTCTCCGCCAATTATCATAGGGCGAGGCATCATGATAACCTCCGCCAAAGAGACCGTAAAAAGTCTTGGGGTCAGAGAGCAGAGTTGGATGGGGGGGAGAAGGGCCGACCAGCATTTTATGAAGAAGCGGACGAGACATGCTGCGGAGAGGAACGAGTCTCCTCGCGAGCATCGTACCCGTTCAAAGCCAGGTGAGATGGCAAGGAGGGGGGGGGGGTCCCAGGTCCTAGGGGGGGGGGGGATCTGAAAACAAGCCAGGCCTTTGGAAAATTCTTAAAGGGAAATAGCGGAGAGAGGGAAGAACAACACCTCCGATCCAGGGAAGGGATACGACAGACTGAAGCCATCAACGGTCCCAGTGAAAAATCCCACTCGAGGAAAACGGTAGGAGGGGTTGGAAAGGAAAGCCCGTAAAGGGTTTTGAAGACAAGGAAAGATGTAAGTCGGTCCCAGGGGGGGAGGCCCTTAATTACTCATTGTCCGCGAATCCCGCGCTCGTGATGGAAAAGAGAGAAGTGTGGAGAGGTCCAAGGGTCGACACATTATCCTCTCCAAAGATGTTAAACATAAAATAAAAGGCGTATTGTGGGTGGGGGGGGTACCAGCAGCTTCAAATGGCACTCTACTGGAAAAGGAGCACAAATCGGCAAAGACTATCAGGAGCCGGGTTGGAAAAATAGAGCGATTCGGGCTTAAGGGAAAGGGTGGAGCCTATTAAAAACAGAGCCTCTGAAAATTGTGGGTTGATTCCGCGGCAGCCGAGGGGGGGCAAAGGGAGGGCGGTTGCTGTAAGAAAGGGGCAACACAGTCAAAACACACGTTTATAGAAGAATGCCAAAACCCAGATCCCTCTATCCCTAGGGGTTAACACGCCTACTGGAAAGTAGGCACGGCCAAAAAAAAGCGTACAAGCGCGGAAAGAAGAGAAGCGCGCGGCTCACAGGGATAAAAAAGCGAACGCAATCTCTAAGAGGCGCCCGCAAGGTCGAAAAAAGTCGCGCTGAAGAAAGAAAGGCGGAACCCCAGTACCTAAAGCTCCGCCAAGAAGGGAAAGGTGAGCGCCAGGAAAAGTAGCACGAGTTGGAAATTGACCAGTAGAAGGAAAAGAGAGCGCCGGAAGGCGCGAAGGAGGAGAGGGAGCGCACTCGTCCTCAGATACAAGGGGTAGGAAGAGGGGCGATGGCAGTTGGGAATTAAAAGCGACAGCCGCACGAAGATTTTTGAATCGGTGGGGTGGGCACTGGAAAAGGGGCCGAGAAAAAGGGATAGGACCGATGACGCTTCGCGGAAAAGCCGGCGGCGGAGCGCTTGGCGAGACGACAGCGACCAAAGTGGAATTAGTAACGAATAAATCAATGGGAGGGGGGGGGGAGGACGGCGGGGGGACTAAGAGTGGGAAAATAGGGTCGGTACCAGACATAACCGACTCTCCTCGGTTGTGATGAGGACGAGAACACGATGCTAATCTGAGGAAGGAGCCGAAGCGGTGAAAAGGAACCGGTCGTAACACCAGGACAAGGGAGGGGAAAAGAGGTGTCGGTCACAGCGCCTTGGATCAATAAGGATCCTAGGTCCTCACAAGCTCGAAACTGGCGAGAGAAGAGTAAGTGAAATAAGGGTTGCGGAAGCCCAAAAAGGGGGGGAGCTGGCCAAGGTACAACAAGAAAAACCGACACGAAAGGACATGGTGTCCGGTCAGGTGACATGCATCATTAAATCATAGCAACGCAACCGGGGGGAGCCGACGAGAGATAACGAGAAGGAAAATGAAAAAAACCACGGGGCGACAGAGAGCATGTTCTCATAAAGCAATAAGTGAAAGCGAAGGTAAGGGAACATTCGCAGAGCTCAAAAAGATTATGAAAATAGGAGGGAAAGCTTTGAGGACCTCACTGCGAGTACATTCTACTCGCTCTTCCTAACCTGAGGACGAGACAGTGTCAGCGGGAGAGTCGGACGCGTCGTAGGTCCCGAAGGCGGCGTTGCGTTAAGGTCTTGGAGGAAAGACCGGAACACACAACGATCCAGGAAATAAGTTGGAAGGGTAAGGGGAAAGGGGTGTACACCGAGACCGATCGGCCTGGGCTCCGAAGTAACGGAGTAGGGGAAAGGGTACGATAGCTCTCGCCATGCTCAGGGAGTCAGTGAGTTCTGCTCGGAATGACGGGAGAAAGGGGGATCAAAACGGAAGGTGAAAAGAATACCGAAAATGATGGTTTCCGATCGGTAAAAAAGGGAAAGGGAAAAAAGCGGGATGACCCGCTGAGAGCCTGAGTCCACATCTCTTCTCTGTGGGACTCAGGGGAGCACAGAAAAAATAAGGGGATCGAGCCGTCGCAAAGGGAAAATCGGGAGTGTCCTAACTCGAAGAAACGACTGGGTCATAACCGCAATGAGATATTCGCGGAGGAAACTCCCTCACCTGTATTCGCCGAGAGAAAGCGCGAGCAGCATCGGAGGGGCTGCTGAGATTACTGTCGGTCAGAGGGTGGGACCAACTTACAGTTAAAAAAAGCAAGTAACAAGAAACTTAGGCAGGCGAAAAAGGGGGATTGCAACAAAAAGGTCTCCCCCTGAGGCATGAAAGGAAAACGGTATGCGGCTCTACTTAATCGAAAGGAAACCTTCCGCAATGAATGGGCCCAAAGTCTATAGGCTGACGGGTCAAGGTGGGATAAGGGGCGGGAGGAGACCTTGGAGCTTTTCGGGTTGGGAAGGCACGTCTCGTAGCAGCGGAGGCGAGACAATTGGACAGGGCTCCTCTCTTATTTATCTCAGGCTCTGAAAGGGAGAATGAGGGGTCCGTTCACTGAGAGAAAGGGAAGGGGGGGGGACGGTCACTGGGAAAAAATTTAAAATGAAGGAAATGAAGATGTTTACAGGGGGGGGGGGAACTGGTTAATAATCACTGGTACCGGAGGGGGGAGCGCCGAGTTTTCAGTAGATTCATCAAAAACAATCCTGAAACTAATCGGGGGAGGTGGGACGGGAGAAAACAAAGGAGGCGAAAAGTGACAGTTGGCATAGGGGTGTACTCCAAACGGGCCTGGCCACGGAAACTTCACTGATAATAAAAGGGACGCTAACACGGCGCCCAAGGAAGCGTCGCCCAAGCTGCTCATATGTCAAGGGACAGGTGGAAAGCTAAACTGGCAGGCAACCAAAATACGACATGGCCGAAAATCGACAAGAATGTGTCGAACCATGTTGAAGAAATCCAAAAGGGGTCTATGAACAACGCGCGAGGGGGAGAGCGCGAACTGATCTGAAGGTCCTTCAAGAGAAGGAATTGAGGGCATCAATTCAAATTCTTTTTGGGAAATCGCGGCAAAAATAACGAACGAATTCCGGAAGAACAGTAAAATTTAGGGCGTTAAAAGGACTAGTAAGCGAAAAAGGGGCCGTCTGGCTGCTCAGCAGCTCTAAAGAATTGCAGGTGTGAAAGTTCATGCGAAAAGGACCTCATGCGTTCGGCACTTCAGCTCGACAAAACCGCGGAAAGCATTTTTGGGGTGCCTGGAGAAGTCACGGAAACCTGGGAGGAATAGAGAGCACCGCCTCCGTTAGCCTAATCTATGGTGTACTCCCGCAGTGATCCTGCCAAGCGTAGTGGCGGAGTGTAGAAAGTTAGATTTGAGTAAAACGAAGCATCTAGCAGAGATAAAGTACCCAAAGAGTGCGGGGAAGAGGGAAGAGTGGGCTGTGGGTTGACTGGACGATCATGGGCTAGAAAGTTAATAAGGGCAAAGGCTACTTAAGACGGGCAAGTCAAAGCGAGTAAAATGTCGAAAACTGGACCAGTGAAGGATCCAATAGGAGACACTGCAGGCGGAGGAACCTAGATGCCGGGAGCTGGGGCAGCTGTTTGAAGTCGACGTGCGACCCTTCTAGGATCTGAGGGCGGCTCGCTTACAGAGATCAAGACTGGTAGGCCTTACTACGGGATCTTCCAGGGGGGAACGGAGAGCTAAAAAGACAAAGGAGATGGAATGGAAATGCATAATTTCCGAGAATACGGTACGACCTGTCATCTGAAGTGTGCAGCTAAGGGGGGAAGGTCTGGGAATAAGCCTAGAGGTCCTCCTGGGGCTTCCAGCATCAACAAAAAAAAAATGCGTAGGGGAGGAAAAAGGGGGGAATGTGGACTGGACACCAGCCTAGGGGGAAGGGAGTAAAAGTTCAGCAAACAGAAAGGCATACAATGCGCTTAAGGGAACGTCTCCTTTTAGGCGACGGATCTTGAAACTTTTGATACATCACATCACGGTAAGATGTCGGGGGTGAGCGCGTCCAGGGACCGCAGACGGGCACGCGCCGCCTTTCGCGCTGAAAAAGGGGGAAGCCGGATACTCGACGGGGAAATAGGGCGAAAACAAGAGGAAACAGAGTTACATACGGAATAGAGTGGAAGTCATAGGTAATTCTGAAAAGATGGCATTTGGGGACCCTTGTAACTCCTATACACAGGGTCCCTTGATCTCTTGTAATCAGGGAAGGGCTGCTGAATGCCTCCAAAAGAAGAATGCCGTCCGAATGCTCCCCCTTAAGAAAGCGAAAAAGAGAGATGTTTGGTGAGTCTCGCGATCGAGGAGATGGTGTCTAGTAGCACGAAACAAAAAAGTGAATAAGCAGTAGTAGTAGACAGGCTTCGGGATCGGGACTAATGTTCGGAGAGCGCATTCCGACCAGGAGAGTCTAAAAGGAGAGAACACAGCTCTCGTTTGGCTTTGCGTGATCGAAAAACACGGGAACGCAAGAATTTCCTGAGGGGGCATGGGGAACAGTTGAAAAAATGCGAAAACTGGGAGCCGACCCCCACCCGAAGCCCGCCCGCTATAAACAAGGGAGAAATACGTGTCCGGCGTGACCACGAAGTTAATCAATTCTTGAGGGATCGGTTTGCAGAAGCGGCACCTACGAGGGGGAAACCATAAAGAGCCCTCAACGGACGGAAAAGGAAAGTCGGAGGGGTCCTCGTCTACCAAAAAAAAAACAAAAAAAAAAGAAACCCCAAAAAAAAAAAAAAAAAAAAAAAAAAAAAAAAAAAAAAAAAAAAAAAAAAAAAAAAAGAAAAAAAAAAAAAAAAAAAAAAAAAAAAAAAAAAAACAAAAAAGAAAAAAAAAAAAAAAAAAAAAAAAAACAAAAAAAAAAAAAAAAAAAAAAAAAAAAAAAAAAAAATAAAAAAAAAGAAAAAAAAAAAGAAAAAAAAAAAAAAAAAGAAAAAAAAAAAAAAAAAAAAATGCCAGCGCGCGTCATAGATCGCGTGTGGCGATCTTCCCATGGCACCAAAGGAAAAAAAAAGAAGCAGCGATGTAATCGGACATGCTTCGTATTTTGGTAGTGCTCGACTTCAGGGCTCGGGGCACTCTAAAAGCCTCGCTTCCTCCAACCAAAGTCGGAGATCCCATGGGCTTGGGGAACTATAAGGGCTTGTAGGAAGGTGTTTCTCTCCCACAATGCCACGACCCGCGCCTTGTGGTGGATCACTGCTAAACTGTCAGGGGGTAGACAGGTCTTGAACTGGGTATTCTGCGGCAACGGCACCATCGGAAAGTTATCATAAATCCAAATTAAAAGAACATGAGGGAGACGAAGGGTTACCCAGCGAAGGGAGTAGCAACAAAAGATACATGAATACGGACTAAGTAAGAAGCCTCGAACAACGAAAAGAGAGGCGCCAATGGGAGAAAGACAGGGAAAACGCTACTGCTTGAAACAACTTTCGTTCACTATTAAAGGGGGATGAGGCAGAAAAGGGTCATTGACGACTGCAGAGATGAAAGCTTAGGCACAGTCAGTGAAGAGAAGGCTTACGACTGAGACTACCACCGAGGAAGAAAAAAACTCAGGTGTATAGAGATTTCTTGTTGTCCTTAAAAAAAAATCAGCATTTGACGGCGGGGTGCCTGGACAGTGCACGAGAAAAAGGTGGGGGACTAGTTCCAGAAGGGGCGCGGCGTAGCAGATCAAGGACCGAGGCTGAGAGACTTGGAGACGGCAGGGAGGGAGACCGAAGACTCATTGGGGGGGTCTTTTTGGTGAACAGTGGAAGTAAGGGCCGCGAGGTTCGAGATTCCGGAGGGGCAAGACTCGTAGGAAGAGGTTGTGAGGGGCGAAGACTGGAAAAGAAATCTCGGGCGCCGGCGACCGCATCGTTTTCCAGGCCAGGGCGAATGAATCAACGGGGAATTCACGGGCGACACAAGCGATTTGAGGTGGCTGTTCACACCGACGCCGTGGATAACGGGAAGGCCAATAGTGCCGCCCTAAAAATCGAGACATGGGAGGCGATAGTAAGGGGGGAACGCCTAATGGATCGAATTTGTGCTAGCAAACTAACAGGTAGAGCTTGAACAGCGGTGTAAACCCTAACCCCCGTGCAACTGCTTGCGGGATCGTGGGGTCAGGGGTCATGGGGAATCAAAATGCTCGACCGCCCCCTTTATTCCCTGACGACGCGCACACTATAGGAAAAGGACTCCTCACTGTCCTGGAGGTCAGAAGTGAGGCAGACTCCGGGGGAAGAGAATTGACGGGCACCACATCAGACGACAACAAACAGGAGAAAAGATGCAAGATGGGGGATTACTTCACTATACTGTGACGAGGAATAGGGAACGCGTTGGGACGTGATGCCGCTTCTTAAAAGGGGAGACCGTGGAAGGAGGGGGCAGGGAAAGAACTGTAAAAATCGCGTCGTGCGGGGAAAGGCACCGGCGGAGGAGGTGAGCAAACATGGGTACCGGATAAAAGAAGACAAAACTATTTGTCACTGGTTGAGTGGTGTAACGCGGTTCAGGGAGGACATCGCTGACTAACGACGACCAATTCGGAAGTAGGCGTCAACACCGATACGAAATAATGCAAGAAAAACGAGAGCGTAAGGAACTATTATGCGTAGCCACGGCGAGGTGACCGGGGGTCAATAAATCTATGTGTTAGATCGTGAAAGGTGTTAAACAAGGGGAAGTTGGAA